>Ga0302220_10000532_pt1 | contig 32344 bp, 31 predicted proteins | sample II_Palsa_E1_3_FD_194572 | JGI IMG/M metagenome (GOLD analysis project Ga0302220, IMG submission 194572) | Peat permafrost microbial communities from Stordalen Mire near Abisko, Sweden - II_Palsa_E1_3 | ecosystem: Environmental > Terrestrial > Soil > Palsa > Peat permafrost | place: Sweden...
GATACAGCGTGCCCCCCAGATCGTCAGGGTAATAGCCTTTGCGAAAGCGCTCCGGGTTGCCCCAGACGGTGCGGATCATCGACGGCCAGGGCTTTCTGATGACCAGCACGCCGCCTTGCCCGTTCGGTACCTCGTTGCCGCTTTCATCGACGATCGCAGCATCTATGCCGGGCAATGGCAGCGTGCAGGAGCCGGCAACAAGCGGGGTAACGCCCGGCAACGGCGTGATCATGTGACCGCCTGTTTCGGTCTGCCAGAATGTGTCGAGCACCGGGCACCGTCCGCCGCCAACCTGCTCCGAGTACCAATTCCAGGCGCTCGGGTTGATCGGTTCACCGACCGTGCCGAGGATGCGCAACGTGCTCAGGTCGAAGCTTCCCGGGTGCACCGCGCGATCCGCTTCAGCGCTCTTGATGAGAGACCGGATGGCGGTCGGCGCGGTATAGAAAATCGTTACCTTGTGGCGCTCGATCATGTCCCAGAAGCGGCCAGCGTTCGGGTACGTGGGCACGCCCTCGAAAATAACCTGGGTCGCGCCAACGGCGGTCGGCCCGTAGCAGATGTACGTATGCCCCGTGATCCAGCCGATGTCGGCGGTACACCAGAAGACATCGGCAGGCTTGATATCGAAGGTCCACTTCATGGTGACCGCGGCCCACAGCAGATAGCCTCCCGTGCTGTGCTGCACGCCCTTCGGCGCGCCGGTGGACCCTGACGTATACAACACGAACAACGGATGCTCGGCGCTCACCCATTCGGGCTCGCAAGTGTCCGCCTGCGCATGCTCCAGTTCGTGCATCCACGCGTCGCGGCCGCCGATCCATGGAATCCGGCCACCCGTGCGCCGATAGATGGCGACGGTCTTCACGGCGTCGGTGCCGCCCATTGCAAGCGCCTCGTCGACAATGCTTTTCAGCGGCAACGTCTTGCCCGCGCGAACCTGCTCGTCCGCGGTAATGATCGCTACCGCGCCAACATTCGTGATGCGCTCATGCAGCGACTTCGCGGAAAAGCCGCCGAACACGACGCAATGCGGTGCGCCGATGCGCGCGCAGGCCTGCATCGCGACAACACCTTCGACCGACATCGGCAGATAGATGACAACGCGGTCGCCTTTCTTCACGCCGCGTGCCCGCAGTGCATTCGCGAGCCGGCATACCCGGTGATATAACGCCTGATACGTGACGGTCGAGACTTGGCCGTCGTCGGACTCGAAGATGATCGCGGTCTTGTTCGCATTGCCGCTGGCCAGATTGCGGTCGAGACAGTTATACGACGCATTCAGTTCGCCATCTTCGAACCACTTGTAGAACGGCGCGTCCCGGTCGTTGAGAATCTGCGTGAACGGACGGCGCCAGGTCAGATGCTCGCGCGCAAGACGTGCCCAGAAAGCTTCGTGATCTTGCGTGGCCTCAGTCACGAGCGCGCGATAAGCGTCCATGCTTTCAATCGCGGTGCGGCCTGCCGGAGGAATACCCTGGGCAGGGACGAGAGGGGTCGATTCGATGGTAGACATAGTCTCCTCGCTTGAGTCGTGAGATGGACGAGCAAACAGCAGCCGTCGCCTGGGAGCTCTTGATGGCCCGAATGGCTTTTCACGCGTTAGGGGGATGCGCGTCTCGCTTGGTCGACGCTGGTCTAATCGAGGCGCTGCCATGAGTCAACTATGAGATGTGTCCCAGACGACCTTTTTGATGCAAATCAAACAGTCTGCGCAGACGAATCGCCCGATTCATAAAAAAGCTCCGTCCATGTTTGAGACCAAAGCCCCGCCATATGCAACATAGGATTGCTACTTGAACGTGGCTGCGCTCTGACATTAATCGGGCCTGCGTTCTAGCTTGATTCAGGTCAATGTGCGGGGCAACGGCAGTACATATTGATTTCAATAGCGAGAGTTTGCGCTTTGCCACCGGGATCGACCCACGGGCCCGAGTAAAGGTGATGACGCGAAAGATAATCGTCTTAACGATCGAAGGGGTGGTGTGATGGGCGTCGGAATGCAAATCGCTTATATGGGCTTTGTCGGATCAGCGGAAATAGAGGCCGAAGCAAGCGTGCAGCTTGTTCGAATCGATCGGTTCGCGCGTTTCGTTGCGGGCTGTCATCTGGCCATCGAGTCGCTATGTAATCTCGACGGCTCGCGGTTGTACGAGGCCCGCCTCGATCTCATCACGCGCGACTACAACATGATCCCGATCGAGCACGTAACCCATTGCGATCCGCAAGTGGCGATCCAGGCAGCGTTCGATTCGGCGGTACGCCTGCTCGAAAAAGAGTGTGCGACAGTTGTGGCCTGACCGGGATTCGTAAATATCTGAAGCTTAAGATATTTACGAATCCCGGTCATACCTCATCAACGGGCGATACGTGCTGGGGCCGACCGCCACACCGGTGCGACGTGACAGTCAGCAACCCGTGATGTTCATGCTGTGTGGCCCGTAACGGCGAACTGGGTATCAACGGCGGTTCTAGCGGTGACTTGTACGTCGAGATTCACATCAAGCAGCATTCGGTGTTCGAACGCAACCGTGACGACCTGCACTGCCGGAAGCCGATTCCGTTCACCACGGTGGCGCTTGGCGGCGGGATTGAAGTGCCAACGCTTGCAGGTCGCGCGAGTTTCACCGTGCCGGAAGGCACCCAGTCGGGCAAGACGTTCGGGCTGCGCAGCAAGGGCATCAACAGTATGCGCTCGGGCGTTGCGGACGATCTTTACGCGCACGTGCAGGTCGAAATGCCGGTCAAGCTCACAGACTAGCAACGCGATTTGCTCAAGCGGTTCGAGCGCTCGCTGACGGAGGGAGTTGCGCGTCATAGCCCGCAGACCAAGAGTTGGTTGGACCGCGTGAAAAGTCTCTTCGATTGATTTGAGGGCAGATCAAGAACGCAGCGAGGTTTTTGCGCCGCGCGACGGAGGCGACACCGATCGATAAGAAAGCGATGGAAGGGAGATCCGGGATCTGCCATTTTTTAAGCATCTCGCTCGCGCAGATAGTGACATCGCACCGACACACTAAGAACGGGTTTGCACTCCATGGCCATTGTCGGTGGGAACCAGTAATCGAACGAAAAATGACATCCAACAGTAAACAATCTTTTCGGCTTCAGATCGAGAAGTGGCTTGCGGCCGAATGAGTGTTGCGGCGGCATGGGTTTCGGATCCGGTACGGCAGCGTGCCGACATCAATGCCGACAGAGCGCATCTTGTTACTGAGTCAGCGGTCGCCGACGACCGTCCAGAATGTATCGTCTTACGGACTCTTTATCGTTCGATCGTCAGGGAAATGTCATGAGAAAAGTCTTGCTTGGAGTAGTCGTGACGGGTTTAGGCCTGTCACAGGTTGCGTTTGCGCAGTCGCACATGAAAGTGCAACCGGGAAAGATGAAATGTGAAGACTTCGTTGCGCTGGACGACAACTACAAACCCGCGTTGGTTTATTGGGCTGCGGGTGTCGATCGGCTTGGAGTCAAAGAATCTGATGAGCTCATTGTCGACAACGCGCACCCGATTGCATTGGTCGTTGACGAATGCAAGAAGACCCCGAAGACGTCCTTTATGGGCAAGGTCAAGCAGTTGGCGAGGTCGGGGCGATTCAATGTCGTGGACAAAGACGATCATCACTAGGGCGCGAGGCCTTCGCCCGCCGTGATGCGTGGGGTAACATTCGCCAGTGAGGCAACACGACCGGAACTAATCATCGTCGCTGCGCAGACACCAACGGCCCGGCGCGTTCAGGTCTGGTCGTGGCCCGGCACGGCAGCGTGCAGGCACCCATGCCGTCTGCATACACTTTGTTCCTGTGCAAGACGCGGTCGATGGCGGGTCGGGGTAAGGAGCACTTTCACGGCGACGACATACCAACGGGAGCCGAATCTAGTAGCAGCGCGAAAGGATAAACATTTCGGGCGAAATCAGGGTGGGTCCAGCACAACTCGCGATTCACCAGGGGCACTCGGTCCTGCTTTGCGACACGGACGGGCAACCTCCAATGCCGCGATCATCGAAAGGGCAGCCGGGGCAAAAAAAAGTCCTAAAGCGGGACAGATTAGACGCGTTCTATTGATCGATAGGAACGTAGGTCGGATACTCGGGGTTTCGTCACTTCGCACAAGAAATCTTGGCAATGCCGACGATGAGAGCAGACTATTTCGCCGCCGGCCTCCCCCGGCTCACGCGCAGGGCCGTGGGAAATGCTGGGCTGCGGTATTCTGGTAGACCGTGTGGCACAAAGTCCGGTCGCACAGAAAACCGGCCTGACCAGGACGCGCATTAACGGGATCGTCAACCGCGTGGTCGCGGCCGGGAACGAAGTGTCTCCCTGTTGGGAGCGCGTTGAAGTCTGGCTCCTATCCGAGCTTGCAGGAGAGGAGCGGCAAATGGCAGACGGAGGGCGCGCGGGACTAAAAGGAGGTTGAAATGGCGCGCGCAGATCTGGCGATACTCGCGGGCGTTGGGATTTTCGCGCTGGCCTGCCTGGTCGTGTGCGGTGTGTATGTGTACTGGAGTAGCGACAGCCACCGCGACCGAAAGCGGCGATTAAAGACGCAAATAAGCGGTGCGCAGGCGATCCGGCGAAATGACGAACAGTTTTCGGGCATTGAGGCAACTATGAGCACGCAACTAAGCCATCACTGCAAATCCTCACTGTATCGAGTCATGTTCGGCAACAAGCACGGAGAGAGCATTGTGTTCCTGATGGCTGACAGCCGCGAGGCTGCGCAAAAGCGCGCGACCGACGCGCTGGCTGCTATCCATGGCATCGCGCCCGATGATGTCTATCTTTACCACCTCGCCTCATTGCGCGAGCTGATCGATAGCGGCGTCAGCGAGGATGAGGATTTGCGGATATTCGAGATAGCCTGGAAAGGCCCGAGCGTCAGCGCATGGGCCGAGCACCCGCTTTTCCTGACTGATGACCCTACCTTGCTTGGCAAGTGGGCTGAGTTATACGCGGACCTTGCGCGGGAGCTAGCGACAAGCGCGATCAGCCGGGCTCGAAGTTAGCGACCCGGTACGGTGTTGGAATAAATGACGACATCTCGGTTACGCTAGGCGCGTCACGCGGTCAGCGTGGAGCCTTTTGCTGAATTGTCTGTTTGGAATGTGCCCCAGCCGATACCGAGCAGCGTCCACGCGTTGGAGCGCAAATTCCGAGTGACTGTAGTGGGTCGAACTGTGCAAGTTCATGGCCGTCGCCGATCGGCTACCTTCGAAGATGGCGTGTTTGCAAATGAGGAAGAGTCCATATACGGTCATTCGCTTGCCGCCTAGAAAAGCGCTGGCCAAGCTGTTGACGCTCATCGAGCGGATTTGCTAGCCGCATAGCGGCGCGGTCCCCGGCTTGCCATCGCGATTCTCATGGCCTCGCTCGGGTCGTCATCATTGTCATTGCGGTTGTCGACGAACGGCGAATCGGTGTCGCTACCGCCCGCACGCAGCGCGGTCCGCGCTTCTTCGGCCAGTTTTCGTAGTGTTTTCGGAAACGGCTCAGGTCTTTTTCTTCGAGTTCTTCGAGCGGTCTGCAACCGGAAACGAGAGACCGCCGGATGTGTTCTCGCTGGTTGACTTCATTGAAGAGATCAAGCAGTCGGTAGCTCTCCGGGCTCAGGCGCACGGGTGTGCGTTGACAGTTTCAGGCGTTGACTCGAGACTCGCCATACGCGCGAATCGCGATCTGTTGTTCTCGGCGCTGGAAAACATGCTACAGAATTCGTTCAAGTTTACTCTGCCGGGTACGGACGTAACCCTTAATGCGTACGCGGTTGCCGAACACATCCCGATAGAAGTGAAAGACCGTTGTGGCGGGTTGTCCTCCGACGATGTCGACCGCATGTTCGAGCCGTTTAGGCAAAACGGCGTTGACAGAACGGGCCTTGGGCTGGGACTTTCGATCGCTCACCGAAACGTGGAAGCAAGCGGTGGTGTTCTCAGTGTTCGGGACATCCCGGATACCGGCCGCGTTTTTACTATAAGCCTTCCGCGACACCCGATCGTTGAACATTGACTCGGGTCTCTGCCCGGGTTGTATGCGCCCATTGAGATGCGGGGGGCGTCGTTAAGCAGTGAATCCTGTTGGCTGGCAGTTGCGATTTCAGCAGCACAGACTCGTGGGAACGTGTATTCTGCGCTCGCTCTTTGCGGTGTGTCGCGCGACCATTTGCGGTGTTTGAGCGTCATAAGATAATGAGGTTATTAAGTAGTAGCGGCCCGCAAACTCGCTTATCAGTTGGCGTTTACTCTGCAACCCGGTTCTAACGCAGCCTCGGCAGTTCTGTGAGAAACACGAGAACACGGACGCTGGGCGAAGCGCTGATAGATTCAGTTATCGCTTGTCATTGCTGTACGCTTCCTCCTGGATCGTATGAGCGAATGCTACATCGTCGTTCGGAACTGATGCGACGGTGCTCTGCGGCTGGTTAACGAAAATAAGGATGCACCGTGCACCGTGCACCGACATCCGGAAATGCATCACCTCGATGCTGCCGCACGAAAGCGACGTCCCTTTTCGGCAAGCTGAAGCTTTATTGATCGAATGCAAAACCCTGTGATAGCGCGACTTCGGCGGTCTTTCTAAAATAAACTCGCTCATAGGCGTTCGCCGTATTCGTCGACCAAGGTAGCCCATCCGTGCGGCCAATTGACTGCCAATAACTCATCAGTTCCTTGTCATACGCGGCGATGCCTTCGAGCAGGTTTTCTTTCTTGTAGGTTTCGTCGTGTCGATAGGTGGCGATTGGTAAGGGGGGTTTTTGACCGGTAGGCTGATCCACATATCCCAAGCATAAGCCGACGATGGGAAAGGTGAGCGGCGGTAGATCAAGGAGATCGATCATCGCCTGGGAATCTCGCCGAATCCCGCCGATCGGCACGACGCCAAGGCCAAGCGAGCGTGCCGCGACCATCAAATTACCTAAAGTGATCCCGGCGTCGACCGCACCTGCAGCGAATCCCTCGACGCTGGCCTGAATTATTTGAACTTTGCCGGCAAGTTGAGCTGCCAAGCGGGTCTTATAAAAATCGACGACCACCGTTATGAAGACGGGCGCTTGAGCGATCCACGCTTGGCCATTTGCAATTTCGGCAATTCTGGCGCGATGGGCCGGCTCGCGTACTATGACCAGCGAGACATGCTGGGCATTAATCGATGTCGGTCCGCGATGAGCAGCCTCGATAATCTGGGACAAAATGGTCTCGGCGACCGGTTTAGCTAGGAAAGAACGGTCGCTGTGATGGGCGTTGAGTAGTTCGATCGTTTGGTTGTCCATGTGTCATCCTATCAAGCTTATAAAATACGTGATGTCCACTGTGGACAGGCCTGTCCTTCATCGGCGCGGGCATACGGTAGGACCAGCGTCGGTACAAATTAGCATAGACGCTTGAGCGCTACCGCGAGAGGATCGGAAACTACTTAGGCAGCCGTCGGCGCGGCATCAATTAGCAGCCATTTCGTTGGCGAAAGTTGAACATTGCTTCGCCAGCTCTCAGGTCTTTCGACATTCAGCGTGTTCGAGGGACGGCGAATATTCGCCCCCTCTGGATTGATGCAGTCGGTTTGGGCATGAGACAGCTACCGGATGCACGCTCATTGCTCTCCGCCTCGGGGTGCCTGGTCGAACGGGGATTGACATGCGTCAATTGAACGGCAAGGTGCAGAGATAGGCTATCAGTACGCGCGACTGCTGGCAGCTGCCAAGGCGCGCGGGAACGTAGGTGACGACGGGTGCCGCGCGGACGCCAGCCCGCACGTCGGCACGAACCGATAACACCGCGAGGCAACTCCATGGGATTTTTATTATTAGCCGCAATCTTCCTGTCATCGACTGGATTGCTTATCAGCGCTTCGGTAGCGCCGACGCCGCCGGCGGTAACCGCACCCGCTCCTACTTCAGGCTAAGGATAAGGCAGAAACAGGGGCCCGCAGCCGCGTCCCGAGTTGCCCGAGATGAGTGCTCCATCCTGAGCCGCCCTCATCAGTACGGTGTCGAACAAACGCATAAGTGTGGATGCGTGTCGCCGCAGCGCCGGTTCGATGCAGTGACGATATGTGCAACAGCGACGAACAGTAGTTATTCGATTAAATACGGTCGTCGCGGTCCTCCAACTCTGAACGACGGCTCAGGGGCCGCGAGCTGTGTCTCGAGGTCCATAAGCCGCGCTGCTTAGGAGACGTGGATCGGTTAATTCCGGTGGTTGATCGACGTAAGTAATTGAAGGGCGGTATTAAGGGTGAAGTGCAACATAGGTTTAATTTTTAGAGCTTGGAGGTTGACTTGCTGAAGCTAGGGTTGCAACGAAGACCTCGGAGGTGACAAACAGGTCCAGTTGGCCCAACACGACGAGTGGGGCAATCATTTGGAGACAGCCATGCATTTTGACTACCAACAGTTCCACATCGACGCGTCGCCTCTTGATGAGGGCGGCCACTATTACGCCCGCGCAAAGATCTGCCGGCGCGCCTCGGTGGGTGGCGATGCCGTCGAGGTAAAGTATTCGGGCGATCTCGGCGACTATTCCTCCGACGCGGCTGCTATTGAGGCGGCGCAGCGCTGGGCGATTCAGTGGTGCGACGAGAACTCGGCTCAGGCTACGAGCTACAATTCCTCGAGAGTGACAGTGGAGGCAGATATGGCCGAAGGGAAGGAACAATTTGAAGAGCACGAAGGCTTCACTATCCGCGTCCTGGTTATTCCGGAGTATTTGCCGCACCCACCAGACATCCTGTTCGGGTACGTCGGATACGTTTGTCGCCCCAGCGCCGATATCCACTATTCGCCTAGCAGGGTGAATTTCTCTCACGCGGTACCTGATCTTCTAAATGCAGAGGCCGCAGAGCAAGCCGGGTTCGCCGAAGGGCAGTCGATCATCGACAGGACGCATCCGGACTTGACGATCGACGGTCTATAATTTTGCGGTAGCCTTCTCGAAGTTCGATTGCCGTAGACATGAATGGCCGTTCGACGCCATTCCACCAATCCGCGACCGTCGTGGCTTGTGGGTCACGAACGGTCTTTGGAGCTCGACGCGCGGCGTCGGCTACGATTTTGGAAGCGGTTAATATGGTCGGTCAATTGCGATACGGAATTGAATTAAAAAATAGCGACGCTCTGCAAAGTCGCTTTTCAGAGCACGTCGTCGAGCCAGTCGAGCGCCCTGTCGTTCAGAATCGTTCGATTGTGCATCCCGCAATGGTCCCCTGCACCTTCGCCCGCGGCGAATGGCATCAACGTCTTTGGGCACTGCAAGGCACCGAAGAATTCACGGGTGCCTATTGCAAGGGGATCGTTTTCTGCCCCCTTGGGGCGAAGTCCGACAGGATCTTCTGACGGGACTCGTGAGTCATGTCCTGCACCGAGCAGTATGACAGCGCCGAAACGACACGGCCAAGCGTCAATCAATATCCGTTAGCGGGACCCCGTTTGGGGCGGTTATACGGAGACTAGATGTCGACGATTTTTCGAAGTAAAGCGTAGGAAACACGCCAGTGACCATCGCTGTCATTGACGGCAATGGACGCCGTCTTGGCATTCAGCCTGACGATGATTCCGACGCGCTCGCTTAGGTGCTTGTCGGCGAAGCCGACTGTGTCGCCGATGAAGAACTCTTCACGCTGCGTTCTCGGTGGAGACGCCGGTTCAGCGTGGTCCGGACCACTCGCGGTGTCCGGAATGATCGCCGCGTATCGCACGCCCCAACGGCGTCGAGTCGCGCTGTCTTGAACCACTGCCTGTGTCTGGCGGAGTTCAACTATGGTGCCTTGTGCCGGCGGCCCAAGCGGGTTGTCGTCAATGTAGTTGACGACCATCCCCAGATGCAGGCGTTGACGTATTTCGAGAATACGTCGGGGGTCGTCAAGCATTTTGCCGATTGCAAGATAGAGGCGATATAGCTCGGCGCTAGGCGCCTGCCGAAGCGAATCTAGAATGTTCATGGTGTAGAAAGGTGTTTAAACGGGCCAGCGGCTAGAGTTCGTGCAAGCGATTGACGGGATACGACGCGGTAGTCATCTCCTACCAGTTAAGTCTCAGTCCAGCCTCTGTTGCACGGTGCCGATCATCGTCGTCGGCATGCAGGTATTGGCTCGTGGTCGAGATAGATTCGTGCCCCAGGTTGTCACGCACGTATCGCAGGTCAACTTGCCCGTCCATCATATGTGAGCCCGCTGTGTGCCGCAGCCAATGGGCAGACGCCTGATGTAATCGCTCTGTTGCGCGCTCGTGCGCTTCGCCCGTCGACGGCAAGTGTCCGATTGCGTTGTCGAACACCTGCTTGATGATCAGATGCACACCACCGCGGGTCAGCGTCCGGTGTGTGCCACCGATCGGCAACAGCAGTGGTGTCGTTTCACCGCCATGGGGGAGGGAAGCCAGCCCGTAGTTTCGGCGATAGCGGGTCAGCTCCGCCATCAGTTCGGTCGTCGCCGGCAGCAAACGTTCCTTGTCGCCCTTGCCGGTGATCGCGAGCCACCAGCGATCCTGGCCGTCGCGGTCTCGCCGTCTAAAAAATCCTCCCATCGGATTGCTCACGACTTCCGAGATACGCAGACCCATCAGATACAACAGCGAGATCAGCCAGCGCACCCGTGCGTAGTGCTCCCGCTCGCGCGCGGTGCCATGGGGCATCGCGTCGATCGAGGTTTTAACGGCCTGCCAGAGATCGTCCTCGAGGAATCGCGTCACGCGCGGCTTGGCCTTGCGCGCCCGTTGGCGCGACAGGGAGAGTGGATTGCCGGCCAGGTAGCTTGCATTGACCAGCCAGGCGAACAGGGTATTCAAAATCACAAACGCTTGTCGTTCGCTACTGGAAGAGAGCGGACCGGCGAACGGCCGCCAAGACGGGTCCGCGCGGGCCACTTTGCGACCGGTCATGACCCAGCGCTGTGCCGGCTGCGGGTCCGCCAGAAACCGTCGGTAGAGAAGCAGGTCCTCGTGCGTGAGCGAAGAGAGCGGCTTGCGCAGTTCGGTGGTCGACCACAGCAACAGGCGTTCGGACTCCTTGCGGTAGGTATCGAACGTCGCCCTCGTCTCGACGAAGCGTGCGAGCCATGCCCTGATGGCATCGACGTCGTTTTGCGCAGCAATTTGAGGACGGTTGCAGAGCGCGCGGTTCGTGCCGAGGCCACCGTCCAGTTCGGGCGGTAGAGACAGCTGTTCGAGCGGTACGAGGGTGCCGTCGGACACGCGGAGGGGCTCGGGAAGCGGCATGGTGGGGTGTGACGCGTCGGTTTAAGTAATCTTGTTCCCGTCAGGTAGTGGCAAGTTGGCGGCAACGTCAATCATTGGGAACAAAATTGCTTTAAAAAGTTTTAACCAAAAATGTTCCTTCGGACGACACTTTAAGCAATTTTGTATGGTTGCCGGCGTCCCGGATCATCCTTGCCTGGTTCGTGCCCATCAATGTTTCGCGTTGCTGATCGGCGGTTGATCCCAACACCTGCTGCCGAGTGCATCAGCACGACGATTTCGGTCCAGGGGCTGGGAACAAAATTACTTTAAGAAAAGGTACAAATTTGCTTCAACCAACGGGAGACGTAGTCAATTCATAGAATACGTCATTTACTCGACATTATAGTCATAATGTCTAAATTAAGCCGATCGCGCGTTAGATATTAATCGGTTTACGTTATATTATCGACTATGTCTTACTTAAAATAGATCCCATGTCCGATGTCCTGCCAGACGAAAGCCGCATCGCCGCTGAAATCGAGCGCCTGAAGGCCGAGTTCCCGAAGACCCGTGAGCTCTATCGCGAGGTATGCGCGCTGCTGTTCTTCCGCTTCGGCATCACACCCACCGCCAACCGCCTGTATCAGGTGGTGAAGCGGGGCAGCATGGGCACGCCGACCGCAGTACTAGGCGAGTTTTGGACCGAACTGCGTGAGAAAAGCCGCGTTCGGATCGACCATCCTGATCTTCCGGCCGACCTGCAGGCTGCTGCTGGAGAACTCGTCGCGACGCTGTGGACCCGGTCGACCGCATCGGCGCAAACGGCACTCGACGCGTTGCGGACAGAGACCGAAGCGGAGAAGGTCGCCGCGCGAGACGCAGTTGCGTCACTGCAGGCGGAGCTGGGCCGCACCGAGACCGCGCTGGAGCAGCGCACCAGCGCATTGCTGGCCGCGCAGGTGCGCATTCGTGACCTTGAGCAGGCGCGGGCCGCGGGCGAGGCGACGCGCCGGGCGCTCGAGACGGAAATCGAGCGCCAGCAGGATGAGATCGGCGCGCGCGACCGGGCGCTGGTGCAGGCGAAGGGGGATTTTTCGAGTGAGCTAGAAAAGCTGCGAGCCAGTGCCGACTTGGCAGAGGAGCGACTGCGGGCGGCCGAGAAACGTGCGCTGCTCGAGATCGAGCACGAACGGAGCGCTGGCGCGCGCCTCCGCAAGGAACTAGATGAAGCCGCGCGCAGGGCGGAACAGCATGAAACCCGGCATCGGGAGGAGATCCAGGCACTGCAGACCCAGCTTGGCGATGCGCGTCATCGCACAGGTGTCGTGGAGGGGAGTCTGGAGGCACTTCGCAACTCGAACACCACACACGTCCAGGAACTCGACGCATTGAGGCTGCAACTTGCGACCACCGTGGCAAACCAATCGCCGACGCAGAAGCGCTTGCGATCGTCCGTGGAAACGCGCAAGCCCCGCCGCGCAGCACCCAAAGTTGCGACCAAGAAGCGATCTGCATCCTGACCCTGGTCTTGCGCCTACCGGCGTCGCTGGAATGGTGCCTGCTGGGCGCACGCCACCGCGTTACCGATTTTTCCGAAGACCCGAGCAGACAAGCGGTTGGCGATTGCTCTATCGGCTGCCGATCGTCATACTTCCTAGTAACAGAATCGCGACTACGCACATTACAGGATCGCAGAATCCCCCGTTGTCGAGCTTCGTCAGCTTCGTCAAGCGGTGAAAGTGGCCGCTGTGACAGGCCAGAACCCCGACCGTGACGTTGCATTGTTGTTTGTTTTCTACGGAACCGGCCTGACATCAAACGAGGTCGCAAAGCTGCTGGTGTTGGACTACCTTATGGCGGATGGTCGTGTGCAAGCCGAAACAACGTTGCGGGCCGAGATAGCGTTTAATGGCAAGGTTCGTCCGCTAGTCTGGTCCAGCCAAAAGACCTGTGACGCGATTGACGACTATCTCGAATACAGATTCTCCACTCGGCAAGGCATAACTACGTCGGCGGCCGCATTCCGAGCGCTGGACCCGACGAGTCCTCTATTTCTGACGAGCGAAGGCGAACCATTTCGCTTCACGCGCCGGGTAACTCCTTCGGGTGCGGTCAGTTATTCGTGCGAGTCCCTAACGGAAATTGTGCGACAACTTCATCAACATGCAGGCATCGAGCGCGGCACGCCGCGCGTTCGCAGTCAGACTGCACCGTGACGAGCGTCCACTGAAACTCATACAGCAGTTGATCGGAGTTGCCAGCCTGTCTGCCGTTAAACGTCGAATAGACGGCGATCCGATTAGGCTGGCGTCGGTGGTAAGCGGCGTGATTTGATCGACACGACGGAGCGGTCCCTGTAGACGGGAAGTAAAAGAGACGCGAGGACCAAAATGACAAACATGCTTCTCAACATGAGCCTCAGAGACTGGCTCTCGCTCAGCATCTTAGGAGCCGTCGTTACAACCATCGGATCACTGTTGGGCATCTTCATCAAAGACTATGTCTTCTCTCGGTCCTTTGAGTTATGGAAACAGCGTCAGACTTTGACGCAGTTGTATCAGAAGTATCGTGACCCTTTGGTGCTATCCGCATGCGAACTCGCGTCACGGATCTCGGAAGTATTGGATCACTACCCAACGGTGTATTTGACCTACGCGGTACTTCAGACAACTCCGACGAAACAAGTCACCAATAGCGTTGATGATCCTTACTTTCAACGCTACAAACTTGTAAGTACAGCCTATCGACTAACCGCTTTCCTAGCTTGGCTTGAGCTTTACAGACAGGACTTGACGTTTTTGCATCCTGGGGGCAATAAGCGCGCACGTGCGCTGGACCTTGCGGCGGGTCTAATTCGACAGGACCTCGCCGATGGTCAAATCAACACTGCGGACGATTGGGACGCTTGGAGAGATACCCTCGTGTTTCGAGAGGAGATGCGCGCTATCGGCGAGTCCCTGATCGAGGTGCGAGGGACAAGCAGGACGGTGATGGGCTACGGACAATATTGCGAGCGGTTGGAAGCCAGTGTGCCTAACGCGACACAGCGATGGTCCGCGGTAGTGCTCAATTTTCTTCTCGATCTCGAGTCCCACGGGAGAGATTTTAGACACATGCGGTTGAAGCGGTTGCTAGTGCATTTGGTCGAATTTGCCGGTCTCATGGACAACGCATCGGTTTCGCCATACCTGCAAGAAGCCTCCAGGAGGTTACGTGCGGACTTGACATGAAGTCGAAAACCACGCGGTAGATTTGACGCGGGCACAATTGGAAGGGAAAACCGGCACGGCGAGCGCAAAAGGAGAGACACTTGATCATCAGAATTGAAGTTTCGGATGCAGAAATCGAAGAAATGGACTGCGCCTCGCTCGAAGAGTTTGAGGAACTGATTCGCAACCAACTCGATAACGGCGTAGTAACCAGCGACGGCGGTGCCGGTTCGGATTGGATCGCGGAGTACGAACTCGAAGTCGTCAAGATCGACTGACCGCAGACCGGAAAAGCTATAACGAGGGTCGAGAATGTTGAAAACGCTGGTAGTGAAAATCAGAGCTGTCATAGAGCGCATTCCCATCGCGGAGATGTGGTGGACATGCGGGCGGCAACCAGTACGGCGATCCCCGCCGTAAGCAAATAAACCACAACGGTTGGCCTAGGCGCGCGCGGTCCGAAAAACGGATGAGGCTCGAAGGGTGGCCAGGCTATTAGTCGCAACCACCGTATCGGAAAAGTGCGATGGGCAAGTGGAAGCGATCGCTGCGTTGGTTTCAGCCGCTCTTGGATGGATAAGTATGGCGCTATGACGCAACCGCGGCGCCGTTAAAGTGCGACCGCTGCGAGCGCGGACGTATCGAGCAGGTTTGACCAGAAAAACATTGATGGGCCGACGCCGTTATCTCTTGTCACGCTCGCGCTCGACGGTCAAAACCGGCTTACGCAATCCGCATAAAAGACGGAATTGCGTGCATAGAACTTGAAAACTCAAAAAAATCGCGGAGGGTTGCCAGAATGCGACGTTCGATTTTTCTACTCATTTTGACTCTAGCCGGTTGCGCAGTAATTCCCCCGGTGCAGACGGCTTGTTTCAATGATAACCGGCAGTGCATGCTACTGCGCGACTTGCGATATGAAATCGGCGGTTCTCAACTTTACATAACCGTGCCCGCAGGGTTCGTTACAGACTTTGCAAGCGTTCCACAGGAATTTTGGTCGGTTTTGGCGCCGAATGACCGCTACAGCAGGGCTTCGGTCATCCACGATTACCTTTACTGGACTCAAGGATGCACCCGCGAGCAGGCGGACAATCTCCTTCTAATCGCTATGAAAGAGAGCTCCGTCTCCTGGTGGAAACGGTCCGCGATATACGAAGGCGTTCGAAAGGGCGGCGAAAACGCATGGAAATCGAATGAAGCGGATCGCCTAGATAGGCTCCCGCGAATCATCCCGGCGGGATACCGAGATTTCGCTGGTGACGTAAGTTGGGACCAGTATCGATTGACGTTACGAGACCACAGCGTGGGCATGGACGTGCCTCCCGGAAAGGCGTCCTATTGTGCTGCTGGCGACTCAACGAGCGTTCCGAACGGCCTGAGTGCGGCGGCGGTAGTTCCCGGCAAGTGAGTCTTGCTCTCGCGAAACACTGCGGTCAACGCTGGGCACTTAGTTGCACTGGAAGCTGGTTTAATAACGACAGATTTACTGACGGCACCTTGGGTCGTTGTTAGAGTGAAGCGGGATGAGTAGCAAAAGCTGGCCGGTGCCGGTACAAAGGAGAGTCATGAGCAAGAACACTATTGGCCAGTTTGATTTCGCCGTTACCAGTCTTGACGGCAAATCCAAGATTCAGTTCGACCCGTGGGTAGTGATCGAACTCAAGCGCTCGGGCAAAACGGCAAATGGAATCCCCGTTATATCTCCGCACCTCATGAGCGATGCTGAAATCGACGAACACGTCGCCGCCCTCGGACCGGATCTTGATGCCGTCGAGCCCGGGCCAAACGTACGCTACTTGTGGCGCGAGATGAAACACTGAAGCTCGTCCAGCACTGTACCGGCGAGTCGATGGATCGTGACGCTATACCGAGGAAAAGCGTGAGGCTAACGATGACAAGGAGAACATGCCGATACTTCGTCTACGCCAACGGACACCAGGGTGAAGAGATGACGTCCAAAAACGACCAACCGTACTCGCAGCAGTGGGAATCGATTCGAACGACCGGAATGGTGGACGACGGCACAGACTTGCGCGATTACGCCAACTACAAATGCAAGAGGTGCGGCGAGCCCATGTCGGAAACTCGTCGTCCGTAACAACGACTCGGAAAACAGTGCTGGCGGCAGACACAAGCGCATTGCGACAATTCGAAACTTCACTGACGAAGACTTTTGTATGAAATCTGTTTTGAAATGGTTGATCGATGCACTCCGGGAGGAACGGGGTCGGCCAACAAAGCCCCGGCAATTGTTCGCCACCAAGCCTGGTGTTCGCGTGAGCCTCAGCGAGCCAACCATCACGACCTATGATCATTGATTTCGATATTCCCGAGATCGCTGCACCCACGAATCCGTTCCTCGGCTACTGGGGGGCGCAGGCGTTCATCGGCCACTTCTCGGAGTCCGCTGTGGTACAGACGCTCGCGTCGACCTTCGTGCGCTGCGTCTTCACGGCATGGGAGGATTATTGCGATGCCGACCGCTATCTGCGCTGCACATTTCAGCCACGAGGAGGTAACCTGAACGTGAGCGATCTTTACCGTGCTGTGTCTCGCTTCGAGTCATGCATCACGGGAATGCATCTGGCAGTCCGCAGCTTTCGAGCGCTACGCAAGCGCAAGGAACTGCGCGACCATGCAAGCGCGGCAGTCATCAACGCGCAGAAACCCGTGTTCCTGTCGAGCGCGGCCGGTGGAAAGCTCGCGCTCTTACGCAACAAAATACAACACATCGAGGAAGAACTGGCGAAAGGAACGCTGAGCGGTGACTATACGTACATGATCCAGCCGACAGGTCCGGAGGTCGTCCTCGACGATTCGGCGCAGCCTGGGCAGACTAGGAAGACAATCGACCGGCTGAAGATTTTGGAGCATGAAGTCCTGTTTGCGGACCTTGCTGATTGGCTGCGCGAAATGATCGTCTACGTCGACAAGCTGCGCTCCCTAATGCCGACCGGGTGGAGTTCGACACAGGGCACCATTTTTCCAACTGCACTCGATCAACGTGAAGAACAGACAACGTAAGCGCGTCAAAACAGATTTCCATTCGCGTCAATGGCGAGAGCGTTGCCATGTGGGTCGCGAAGACCGGCAAGGTGACATGGCACGCATGGGCCACCATTCGCGGTGAGCACATCAGGCTCAGCGGTAACTTGGAGACGAATGGTATCAATGTCTGGAAGCAAAGGGACGGCTACGCGTCGAAGACATAGGAAAGATAGGCGACGGTAAAGACAAGCTACTAAATGTCCAAATAGTTCGTGAAAAATGACCGGCAACACAAACCACGCAAGCTTTGCCGGAAAGGTCTCTGCCGACGTAAGCGGGACAAAGGCGATATTGGAGCAGGATGTACGCGTCGCTTTGACCTATGACGAGACGAACTATGTTGTCGTCGATGTCCTCTGGCAGTACCACGGGTACAAGAACGATCGACAGTTGGGACTCTATGGGTGGATGAACACACGATATGAATCGGCGGTTCAGACTGCGAGTCGTGAGTTTCGCGTCATAAATCAGGAATACTCCGTGACCATACGGTACTGAGAGGAAAAGCGTATGACATGGCAGCAGAGGCACCCCGGGGCGCGTGGCATCCAGGAACGCAAGGCTGGCACGGCTACCGCATGACGAAGATTGTGCTCGACTGGCGCAACCGCGCCGAATGGCTTGACGCCACCTCGAAATATGCCGGGCATGTGTTGACGCCTGCGCTGCGCCGCACACTCGCGAAGACACGCCCGAAATGCTGGTCCGATGACATGTCATGGTTGTCGGACTGGGAAGATCTGATCCCGGAATTCATCTTCTGCTTCGCGGAGCATTACACCCACCTGAAGGCGTTCCACGGCTGCCGGCCGGTCGCGTTGTCGAGCTACTATGACCAAGGCTTGCGTGGTCAGGACAGCGGCCAACTGATCCCGGTTTTCCGGGAGATATTTGCCGACGTGCCGGCATCGGACCTCGACGCCGCAATCGCCTCGCTGGGTGACCGGAGCACGCGCGAGCGTGGCGCAATCTGGCTCGCGAGTGACGACCGTGAGATGATCGAGGAGTATGGTCATTACGTCATTCAGGGAAGCGAATTTCTGATGGCGTTAGCCGCGACGCTTGGTGTCTCTAAGAACGGCGAGGACTACCGGTTCAGGCTACGCGATCGCGGCGTGCCCACCGTGCTCGAAATAGACTTACCGGTCGGGACCGTCCATGAGGATGAGATCGGAGATGTCGCAAAATTGGTGCTTTCCGTGTGGGGACAGGCTGTGACGAAGCAGCACGCCGGTAGCAGCCCGTCGCCCTGCTATGTCGTTCGACGCACGATCGGGGCAGAATGCATCGTCGGACACGTGCACCCAGAGAGGATCCAGGATCCGCACCGCGGTAACATCCGGTACGTCAACACGCAGCGCACCTGCGATGTCTGCGATGTCTGCGACGCGCGAAGTCTGGGCTCCGCAGACAGCGTGCACCGGACGGATGGCGGTCTGCCCGCAACTGCAGGACACTGAACAGGGAAGTCATAAGGGCAATGTCAGACGTGAATACCGATTCTGTTGGCATCGTAGAGATTGAAGCAATGAGCGATCTGTATAAAAGGACTGGTGATGGAAACGACGTGAGGATTTTTAGGGCGGATAGACGATATAAGGTTCTTGGGTCGCTTCGAGACCTATGGGTGGTCGACGACACCGGGGCGAACAATCTTGTCGGTGGGGAATACCTGATCGCCAATTTCCTGTTGCATCGGAAAGCGAAGCCATAGGACGGAAAAGGTGATGCACGAATTCGACTTCAGCCAGCTACAGTCTGATGATGGGTATCTTTCCGATCTCGGATCGGACGTCTGGCTCATGGATGATCACCGCTGGGCACTCCTCGTCTGGACGCGCATCGGCTTCGAACGCGATCTCGGACGGTTTTCTCTCGTCCATGTCGACCACCACTGGGACGGCGTCAACGATTTCCATGAAAACGACGAGCTGCGCGACCGGCTGCTGGCCGCCGACCTGACGGAAATCCATGCGATGGTTCGCAACAAAGAGCGCATCCAATTCGACTCGTTCATCGCGCCAGCCGTGCTCCGCAAACTCGTGACAGAGGTGCACTTCTTCTGCAAGCAGACGGATACTGAGCCGGGCCTTGGCGAACAGTTGCTCATCGATACCGGTGCTCGCGAATTCATGCACGACGACGCGACCCAGCTTGCCGACGTGCAATTCAACGAGCCGGTTATCTTTGACCTTTGCCTTGACCTGTTCAATCGATCAGATATGTGGGCGATCGGGGATCTCTGGACCGACGACGAGATTCGTGCCTTTCTCCAGATCGTTCGCCCGATCATTGAGCGTGCCGCACTCGTAACGGTGTCGCTCTCATTTGATTACTCGGGCACCGCGGCTGATACGCGTCACCTTGCCGCACTCGTGGTCCCCCTCATCTTGCGATGGCGGTCCGCGCGCCACTTGGAGTGGTTGCCGGTTGAATAGGGGGAAAAAGCACATGGCGCGCGAACTCAACGCACGGCCGGTATCGGACTACGAAGACCAACTGCTAAGACACAGGAAAAGCGATGGCTGCCCCCCACCGACGAATGGATCATTAAGTGGTGACGGAAAATAAAGTTGTTTGGTAGCTACGGTGATTTTAACGATTTCCTGCTGGTCGGATATAAACAACGCATCATCCTTGCCTGCAGGTCCCGACATGGACCCGTCTGTTTTGGCAGATGCCGCGTTTGACGCTTCCCATGGTCGCAGCCGTGTGACTGTTTTACGCGCGCAGCATCTCTCACAACCAATTTTGCAACTCATCCGAGTTTAAACAGGGGGCTAGGCTCGTTATCAGGTATGACCAGAGTTAAGGAGTTCTTTGCCCGGCTCAGTGCAACGTACATCTTGCATCTTGCATAGATTGTCGTTGTGAACTGGGTTTTGTCGCACGCCATGATCAGCACGTTGTCGCATTCAAGGCCTTTGGCCTTGTGAATACTGCTCAGAACGCGTTTGGGAGGCGAGGGACGCGCATAGGAGCGCTTTCGAGAGATTTCTGAAAAGGCCTCGTCGGGGCCGGCAAACTGTCCGATTCGAATAGCGTCATTGAACTCAGCGCGAAAATCGACTTTCACGGCATCAAAGCCGGCTGCCTTGCCTTCGATGAACACGCGAATCAGATCCAGTGCCGCAGCTACGCCAGTGTGCGAGGGGGCGGTCAGCAGGCATTGCGCGACGGCTTGAATATTGGCCGGCTTGCCAATGGTGTGGCGAGTGGCGCCGTTTCGTACCTCGTCAAGAAGGCGATCGCCGTGGCTGGATTTGCTGAAGCCGACAGCGACGCTTCCAACGAACGCAATCAGTCCTTCGGCAAGCGCTTCCGCATTCCCTTGCTCAACGCGAAGGATGGCGACCAAGGCCGCCAGCGATTCACGCGTGTGTCCTTCCCAAATAGGGATTGTTCGCCACCAGAAGGCGCGGAGTGCGGCGACCAGAACATTCTGCGAAGCCAAAATCATGAGTTGGTCGGCTTCTCGAACCAGTTTGTCGATCGGTGGTCGATGCGTTTTCGACAACTGATAGCTCATGCGAGTCTGTGCCGTATTGTTGCCAGCCAGTATTCGTAGTGACGCAGGCAAGGTTCCGGTGAGATCGATCGGCTGCCCACTCTCCAGGCATGCCCGCGCCGCAAGAATCCATTCGCCCAACGCGGGACACCCACCTCGCCATCGATGGGGGGTCTCCAGCTTATCGGAAGCGGCTCTGCTCTTGAGTGCCTCCCAGCGCTCGCGGTCAATTCGAGCAGCCTTGTCCGTCTTCGCGCCGTAAATGCGTTGAAGGGGATCTCCGAATATGCGCAAAATGGCACCACCATCACGCAGAGACATCACAACGCTGTGCTGGTCAACGCTTGAGTCCTGGTGTTCATCGCATATGATGACGGGATACCGTTGCGCCAGTGCATGGGCAACCATCGGTCGCAAGCGAAGGAACGCTGCCACCTTCGTTGCCATGATGTCAAAACCCTTGCCATTGTCGCTCCAGGCCCAGGAGGACAGATCACGCGGCAAGCCGAGGGGTTTGTGATAGGCCGTTGCGATCTGCGCGATCAGCGAATCGATGGTCTTGATCTCAACTCTGGAGCCCGCACCTTGGGTACGTTCCGCGAACACCGCGCAGGCGGCGTGCGTATGAGTCAGGATCAGCAAGCGGCCGGGACCAATGGAGCTGACAACATCTCTTGCGTAAGCGGCCCCCTGATAAGTCTTTCCGCACCCCGCAGACGCCTCGATGATCACGAGAGGCTCGTTCGATCGGAGGAGTTTGGCGACCGTCCCGTCACTCATAGGTCTAGCTCGACAAGGGCGGGCCGGCCCGCCGCGATCAGAATCGCATTGATCAGCGGCAGCAGTTGGGGACCAATCGCCTCCCAAGCGCCGAGAGCGGCCATTTTTTCCGCTAGATCGCGTCCTCCGATTTCCGACTTGAACCAGTTTCGGGAATGGCTCTTCCAGCTTTTCTCTGCACCTTCCGGAGCGCCAGTCTTGCATCCAGTCGCCGCGTCGATGATGAGGTCACGCCACGTTTTCCCAGCGGCGGTCAACGCCTGCCCGATGGAGTCCGGTTGCTTGTCTTGGAGGCCGAGCCGATCCGCCAATGTACGAAGGCGGTCGCCATCCATCTTGCCTTCGTCTGTCTTGATCAGTTCCAGGAGTTTGTCGTCTGCGATGGCGCCTATCACGTGCTGTTCGGTGCAGCCCGCGGGCCATTGATGCAGCCGATCTCCCAGCTTGTCTTTAAGTGCCTTCCAGCGTCCAGGAGCGATTCCTTCGTCATCCGCTAAGCCAGCGAAGAGCAGGCCGGCGGATGCAAGCGTCTCCAGCAGGTCCAAGGTCGCGGAGTTGCCTTGCCCATCGCAGACACGGACCCCGTAATCGAGTGGCTCTGCGCCGAAGGCCTTTTCAAGCACGAATCTCAGAAATCCAACTTCCGTTGGCCCTTCGGCAATCACTGCGACTCGCGCCAGGAATGTCTCCGGGTCGCGGCGCTGTTGTGGCCCGATCTTCTCGTGCGGCAACGCACCGATATCGCCCTTGCTGTCCAAGTACCACAGATGGGCCTGGTCGGTACAGGCGATAGCCACCGGGCTGTGGGTCGTCAAGAACGTCTGGCCGTGCTGTTCCCCCAGGACGTTGATTAGCTTGCGCAGACGATACGGTTCTAGGCCACGTTCGATTTCGTCGATGATCGTGACACTGGCTCCCTTCCCGGTAGATGAGGCGATTTCCAATGCCGTCATGCGGCGAGTGCCCGCGCCCCAACTGCCCAGGGGCAGGCTGACACCATTTTTCGTCGCAAATAATCCGATCAAAGCCCCAATCGAAAGCCCTTGACTTGTCGTCAGCCCAAGCTTGAGGTCGTGCGGGAGCGCCGCCTCCATCATGCGTTGGTCAAGTTTCTTGATGGCCTCTTTGCCCTGTTGATTCAACGAATCGTCTAGGTCCAAATCAGATACACCTTTGCCGATACGCGCTCGCAGGGCGCTGTCGGCAAGCAAGCGATCGAGAGCCGAACCATAGACGAGGCGCAAGTCGCGATCGTTGCGTTCATCGGCGCTCAGACGTACGAGACCGATCTTTCGCCTGACCGCGACAGAAAAGTGATCGGCATCCTCGTGCGGATGAACAATCTCCCAAGCCAGCTCAAGTTCGGTCGTTCCCCGGACGCGCACCCGATATACAGGGTCGTCAGCGGTGGGAAGATCATCTTCCTCTGAGGCGGCTGGTGCTACGGCGTCTAGCCCGTTCCAGGCCCAAGGCCATGAAAAGTTGTGCTGCGAACTGATGCCAGTGGCCTCTGGCAACGTCATGATCGCCTCGATCGCGAACTCTTGAGTGCTATCTCGCTGCCAATAGTCGGATTCGGACACCACAGCCGCATTGGACGGATTGAGCAACAGCGCGATCGCTTCCAGCACCGTGGTTTTCCCTACGTCCCCGCCTCCAAGGATGACGTTCATTCCGATCTTAGGGCGCCAGTCGAACCTCTCCAGTCCTCGAAAGCGCTGGATTGTCAATTTGCGGATCACTGCTGTTGCCGTCATGACGCTCATGTGAAAGCCTGGGGTGTCAGTTGCCGCCGAGAAATCGATTGTAGCCACCGAGCTATTTGGGGGGACGAGCTGCGCATGCAGCTCGACAATATCGCGTCAGGCCGAAATCGTAGGCGAGTCCCGGCGTCTTCGCGGACCGCGGCATCAGTCGAGAACACTGGCATCGATAACGTGAACAACGATGGATTTGCCGAGGCCGTCCAATCGACAGTTAGTGACGGCCTGCAGTTGCTGTTCAAATTCGGCTGCCTCCGAAGGTTTTTCACCATTTGGACCGATCGCAATTCGCTGAGTCTCTAGCCCAGCCCATCCGACGATATAAATGGCGTGTTGAACGCGAGGGTCCTGCATGTATTTCTTCAGCACTTGATCTTCGGTGGCACCCCAGACATTCGCATGACCTCCCCATTTGATCTCGACCGGGATATCGACTCTCATGCCCGAATCTAGGAGATAGGAGATGCGGGTGTCAGGCTTCTTGGCATCAAAGACTTCCGGTTCTCGCGCGCCGACCACACGTTGTTTCACGAGCATCGGCATCAGTTGCCCATAAATTGCAGTTTGAAGCGCCTTCTCGTCCAAAGGCTTTCGATCGCCAGATGCTTTGGTACCTCGCCAAAGCAGCGGCACGAGACTATGGTCAGAACGAAATGCGGGCACTAGCTGCGTGGCAATTGTCTCATTTAACAAGGCCGCCGCATCGGCTTCGCAGCGAACAAGTGCTGACTCGCCGTTGAGAATAGGTTCAAGCGCCTCGGGCGTTAGTGGGGTCCAAGACTCATCCGCCTGTCGCTGTTCAATCTCCGTATGCAGACTCGCGAACCAGTCGCGATGATCGCCGTAGCGCGGGTCGCGCTTCCATTGGGCGAACCAGTCGGAAGCCAAGTCGGCGGGGGCGTTCGCGAGATGGGCCACCAAGCCATTGCGCGACTCCAAGAACTGATCTTGCGGGCTAATCCACCGGACGCCGGTCCTCGCGACTTCCTGAGGAGGACGGTCGTAGAGCAACGGTAAGAGTGCCGCATAGCTATTCCACGATACGCTGTCGGGCCACCGACTGTGGAACGCGAAGTGCTGCCCTTGGAATTCCTGCAATGCGTTGACAAAAGCGACGACCCGAGGTCGATGACGACCGCCCTGAAATATCTCGGCCTCCAGGAGCGGGTGTGCATCTGAGGGATCCAATAACCACCAAGCAGCGAGTGCTGCTATTGCAGACGATTCAACCCACGGAACGGGAAGGGAGTCTGAACACCACTCGGATCGAATCACCGATGTGATGAGATTGCTGGCATCGGGTCCTTCCATCCGCAACAATATCTTGAGCGCATAGCGCCGGGCTTGTGCGTGTTCTGGTAGGCCATGCTTGACCAGATGGGCCACAATTTTTGCTGTCAAATCTGGAGGCGTCTCTTCGAGCGCGGCAAAGCGTCCCCAAATCATTGCATAGCCGCTTTCAGGCAAGTGCGATTCATCGTGCAGGGTGCTTTCGAGGCGCTTCCAGAGTGCATCCGGATATTCGTTCCACAGCACAAGCAACAGGACAGGAATGTCCTGATCGTTATGGAGCAAACGCCAAACGAGATAGTCGACCTGATGCTCGTTGAATGAGGGAAGGCCGTCATTGGATGGATGCAGTTCACGGAATCCCATTCCAGCGACAATAGCCTTGTTTGGCAGCACTCCCGATCTCGGCCAGAACTCAGACGTATCGGTAAGGTTCCGCCAGTTGCTGATTAGGCCTTCATGGATTGCTTGTGCCACATCGAGGCCATAGCGATCGGCAAGCTCATTTAACTGTACGGGATCGAAACATTCGAATGGAACCGCGGCGATAACCCACATCAACGCATTTGCATGCCCGCTGCGAAGCAGTTCGATGTTGTTCCGAACCTGTGCGACCATGGTGGCATCACGGCTGTCACCATCGAGCTTGTATTGGCGTTGTTGTCGATAGCTCTGTGCGAGCGGCCCGGTCAGATCGCTTACGCGAGCGTTATCCCACCGGACCTGATAGGCCGGGACCAAGCGCGCATGTTCCTCAACAGTTTCGATGGATATGATCTCGGGGTGGTGAAATGCGAGGCCTATAACCTCATCGAACAATGGTACTGCCAGTGTTGGCCTATCAGCATAGACGCGGCAAAGGTCGATCCAGCGTAGAGCATCTCTAGTTCGAAATAGTGTTTCGTAAAACGGAACGTGCCACCACGGCAGGAAGTCCTGATTATCGGGCCAGTTGCGCAGGCGCCAATCAAGCAATCGCGAGCCGAGGTCCGAATTCGTGCTTAGTGCGCTGACGAGTTGTTCGTGAAGCGCTTGGTCGGCCATGCCATGGTGACGTATCCATTCGGCTAGCCGAACCAGCCATGGACCGAGGCGCTCAATGGTCGGGGGCATCTCGTCAAGCTCCAGGATAAGCAAAGCTGTGACGACTCGTGCGTACGGTCGCAACTGAATGGCATCGGAGTCGTCTGTGAGCAACGCCGCAAATGCATCCAAAGCGAAATGGCGATCCTCCTCTGCAACGGGAAGGCGCTGAAGAAACAGATCCTCCCAAAACCATCGGTAATGACCGAGGGTGAACGCCTGGCGGGGCAGGTGGAGGGAGAAAAGAACCTGCTGAGTGGTCAGCTGTTGAGGGTAGAGATAGTGTGCAAGAGCGCCAGCAATGTCGTCCTGAGGATCTTGATCTGATGGAAGCTGGAGCAATGGGAGGAGCGCGCCCGCATATTGCGCCGGCGCTCGCCTCGCCAGAATGCCACTGGCCTTCGCTCGGATCGCCGGCACATCGGCTGGATCAAGCGCGATGCTCAATAGGTCCGGTAACAAACTGGAAATTTCGACCATGTCGATCATTTCGATCGTCATCTGACGGACCGCCATGCTTCTCTCTCTATGCAAAAGCTGTCCGAGTACCGTATCAGGGACTGAACGCGCTAGATCGCCAAAGCGGTCAAATTCGCGCTGCCACGTTCGCTCCCCGAACCTTTGTGCAAGCGCAAGGACCAAGCCTTCGCGCTCTTCGCTGGTATAACGAGCGGTGTCGCCTTGGGCTGCGGTCAATGGATCGTGTCTGATCAGCCAACCGCGAAAAGCACTGTGAAGCCCCGCAAGCCAAGCAGCGGTTTCTCTCAAGGGACTAGGAATGACGCCGTGCTCGACTGGAAACAGGGGAACGATGCGACTCAAAGGCGCATTGACAAGTTGATCGGATAGTTCGAGTGCAGCCAAATATTCAGCAAAGCTTCTATGGGTGAAACGGAAACCGTCATGCGCATGCTGTGTAAACAAGCCTGTATTGAGGGTTTCAAGGATTTCGAAGCGTTTGGCACCGGTGCTGGAGGCATCGAGCGTCCGATCGCTCCCTGCGTCGCTGTCCGGAACGGTAATCGAGTCCTTACCGCTGAGCACTGCACGAACAGCCAGTTGCCGCGCGACGGCGATACGCTCTGCGGGCATTGTCTGAGGCGGCTTCCGGTCCTGACGTTCTCGATTGTGTTCGGTGGCGAGGCGCTCGATTGCCCTGGCGTACAGGCTTGTCCGGTCATATTCGAGCGATGAGTTGTCTTCAAGGTATAGCGATAGCATCATCGCGAGCGTCAACGGATGACCTGCCAACGCGGTCACGTGTCGTCTTTTTAGAAATTCCGTGAACCGATCAACGACTTCGTCCTCGAGGAGCTTTTCGAATGCAAGTGATCGAGTGGCTGCTTCGTGCAACGGGAGTAGTTGAAGCGTCGCTACGCCGGCGATGAATTCTGCCCCTTGCGCGATCGCAGGGAAGAACATGGACAACTGTTCGGCCTCTGATGGCCGCCAGTCACGGCTGCGACAGGATAAACGCAGCTTCACAAGATGCAGTACCCCGAGTTCGTGAAGCTGGCGTAGTCCTCTGCGTAGAACGTCGAACGCTTTTTCCGTCTTGATCCGCCCCTCGTCTAACGCATCGAGGAACCACCAAATTGGCTGCCGCGACTCCAATGCTTCGAAGAAGCCGCGCTTGTCGTCCAAAGTCTCAAAAATCTCATCGCCATCACACCAGTCTTGCCATCTGCTCAAAAATGCTCGTTTCCCTCCACGCCGTAGTTCTTCAATATGGTGGCGAAACTCAGATGTCTTGCCGCTGCCCGGTTCACCAAGAAGAACGACGCAGGAGGTACCATCCCAGTGTTCCCACGAGTGTTGGTCCACGTCATTTGAGATAGCTCGTCGCGCGGAAGGGCGGTCTTTCAATCCCAACTGGCGGAGTTCGCAGAATAGTCGCTCCGCGTGGGTATGGAAGCGAAAGTCACTGGCGGACGTCATGGATGGTGCTCCAATTGGCTTTTTATGTTTTTCCATGCTTTCTAGGCCTGGCGAAGGCATTCATTCATGTTCGAGATGCTTCATAATGGGCCAAACAAACGGCGAGGAGAAACCAGCGACCAAGGAGGAATCGTTCCGATTCATTCTAGATGCGTTGTGCCAAGCTACCAATTTTGCCCGACGCAATGGCTGCGGAATCGATTTGCCGGTACTCACCGAGGGCACTTGCTTACCAAGCTGGACGGCTGCGCAACGAAAGGGGCGCCTAACGAGAAGTCGTAAATATATGTCTTATTCTATTTGGTCGCGTGCGAAATGTGCCTCAGAGATGCTTTTCGGCCGGGCGGTTCGTACCAGCAGCCGTCGCAGGCGATTTTTCGTTGACTAAAAAATGAAGAGTCTCGGAAAGCGGAATCAGTTTGGATCCAAGAAGGGGCGAATCCATTTCCCAGCGTGGGGGCAGTGATGAGGGCATCAGCACCGCGAATCGCGCTCGATACCTTGCGAGATCGCATCGCCGAAGGCATCACCGCGAAAGTGAAGGCATACAACGTTCCCGGTGTTTGCGTACGGGTGGGAATTCAAGAGCGGGTTGAAGCGAGCGATGCCGATGAAGCTTTTCGAAGCCGCAGGATCTATGTCAAGAATAGATTAGTGGAGCGTGACCAACCTGAGTTGCTGCTGATCGCCACGCATGTCCTCAAGGAATTTGACATCCCCGATTTGGCCGAGGCAGTCAGCGAATTGACCGTGCATGCGGAACACCGGATCACCGAAATTACCCGGAGAGACGCGCTGAATGTCTTGAATCGACTCGATGTCCTGTTCAACGACGTCGAGCTTTTCGACGGACTGAACATTGTATCGGCCGAATACCTGTCCTATGACGGCGTCGACAATCACCTCAACTTTCTTCCGTCCCTTGCGAAAGACATCGTCCAACACTATGTAGGCAACCCCGACTATTCAAATGAAGATGTGCTGATTCGGTGCGGGGCGTTAACGTGCAGTCAGACTAAATTTTTCGCGCTGCTTGAGAAGCTGCTTGATCCAGTCGTTCGGCGCGGCGATGAACAAATCGAACTGGCGGCACAGTTGAACGCTGTTCTGCGAGCTGATGGCTTCCAGGCAACGGTCATTGGTGACCAATCCACGCATCCTGTCTACGCCATTCAGCGAGTTGGAAACGGTGTCGCCGGCGCCGTCAAGAATCTGATTTTTGCGTCGGTAGGCCCGAAGCCAGAATTGGTGTTGCGCGATGCCGTCAGCAATGACATTGAAATTACCAAGCACGCAGACATGTGCCTGGTATTCGACCGCCCCTTGCCGGCGAGCGGTTTGAGTTGGGTGGACATGGCCGCATGGTGGCAGGAGTGCCAAGGGCTCTCCGAGTTGAAATTTGCGCGCCAGTCTTTGGGGGAGCGCTTGAAGCATTCGGTGGAACTATCGCATTCACCGGGGGAGTATGCGATTTTCCACACCTACCATAAAGTGTTTGGCCAGAAGCTTGGTGACCGGCTACCCGCTTTAATCCCGCAGGTCTATCTTCATTACGATCCATTCACCCAAGCCGAACGCGTGCAGCTAGGCAAAGACAACGTGTTGGCGCGACAGCGTATGGACTTCCTCATGTTGCTGGAAGGCCATGTTCGCATTGTGATCGAGGTCGACGGCCAGCAGCACTACGCTGACGGCGGTAGAGCATCGCCCGCGCAGTACGCCAAGATGGTCGAGGAAGACAGGCGGCTCCGCCTGCAGGGTTATGAGCTGTACCGGTTCGGGGGAGCTGAGTTTCCCGATGTAGACCGGATCAACGATCGCTTCGTTGTGGGGCCACAGGCGAAGAAAGTGGTAGCCGATTTCTTCGAACGATTGTTCGAGAGCCACAAGGTCAATTCATGACGACTTCTAGCAATAACGGAATGTGACGGTTGGACGACCTATCGGATTTGGTAAGCGAAGTATCATTTCCATCACCCCGAAACAAGCTCGAGAGCGGTTCATGGGTCGATAGCGCGCCGCTTAAGCATCGGATGTGACGTGACAGGCGATCGGTGCATACACTGGGCTACAAAAATATCGCAGGTACTCGAGGATAAAAATGCTGGCGAACATAAAGGGATTGGTTGACCGGCTGGAACTGTCTCAGGCCAAAGCGATGATGCCACTGTTCGAGGCAATATCGAATGCGATTGATGCTATCGAAGAACACAAAGACGGTTTCACACGCCACTCAATTCGTATACGGCTGGCAGCAACACACGACCTTGCTCATCAGGGAGGCGATGACGTTCTGGTTCTTGACGGATTTGACATCACTGATGACGGAGTTGGGTTTGACGACGCCAATTTGGCTTCGTTTAAGGAAGCACACACACTTTCAAAGGTAAAGGTCGGCGGCAAAGGCGTCGGGCGTTTTACCTTCCTGAAGGTCTTTTCAAGCGTTCACATTCGTAGCGTCTTTCAACGTCAACGTGAGACCTTTCTGCGAGACTTCGATTTTTCTATCGCAAACGAGTTCAACGGTGCAGATGACGTTAGGCCCGTCACAGAATCACGCGGAACCACAATCTCAATGCGTGGCATGGATTCGAGGTACAAGGGTGGCTGGCCTCTTGATCCCGCCATCATTGCTGAGCGAATTCTCGCGCATTTTTTGATCCGGTTTGCCGCACGGTCATGCCCGTCTATGGTGTTGGACTCACCTGGGCATGCATCCATCGACCTTCACAGCCTCTTTCAATCGACCGTGCTGTCGCATATCGAAGAACGTTTGTTTGATGTGCTTGGACACACGTTCGCCCTGCAAGCATATCGGCATCGTGATGGTCGCTCCCGGCACGATTTGTATTTGTGCGCGAATGGACGGGAAGTCACGACTAGCAAGTTGCGTGACCTCCTGCCCGAACTACCAGAGCGACTGTTGGACGCTGATCAAGAGTCCTATACGCTGATCGTGCTCGTTACAGGGGAATACCTCGACGATCACGCCAATCAGGAGCGGACAAGGATTTCATTTCAGTCCGACGATGAACCTGATCTGGACGAAATGCTTGTGTCCCGCCAGGCGCTCAATCGGGGCATTGCAGAAACGCTGCGCCCATTGCTTTCAGATGATCTAAAATCCACGAATGAAGAAAAGCGCTCTCAAATCGAAAGATTCGTTGAACACGCTCCCGAGTATCGCGCTTTAACCCATCCCCGCTATAAAGAGCTTATCGAGCAACGCATTCAGCCTGGGCTGCCAGCGGAGAAGCTCGATGAAGCTCTGCTTCATGTGAAACGGGATGTGGAGGATTCTGTACGCAAGGAAGTGCGCCATGTGGCGGCCTTATTTGAGACAGAAACTTTTGAGAAGTACCAAGAGCGATTTCAGCTCGTGGCAGAACAGGCCAATGAGCTCGGGAAAGCCCAACTCGCAGCCTACGTGGCGCATCGCCGCACCATTCTTGACCTTGTGAGTCAAAGCCTGAAGAAAGTACGCATTGACGACAAGTACCCATTTGAACGGGTCCTGCATAAGATGATTTTCCCGATGGGAACAACCTCGAAGGATATTTTCTTCGAACAGCAAAATCTCTGGGTCATTGATGAGCGGCTTTGCTACCACACCCTTCTTACGTCCGACAAAAAGCTAAGCAGCGTGACGGGGCTCAAAGGAACATCGGGCAAGGAACCAGATATTTTCGCTTTCTTCTACGACACCCCTATTGGGGTAGCGGAATCAGACAATTTGCCCAGTGGCGGAGTTATCATCATCGAGTTCAAGAGACCCGGGCGAGACGACTACGACAAAGACCCGGCTGATCAGATCATTCAACGCTTTCGGGAAATCAGCGATGGCAATGTGAACGACGTTGATGGTCGCCAGATCAACCCCGCGAATCTTCGGTTTACGGGGTATTTGATTGCCGATCTGAAGCCGTCCCTGCATAAACAGGTCTATGGACGGTATCACCGAACTGCTGACAATGAGGGTTACTTCTTTAATCTGGCCGCAGGTAATGGTTGTATTGAGATCATTTCCTACGACAAGTTAGTCAAAGATGCTGAACGCAGAAACCGCATTCTGTTCGACAAACTTGGCCTGCATAAGCACTGACTTTCATGTATCTACGCACCAATGCATGCACGCTAAAGAAATGAGAGCAAGCTGCCGCATGACGATAACGGGCCATTTGGTGGTGATTGTATTGGCTGCGGGCTTCACTTGGTTCAATCGCCGCTACGCGACCCGCGCCGACCGTTCCCGTGCTCGAAGTTACTGCGCCAGACGGGCAGGTAAGCATCTTGATCGTGAGTCTGCATGTGAACGATTCCGAATTGCGCCAACCTGTTCGCAACGCAGGTTACGCAAAGAACAATATTTGAGCCATCAAAAACGGAAATCCAGCGTGCAATGAACTATAAATTTATGTTGTTTAAACGTTAGGGGAATTGATCAAAAAAAGATTTGGTATCCTAAATTTTACATAAGCTTTATTATCAACTTTTTAGCTGTAGACCCCAAGTAGTAATGTCGTACTTGAGCCAAGTGTACTTGGTCCGTGCCATCA
>Ga0302220_10000534_pt1 | contig 32311 bp, 34 predicted proteins | sample II_Palsa_E1_3_FD_194572 | JGI IMG/M metagenome (GOLD analysis project Ga0302220, IMG submission 194572) | Peat permafrost microbial communities from Stordalen Mire near Abisko, Sweden - II_Palsa_E1_3 | ecosystem: Environmental > Terrestrial > Soil > Palsa > Peat permafrost | place: Sweden...
AGCGCGCGTAGCGCGGCAACTTGTCGCCTTTGCTTTGCACCCATACCAGACCAAAGTTGCCACGTGAGGCACGATGTGCGATATCGCCTTGGTCGAGCAAGGTCACAGGGGCTCCGGCCCGGGCTGCGCCATAAGCTATGGCTGCGCCGACCACACCGCCGCCGATGACAATTAATTCTTCTGCTTGCATGATGTTCTCCAGAAGCCGAAACGGTGGTCGATGTCAGTCACCTGCACTGCGCCACAGACTGGCTTATGCTGCGAGATCAGAGCCTTCACTCGGCGTCGGTCGAGCCGCATGTAACTACAATTGCGCCCCATTGATTGGGAACAGCGGTTGGCCGTCTTTCGGAGACAGCCCCCACTTTTTGATCAGCAAGTCATAGATGCCATCTTTCTGCAGCTTCAGTAGCGCCTGCTGCACGGCAGCGGCCAACTGCTTGCCGTTTTCGTCCACACCAAAACCAATGCCGTACGGTGCCACGGGTTTGAAGTAGACGATCTTGTATTTTGCGGGGAATGTGTTCGCGTTGTAATCGCCAACTGGCGAATCGACCCACGCCACGTCGCTGGCCCCCGTCGTTAGCGAAAGGAGCGTCATGTTCGAGTCGGGTTACGTCGCCACGGTGAGCGGCTTCTTCCCGTCTTTGGTACATCTCTCACTGATCTTGGCAGCATCCTGTATCGCGGCTGAGCCGCGCGCCATCGCCACCTGTAAGCCGCACATATCATCAAGCGACTTTAACGAAAGTTGCCTTCCCGGCGAGGCGACAATTGTCTCGCCCATGTTCAGGTAATCGACAAAAGTAACGACCTGGTGCCGCGAAGTGAAGTCGGAAAGCGAGAGCAGCACGTCAAAACGATTTGCACTCAAACCAGGGATCAGAGCATCAAATGAAGACTGTGTAAGCTGAAGCTTTAAGTTAAGCACATCAGCGGCAGCCGCTAGGAGATCCGGTGTGAAGCCGGCGAAATTGCCGTCATCGTCAACGAATTTTATTGGTTTAACGTCAGGATTCACGGCGGCGGTTAAGGTCCCGCGATCACGGTAGAACTTTGGGACCATCGCAGCGAGCGTAGCGTCGGCCTTGATATTCGGGACTTTGGGCACGTCACCCGCTCGTGTTGCTGGGGCGAAGAAGAGCGCGGCAATTACACATACCGCCGCTGGGACGATTGTTCGTGACTTGCAGATCGTGCCGTACAGAGGGTGATGATTCATTCTTGTCAAACCTCGCTGATTGAACATAGCTTGCAACTGGTGAATGGAGAGGGACTATCGGAACGTATCGCCGCGCCTGCGAGTTATAACCGCAACTTGAAGCCTCGGAGGCGGTCGGTTGGCTCGACGTCAATGAGCGACGCGGGCCAGATTACGCAGCCCATAGCGTGCTCTGGGCGAAGCCGCGGTGATGCCACAAGAGGCAGCCTGTAGCGATATCCTCGTTGACTGTAGCGTTCGCGATCTGGCCCACCAGGATGCTATGCGTAAAGCCATCATGTACCGCAATCAAGCTGCATTCGAATACGACGACTGCGTCGATCAATGTGGGCAATCCCGTCCTGCCATCTTCCCACTGCGCGGATTCGAAACGATCTGCACCGCGTGCCGAAGTGAAGCGCTTCGCCACGGACATTTGATCTGCCGATAGCAGGTTCACGGCGAACTTTTTCGTGCGAAGGATGACATCGTGCGCAGACGCCGTCTTGTTTACGCAGACCAGCATCGTTACCGGATCAACAGACAAGCTGCACACCGATGTCGCAATCAAGCCCGACGGCAAGCCTGCCTCTCGCGTCGTTATTGCGGTGACACCGCTCGCAAAGCAAGTCATTGCGTAGCTGAAGACGTCGGGGTTCACATTGTTTCTAATGGGCATGGCTCTTACTCGAAATTGATCATTGGCATTGCATGTCTCGTCAGCGCCACACTCAATCGCCAAACCGCAAGGGCTTGAGTCCGAGGTTGCCGCGCAAAGTGCTCGACGCGTATTCGGTCCGGAACAGACCGCGTTTGCGCAGTTCAGGAAGAATGAATTCAACAAAGTCATCCAAGCTGTTCGGTAAGACAGCGGGGCAGACGTTAAACCCGTCGGCCGCCTCCTCCTTGAACCACATCTCCATGTCGTCAACGATATCCGCTGCCGTACCGATAAGCTGGCGACCACCTGATGCTCTAAGCTTGTAGAGCTGTCGAATAGTCAGGTTGTCACGCCGGGCGATTTCGAGCAGGCTTTGCCCGATACTACTGACCGGCCCCGAGGCGACATCTGGAACTGGCCCGTCAAGGTCATAAGCTGAAAGGTCGCCGAGCGTACTGTAGAGAACCGAAAGGCCGCTCAACGGGTCGATCAGTTCCTGCAACTGATCGTATTTGTCCTGTGCTTCCTGCCTCGTTCTGCCGACATAGGTCGTGAGTCCTGGCATGATCAGTAGCTGATCGGCCGTTCGCCCATGTTTCTTCAGGCGTCCCTTTAGGTCTACATAATATTTCTTAGCGGACGAAATATCGAATGAGGCGCTGTAGACAACGTCTGCGCTTTTCGCAGCGATCTCGCGGCCGGCTTCCGCTGCACCCGCTTGCACGATGATAGGGCGTCCCTGCGGCGTGCGGGCCGAATTCAATGGCCCCCGCACGCTGAAATGCTTTCCTTTGTGATTCGGCACGTGAAGCTTGGACTCGTCATAGAAGACACCCGTCTCCTTATCTCGGATGAATGCGTCGTCTTCCCAGCTATCCCACAGTTTCTTCACGACATCGACGAATTCGTCGGCACGCTCGTAGCGCTCTTCATAACCGAGATGTTCGTCGCGGCTGAAATTCCACGCTTCCTGCTGCGACCACGATGTGACGACATTCCAGCCAGCACGCCCGCCACTGATATGGTCTATCGATGCGTACTTGCGAGCGATATGAAACGGCTCGTTGTAAGTTGTCGACGCCGTTGCCACTAATCCGATATGCGACGTGCATGCGCCAATGGCCGAGAGCAGCGTGAGCGGTTCGAGTTCGGCGTTCCTTGAGTCCCGGGCAAGCGAACCCTTGGGCGTATCGTCTGCGCGAACACCGATGCCATCGGCAAAGAAGATCATGTCGAGCTTGGCGGCCTCCGCCTTGCGGGCACTGTCGAGAAAATACTGGAAATCAATTGCCCCGTCCGACGGCACATCCGGGTGTCGCCAAGCCGCCCTGTGATAGCCCTGATACCGCATCGAGAGACCCATTCTCATCATTCCATCTTTTTCCATGACATATCCTGTTCGATCAAGTTACTGAAAATTAAAACTTCGTGCATACGGTATCAATCGCGGAGGTTCGAAATGAAGCGCTTGCTGCGCTGCGTGCCGCCTCCATCGAAAATATAGGCGGGTGAGCCTTGGTCGACGATACGTCCACCATCCATGAAGACCACGCGATTCGACACCTTGCGGGCGAATTCCATTTCGTGCGTCACGACGATCATGGTGGTGCCGGAAATCGCCAGCTCTTTCATTACGTCGAGGACTTCGTTCACGAGTTCGGGATCGAGTGCGCTCGTCGGCTCGTCGAAGAGCATGACTTCCGGCTCCATGGCGAGCGCCCGAGCAATCGCCACGCGCTGCTTCTGTCCGCCCGAAAGTTGCGCGGGATAGTGATTCATCTTGTCAGCGAGGCCGACGCGCGCGAGCAGATAGTGCCCGCGCTCAATAATGTCTTTGCGCGCCGCGCGCCCGACGATGCGTGGTCCAGCGAGAACATTGTCGAGCGCTGAGTAATGGGGAAACAGATGAAAGCCTTGGAACACCATGCCGAAATAGCGGCGCTGGCGGTCAAGCTCCCTGTTGGACAAACGAATGCGGCGGGCACCGCGCATCTCGGTGCCGAGCACTTCGCCCTTGAAGGACACCGTGCCCGAGTCGATTAACTCCAGCATGTTGATGCAGCGTAGCAGCGTGCTTTTGCCAGACCCCGACGGGCCGATGATTGCCACGACTTCGCCCTGGTTCAGTGAGAAGTCAACGGCGTGGAGCGCGGTGAACGTACCGAACTGTTTCGTGACGGCGCGCATTTGTAGCAGCGGCTCGCCGCCTGCATCGATCTGATTCTCGGTGATGCTGGAGATTGCCATGGCTAGGCTCCCTTTCCAAAGCGGCGTTCGAGAAGACTTTGTCCATACATGGCCAGGCTCGTAAGAAATAAATACCAAAGGCATGCGACGGTGAGGAGCGGGATCGTTTCGAAATTGGTCGAATAGATCAGCTGAACCGTTGTGAGCAGTTCGACATAGCCAATCACCGACGCGAGCGACGTATTCTTGAACATGGTGATGAGTTCGTTGGCGAGTGGCGGAATGATGATACGCACGGCTTGCGGCACGACGACGTGCCACATCATGCGCAAGTCGCTCATGCCCATGGCCTTGCAGGCTTCGCGCTGGCCTTTATCGACGGCTGTCAGGCCGCCGCGAAAAATCTCCGCACTATGTCCGCCCAGATACATCGCAAGACCGATAATCGCGGCGCTGAAGCGCGAAATGACGTTGTTCGTGTCGATGTCGAACAACGTCACGTGCAGGAACGGCACCGGCAGGTATAAGCGCGGAACAAGCGCCGAGAGGAAGAACAGGAACAGCAGCATGGCGAGCGTCGGCGTGGCCCGGATGATCCAAATATAGACGTAGGCCGCGCCACGCAGCACGGGATTGTCCGCCATACGGCATGTGGCCACCACGACGCCTATAAACAGGCCAAGCACGCTCGCGAGCGCTGTCAGGATCAGCGTGTTCGCCAGCCCGGCAAGCACGCGCTTGTTGAAGAGGTAGTGCGCTACGACGTCCCACTGCCAGCGAGAATTGTCGATAACCAATTCATAGAACAGAACGATCGCAATGACGAACAGCCCATACCAGAGCCAGTCGGACTTCTTCGGTCGCGCGTGGATGCGCAGATCAACGGGGGGCTCGCTCTGCTTGTCGACACCAGCCATGAGCGGCTCCTGTAGATAGACGGCTTTCTTACGCATACTTTGATACGCCCTGGTGCCTATGGGAATCGGCGAATGCGCTGATCGAACTGAGCAATAGGGAAATCGCAAGCATTCCGATAGCGAACGCGCTCTTCCTCGATTTCATTTTTTGACCTCCCACACGGTTGGGTAAACCCTAATTCAGACACAAAAAGGTATGAGCTACTTTTTCGGTACTTATCCAAATAAAATATGGCATAGACGAAGGATAGGAAGTCAAAAAACAGATGGAAAATGCTTTATTTTGCGAATACGATAATGTTTTGTTATAGGTTGTTCCCGTGAAAATCCGCCAACTTGAGGCCTTCCGCGCCGTCATGCTTTGCCAGACGGTGACGCGCGCCAGTGAGATGCTTCATATTTCGCAACCGGCGACGACACGACTTCTCGCCGATCTCGAGAGCTCCCTAAGGTTTAAACTATTCGATCGAATTAAGAACCGCCTCCATCCAACGGTGGAAGCGCAAGCGCTCTACGAAGAGGTGCAACGCTCCTTGGCCGGGGTCGATCGTATCTCCCGGGCAGCAGACGAAATCAGGGACCTACGTCGCGGCACACTGCAGATCGCGGCAGCACCAGCGATTGCACTCTCTTTCTTGCCGCACGCGATTGCGGATTATTTGAAGACGCGCCCGGAAGCCTATGTCTCGCTGGCCGTGCATTCGTCCCGCTCGGTTGTCGACATGGTGATCGGTCAACGCTGCGACGTTGGCTTCGCAATTCTTTCGATGAATCACACGAGCGCGTATGGAGAGCGACTGATTTCAGCGCCTATGGTCTGTGCATTGCCGGCAGGACACCGGCTATGTGCGCTCAATACAATCAGACCGGCCGATCTTGCCGGAGAGCGTTTCGTCGCACACCCGCGCAGCGTCGAGTCTCGCTTACCGATCGATGCGTTGTTTGCAGCGCATGGTGTCGAACTAAAACTGCAGATGGAAAGCCAGGTGTCTCACGCGATTTGCTCATTTGTCGAGGCGGGGGCGGGTGTCTCTGTGGTAGACGCGATTAGCGCCTGGGGCTATCGCGGCACGGGCGTAGTCTTCAAGCCCTTTGAACCATCGCTGGTCACTGAGTTTGCGTTGCTTACGCCTTCTCAACGGCCGGCTCCGTTGTTGCTGAAATCATTCGTCGCTCACGTGCGAGAGTTCGCTCTAGCAGAGCTCGGCCCCGGTGTCGTTGCCGCGTGATAGAGCTCCGGTGGCGGAAATCATGACATCGGTGCGAATTGGTGCCCGACGCTCCTCAATGACAGTTTCTGAGAAATCAGCCATTCACAAAGGTCATACACCGACATGGACTCCCGTTCAGCTATGATTCTCCGGGCCACGGGTTACAAGCTACCGTTTCCACAACCGGCGTGTCTAGATTAATCGTCGCATTAAGAAAGGAAACTTCGATGGCTATTCAGCGAACCGGCCACAGGTACCGTGATACTTATACCGGCAAGACTATTGACGTCTGGTTTGCGACTTCTGGTGCCGGGAAAAAGCGCAGTTGTCTGGCCGAGAAAGTCGGCCTCATTTCGGGGGATCTCGTCGAAGTCGTGATTGAATCGATCGAAGCCCCACCAGTTTCGACCGAAGACGCCTATCTGCGCTTGCACCTGCTCTCCGACAGAACCGTCAAACCCAACGAGATCAATCTCGATGGCATTTTCGGCTTGTTGCCCAATATTGCGTGGACATCCGCGGGGCCAGTGCTTCCTGGCAATGTCGATGATCTGCGGGACCGAGTAGCATCCGAATACCACCATCTCACGGTGTCGTCGGTCGATAAATTTCCTCGAATGACGGACTACATTGTGCCCGAAGGCGTGCGGGTTGCCGATGCCGACCGCGTGAGACTTGGTGCCCACCTGGCAGCTGGTACAACGGTAATGCATGAGGGTTTCGTGAACTTCAATGCGGGTACGCTCGGCGAGTCGATGGTCGAGGGCCGCGTGACCCCGGGCGTAACGGTTGGCAAGAACTCCGACATCGGCGCTGGCTCGTCCATCATGGGAACGCTGTCGGGCGGCGGTAAAAGCAAGAACTCCATCGGTGAGCGCAGCCTGCTCGGCGCGAACGCTGGTATAGGCATTTCACTTGGAGACGAGTGTATTGTCGAAGCCGGTTTGTACGTCACGGCAGGTACAAAGGTGAAGATGCCTGACGGAAATATAGTGTCAGCAAGACAGTTGTCCGGTCAATCTGGCCTACTATTTCGTCGAAACAGTCAGACCGGTGCAGTCGAGGTTCTACCGACCGACTCCTCCCGTTGGGGTGGACTCAATACGAGCTTGCATAGTAACGACTGAGCGTTGCGTCCTTCGCCATCGGACCGAGAAAGATCCCAGCGAAATGGGTGAACGACTGCTTATTGTCGCCGGCGCGATCGTCCCCTCCTGGCCGGACCGGTCCTATGCCGGTGTGACCATCCCCCTAGCCAGATAAGGCTGTGATGCGAGGCGGCCGTTTCACCTTGGAACTGGCCCTACGCTCAACGCCATGGCGAACGACCGGATTAGGTCGACATGCTTCCCCTGCCGCACTGGAATTCGTCTGCTACACTGGATCAACAAGCCCCTGGGCGCGAGATAGTGCGGAGGAGTCGTCATGACTGAGCCAGCCGATTTTCGGAGCAAAAGGATAGCGCTTAATCACGGAGGCGGCCGTATGCCCGCGCTCGGATTTGGCACGCTGATTCCCGATGCCGCCACGACTACCCGTGCTACCAGAGAGGCGCTGGAAGCCGGATATCGACACTTCGATTGTGCCGAGCGATATCAGAACGAGCGTGAGGTGGGCGAGGCCCTGCAGGTAGGGCTTGCTGCTGAAGGCATCGCGCGCGAAGACCTCTTTGTGACCACCAAATTGTGGAACTCCAATCATCGGCCCGAGCGTGTCGAAGCGGCTTTCGAGGCCAGTCTTGAGAGACTCAGGCTCGATTATCTGGATCTCTATCTGATACACACCCCGTTCGCATTTCATCCGGGAGATGAGCAGGACCCGCGCGATGAAAGCGGACAGGTCATCTACGATGAAGGCGTAACTTTGCTCGATACGTGGACGGCGATGGAAAATCTCGTCGACAGCGGAAGATGCCGCGCCATCGGACTGTCTGACATCGGCTTGGACGAATTGCGGCCCCTCTACGAATCGGCACGAATCAAGCCGGCGGTGGTGCAGATCGAAGCCCATCCGTATCTTCCAGAAACGGAACTTCTGGAATTCTGCAAAGAGAAAGGGATAGTGTTTTTGGCCTTTGCGCCATTGGGTCACGGAATCAGGCCGGGGCCGGTTGAGGACCCCGTCATCTCGCAGATTGCCGCGCGAATTGGAAAGACGCCCGCACAGGTACTGCTTGCTTGGGCGGTGCAGCGTGGCGGGGCTTTGCTCACCACCCCCAAGACTGCGGCCCGCGCGCGAGAGAATTTCGACATCTCCGCGCTTCCAGCAGACGCGTTTGACGAGATCAATAGCATTCAGACCCGGCAGAGGTTCAACGAAGTCGTCAAGACCGGCAGCCCCGGGTTTATTCCGCGAAGTACACAATAGATAGACGTGAACGGGTATCCGGAGGCACTCCATGCAGGACGAAAAAATACGTGAAGCCCTGAATGCGCACTGGCGCGCGTCGGCGGCCGGCGATCTCGACGCAGAACACGACATTTACGATGACGATGCCATCTGCGACTATCCCCAATCAGGTGAACGAATCCTCGGGCGAATTAATTTGCAGGCACTGCGGGGTCATCATCCCGGTAAACCATCAGGTTTCGATGTCAGGCGAATTCAAGGAGAAGGTAATCTCTGGGTCACAGAATACAGCATCAACTACAAGGGCCGAGCAGCTTACACGGTAAGCATTATGGAGTTCCGCAACGGCAAGGTCGTTCACGAGACCCAGTATTTTTCGGATCCCTTCGAGGCACCGGCTTGGCGGAGTCAATGGGTGGAGCAGATCGCGACGGGACAATGACGCCCCTACCTTTGCAAAGGACCTTCCGACCATGCGAGCGGCGTGCGTCGGTCAGATATGAACTCTCGCAGGGGAACAATGCGGGGGTTCATTTTACCCAGAACTTTCGATCTGCAGACGTTGCTGTCCTCTATCAGTTGGCAATCTCGCCGATTATCCATTCGCGAAAAGCACCCACTAGGGGCCCATAGACTCCATCGGGTAAGACCAAGTGATAGGCGTAGTCCTCTGGCCAGCCAAAATCCCAAAGCTTGACTAGCCTATTGTCGTCGAGGGCGGGCGCCGCCATTGCTGCAGGTACGAGGCCAGCTCCTTGTCCCGCAATGATCGCGGTTAGCATCATGCCGCAGTCATCGAACGCAGTTCCGATTGGCAGGCTCATACTTTGTACAGATTGCGACTGAAACCAAAGATGCCAGTTCATTCGCTCGACCTCGTGTAGATGCGGCCAGCGTGTCAGCTCTGAAGCCGCTTTGGGCATTCCAAAGCGTGCGATCAAGGTCGGACTAGCGACCGGAATCAGATCCACCGCACACAGCCGCTCGTAGTAGAACTTCCCGTGCTGCACGGTGCCATGCCGAATCGCTGCGTCCATCACGCCGCGGGTAAAGTCTACGGGTTCCTTGCCCGTCATCAGTCGGAGGTCGATGTCTCGGTGTTTATCGTGAAAACTTTGGAGACGGGGAATTAGCCAGCAAGAGGCGAACGACGGTGTCACGCTTATCGAGAGCAATCCAGTTTCCGCAATCTTGGCGGTACGGCGAGTTGCATCGCCAATCTGCTTAAACGCGTTTCGAATCGCAGGTAGATATTCGACACCCGCTTGGGTCAAGTGAATACCCCGGTTGGCACGAGTGAACAGCGCGACTCCAAGATAGGTCTCGAGCCCTTTCACCAGTTGGCTAACAGCTGCAGGAGTCACGCACAGTTCGTCTGCGGCCAGCTTGAGCGACAGATTGCGCGCTGCTGCCTCAAATGCACGCAGCCCATTCAAAGGCGGAAATCTCTTTTCCATAGATAAGTTTTTCTAACCATTAATCTTCAGAAATGATAACCCGTGATGGCCTCTATCGCGATTACTATTTCACCTTGAAATTACGGAAATTTCCGCCGCGTAGGGTGTGAGAGATATATTTTTCCACGCTGCCGATGACTTAGATTTTCTAATGACAATGGCAAAATTTCCGACCCAGCTCGCGAAGCAGATCGTCAGCGCAAGTTAGGGTGCCCATGAATTGAGTTTGGACGTCGCCGCAAATTCAGACGGCTTAACTGAACGGATAGGCGCAACGCTTAGCGCCGGAGGTTGAAGTTTTCATGTCGTTGAGAGTTATTCAAAGTCCCATATCGGGGTGTGCCCAGATAGATGGTAAGAGGATTGTCGTACTCGGTTCCAACAACTATCGCGGTTTGGCTAACCACCCCGCTGTTTTAGCCGCGTTTCATCAGGGCTTACGGCAATATGGCGCCGGCACCGGGATGAACCCGCCGCTTGCAACCACGAATGCGCATCAGCGACTTGAGGAAGCTTTGGCCGAGTTTCATCAGACCGAGGCGGCGATGATCTTCAGTTCCTGCACAGCGGCTAATCTCGCTCTACTCGACACCGTTACAACTGCGAGTGATTTGATTTTCAGCGATGAGTTGAACCACGCGAGCATCATCGACGGGTGTAGATTAAGTCGGGCGCGAGTCGTGAGAGTGAAACACCGTAGCGTTGTGAGTTTTTTGCAGGCACTAGAACAATCGTCTTCAGGCGAATCGCAGCAACGCAAGCTGTTCATCACCGATGGCGTTTTTAGCATGGAAGGATATACCGCGCCGCTGCCGCAATTGCTTGAGGCGACGACCCGTTCCAACACCCTGTTCGCCCTCGATGAGAGTCACGCGGCGGGGGTGGTTGGAAACACAGGCAGAGGCAGTGCCGAACTCCATGACTGCATGGATAAAATCGACTATGTCACAGGGACGCTGTCGAAGGCCTTTGGTGCCGTTGGTGGAGGATATATCTGCGCGAGCAATGAGCGCATCGCGGAACTCAAAGGAAAAGCACGCTTGGCGCTTTTCAGCAGCTCGATAAGTCCGGCAGCGGCCGCAGCTGCGGCGGTCGCAGTTTCGCTGGCACGCTCGGATCTGGAGTCGCTGGAACGTATGCGCTACGTTGCTACGAAATTTCGCGCCGGAGTAGAGCAACTCGGATTTAAGACGGTAAACGGCGAAAGCCCTATTACTCCGGTGCTGATTGGAGACGCCGAGAGGACACAAGTGTTCTCACAGTTGCTTGAGCAAGGAGGAGTCTACGCTCCAGCTTTGGCGTTTCCAGTCGTGCCCGAGGGCACGGCTCGCCTGCGCATCCAGACATCCGCAGCACACACGGATCACGATATTGACCTTGCGCTGAGCGTTTTTGAGCGTGTCGGCCGAAATCTGCGTCTCATCTAGCATTAAAGGAACGCGATGCCCATTCAGACCATATCTTTGTACAAAGGCCGTACCTCAGCGGAAAAACGGCTTATCGCCGACTGTATCCAAGACGCGCTTTCTTTCGCGGGTTACCCCAGCAATGACCGCTTTCAGAAAATTCAAGAGTACGCGGACGACGATTTCATTATTGATTCCACGTTCCCAAATTACTCCGCGGCGCCGAGGACCCGCGACTTCGTGTTGGTTCAAATCTGGATTAGCACAGGTCGTCCCGATTCAATGAAGCGCGACATGATTGAGCAAATCCAGCGCAACCTCGACACTCGTGTTGGCTTGCAAGCGGCCGACGTAATGGTCGTTCTCCAGGAAACGGCGCGGGATAATTCATCGCTCTATCGAGGAGTGCCGCCGGATCAGTTGCCGCTTATTGCGCCGAGGGTGAATAACGCGCAGTAGCAGGCACGCTTCGACTTACCCTTTATGCGACGAAGCAGGCCGCGTCTTCGGTGCGCTGTCGGAAGCCTTCTTTGTCTTCCTGTTCCGTGGTGCATCAGCACTTATGACGCGGTCGAGGTTTGTAATCAGTCGCGTGAGCAGGGCAATAAGCTGTGCGGCTTCTTCAGCCGTGAAGTCGCTTAACACCTCGCGATTGCCTTGGAATAGAACAGCGCATGCCTGCGGCAGACGAGCGCGTGCGATCTCCGTCAACGAGATACGGCTGCTGCGTCCATCATCCGGGTCGGGCGTGCGTCGGACCAACTCATCCCGCTCCATGCGGGCCAGCATCTGCGCCATGGAGGGCTGCTCTACCCTGGCAAATCGAGCCAAATCACGTTGCGACTGTGCCTTACCCTCCTTGACTGCAACTAGCACCGGAAGATAGCCCACACCGAAACCGAGCGGCTTAAGGCGCAGCTCGCTCAAACGTTCGAACGCCCGCGCTGCCAGGCTGATCAGGTGTCCCGGCGTTGACAGCACCTCTAAGTCCATTGATCTACTTTTTTGCATAGGAGCCTATTTACATATACATAGCGACCTATATAATACTATGGCTGCCCGCACATTGGCAGCTCGACGTACTCCGTCCCATCCCAAAGGATCCGTTTCAATGGACAACGATATTGAAGTCCTCAAGCGTATGTATGACTGTTTCAATGCGAGAGACATTGACGGTGTGCTTGGCGCACTCACCGATGATGTCGCCTGGGCCAATGGCATGGATGGCGGCCACGTCCACGGCCGCGAAGGCGTCCGTGAATACTGGACGCGCCAGTGGGCCATCGTCAGCCCGCACGTCGAGCCCGTAAGCTTCGACAGGGCTCCAGATGGTTCAATCGTCGTCGAGGTTCGTCAGTCTGTCCGCGATCTGCAGGGCAGGCCGCTGCAAGATCAAACGCACGGGCTGCGGGACAAAACGGTCGGGCATGTCTTCTACCTTCAAGAAGGCAAGGTCACTCGCTTCGACATCCAGGATGCCTAGGCATCCTTCTTGTTCCAAGCTAAGTGCTGAACGAGAATTGCGAGCTACTCACGGATGTAGCGGACATCTCATAATTCAACCTTTGTGCGACCGCTGCGTTGGCATCCCCATCCGTGCCATGCTGGCGCGAATAGAGCACAATGAACAACCCACGGGTGCCTGCACCGCAGGTGTGAAGGTGCGCATCACTCGCCAGCGTATGGTCGGAGAAATCGCCCGACACAGTGGCGCGGACATAGCAGCCGGAGTAACGCCCGGCCGCCCGTGGCATTCCACTCCACGATTCGATGCGGCCGCTGCGATGATCAACTTCCGCAGGCTCTCAGGTCTGCTGGTTTGCCTTGCTTGAAGCAACTCTGCTTTTCTTCTCCGCCTTTGTAGCTGACCGTCATGCCGTCGGGTTTACCGATGGCATCGGTCTGCTCGACCGATACCAGTGTCGCACCGTTGTAGAAAGTTTTTTCAAGGCGCGTGCCACGCGGGGTCTTCACCGGCCGCTTCAAAAAGTACTTTGGCCCCTCACCGGTTACCAGGATGGTGGCGCTATTGATGAAGTCACCGTCCGGTTTTTCGGCGCTGCTCGCGATCGAAGTCGACTTCGCTTGAGATCCGGCATTGTCCCGCGCCAGATCGGCGGACTTGCGCAACTCCAGACGATGAATCAATTTTCCGCCGGAGACCGTCGCCACCACTCGCCCTGTCTCCTGAGCGCTGTTTTGATAAGCCGGCCCCCAGGCTTTGCGCACCGCTTCATAGACTAATTCCAGCTGTCCATCCAGCTTGCCCCTCTTGCAGCTAGCCGTCACCGGGTGAATCAAAACGTCACTGAAACTGTGTCCGTAGCCGGATGCTCCGGCGCCGGACGTGTAGTTGGAGGTACCGGTCAATTCCTTCAACTGCGCGGCGGATACCTTACAGGGCCATTCGCTCTTCTTCGCTTCGCCAACGCTAAAAAAGGTGTCAGGCGCGGCAGCGTAGCGCTGATATTGCGCTTCGGCTTCCTGCATCAATGTAGTTTGCTCTGCCTGCTTGAGTGCAGGCAATTGCAACGATTGGGCCTGCGCGCCGGCGCTTACCAGAAGCAAGCCGAGGGCGCATAAGCCAAGAACTTTGAATGCCAAATGGCGTTGGTGTTCAGACATTTATTTCCCCCGTGCATTGAAAATATTTTTGTTCATCTGATTTTCGACTCTGATCTTGCACTGGAACAGCGATCCGCGTGTTAGTCACGATCCGATGGGCCAGAGCCGAGCAATCCTACTGCATAACGGAAGCCATTGGGAAATATTAAGGTCTGCTTTGGTTCGCCGCTGGTACAGCCGGGTAAGGCAGGATTCAAGTCTTAAGACTGGGCAACGGACTTTTCATCCACTGCTCCATTGAAGATGCCGAGATACCCGAACACGGCGCGACACACTCTGCCCTCCAGGCTCGCTTTGTTGGTTTCACCTCGCTCGCCCGCGCTATCCACCATGCCTTTCGCGATGGCAAGGATGTCGGCGGCAACAATGTCCGAGGCTCCCGCTTCTTTCTGCGTGCGCGCGCGCCCACATGGACGGCCTCGACCACGAGGCCTATGCCGATCTGGTCAAGAACGTCTTTGAGAGGCTCGGGGATACGTCTTCCCCGATCACCCACGCACAGGATGTCGCCGAAGCCGTGTGGCGTGCGGCGACCGACCCCTCACCCCCGATGCGCATCCCGGCCGGTGCCGACGCCGAAGCATGGGCGGCCGAGGTTCGTTAGCCGGCCGACACCACCGCTCCGAACTAATAACCCCGGCCGACTATGATTGGCTTTTTTCGGCCGAACCATTGCCGCCTTGCCGGATCGCTTCGTCTAACAACTGTCGCATTCGCTTCCAGTGCGATCCTTTCCAGAAGATGCGGCCGCAAAGATCGCACGTGCTGAAATGTTCATGGCTAACCTGAACGGAAGGTGGCAGATGTTCAAGCGCCTGTGCCTTTTCGATAGCCTTCAGCGGTGCGTTGCACTCCAGGCAGAGTGTGAAGGGTCGGACGCTACGTGCCAGATCCAGCCGGGCCAGAATCTCGCTAAGCTGCCGCGCCGGCTTCTGCGCATGAACGTAACAGCCGTGGGTAATGCCGCGCAGCTTGAGCAGTTCGCGGTCCCGCGTTAGCAAGATGCGTTCTTCGCGGATGGCGATGTCGGCAAGCTCGCGGTCCTGATAGTCGTTGCGATACAAAGTGTCGAAACCCGCTATCCGAAGCAGGCGGGCGAGCCCGCCGAGATGAGCGTCGGCGACGAAACGCGTAACGCGCAGAGGCCGCTCGCGCACGCGCAGCAGCGGCGTGATGTCGAGCGACTCGAAGCGGGGGTAGACGGCCACGCGATCTCCGTCGCTCAGCAGGCGGTCGAAACCTACCGATTCACCGTTGACGATGATCAGTTCGACCTCAGTATGCGGTACGCCGAAGGCCTCGATCATATGCTTGGTGGTGGCATCTCGCGCGCAAGGCATACTGAACTCGCTACCGCGCCGTTCGGGCCGCAGGAAGTCGTTGAGTTCCTCGTAGAAGCGAAATGTCGCGGTCACCATCGACATCAACCTGTCATTTCCACATTTATCCTCCTCCGGAAACGTCATTAATTTACCGGAATATCCATTTGCCAGCAGATTTATGGCCTTGTTCCAGCGGCCCACGCTGTGCGGCGCAACTCGCTCGGCTCGTACGCTACGATTGGCGGCTCCGCTGAAGAGATTGTGGGAATCGTGCTAGCATTTTCTCTTGGTCTCGCCGCGTTGACCGTCGAGTGATCTTAATTTCGTTGTGTGTCGGGAGGGTTTGTGTCATTTGATCATCGTGGTTTTCGGGTGAGTGTCGATGTGGCGGCGGATGAATTCGGCGTTCAGTGGGTGTGTCGCGCCGCAATCGAACGTATCGATGGGGATAGCACGAAAGGTGCGCCGTCAGGCGGCGAATTGACCATCCCCAGGGCAAAAATCGATCCTCTGATGGCAATCAGTACGCTTGAGCAAAGGGCCGTGACCCTGATTGATGATTTTTATGAACGAGGGAATGCGGTGGCGTGATCGTGCCCTTGTCGCGGCACGCTTGATCGATGTAGGCGAATGCGTTAGCAAGCCTTTTCGATCATCTTCACCCTCAGATAGGCCCGCACCGGTGCAGGCCTATCATTGCAGTTTGCTGAGCGGTGGCGTGGTGGTGTGCTTAGCTGACTGCGTAACGTTCGAGCCAATGCGCGTACGGCGCAGGAAGTGTCCAGGAAGCACGTTCGATGCCGAGCTTGCGCGCGGCGTGATACGGCCAGTGGGGATCCGCAAGATGCGCGCGTCCGACCATCACGAGATCGAGCTGGCTGTCCTTTACTGAGCGTTCAGCGAGTTCAGGCGTATCGATTCCCCACGCCGATGAGACCGGGAGCTGCGCCTCGCGACGTACGCGCTCGGCAATCGGCGCGAGAAACGCGGGCGCCCATGGAATGCTAGCTGCCGGCGTGGAGAAGCCGACGCTCACGCTCAGCATATCCAGCCCTTCCCGTTTGAAGTTCTTCGCCAGTTCGATGGATTCGGCGAGCGTTTCCTCATCGCGTCCGTCGTACTCGATCACGCCGAAGCGGGCCGTCAAAGGCAGATGCTCGGGCCACACCTTGCGCACTGCGGCTAACGTTTCGAGCAAGAAGCGGCTGCGGTTCTCGAGGCTGCCGCCATAAGCGTCGTCGCGGTGATTGGAGTGCGTCGAGAAAAAACTCTGGCCGAGATAGCCGTGAGCAAAGTGCAGTTCCAGCCATTCGAAGCCGGCCTCCCGTGCACGCTTGGCTGCCGCAACGAAATCATCACGTACGCGCGCGATGTCGTCGATGGTCATCGCCTTTGGCACTTTAGGCAGGTGGGCGCCGAAGGCAATGGCGGAGGGCGCAATGGTCTGCCAGCCGCGCATATCGTCGTCGGCGATATGGTCGTCACCTTCCCACGGCCGGTTGGCGCTGGCCTTGCGCCCTGCGTGGCCGATCTGGATGCCCGGTACGGCACCGGCTGCTTTAATGGAATCGACGATCGCCGCGAAGGCCTGTGCCTGCTCGTCGTTCCAAATCCCGGTGCAGCCCGGCGTAATGCGACCCTCTGGCGACACGGCCGTCGCTTCGACGATCACCAACCCCGCGCCACCGCGTGCGAGGCCGGCGAGGTGCACACGGTGCCAATCGTTGATCAGACCGTCGACAGCGGCGTACTGGCACATCGGCGGAATCGCGATGCGGTTGCGCAAAGAGACGTCTTTGAGCTTATAGGGTTCGAATAGTGCGGACATCAGGCGGATTCCATAGATAAGGTCGTTCGATAGTTCGATGAAAATCGAACAATCCAGTATCGCAGAAACGTTTAACATCTGCTGCATGCGCCTATATAACCATCCCGCCCCCGAGGATTTCGCCCTTGAGCGGATCCTCTATGCTCTTAGCGACACGGTGCGCCTAGACATCGTGCGGCATCTGTCTCGTGTGACGGAGGCCACCTGCGGGGAGCTCGACGGTGGCCGTCCCAAATCGAGCATGTCCCACCACTTCCGCATACTGCGCGAGGCCGGCCTCGTTCAGACACGTATCGCTGGGACCGCGCATCAAAACACTTTGCGACGTGCTGAACTGGACTCCAGATTCCATGGACTGCTAGATGCCATTCTCAAGCAAATGCCTTGATGGCCTTACAGCGCTTATTTGCCGGATGATAGACCGAGTCCGACTACGTGCGACGTTAGGTCGACGGGCGATCCTTGCGAATACCACCTCGGCAGGATGGAGACGCGGTGCTTTCGCTTCACGGCTGAACCTCGTACGGTGGAAATGCTGACAGGCGCGGATCGTCCACAGCGCCACCGACGGTGAAGTGATACAGGCTTTGCCAAGCGTGATCCTCCACGCCGAGCAGTGCGAGCATTTCATCATCGAAAAAGCAGCCAATCCCTGTCGCGCGCACGCCGGCGGCTTCGGCTTCGAGATAGAGCGCCTGGCCAAGAATGCCGCATTCCCAGAACAGATGGCGATAACGCCATGGCTGCTTCAACGCGATTCCGAATCTCGCGATCATCCCCAGCGCAAAGCAGGAATCGGCGCCGATATCCTGGTGGCAGCAGATCAACTTTGCCGTGGCGCGCAAATCGTAAGGCAGCAGAAGATAGAGCGGCAGATGATCGGGGCCGGTCTTTTGCCACAGCCATTCTGGACGTAGAGACCGCTTGAGATCCGGCAGCGCGCCCGGATTTCTCACGAACATATACAGGCCCGGCTCCAGGTCGCCCACGCGGTGCACCATTAGAGCCGCATGCACGGCGGCAGGAGACATCAGCGCATTCCACGGCGGCGTGTCATGACGTGGCAACAGGCACGCCAGCATGCTGAAAAACGCCGCCGTGGCGATGCACGTCGTACCGTCGAAATTCACCGCGCTGCGACGCTGCCGCGCGATCCGGGCAAAGCTGAGATCAAGGGCGGCCGCCGCGGGCGACGGGCGCTCTTCCGGATTCGGCAAGGTTGGTTCGCGAGTACGGGCCTTATGCGTGGCGCGATGGATCGAATCGATATCCGGCCACTTCACATGTCCGGGACTCAGCTGATTCGCGCGTCCGTGCCACTGTGCGCTATCCAAGGCGATCAGCATGCGCTCAAGATCAGGCCGCAACTCAGGGTTGCCAATCCAGAGCAACGCATCCGGCGCCTCTGCTTCTGCCTCCCCGAAATCTTCTCCGCGGTTCAATCCAAGCAGGTTGGCCACTGCGTCGTCCGCAGCCGCCTCCACCAGCCGCGTCTGCCAGCCAAGCGCTGTCGCTGCGTAACTCACCGCGGCGATGACATGGCCGCAATCGTGCTGGCAGTAGCGCCAGGCGCGCATGCCGTATTTCCACGCCTCGCGCCAGGGGATCGAGCTTATGCCGACCAGGACGCCACTTTGCCGGAACGCCTCGCTCCATCGTTCGTCATCCACTGCAGCGCGACATTCAAGGGAATGGTCCCGGCTCAGGTAATGGTAGACCCCACCGGACAAGCCAGGCAGAGTCGGACACAGAAGATAGCCCTCGGTCGGATGCAGATTTCCGCTCGAAGGGTTGCAGCGCAGTGCCCACCGCTGGGTGCCGTAGGATTTCCACGCCGACAGACCGAGCGAAAGTTCGAACAGGATTGCCAGACTGGAAAGATCGAATCTGCGCGCGGGCGGTAAAGCGCCGCAGCGCAGTTCGTTGTAGCGTGTAGTCAGGCTATCCGCGGCTAACGGCAGACCAATGCGCGGTGCGCCGTGAAACACCCGGAACGGATTCGGTTGGGTTGCCCAGTCGAGTTTCCCGGGGCCAGGAGCGTAGCCGCTGACGCGATGCTTGCTGCGCTCGTGATATTCAAGCAGCGCATGCTTTAACCGGTCCATGTTCCCCTCCGACCAGGGATATCTGCACGTGCGGCTGTATAAAACCGGCTGGCTGGACGTTGGGGCGCGGTCGTCATCAAGTCGTGGAACCGAACGCGCTTCGGCAAACTGCTATTGCGTTCGGCGCCTCCTGTGCGATGCGCGGCAATCGGGTTGTCTTCACGAAAGCCGGGGATGTTTCCAGCGCTTAGGTCACCCTTCAGGGGTCTTCGGAGGCATTCGGGACCGCCGACTTCAAAAACTCGTGGCCATCCCAGGTTAGCCGCCAGTCGCTACCCATCGAGCGGACGAAATTTGCGTCGGCCAGCAGGTTCAACTGATACCACACACCCCGGTTCGAAATATCGAACGCACCCTTGAGCGCGCTTTCAATGTCAAATTCGCTGAGGTGCGGGGATTTGTTTTCCTCGAGAGTCTTCAATATTGCGAGTGCCAGATCCATATCGCGTTTCACGATCTCCTCCTGCTCAACACCAGTCGCGAGCGCCGCCTGGGATTCAACGCTTGGGTCCCCTCATACCCTCGGTTTCCATCGCAGCATTCCGCTCTTCGCAGGCCTCAATGGGTTCCATGGTCTCGTCGATGGAAGCTGTCGCACGTTCTGTGGCCGCCTTCGTTTCGTCAACGGTGGAGCCGAGTCCTCCGTCGTCGTCGCCCGGGGGCTCCAGCATGTCTAGAAGCATGGCCTCCAACTCCGGCGTGTCCCACGGCACGCCATGCTGCTCTTTCTTCTTTATGTAGTGCCTGACTTCTGCGTCCTGCTCCAGAGTCAATGGAAGACCGCGAAAGGTGCTTTTGGGGGTAGCGTCGGTCATGCTATTGCTCCGGAATTTATCCCATTTTGAGTGTAGCCCTGTTGTGACCAAAGGGCCTCAACTATCGGTCTGCGCATGGACTGATCGGTCCATTCGCATCGGCTCGTCCAGCGAGCGGACGTTGCTATCGGCACAGATTTGAGCATATTCCGCAACCTCCGTTTTCGAGCATCGCGAATATAGGAGTATGCTCGACCGTCCCATTGCTTTCTCATCTCGTTATTTCCACGGCCGTGACTAAGCGCAGTTCACGTCGGCGGTAGGGTAGAACACGGTGCGGGGATTATTGTGGCACCGCGAGCGAAACGAGCATAGACGCCGTTTGCGATTACGAGTACACGCAAATTGGAGCGAATATGATCGACCGCACTCAAGAAATAGCTGAAGCACTACGCGAACAATGGGAATGGTTGCGAGTGACCCTTTCCAGCATTGGCGACGCGGTCATTACGACGGATATCAGTGGCAACGTCACCTTTCTCAATCCCGTGGCGCAATCGTTGACCGGTTGGACCCAAGAGGATGCAGTCGGAAAGTCGCTCGATATTGTTTTCAAGATCGTCAACGAAGAAACCCGCCTACCGGTCGAGGACCCTGCCGCCAAAGCTTTGCGGGAAGGGGTAGTCGTCGATTTGGCCAAACACACGCTGCTTCTCGCCAAAGACGGAACCGAACGGCCCGTCGAAGACAGTGCAGCTCCGATCCGCAATGCCAAAGGCAACGTCGCCGGCGCGGTCCTGGTCTTCCGAGACGCCACCGAGCGCAGGCGGCAAGAGCAGCATGTGCAGGATGCACTGACCTACGCCGATAACATCATTGCGACCATGCGAGAGCCGTTTCTCGTCCTCGACGAAGGCCTGAGGGTCAAGACGGCTAATCGGTCTTTCTACCAGACCTTCCATGTCTCACAAGAAGAAACCGAAGGGTGTTTGATCTACGATTTGGGTGCTGGCCAGTGGAACAATCCCGGCCTGCGGACGCTGTTGGATGAAGTTCTGGCCGGCCGTCATGCTGTCAGCGACTGCCATGTCGAGCATGACTTCCCTGAAATCGGGAAACGGATCATGCTGCTCAACGCCCGCCATTTCGAGTCGATCAAGAGTCAATCGGGCTTGATCCTGCTCGCCATCGAGGACATCACTGAACGCAGGAAGGCGGAAATCGCCGTTCAGACTTCCGAAGTCCAGTATCGGCGACTGTTCCAGAACGCCCAGGACGGGATACTCGTACTGGACGCGATCACCCTCGAAATCGTCGATGCCAACCGGTTTATCACGGAATTGCTGGGCTACTCGCGTGATGAACTGCTGGGCAAGGAACTGTGGGAGATTGGCTTTTTCGGGGACAAACAGGCCAGCCAGGCTGTTTATCAAGAACTGCAAGAGCGTGGTTATGTTCGCTATGAGCATTTGCCACTCGAAACAAAAAATGGCGAGAGTGCCGAAGTCGAATTCATCAGCAACCTCTATTTGGTGGATGACCGGGCCGTTGTCCAATGCAATATTCGGGACATCAGTGAACGCTCTCGCATGGAGCGCAAACTGCAGGAGCAGGCCGAAGCATTGGCGGACCTGCAGCGCCGCAAAGACGAGTTCCTGGCGATGCTTAGCCACGAACTTCGCAACCCACTTGCGCCCATCTCCAATGCGGTGCATCTACTATGCCTGCAGCAAGATGAAGACCCCATTCAACAGCAGGCCCGCGCCATCATCGAGCGTCAGGTGAGTCAACTGACGCGTCTGGTGGATGACCTGATGGACGTGTCCCGCATCACCACCGGACGAATCCTGCTTCGTAATGAGCGGATCACCATGAACGACGTGGTAGAGCATGCAGTGGAGACGACCCGACCACTGGTGGACCAACGCAAACACGAACTCAACGTGTCGCTGTCGCCGCTTCCCATCTGGCTAGACGCCGATGCCGCCCGGCTAGAGCAGGTGATCGTGAACCTACTGACCAACGCGGCGAAGTACACCGACGAAGGCGGCCATATTTGGTTGACCGTCTTGCGGGAAGGCGATGAGTGTGTGATACGCCTGCGGGATACAGGCGTCGGCATTACCCCCGAATTGCTACCCCGTGTCTTCGACTTGTTTACGCAAGCAGAACGGTCGCTGGACCGTTCACGCGGCGGGTTGGGCATCGGGTTGGCATTGGTGCAACGGCTGGTCGAGATGCATGGAGGACGGGTGGATGTCCATAGCGTGCTGACCCAGGGCAGCGAGTTTGTCGTGCGCCTTCCAGCGGTGCCTTCCCCGACATCGCCGTTGTCCTCGATCCGCCCCGAAACCGTGAAACCCGCCGCCGGCATCTTACGGGTGCTGGTGGTGGATGACAACGTGGATGCGGCTGAAAGCCTGGCGTTACTCGTGAAATTACTCGGTCATAACGTTCGGATGGCACACGATGGCCCCGCCGCGCTGCAAGCCGCCATCGATTATCTACCGAACGTGGTGCTGTTGGATATCGGATTGCCCGGTCTCACGGGTTATGAGGTCGCGAGCGAGATACGGCAACAGACCGTTCTCCATGGCGTCGTGCTAGCCGCCGTCACCGGTTATGGTCAGGAGTCGGACCGCTTGCTTGCTATGGCAGCAGGTTTTAACCATCACTTGGTCAAGCCCGTCGACTTTGAAACGGTGCAACAAATCTTGGCGACCGCGTCGGGAGAAGACATCATCGGTACGCCACAAGTGGTGTCGTAAAGTGTCTTCTTACAGGCTTTGCTTCGTCAATGACGCAAATTGCGCCTGGAGCACTGATGAACGCCGCCGGGTGACGATAAGGCAGCTTCATCGGAGACCGCCAGTCATTGCGCGACCTGGCGTCCGGCTCCCGACGATTTCTCGAAGAGCAGGAAACTCGCTGTCAAGAGCGTGCTGCCTATGCCGACCGCGAGCGGGAAATGCCAGTCGGCGCGTGTCATGACTTGCGGCAGGAGCCCTATGGCAAGTGCGGGGATTGCATGCAGACGAGTCGCGCGTAGCATGACGACGCCGAACAGCATGGCCAGTACAGTCGAGGTAACGCCCGGACCAAATGTCGCCAGCGCAGCGACGCCGGCGGCCGCCGCGAGCGTGCATACCGCCGGCAACAGTAGCGGCCGCTGGGCCCAGGGACAGACGTCTGCATGCGCGAACATTTCGAAGGCAATAACGATGAGTGGCGGGAAAAACACCATTCGCATTCCGGTCGCCATCGAAAGCAGGTAGGTGGCGCCGAGAAACACTACGAAGAACGGCACCCACAGGAACCGCTCGGGCAGCGATTCGATTTCGTCGTCGACCCGATCGGCGGCGCTCGGCGCGGCGTGTGCGGCTTCTTGGTCGTTGAACCTCCGGTATGCCGAGGACAGGACTGCAAGCGCACCCGTGCCGAGCAGAATCGCAAGCGGATACAGCCAGCTTTTCTCGCCGAGCGAGAGCGCGAGAAAGCAGGCCGAGATGGCCGGCGCGATGGGCGAGCGCATGAACTTGAGAATGATCATCGCCCCCAAGATGCAGATCGCAATGGATGCAGCGGAATACGGCAGATAACGAGTGACGAGTACACCCAGCACGGCGGTCACTGCCGGAGAGAGCGCGAGCATCCAGGGCGCACGGGCCCAAGTGCCGCGCGGCCGCAGGAATACGTCGTAGGACAGTGCAGCTAACTCGGGAAAAAGAAGCAAAGCCATGCCGGCCGCCGAGGCGGCTTTGGCGACCCCGCACATGAAGCAGAGCGAGATGAGCACTGCTGACATAATGCGGCGAGATTCAGCAGTTCTCATGTAACGGACCTTTATATTGTGCGGAGCCTGGTCGGCAGGTTAAGCGGGAAATGCCGCGCCAGTCGAAGTGCATGACTAACAGGCTGTCCAACACGGCTCCTGGCGCATCGATGGCCGCTCAGGGACGTGCGCATCGGGGGAATAAGCCTTATCGGCTGGAGTAACCCCGATGGTAGACGCATTGGCTTCGTGCGAATATTCCCCATAACTGCACACCATCCTTGGGAAAATGCACCGATGTTCGATTGGGAAAATATGCGTCATTTCCTCGCGGTCGCCCGCATCGGTACGTTTTCGGGGGCCGCGCGCAGCCTGAAGGTCGATCACGCCACGGTGAGCCGACGCTTAAGCGCATTGGAGGACCAGATGAAGACCCGTCTGGTCGAGCGTCTTCCCCGATCCTGCAAGCTCACTCAGGCTGGCCAGCGGGTGTTCGAACTGGCGCAGGGAATGGAAGAGAATGCCTACGCGATCGAGCGATTCCTGGATGTCAGCCTTTCTCCGCTAAGCGGCAAGGTCTCACTGAGCGCACCGCCTGTACTGGTGGCCAGTTTTTTGGTGAAGCACCTGGCGGACTTCCGGATTGCACATCCCAGCGTGCAGTTGTCTGTTTCGGGCGAGCCACGGCAAGTTTCCCTGAGTCGACGCGAAGCGGACATCGCCCTACGGCTGGTTCGGCCAACGGAAGCGACCACGGTGGTAAGAAAGCTGGGGCGTATGTCGTTTGACCTTTACGCAAGCAAGGACTACCCGCATCTGCACAATCCGGCTGCCTGGGAGTTCATCGTCTACGATGCCGGATTCGCGGATAGGCCACAGCAGAACTGGTTGATGAACGTCGCAAGAGGGCGACCTATTGCATGCGAAATCAGCGACATCACGGGTCATCTCGCCGCGGCGCAAGCAGGCGCCGGCGTGGCTGGCCTACCGTGCTTCGTGGCAGACACCGACCCGAGTCTGCGGCGCGTCGCGTACGATGGCGAACGATTTGCACGAGATATCTGGATGGCCGTGCACCGGGATCTGCGCCGTTTGCCACAAGTACGGGCAGTCATGGACTTTCTACTAAAAGTCATCGCGGAAAATGCTGCCTTTACGACAAGCGGTTAGAAAGCGTTCCAGATTTTGAACTAACTCATATTGGGCGCGATGTTTCGAGAGTTCATCGCGCCTGGTCCAGAGCGAGAGGGACCCATCGTGTCTGACCTTCAGTCGGACTTTTGGCATTCGCCGTGATGCCCGAGGCCGCCCAGTACCTGCCGCTCGACTCCGACGTGCGGATCCGCGACAATGGTGGCACGCATGTGCTAAAGAATCGTCCGATGCCAATGAACCTCAATGCCAAACAAGACGTTACCGGGCCGGCATGGATGCCCTTTGCCATTGCCGAACTCGGTGTCAGGCGTTTCCCGACTGGCAAGACGAATCCTCGCATAGCCGAGTACAACAACCACACCAACCTAATCGGCTATGACGACAAGGTTTCGTGGTGCTCGTCTTTCATCAACTGGTGTTTGGCAAACGCTGGTATTCACGGCACGGGGTCGGCTCTAGCGCGATCCTGGCTTGAATGGGGCACGGGACTTGAAAACCCCATTTATGGCTGTATCGCTGTGCTGACGCGAGACGATCCGAATAGTTGGAAGGGACATGTCGGTTTCTACGTTCGCCACGACGCCAAATCCATCTATCTTTTCGGCGGTAACCAACTTGATGAGGTCCGTGAGTTAGCCTATCCGCTAACCTCTGTGCTTGGCTACCGATGGCCGAAGTCACTCTGATCGCTATAAAAACAGGATTCGAATTATGATGTTTGACCTCAAGGATCTTTATCGCGCGCAAACGATCGTCGCTCAAGCGCTAGCGCCGACGCCCCAAATATCCTGGCCGTTATTGTCAGAGCGTGTCGGGGCGGAAGTCTGGGTCAAGCACGAAAATCATCTACCGACCGGCGCTTTCAAGGTGCGTGGCGGCTTGACGTATCTCGAGCGTTGCCGTCGCGATCGCCCTTCGGTGAAGGGACTTATTTCCGCCACCCGCGGAAATCACGGCCAGAGCATCGCCTTTGCAGGGCGACGCTACGATTTGCCTGTCACAATTGTCGTGCCACATGGCAACAGCACCGAGAAGAATGCTGCCATGCGAGCGCTTGGTGCAAATCTCGTAGAGCATGGCGAGGACTTCGAAGCCGCGCGCACCGAGGCAGAACGTCTTTCCGTATTGAGCGACCTGGAAATGGTCCCCTCTTTCCATCGTGATCTGGTAATCGGCGTTGCAACTTATGCGCTCGAACTGTTCACTGCAACGCCCAAACTCGACGCGCTATATGTCCCAATTGGACTTGGCTCTGGGATATGTGGATGCATCCTTGCTCGCGACCTTCTCGGGCTATCGACGGAAATCGTGGGCGTGCAGGCATCAGGGGCTGCATCGTATGCGCTTTCGTTGAACGCGGGACGGATCGTGCCGACACAGAGGGCGGAGACCTTCGCAGATGGGGTGGCGACCCGCATCCCTGTCTCCGCAGCCTTCGAGATTATCAAAACCGGTGTGGCACGTATTGTGACGGTCGATGACAACGAGATTGCTACTGCCGTCCGTGCTTACTGGGCGGACACGCACAATCTTGCCGAGGGTGCTGGCGCGGCCGCGCTCGCGGGCCTGCTGCAAGAGCGCGAGCGAATGAAAGGACAACGCGTCGCTCTGGTGCTCAGCGGCGGCAACATTGACCTCGAAACGTTCTCGACACGGGTGCTGAACCGAGATCCGCAAAAATCCTAAGCGTCATTGAGCGGGGCGCGGCGATTCAGCGTCGACATATACCCATGCCGAAACGCCAGAAGCGAGCCGCACACGATCACGCCGATAGGCTGCGACTTCGTATTCATCCGCGTGCTGAAGTTCTTCCGCCGTGATGGCGAACACCGTTCCGCTCACTTTGTCGCTCGCGTTGCCGCTATAGGTGACAACGGGGTGATGCGTCTTCCCGCTGGTCGCAACAACCTCGGGGTCTTCGATCTTCAGCATCGCCAGCGCATATCCTGGCATTTCGTCAGCGTGGCCAACGAGCTTGCGGCCGAACGTCGCCAGTTGCACTTGCTCCAGTTGAAGAGTGCCGTAGGAGAAAAGATTTTCGGAGAATGTCTGATCGGCGTTTGGCATGATGTGATGACGTGTGTCGAAAGCATGGGAACTGATTATACGGCGGGGTGCGAATGCAGGTTCATCGGCAGCCCTACTCGGTTTTCGACCGCGTTATGACCTGGCCGTTGCGCGCGCCGCAATGCGTACCGTGACGCCAGGTCAGTACGCCATTGACGATCACAGCTTCAATGCCCTCGGCCGGCTCGGTCGGCGCATCATAGGTAGCATTGTCGAGCACCGTGGCGGCGTTGAACACGACGACATCGGCGTGATTTCCCAATGCTATCGTCCCCCTGTTCGCCAAGCCAAAGTTTTTTGCCGTCAAGCCACTCATCTTCCAGACCGCCGTTTCGAGTGGAAACAATCCTATGTCACGGCTGTAGTGACCCAGTACCCGGGGAAACGTACCCCATAGTCGAGGGTGCGGCTTGCTCCCACCGGGTATGCCATCGGAACCGATCATCGTCTCCTCGAAGGCCATGATGTTGCGCACATCGCCCTCATCCATACTGAAATAAATTGCGCTCGCCGGTTGCAGGCGCCGCGCGGCTTCCACTCGGCCCACCTGCCACTCCTCGGCGATATCAGCAAGGTCACGGCCTGCATGCTCGGGATGCGACTCACTCGTGGCAATCAGCACGCGCCCCTGCAGCTTTGCCTCGTCGGCATGCAGCATCGTCGAACTGGCCGTATAGGGATAGCAATCGAGCGCGACGCACTGGCACCGCATCGCGGCGCGTATGAGTGGCAACGTCACGGCCGATTTCCCGAAGTTCGCTTCGCGTTGCAGTTTGTGATGCGAAATGATGACCGGCACATCCAGCTCGCGGCCAATTTCGAACGTTTCATTGAGCGAATCCACGCATCCGTCTGCCTCGTTGCGCATGTGCGTCACATATACGGCGCCAGTACCCGTCAATGGCCGGCAGACTTCGATGACCTCCGAGGTCGGGGCCATCTCGGCCGGTGGGTAGTAGGTGCCGGTGGACACTCCGATTGCGCCTGCGTCCAGCGCCTCAGAAAGCAAAACGCGCATCGCTGCGATTTCGTCGGGCGTGGCTGCGCGATCGAGCGAGTCCATGGTCATTACGCGCAGTGTCGTGTGTCCGACCATCGCTGCGACGTTGACCGATGCGGGCGCCCGACGTACTGCATCGAGATAGTCGGCAAAATGCCCGAACGCTGAATGCCGTGGCGCGTTGCCGCGTTCCAGCAGACTTAGCGGCATCGGAAGCGGCAACTCCGGCCTGAGTGGCGCGAGGCTGATTCCGCAATTGCCCGTGACCACCGTCGTGACTCCCTGAGAGATCTTGAAGATCATCTCGGGATCGGATAGTACAGCGTGGTCGTCGTGTGTATGCGAGTCGATAAACCCGGGCGCGACTATCATGCCGCTGGCGTCCAGCGACCTGAGCGCCGGCTGTCCTGACAGATCGCCGATAGCCGCGATCATTCCGTCGCGAATGCCCACGTCCGCGTCGAAGCGTGGCTGGCGCGTTCCGTCGATGACCGTGCCACCGCAAATGACTAGATCGAAGGGGCGGATAACAGCGTCAGTCATGGCGAACTCCTGGTATTCATGAGGTCGACCGAATCGGCCACTTCGGATACTTGATTTTCATATACGGCAGCGCGCTCCAGTCCGGGCTGGCAGAACCCGGTGCACCGACGTACAGTATTTCCTGCGCAATCGTGGAGAACGACGCGTGGAAATGCTGGGCGGACTTTACGACCACAATCCGCTTACTGGCTGGATCGCATTGCAGTTGCGTAAACATGTCCACGTTCAGTGCTTGGGCCCGGAACGAATTCAGAAGAATCTCGATACCCTGCATTTCGATCAGTGCGCAGTCGCCCATCGGGGTTGGCGTGCCACCATTGCCGGTCATTCTCATGTCGCGTACCAATGCCTTGACGAGACACCGACCGTCGACAGGGTCGCCCGATAACGGGCCGACCTTTCCGCCAATACGCATATCCAGCGTTGCGCCGACGCCGGCATCGAAAGCAATGCCTACCGCGACCGGATCCCACAGCGGGCCGAGCGCTGCACCGCCAATGCCACGCTCCAGCATACGCCGCAGGATGAAGGTTGAGTCTCCCGGCGCGCCGCTGCCGGGGTTGTCAGATCGGTCCGCCAACACAACCGGGCCTCGTGGCGCGGCGATTGCGCGATCAAGCGCAGTGTCGACATCGAGATAGCGTACGAGAAGCGCGTCACGCATGGCGATCAGGTCGCTGGCCAGTTCATGCGCGAGCTTCTCCGCTGCCGACGCATCACCGTCGGCGTAGACGAGCACCTTCGTGCCCATATCGGGAACGTCGCCAGTCGCAAAGCCCTGCACGATTGAGATAGACAGGATGCCGTTGCTGCCCTCGAGCGACTGGATACGGTCCACGAGTGAACGACCGGGTTCGCGCGTCGTATGGATAGGCACGACCATTTCGCAATCGACCACGGCGGCGACAGGAGCAATCTCGCGCTGCGCCATGTGCTGGCATAGCTCGACCAGTTCATGAGCGCGTTCGAGGATATCGGTGTGGGGATATTCCTTGAACATCACGAGCACGTCGGCTTGTTCGACCATCGCTACGCTCAGATGCGCGTGCGGGTCGAGTTCGGCGCCGACCACCACGTCGGATCCGACAATCTCGCGAACCCGCACAAGCAGGTCGCCCTCGCAATCGTCGTAGCCGTCAGCGACCATCGCACCATGCAGCCCTAGCAGCACAATATCGACGGGCAATGCGGCACGTAGGTCGGCTAGCAATTCGTCGCGCAGTGACTCGTAGGCGACGCGCGTCACTGTGCCGCCAGGTTGCGCCGAAGCGACCATGCCTTCGATCAGCGTCCACCCAAACTCCGCCGCCCGCGTGCGCGCTGCCCACAACGGGCCTCCGAAGGGCGTCATTTCATCGGGATGCCGGCCCGCGGGATAGTACCGGCGATCCTTGAATGCGGCGAGTCCGGTTGGCATCGGCGCGAACGTGTTGGTCTCGGTGGCAAGGCTACCCGTGAAAACTCGCATGCAGCTCTCCCTCGGCTTTTTTCATACCAGTGGCTGGGCAAGCCGCGCTGAGCTCGTCGGCGCCGGATTCCACGTGAGAGCAATGAGGGCCGCCAAGCCACCTGCAATCAGCAGCAGCCAGAATGCCCCGAGATACGAGCCGCCTGTCGCAGCGATCACCGCCCCCATCGCCACGGGAGCTATCGAGTTGCCCATTTGTCCACCAAAGTTCATCAACCCCGTTGCGCTGCCGATCATATGCTCCGGAAAATGTCGCAGTGGTGCCGAAAAAACCGTAGCGTAGACGAAGTTGAACGCCAGCAGGAGCAGTGTCCAGTAGATCAGCAACAGATAGATCACGGTCGTCGTAATCATGAGCGCCAGGAATATCGAGCTAAACAATGCACCGAGAACCATGAAAATCCGTTCACGCCCCTTGCCGTGTTTGTCGAGCAGGTGGCCGACAACGTTCGTTCCGGCGAACGCGATGAGATTGGGCAGCATTGCCGCGAGACCAATGTGCATCAGGTCGATGTTGTAGGTCTTCATCAGGTAAGAGGGCATCCATGATGCAACACCGACGTATACCATACTGGTGAAGAACCAGATCGCGGTCAGCTGCCACGCCATTGGCGTTCGCAGCAGCGATCTCCACAGCACACGCGGACGGTCCGCTGCGCGCTCGCGTTGCTTGGCGATGCCGCTACGCAGCGCAAACCACAGGACCAGTGCGACCACGAGGCCCGCCGCGGTGAGAATGTGAAACGATCCGCGCCAACCGAGACGTGCAACCGTGACACCGATCAGTCCCGCGCCGGCCGCGTTGCCCAGGAACACCGTGGAGATGAGAAACGACTTCGCCCGCGCCCGTTCCGGCTTTGGAAACACTTCGGCTACTGTCACCGAACTCGCCGGTGAGAAACTGCCCTCGCCCACGCCGAAAAGAAAGCGGATCGCGAGCAACGAGGCGAATGACCAGGCTATGCTCGTGGCACCGGTAAACACGGACCACATTACGATGCAAAGCACAACCACGATACGTGAGCCGTAGCGGTCCGATAGCCAGCCGCCTGCCAGTTGCATCACTGCGTAGCTGATATAGAAGGCACTGAGCAGCATGCCAGCCTCGCGTGCATTGAGCGCGAGCTCATGGCTGATCGGGATGATCGCGGTACTCATCAGGATGCGGTCGGCGTATCCGACCGCCCACGCGAGGAATAGCCCGGAGAGACACGCCATTTTCTGCGACCTGGAAAAGCCCAACTCCATGTGACCTCCTTATGTGAGACAACCCGATTGAAGAACGCGACTGCAGCAGTTTCTTATTTGGCGTAACTATAGAAGCCGTCACGGCGATGCGCCCAATGAAAATAAAACCATGCATTATAACCGTGGGCTATAGGTTCCTTTGCTTCGCCGCCGTGACGTGATGTATCCTGGGATCCGCGTTACTTATCAGCGTTACCTATCAGAGTTACTTCAGGGAGTCTCGGGTGCGTTTGCGTCATATCGAAGTTTTCAGTGCAATCATGCTGACCGGCTCGACCAACGGTGCGGCGAGAATCCTGCATGTCTCGCAGCCGGCCATCAGCAAGATGCTCCAGCATGCCGAGCGATCGGTCGGGTTTCCGCTATTCCTGCGCAGCAAAGGCAAGCTGGTGCCGACCCAGGAGGCATTGCGGCTGCAGCAAGAGCTGACACCGTTCGATGAGCAGCTCAGGCGCATCCGACGGCTCGTCAACAATCTTTCGCATGGCGCGATCCGTCCATTGCGGATCGCGGCCACGCCGGCGCTGGCCCATCACCTGTTGCCGCAAGCCGTAGCGCAATGGTGTCTTGCGTTCCCGCAATCGAAATGCGAGTTGACCGTGGCGCACACTCGGGAGATGGAGCAAGCGCTGCTGCTCAACGAAATCGAGCTTGGCCTGACGATGCGTCCCGTATCGCATCCCAATCTCGTCCTTACGCCACTTCGGAGTTACAGTCTGTGCGCGATTGCGCCCGCCGGCTGGTGGCCCGACGAATTGCTGGGCCGTCCGTTACGCGCTTCGGAACTGGCGGATCAACCTATCATCACCATAGACACCGACGACTACCTTGGCGCGATTCTGTCTAACTGGCTGGCGAACGCTGGGCAGGCGCCTGAAAGTGCCATCTCGGTGCAGACCTACACGCTCGCGAAGTCGCTGGTGCAGGTGCGTGTCGGCGTGGCACTCGTCGACTCGTTCACGGCCAACTATCCGCTCAATGCGCCGGACATTCAGGTGCGCCCGGTGGATATCGATGCAAGTCTGCAGGTGTAT
>Ga0302220_10000535_pt1 | contig 32272 bp, 23 predicted proteins | sample II_Palsa_E1_3_FD_194572 | JGI IMG/M metagenome (GOLD analysis project Ga0302220, IMG submission 194572) | Peat permafrost microbial communities from Stordalen Mire near Abisko, Sweden - II_Palsa_E1_3 | ecosystem: Environmental > Terrestrial > Soil > Palsa > Peat permafrost | place: Sweden...
CCGTCGCAGGCGACTGGTTTGATTTCATTGATCTTGGGAACGAGCGCTATGGCATCGCACTGGCCGATGTCTCTGGAAAGGGTATGTCTGCTGCCCTGCTGATGTCCGCGACCCGGGCGATCCTGCGAACGCTCGCGCCTCTCTATTCCTCGCCCGCGGAGACCCTTGCGCATCTCAACCGGACACTGGAGGAGGATTTTCCAACTGGCAAGTTTGTCACGATGGTATACGGTGTGCTCGATGCCGGTACTCGCAAGCTCACCCTGGCCAGCGCCGGACACCTTCCTCCGCTGCTCATCAATCATCATTGTTCGTTTCTTGAATTAGATACCGGGCTGCCGCTTGGCCTTGGCGTGTCCTCTTACCCACAGTGCACCATTACGCTCACGCCCGGCACAAAGCTGCTCCTTTATACCGACGGCATTACGGAAGCCATGGATAGCAGGGAGGAAGAGTACGGCTCGGCTCGCCTCATCGAGCATTTTCTGCGGCCCGGGGCCTGCGTCGACGGCCTTATCGCGGAGGTCAACCGTTTCGGCGCCGGATCCGCTCGGACCGACGATGCAACAGCCGTCCTCATCCGCAGCCGCTGAGTCCGACGGAGGCGTTGAAGCAACGTCCGATCGCTAGTATTTCGCAGAGATGTTACTGATTTTATAGAGTTACGATTGCCCGTCGTATGGGCTCCATCGATGCCAAATCGCCAATGCACGCATCGGCACCCGATTCGTACCGATACATCGGCTTATCCTCGGTAGCCCCCCCTGTTCCCGCAAAACGGGGTTTTCGGAAATTGCGGCGAACTTGCCGAAACCGCGGCGCGCGGGGAACTTGCTTCAGACGAGACAGGGCCAACGACCTACACGCGTAGCCCTCCGGAAGGTCGTCACGTCTTTTAACAGTTGACCTGACTGTGTTACGGTTTGTGGAGAATTATGTATGCGCCTGTAGATATTCCAAGCCCCGCGCTTGTAACATACACTCGCAATTCGAAGGAGCGTCATGACTGGCACTAAATCGTTCGGCAGGCCCCTACTTGCGTTCGTCGTCCTCGCTTCCCTATTGCCAATGGCGTCGGCGCAGGAAAAGATCGCGCCTGAGGCTTATACAGGTGTCGCGATAGGGACGGGCGGAAGTCTCGGCGGCAAGTCGATCGGGTTCGATTTTCGCATTACGTCGTACACAACAGACGAAGAAGTGCAGACTTTCGCTCAACTGCTGAAAGACAAGGGACAGGACCCCTTGACCAGTGCGTTGAACAAAGAGAACAAGGGCAGCATCAATCTCGCGGGAAGTACGGGAAATAATATCGCTATCGCACGGAAACGCCAGCAAGGCGACAAGACGATCATCACTCTTGTGACAGCTCGAAGGATGTCTTTCGGCGAGTTGTATAACGGTCGGCGGTCGGCAAACTACCCCTACAGCTTTATTCAAGTGACGCTGGATGCGGCCGGCAAGGGCGATGGAAAGATTATGGTCGCCGCCCAGATCCGCTTCGACAAGAAGAGCGGGCAATACGAGATCGAAAGTTTCGGCAACCAGTACATCAGGGCTGCGAACGTTCGTCCGAACAAGTAACGCGCGTCCAAAATTCGATCGTGAGGGTCAAGATGATCTCCACCCTGACGCAGCTCTGGTTCCAACTCAGTCATGGGCGCTAGAGTGTCGTTCTCGTTGGTCTTAGCAGCCAACATCGCTATCAAATAACTCACAAACGACACAGTCACGTTTGCCGCTCCCGGAAAACGGGGTCTCGGAAATTACAGGGATCGAAGTTGCCGAAAACCCGACTTTCGAGGCACCATCTACGACTGTGCTGACTTAGACGAATATAAGCAGCGATCCAGCCATTCGCGGTACCACCCAGAGAAAGTAGCCGGCGAGCCGTCCGCAAGGCGTATGGGCTTGATTCCACCGTACTCGCTACGTCTGTCGTCCCATAGATACCCCGCTTGATCTCCACTCACCACCAGCAGTATTCGCAGTGCGCATCCTTGGTGACAAATGGGGAAACTTCCATTGATCAAAGCAACATTCCAGTAGGTGCGGTCAAAGGCTTTCATCTGTTTCTGGTATTCAGCTTCGTCCCGGTCAATCAAATCGTCATCGGGCTTTGTGGAGAGGTCGTTCCACTCTTTGTCGAAAGGGAATGTCTTGGAAAGAACGCCTATGTCTCCTTCCCCCCAATCACGCAGATCGAAGTTGTCATCCACCTTGCCAAGCGGAAAGACGCCGTAGAACGGTCCTGCTCCCCCGTTTCCTACCGACATCAAGAAGGCACGATAGTCACTGGGCAGCTTTACACCATGTGTTCTCTCGAAGGTGGCTAAATCCGCTTCGTGCAGTTCTGGATTTAGATCGAAGCCGTGCGCTTCCGCACCGAACACGTCAGACTCCGAACTCCTCAAGGAAGCCAAAGCGTGGGCGACATGGAAACGATCGAGTTCAGGCATAAGGCAGATTCTAAGCCGCGACGTCCTCAAAAACGGTGTTTTCGGAAACTACGACGGCCTAAGCTCAAGACTGGCCACTCTGTATTAGCAGTCAATCCCTGTTCATGAAGTTATCGTTCCCTGTTATGAGCGGCGAATTCCCTGTTCCAGCTCGTGCCCGGAAATTCGCAAAATCCGCTAAGCTCTTCAAAGATCCTTCTTTAGACCCCCAAAGCACCTGAGAACGCAGCTAAAAAGCCGACAAATCGCTGTTATTTTCCCTGTTAGCAGGGAACCTCAGCCGGAGACGGGTTCGGCACAGACTGCGCCCTCCGCCATTTGGTCCTGAGATCGTCTCCAATTTCCCTAAAGATCCGCGTCCTGATTCAATTTTCTGCTCCAAACTTAACTGGTAGTCATTTCTTATGTGGGAAGACGCCTACCCAGAGATCATGATTCGGTGCGCCCTCCCTATATTTAGATGGGATGGGACCTGAATACACCCAAGCTAAGTAGGCGATCGCTGACTCTTCGTGAAACTTGTCACCTGGATCTGTCGGCGACGCATGGCCCATAGGACGCATCACACTTTATCGGCGAGGGTTGCGATGGCAAAAACGGACGATGCTGAGTTGCTGGAGGTTGGTGGCCGGCAGGTGCGGATTAGCAGCCCGTCGAAACCTTACTTTACTCGAGGCGTGCAACTCAGGAAGCTCGATCTGGTTCACTACTTTCTGGCTGTGGCGCCGGGGGCGTTGCGCGGCATCGTGGATCGCCCCGTAGTTCTGAAACGTTTTGTGAACGGCGCGGAAGCAGAGCCGTTCTACCAGAAGCGTGCTCCCAGCGATCTGCCCGACTGGATGCGGACGGTGACCCTGTCCTTCCCTTCCGGGCGTATCGCTGAGGAAGTGGTCGTCGATGATGCTGCCGGCCTTGCGTGGATTGTGAACCTGGGCTGCATGGAATTGCATCCGCACGCGGTTCGCACCGGAGATCTCGATCATCCGAATGAGCTGCGCGTGGATCTCGATCCTCAGCTCGGGGTTGCCTGGACAGACGTGCGCGCAGTGGCTATGGAGGTTAAGGCGCTGCTGGACGACCTGGGCCTAATAGCATGGCCGAAGACTAGCGGTTCACGTGGTATCCACATCAACGTGCGGATTGAGCCGCGATGGAGCTTCACCGAGGTACGCAGGGCGGCACTGGCGCTCGCGCGCGCGGTCGAGAAGCGCTGTTCGATGGCAAGCAGCAAATGGTGGAAGGAAGAGCGGCATGGTGTGTTTCTGGACTACAACCAGAATGCGAAAGACCGAACCACCTGTTCTGCCTATTCGGTGAGGCCACTTCCTGACGCGCGTGTGAGTACGCCACTGCGCTGGGATGAGGTGATGACGTGTGACCCTGCCGACTTCACGGTGCTGACGGTCCCTGATCGCTTTGCAATGATAGGTGACCCTCATGCAGCAATGGATCAGTACCCGGGAGTCCTGGATGCGCTGCTGGAGATGACTGCGCGCGATGAGGCCGAGGGCATTGGTGATGCACCGTGGCCGCCGCATTTCCGGAAAATGGAAGGCGAGCCAGCGCGCGTGCGGCCGTCAAAGGCTCGCGCATCGGCCACTAAGAAAAAGATGGAGAAGGATGAGGGCGAAGATTCTGATCCGGCTGCCAAAGTTGTTGCGAAAAAGGGCCGCCGCAAGCCGACCATGCCGTTGATTGTGATTGCGCAATCTTCCGATAAGGCCTCGGCGGAAGCTGGGCTGGAACGGTGGAAAGAGCAACACCCGGAAACCGCGGCGCTGCTGGCACCGGACGATGTGCTGGTGGATCGCATGCGCGGGTCGTCCTACGTGTGGTATCGCATCCGAGTAAACCTGCGGAATGTTCCGGAAGCAATGCGGCCCGCACAGGACGTACCCGATCCCGACGATGATCCAACGCGTCCGTGGCACGAAGAGAAGGCCTGATCAGCGGTTCTCCGGAAAGATGCTCATCAGTTCCTGTGGTGGAATGACTTCGAGCTGCTCGTAGGTGCAATCCTTCGGTTGCTTGTCAGAGCGCCAGCGACGGAAGTGAGCGAGATGTCGGAAGCGATCGCCCTGCATATGCTCGTAAGCAACCTCGACCACGAGCTCTATCCGTAACGGTTCCCAGCTCAGGTCCTTGCCCGCGTTCCATCGTGATTGGCCACCCGGCATGCGACCGCTTGCCTGTGCGGCCTCATTGGTCCAGTCCGCCCAGGGGTGATCTCGCAAGGCGTCTTTGCGATAGGGCGCTAGGAACGCTACAAGCTCCCTGCGTTTGGCTGCCGTGAAGCTCGCGCAGACACCGACGTGCTGCAGTTTGCCTGCATCGTTGTAGAGGCCCAGCAGCAGCGAACCAACCGCAATCCCTTCACCGTCTTTGTGCCAGCGAAAACCTCCGACGACGCAGTCACAATCGCGTTCGTGCTTAATTTTGAGCATAGTGCGTTTGTCGGGCGTATAGAACCCCGCGAGAGGCTTCGCAATCACGCCATCAAGGCCCGCGCCTTCGAAGCGCGTGAACCAATCCTGCGCCTTTGCGCGATCTCGCGTTGCTGGGGTCAAGTGCAACGGCGCTTCAACATTGGCAAGAGCCCGTTCCAATTCGGCGCGTCTGACGCTGAAGGGTTCGTCGCGCAGATCGCGACCTTCGACGTGAAGCATGTCGAAGAAGACAACCGAAGCGGGCGATTGTGCGGCGAGCGTCTTGACACGTGACGCGGCGGGATGGATGCGTAGCGTCAACGCATCGAAGTCCAGGCCACCTTCGCGTGCAATGACGATCTCGCCATCCAGGACACATTGCTTTGGCAGTTGGCGAAGGAGCGGGTCGCTCAGTTCGGGGAAATAGCGGTCGAGCGGCTTGCCATCGCGACTTTGAAGAAGAAGCTCCTCACCGCTGCGAAAAATTACCGCACGAAAGCCATCCCACTTCGGTTCGAAGCTCCACCCGTCTGCATCCGTAGGAATCTCGTCGACTCGCTTAGCGAGCATGGGCAGGATCGGCGATGGAAGTGGCATTGACACGGTTGGTTTGATGCTCCTAACGAAAGCATGGATGGACCTCGAAAGTTGCTCTTATGGCATCTTCAACACATTGTTGCTGCGATCATCGTCCGGAAGAACATGATCCGGGTCGACGGTGATCGTGGCGACGGGCTTCCCTTCCCTAAAAATAAAAGTACCTGTTCCCTTGGAAAGCCAGGCTTCCGCAGGAATACGGATGCGCGCGGTGGTTCCATCCTTGTAGGCTACCTCGAGCGTGGCGGGAAGAACCAACGGGCGTAAGTTCTCCACTACGACAGAGACTCCGTTCTTCGGGTCATCATTGACATACTTTGCAGATTCCACAGCCAGGTCGAGCGTCCAGTTATTCATGTACCAGCCACGCCAGAAATAGTCCAGGTCTTCCCCTCCTTCGCTTGCCACCGTGCGAAAAAAGTCCGAAGGGGCAGGATGTTTATAAGCCCATTCGCGGATATAGCGGCGGAAAGCGTAGTCAAAGCGCTGAGGCCCGAGTATCTGCTCGCGAAGCAGCACGTTCCCATAGGCCCCTTTGAAGTATTGGACAGGGTGCCCAAGCGGACCGGAGAACGCGTCCGCCCTGGTGAGGATAATGGGCGCATCAGGATTGTCGAGCACCTTCAGGATTGTGTCGGGAGGATTCCCACCGGCCGAATACTCGCCGTCACGCTTTGGACCATAGACGCCGTGCTCGAAGTCGTCGGACTCGAAGATATCGATGAATGTGTTGAAGCCCTCATCCATGAAAGCCCAGCGGCGTTCATTCGAGCCCACAATCATCGGGAACCAGTCATGCCCTATCTCGTGGGCGCTGATCCAGAAAAGCTCTTTGCTCTGATCGTGGATGCCGTCGAAGACGATGCCTGGATACTCCATTCCTGTCGAAAAGCCAGCGACGTTGATAGCTGCTGGCCAAGGGTACGGATACCAGCGACGAGAGAAATTTTCGACGGAATCCTTGATGTATTCGGTAGAGCGGGACCAGCCTTCCTGGCCGACGCTCTCCACCGGGTACACGGACATCGCGAGAGGGATCTTCCCAACAGGCAGCGAATTTGGCGGATCATCTTCGCTACCGGATTTGGGAGGAAGGTTGATGCGAGCAGCGTCCCAAACGAACGTGGGCGAAGCCGTAAACACGACGTCGCGAGTGTGATCCATGCGGAAATGCCAGGTGAGTGAACCAGTCTGCCTGGGGCGACTGGTGGGGTCCGATGTCTCTTCCGGCGTGCGTATATACACGGTTTTGTCGGAATGACGGGCCTGTTCGAGACGCGCAATCTGATTGCGAGTCAACACGTCCACAGGGTTCACGAGCTCGCCCGAACCCGCAAGAATAAAGTTCCAGGGCACGGTCACAAAGTAGTCGAAGTGGCCGTATTCCAGGTAGAATTCGGCGCCAATATAAGGCAATGTATCCCAGCCGCGAAGGTCGTCATAAACACACATCCGGGGATACCACTGAGCGATGTCATAAATCTCACCATGCTCTGCCATACCCCATGAGGTACGTCCACCCCAAACACCGGGGATTGCGTAGTGGTACTTGATATGGATTCGAAGCTGCGCGCCGTGAGGTTTGAGTGGCGTGGCCAGACGAATCTGCATGCGAGTGTCGTCGACGATATAATCGGCTTTGATCAATTTGGCTGTCGCGGCTGCAGGACCTACCTCGACCGATTCGAGAATGAAGCCTTCGGTGTGATTATCCGCCCGAGTGGGTGTTTGAGCAGCGGTTTGGCCAGGACGTGGCGGCCGGCCGAAGCCGGTGTTCCCGAGATTCGCAGAACGGGAGTCTTTGCGATAGGTGTTCTGCTCCAGATGAATCCAGAGGCAGTCGAGGCTGTCAGGCGAGTTGTTGGTGTAAGTGATGACCTCGTCGTTGGTCAAGACTTTCGCGACCGGATCGAGCTTTGCGTGCATCACGTAATCGGCCTCGTTCTGCCAGTACGATGGCCCCGGGGAGCCCGACCCGGAGCGGTATGGAGTTGCAGGATCCGGCAAGCTGAGCGGAGCAAACGTGATGCGAGGATCGTACCTTGCGTGGGGCGACGCTGGAGCCTGCGCGGCAGAAGGATTCGTGATCGCGAGTCCAAGCAGTGGAGTCAGCAGAAGTGAAACGATGCGGTGCGGTCTGTTCACGGGCATGTTCTCTTTCCTGGTAAATGTCACAGTGCTACTCGATGTGCCACCACGCGAGGCGGACACGGTAAGGCACTCACGAAAACGTCCATGATGATGCCGCATAACGTAAGAGTGTATAAGCAACATTCGGAAAATGCAGCAGGTGATGGCGAAAGGTTTGAACACCGCTCTAACTCCGCGTCCCTGAGACAAATGATTACAGAGCGTCACCAATGTGGCTGCACGCTGTTGCCGAATGATCCCTTGTGCCGGGTTACTGATAAACTGCCCTCATCGATTGGTCCGAGACGCAATCTTATGCTTTTGCGGCATACCATTAATAGTGTCACCTATCGTTTTGATGGGCTGAAAGAACTGCTCGCGAAGGCCACGGCTGCGCGCTCAGGGGATGAGCTGGCGGGTGTCGCCGCTAAAAGTGCGGTGGAGCGTGTTGCCGCGCGGATTGTGTTGGCGGATTTGCCGTTGAGAGCATTCGTCGAGGAGCCGCTGGTTCCTTACGCGGAGGATGAGGTCACGCGGCTGATCTTCGATCGTCATGATGCACCTGCGTTTGCCCTGGTGTCGCACTTGACGGTGGGAGGGTTTCGGGACTGGCTCCTCTCGGACCACGCTACGGGGGCCACGCTGCGCGTCCTTGCTCCGGGTCTAATGCCGGAGATGGTGGCTGCAGTAAGCAAGCTAATGCGGGTGCAGGATCTGGTGGCAGTGGCGCGGAAGATAGAGGTGGTAACGCGGTTTCGCACGACGGTAGGGCTGCGCGGCCGGCTCTCGACGAGGTTGCAGCCTAATCATCCGACGGACGACCCGTTGGGGATTGCTGCGGCGATGGTGGACGGGCTGCTCCTGGGTTCAGGCGATGCGGTGATTGGGATCAACCCGGCATCCGACGATGTGGCGAGCACGGGGCGGCTGCTGCAGCTGATCGACACTGTGCGCACACGGTATGCGATTCCGACACAGAGCTGCGTGCTGGCTCACATAACAACTCAGATGGCCGCGATGAAGCAAGGGGCGCCCGTGGACTTGGTGTTCCAATCGATTGCGGGAACGGAGAAGGCGAACGCTTCGTTCGGGATCAACCTGGGAATGTTGAAAGAGGCGAACGAGGCGGCGCGCGCGTTGAAACGTGGGACGGCGGGCGAAAACTTGATGTATTTCGAGACCGGACAAGGCAGTGCGCTCTCGGCGAACGCGCACCATGGAATCGATCAACAGACGTGCGAGGTGCGAGCGTACGCAGTGGCGCGAGCTTTCGATCCGATGCTAGTGAACACGGTGGTGGGGTTCATTGGGCCGGAGTATTTATACGACGGCAAACAGATTCTGCGGGCGGGGCTGGAAGACCACTTCTGCGGCAAGCTGATGGGACTGCCGATGGGCTGCGACGTCTGCTATACGAATCATGCGGAGGCCGATCAGGATGACATGGATTCCCTGCTCACGCTGCTGGGTACAGCCGGAGTGAACTACATCATGGGCGTACCAGGAGCGGACGACATCATGCTGCAGTATCAGTCGACATCATTTCAGGATGCGTTGTATCTGCGGGAGATGCTGGGGCTGCGTCCAGCGCCGGAGTTTGAGGCATGGCTGGCTGGCGACATGCCACGAAAGCTGGGCGCTCCGATGCAGGTACAAGGGATTGCGGCGTCATGACGGACACAGGCGTGAAGCGGGCGACGCCTAATCTGCGTTCGTTGACGGCAGCACGAGTCTCCTTGTCCATGAGCGGACACAGCATAGCGACATCCGAGGTGCTGGAGTTTCAGCTGGCGCATGCGCAGGCTCGCGATGCGGTCCACGCTGCACTGGATACAGAAGCGTTTGCACGCCGTTTGTGCGACGAGCTTCCGCTGGCGCGGCAAGGAGCAGAGGTGCTGACGCTAAGGACCTGCGCGGCAGATCGAGTAAGTTATCTGCGGCATCCGCAAATGGGGCGGTGCCTGGATGAAGAGTCGCCGACGGAATTGAAATCGATCTCCTGCGATTTAGCAATAAGTATCGCGGATGGCTTGTCAGCGTTGGCAGTGGAGAGAAATGCGATTCCGCTTTTGGCGGGGCTGTTGCCACGACTTGCGGAGGAGGGTTGGACCTTGGGACCGATAACGGTGGTGCAGCAAGGGCGCGTGGGCGTTAGTGATGCGATAGGCGAACGGCTGGGGGCGAGTTGCAGCCTGATGCTGATTGGAGAACGTCCGGGGCTTTCTGCTGCGGACAGCATGGGAGCTTATTTGACATGGGAGCCGCGGGCGGACCGGACTGATGCGGATCGGAATTGCCTCTCCAATATTCGAGATGGTGGATTAAACGTGGAGACGGCGGCGGAGAGATTGATGTGGCTGATGAAGACGGCGCGGACGATGAAATTGACTGGCGTGGGGTTGAAGGAGGGGACGGTGAATTCCCTGCTGGATGGCTAGAGCCAGCCGCGCGTGCGGGCGATGCGTGCAGCGTCGGTGCGGTTGGTGGCGCCGAGTTTTGCGATGGCCTCGGACAGGTAATTGCGAACGGTACCTTCGGAAAGGCGAAGATCGGCGGCAATCTCAGCAGAGGAGCGGCCGTCGCCGGCGCGTTGGAGGATTTGGCGTTCGCGATCGGAGAGCGGATCCGGGTCGGCTGTCCAGGCTTCGGCGGCGAGTGCGGGGTCGATAGCGCGAAGGCCAGAGTGCACGCGGCGGATGGCTTCGGCGAGCTCAGAGGCCGGGCGCTCTTTGAGCAGATAGCCGCGAGCGCCGGCATCCAGGGCGCGGCGGAGGTAGCCAGGTCTGGCGAAGGTGGTAAGGATAATGACGCGCGCACGGGACTCGGCCAGATTGAGGTCCAAGGCTAGTTCGAGGCCGGTCTTCTGGGGCATTTCGATGTCAGTGACGATGACGTCTGGCACTAGCTCACGGGCGAGTTTGAGTGCCTCGTGGCCGTTGGCCGCCTGCCCGATGACGGTGATGTCGGGCTCGAGATCGAGGAGGGCGGCCAGCGCTCCGCGGAGCATGGTTTGATCCTCGGCGAGGAGAACGCGGATGGACGTGGCGGCGGTCACGAGGCGGCGCCCTCGCGCAGGGGAAGTTCGATGAGGAGGCGAGTGCCATGGTCGCGTTCGAGTAATAGACGGCCGCCGAGCGATTCAATGCGTTCGCGCATGCCGCGCAGGCCATTACCTTCTCGACCGGTGGCATGTTGCCCATTGTCCTCGATGACAAGACGGCGCTGGTTGGCATCCGTGACGAAGCGCAGGTGGCAGGTAGTTGCGCGCGAGTGGCGAACGATGTTGGTCACGGCTTCGCGGAGAGCGAGCGAAAGGGCGATCTCTTCGGGGGGAGTGAGATTGGCGGTGTTGGTGGCTGCGGAGTCGAGGATGAGCGTGACACCGGCGGCGTCGAGGGTCAGGCGCGCGGCTTCGATTTCAGCACCCAGACCGCGGGTTCGGTAGCCGCCGATAGCCTCGCGCACTTCGGCGAGCGCTGTACGGGTGATGCGTTCAACATCGGCGATCTCTGCGGCGGCGCGAGCGTGATCGCTTGGATCCTGGCGGTGGATGAGGCGACCGGCTAGCTCGGCTTTAAGGACGACAACTGAAAGAGTGTGGCCAAGCACGTCGTGGAGATCGCGGGCGATGCGTTCGCGCTCGGCAACCGCAGCGAGGGCGAGGTTCTCATCCAGGGCGGCGCGCAACTGGCACTCGGCGCGGCGTTGCTGCGCGAAGAACACATTGCCGCCGCCGATGACTGTCATAAGAAAGATAGCGAAGAATGCCTGGGACCATGGAATGCGGAGGTAGTCGGGTGCGGAGTGGAAGATGGCACTTTCAATCAGAACAAAGGTGACTTCGACAAAGAAGAGGGACAAGACCTTTCGCAGGGAGACGAAGGTGAAAGGCAAGAACGCGGCGGCGTAGACGAAGAAGGTGGAACCGCCCTGGTTCCACGGGAAGGTAATGAGGCCCAGGGCAAAGGTGGCGGCGATCATCCAGAAGCGGGCTGGACGGCCTTCGTCGACAGCACGGATGTAACCCCACATGATGCCGACGAACGCAAAGAAAACAGCGAGGGTGGCGAGCCATAAATACCGCGATGGCTCGATGATGGGACCAATGAAGAGGAAGCCGGTGTAGGCGAACCACACCCATGCCCACCGATTCTCACGCTTCCTCGAAATGGGTTCGTTGGTAGTCATAAGGCTTCCTGAAAAGTGTACGCCGAGGGATTAGGAGTTTTGTTCGAGGCGGCGGTAGGCGATCGCGGCGATGCCCAGCATGACCAGTGTGAAGCCGAGCAGGCCGAGCCAATGGCTGATCGCGCTGCCGGCCGTCCCGTAGCCAAAACAACCGAGGACCAATTGCGAGAGATGGTACGTCGGCAAAACCAGAGCGAACTTCTGCAACCAGTGCGGCAGCAGCATGATCGGCATCCACAGACCTCCGCAGAAGCTCATCGGCAGATAGACCATGTTGATGACGCCGGGGGTCGCGTTGAAGGGCACGAGGAGCGCGATCACCATGCCCAGGCAGGCGAAAGGAATCGTGCCCACAAGCGTCAGCGCCATCATCTGGGCATACTCGGGAAGCGTGATCGAGACATGCGCGATGGTGATGGCCATCAGTGTGAGGATACTGACAATGACCAGACCGAAACCGGCCGCAGAGCAGCATTTCGCTACCAGGTAAGCGAATGGAGGCATAGGGCTGGCTCGTTTGAGCTCCAACCATCCAGTACTGAATTCGCTAGCAAGGCCTCCGCCGATGCCGAAGAGCGCGGCACCCACCATGCCGAATACGGCATAGCTTCCGAGCATGTATTTGGCAACAGACACGCTGCCGATGTGTTCGCCGCGGTTCATGATCAGGCCGAAGAAGAGATAGAAGATGACAGGAAATCCAATGACAGCAAGCGAGAACGCGCGTGTGCGGAGCAGGCGGACGAACTCGTAGCGGGCTTCCGTGAGGAAGATGCGTAGAGTGCGTGCGAAGGAGTTCGAACGGACGGCGGGGAGGGTAAAGGCAGCGGTAGACATGGCGGGCTCCTTGGAGTTGTCCGATCTCTGTTCGGTCGTTCTCCGTGACAGCCGAGAACGGTTATTGATAACTAGTTGTTGGTGAGGGCCAGGAAAGCGTCTTCGAGGGCTGGGCTTTGGACCTCAAGCGAGTGGAGGGTCTGGTCGAGGGCGAGCAGTTCTCGAAGGGTACGCTCCGGTTCCGTACTTGAGATAACTGTGATGCCCGAAGCGAGTCCAGCTGTCGTGACGCCGGGGATGGACAGAAGAGTAGGGATGGAAACTTCAGTGACGCAGCGGATGATCTTCAGCGTGCGGCTGGTGCTGGCGCCAGTGGTGGCAGAACCAAGAGATTTCACCTCGGCAGGCGTGCCTTCGCAGATTACGCGGCCTTTGTTGATCACGATAATGCGGTGGGCGAGAGCATCGGCCTCTTCGAGGTAGTGGGTGGTGAGGAGCACGGTCTTGCCACGAGCGGCCAGGGAGCGGATCTCAGCCCACATCCCCCGGCGCGCTTCGATATCGAGGCCGACCGTTGGCTCGTCGAGGAAGACGAGGTCGGGATTGCCGGCTAGAGCAAGGGCGAAGAGGGCGCGCTGCTTCTGACCGCCGCTGAGCTGGCCGAACATGCGCGACTCGATGCCTTCGAGACCAGCGGCGCGAACCAGGTCAGCGTATGGGACGGGATTGGGATAGTAGCCACGAAAGATGTTGATGTGCTCGCGAACCCGGAGCATCTCGGGAGCCTTGCCAACCTGCAACATAACGCCGGTACGGAGCCGAGTCGAGGCGTGGCGCGGATCACCGTCGAAGATGCGTACAGCACCGCTGGTGGGCGCGCTGAGCCCCATGAGGAGTTTAACTGCCGTGGATTTGCCGGCCCCGTTTGGGCCCAAGAGGGCCACAATCTCGCTACGGTGCAGGGTGAGCGATAGGTCGTCCAGTGCGACGACGCCGTTGGCATAGCGCTTGGTGATGCGAGAAAGGGAGGCGACGGCAGCAGCGGTCGTCGCGGAGGGGATCGCTTGGATGGGGTCGAGGACTGCGCTCATCGGAAGGCTCCTGGGAGATCTGACTCATTACAAGAGCGAGTATGGAAGAGGGTTGTGACGAACGGCAGTGAAGCACGTCAACAAAACGGCGTGACGTTTGTCATGAGATATATCGGCGCTGACGTGGAAAGAGTTGTTGGTTTTTCCACGGAAAATTCATGTGGCGTCTCAATTTTCTTTGTATGCAGGACGTTTTGGGCTATTCTCTCGATATCGGCTCAGAAAGCTAAATAGTTCTCCCCACCGGCACGCCGGAGCTAGTTCCTTTAACTTGCGGAATCCGTCCCGCACGATTTGCAATAGGCAGTCCAGGCAGCGCTCTACCCCCGAACCCTTTGGAGGCAACGCAGTGGTTTACCAAAAACTGAACGGCAAGCTTGCACCCAGCAATCGCAGCTGAACCGATTCTCGGTTTCTACAGAAGCTTCTTACAACCTGCGGGCCCTACAGATAGCAACGTCCTAGCCATTGTCGACGGCGCGGCGGATGCAGTGTCGAACTATATCGACAGGCAGCTGCGCTGGCGGTGATTCATCTTCAGGAGGTAGTGCATTGGTGTACTTGAACAACAGACTCTCAGCCCTCGTTCTAATCTTTGCCGCGATGTTTTATGTAGCCCATCCTGCGTTCGCGCAGCAGACGCTTGGAGGTATCACGGGAACAGTGGTAGATCCCGCCGGCAGCGCGATTCCAGGGGTCGAAGTAACGGCTACCTCAGATCAGACGAAGCTAGTGCGTACCACCACGAGCAGTGGGACGGGCAGCTATGAACTGGTGAACCTGCCGATCGGCACCTACACGATCACGTTCGCGCTAAACGGGTTTACGACGGAGCGAGTTCCGGGGATCTTGGTACAGGCCGATCGCACCATTACGCTGCCCAGCAAGCTGGCGGTGGGATCCGTGTCGGAGTCCGTGACGGTGGAGTCGACGCCGCTGCTGAATGCGACGGACACGACGAATGGCTACGTGATGGACAAGGCGCAGATTGAGTCCATTCCGCTGCCGACTGGGAGCGTACTGGGCGCGGCCATACTTTCGCCGGGCGTAAATGCAGAACTTCCGTCAGGTACAGGAGCGAACTCGGGGTTGGGCAATCCACCCATCTGGGCGAACGGTCAGCGCGATACCAGCAACAGCTTCTCGCTCAATGGTGTGGACGCGAGCAACCTGTTCAACGGTAAGAGCACCAGCGATGTCGGCTCCGCGCGCGTAATCAACAGTACGGGCGTTTCGACAAGTGACGGAGCGGGCGGCGTAATTCAGAGTGTTGCATCGATCTATCTTTCGATTGGCAATTCCCTGCCTTCACCACCCCCGCAGACGATTGACGAGTTGCGGGTGAATGCGTCCATGTATGACGCGCAACAGGGATCGACCTCGGGCGCCCACATCGATATGAGCACGGCTTCAGGAACAAATAAATTTCATGGGTCATTGTTTGGACGCAGAGGCACGAACTGGATCAACGCTGCGCCCTTCTTCTTCAAGAACGACCCCGGCATTCCCGAGAATTTGAAGAATCCGGAACTGCATCGTTACCTGGTGGGCGGAACGTTCGGTGGACCGATCATCAAGGACAAACTCTTTGGGTTCATCTCGTACCAGCACTTGCAGGTGTCGGACCAGGAGATCGGTGATTCATTCCTCGCTGTTCCGGTGGGCCTCTCTGACAGCACACGCACGGCCGCTGGATTTCAGTCGATCGTAAGTGGAGAATATCCAAAATCGCCCCCGACCTATATCGACAGCACCGCGCTCGCACTGTTCAACTCGCCGGCACTCCCGGGTGAGCCTGGCAAGTGGCTGATCCCGAATGACTGTAACGGGACTGTTTGCGGATCGAGCAGCATGTCGCCGACGCATCCGTTCGACGCGTTCCTGCCAGGAACAGGCCGATTCAAGGCCGATATGGCGGTCGTGGACGTTGACTACAACGCGACCAAGAAGGACACGATCGCGTTCAAGTACTACTACCAGCATGATCCAACTATCGCGCCGTACTCACTCTCGAGCGTCCCGGGATTTACGGAGCACTTGGATTCGGGCACGCAGGTAGCCTCGATCAACAACACGTACCTGGTGAAGCCGAACCTCAGCACCCAGGAAACGCTGGGCTATATTCGGGAAAAAATCTACGAAACCAACGAGCAGCCATTCACGCCTGAGGCGATCCCTGGCGGTTCCGTGGGAACGGTATCGATCAACGAATTTGGATCGACTTACTTCCCGGGCGTTTCGATTGTGAATGTGTTGGGCCAGACGGGGTTAGACTTGGGGCTGCCGTCTACCGGCATTCTGAACATTGGACCCAATGCGGAAGGACAGTCTTCGAACACCGGTGTATTTCAAAACCGACTGCAGCCTTCGGGCAACGCAATCTGGTCGCTGGGCAGGCACACGCTTACGTTTGGTGCGAGCTACAGCTATACGCAGTTGAACACGATTGACAAGCGCACGGGCACAGGCACTGTGGCAACCGACGACCTGAGCGCCTTCGCCCAGGGTTATGTGACACCAGGGAGTTCGTCGACGTCGTTCTACGTGAGCTCGTTTCTGCAAGGCGACGCGAACCGGTATTATCGGGCGAACCAGTTGGGAACATTCGCCCAGGACAAGTTCCAGGTCACACCCAACCTAAGCCTGACAGCTGGCGTGCGGTATGACTGGGACGGCGGTCTGACGGAGAAGTATGGTCGCATCTTCAACTTCGATTTCCCGAACGCGAACAATTCGAGTGATCCGAATGCGTACCAGTACGATGAGGGAACGGACACAATCACACAGCCAGGGTTCATTATTGCTGGAAACAATACGAATGGAACGAAAGGCGTAAGCAAGACGACATTGACGGGACGGCAATGGGGCATTGCACCGAGAGTCGGAGCAGCGTGGCAGCCTGAGATATTCCATTCCAAGGTGGTCGTGCGAACTGGCTTCGGCATGTACTACGATCGAGGCGAGCTATTCAGTTACTTCTCGCCGGGCTACGCTATCGGCACAGTGACGGGAGGACCCTTCGGCGTAAACCAGCAGCTGCCGTTTGTGACGGCCCAGACCTGCCCTGTGCAAAGCCTCTATTCCTATTACATTCCAACCTGCGGCGGTGGCGGCGGAACCACTCCCCCGATTAATCCGCCAACAGCGATTACCGGCAACCTGGCCAATCCATATACCAACGTTCAGTCGGCGCCGCCATCCAACCCCAAGGCATCGGATCTGAGCAACTATCTGCCAAATATCGCGAGCATTAACGATGGCGGCCAACCGATCTCGTTGGGCATCTACGATCGTGCAAATAAGCTGCCCTACACATACAACTACACGCTGGATATCCAGTGGCAGCCACGCAATGACCTGTTGTTCGAGATCGGATATGTGGGCAACGTGGGTCGACACCAGGTAATCCCGGTTCCCTTCAATCAGCCGGGCATTGCTTCACCGAACAGCCCGATCCACGGCGAGCATTATTCCTACGGCTATAACGTACAGGGGGCGAACCTCCCTGACGGCACAGGCTACGACTACGACTACGAAGGCGGCAACATTGACCATCGCGTTCCATACATTGGGTATGCAGCCGAGTCGATTGACTACAGGGCGGCAGGAGTGGACGCTTACAACGCTCTCACGGCTCATCTTGAAAAACGCATGAGCCATGGGTTCCAAATTGCAGCGTCGTATACGTATTCGCATGCGCTGGATGAGCAGAGCGGATTAGGGCTTTTCTACAACGGCAATAACCCATTGAACCTGCGCGATGGTTATGCGTCGGCGGACTTTGATCGCACACACGTGATCAACTTCAATTACGTGTATCGGCTTCCCGATTTCGTGCACCAGCACAATGTGGCAAGCTACTTCACAAATGGCTGGTCGCTGGTTGGCCTGACAATTCTGCAGAGTGGCCAGCCTTACAGTGTGATCGACTTCAGCGGCGCGGTCGGCAGCATTTACTATGGCGTCAGCAACGGCATCACGAACCCCATTGTGCCGCTCGCGGCCGGATGTACTGCTAAGAGCGCGAAGACAGGTCTCTCGGGCGCGTTCGGTGATTACGCTCTGAAGTCCTCCTGCTTCACTATTCCATTGCTCCCGGCTGGAGGCCTGAACGGAGCGGTGCCGACGTCTGATCCCTACGAGAACACCTTCACGACCGGTCAGCGCAATATCTTCCGGCAGGCATTTCAGAAGCGCTCGGATGCTTCCCTCGTTAAGGTGACGCAGTTCACCGACCGCTTCGGCCTGAAGTACACATTCGACGTATATAACCTGACAAACACCGCCAGCTTCGACGTGCCCGGCAACGAGGTTTCGCAGAACGAGAACTACAATGGGTTTCCGGAAGCGGGAACACCGGTGCTGCCTACCTCATGCAATGCGAGCAACATAGGTTTCTACAACTGTCCAGCAGGACTTGGCGTGGTATCACACACTATCGGGAGCCCGCGACAAATTCAAATGTCGCTTGCGCTGACGTTCTGAATGCTTTTGAATGATTGACCGTGGGAGGCCGCAGTCTTGGCCTCCCTTTTTTTAGGCGCGGCGCCTTGGTCGTTGCAATGGTTTATTCCTTTGTTTGTATACTTTTCTTGTTGCGCGGAGCTCAAACGTAGCTCTATCCGCCAAAGAGAGTGAAGCACACGTTATGCTGATCCATGAAGACCGTTTGTTTCCCGCAGAGCCAGATGTGCGAAAGATAGCCAAGGCGCTTTATGAGCGGGTACGCGCGCTGCCAATCATCAGTCCGCATGGACATACGCAGGCGGGGTGGTTTGCGAAGAATGAGCCATTCCCTGACCCGGCCAAGCTTTTTGTGCAGCCTGATCACTATGTGTACCGCATGTTGTATAGCCAGGGCGTTTCGTTGGAGGATCTGGAGATTGGGCGGGCGGAGATGAGGGATCCGCGAGGAGTTTGGCGCATATTTGCCCGTCATTACTATCTTTTTCGCGGGACGCCGACTCGGATCTGGCTGGATTTCTGCTTCCAGGAGCTGTTTGGACTGGAGGAACGGTTATCGGAAAAGACGGCTGACCATTACTTTGATGTGATCTCTGAGAAGTTGAAAACAAAGGAGTTCCTGCCGCGAGCACTTTACGACCGGTTTCAGCTTGAGGTGTTGGCCACTACCGATTCTCCGCTCGATTCGCTGGCGGATCACGAGGCGATACGGGAGTCGGGATGGAAGGCGCGGATACTGCCGACGTTCAGGCCGGACTCGGTGGTGGACCCGGATTTCGATGGATTTGCTGGGAATATCGAGCGTTTGGGCGAGATGACCGGTGAGGATACGTCGAGCTGGGGCGGTTATTTGAGCGCGCTGCGGGCTTCGCGAGCACGGTTTAAGGGGCTGGGGGCTACGGCTACGGATCATGGGCATCCTACTGCCCAGACGGCGAATCTGGGGCAAAATGAGGCTGCTGAGCTGTTTCGCAAAGTATTGAGCGGAAAGGCAGATGCGACGGAGCGAGAGCTGTTTCGGGGACAGATGCTTACCGAGATGGCGCGGATGAGTTTAGAGGATGGGCTGGTGATGCAGATCCATCCGGGGAGCGTTCGGAACCATAACAGGCTTATTTTTCAACGGTATGGAAGGGATACGGGGGCGGACATTCCGGGGCCTACGAACTACGTACAGGCGCTTCGGCCGCTGCTGGATGCGTTCGGTAACGAGGCCAGTTTGTCTATTATTTTGTTCACTTTAGACGAGTCGACGTATAGCCGGGAGCTTGCTCCGCTGGCTGGTCATTATCCTTGTTTGAAGCTGGGGCCGGCGTGGTGGTTTCATGACAGTCCGGAGGGGATGATGCGGTTCCGGGAGCATGTGACGGAGACGGCGGGGTTTTACAACACGGTGGGATTTAATGACGATACACGGGCATTTCTGTCAATTCCGGCGCGGCATGACATGGCGCGGCGGGTGGATTGCGCGTATCTGGCGAAGCTGGTGAGCGAGCATCGGCTGGAAGAAGACGAGGCGGTGGAGTTGGTGCATGCCTTGGCGTATGGGCTGGCGAAGAAGGCGTATCGGCTGTAAATTCGGGCGCTTTGTGCGCTACTGAGGTGGGTTTCGGGTTACGAATCGAGTGCTTGAGCTCGGTTTCGGGACGCGCAGGGTTGCTTTGCGGAGACCGCGGACGGAGTTGCAGAGCCAGAGGGTGTTGGGGGGCTTGAGGTCGGCGAGGGTGAGGGCGCGCTCCTCGGCGTTCGGGAGGGTTTCGAGCAGATGGCGGCGCATGACACCGGGGAGGGTGCCGGAGGCGAGGGGTGGGGTGAGGAACATCCCTGCTCCGGTCGGGCCGGCAGGTTGTTCGACAAAGAGGCTACTGATGGCTCCCTCGGTGACCTCGTCGCGTTCGTTGAGAAAGAGGACTTCGTCGAAGCCTTCGGCGCGTGCGCGGGCCAGCTCTTCGTTGTAGAGGTGGCGGTTGGTGGTCTTGTGGCGGAGGAAGGGATCGGCGGAGTTTGTGCGGTGGGGGCTGAGCGTGACGGTGACGGTAGGGTTCTGCGCGGACGGCGAGGGTTGATTGGGCTGGCTGGCATCATCGCTCCCACCCGTCCGCAAGTGCGCGTACGGATGGGGGTCCTGCGCGGACGGCGAGAGTTGGACTGGATTGAGGGGATGGGCGGTGATGGATGCGGTGCCGTCGGGCGCGAGGAGGAGGCGGACGCGGTGGCGCTGGCGGGGGTCGAGGAAGTGGGCAAAGGCTCTGAGTTGGGCTTCTACGGAGGTGCGGTCGCAGACGAAGTCGAAGTAGGCGGCGGAGGACTCGAGACGATCAAGGTGGAGCGGGAGGCGCGCATAGTGCTGGTCGAAGAGGATGGTTTCGATGAGCTCGAAGGGCTGGTGGGTGCGGGTGAGGAAAGAGGCTTTGAGGAGGGCTTCGCAGTGCTCGTCTGCGGGGATGGAGTCGGCGACGATGCCGCCGCCTACTCCCATGTGGGCTTCGCCGTTTTGGAGGACCAGGGTGCGGATGGCTACGCTGAAGGTTGCGCTGCGGTCGGGGGCGATGAAACCGATGGCGCCGGTGTAGATGCCGCGGGGATGGGCTTCGAGGTCGCGGATGATTTGCATGGTGCGGATCTTGGGGGCTCCGGTGACAGAGCCGCAGGGGAACATGGCGGCGAAGATGTCGTAGAAGGTTGTGCTGGGGCGGAGGGTGGCGGAGATGGTGGAGGTCATCTGGAGGAGGGTTTGGTAGCGCTCGATGGCGAAGAGATCGTCGACGTGGACGGAGCCAGGGAGGGAGATGCGGCCGAGGTCGTTGCGGAGGAGGTCGACGATCATTACGTGCTCGGCGCGATTTTTTTCGTCGCGCTGGAGTGCGAGGGCGGCGGAGGTGTCTTCGATGGTGTCGAGGCCGCGGGGCATGGTGCCCTTCATGGGGCGGGTGGTGATCTTGGTGGTCGTGGCGTTTGGTTGGGTCTCGATGCGGAAGAAGAGTTCGGGGCTTAGCGAGAGGATTTGGTGTTGATCGAGATTTAAGAAGGCGGCGTAGGCTACCGATTGGGTTTGGGAGAGTGCGGTGAAGAGGGTGGCGGGCGAGAGGTTTGTGGGGAACTCGATCGCGTCGGTGAAGTTGACTTGGTATGTGTCGCCGGCGGAGATGTAGGCTTTGATTTTTTCTATGGCGACTAGGTAGTCGGCGTCGGGGATGCGGAGGGTGGGGTTGGTGAGGATGGGAGCTCTGGGGGTGGGGGACGCGGGCTGAAAGGGGCGGAGGGTGGTGGCGTGATCGAGTGTATCGGGGTCCTTCGGCTGCGCGCTGCGCGCTTCGCTCAGGATGACAGAGTTTAGTTGAGGCGTGGGGTTGAGGAAGGTGCCGGTGGCGTGGTCGAAGATGATGGGTGTGGGGTAGGCGGCTAGATGAGCTAAGGGGAGGTCCTGCGCGGACGGCGAGGATTGATCCGGTTGGCGGGCGGTGGAGGGTTCGAAGTGGGCGTTGCACTCGTAGGAGAGGTAGCCGGCGAGATAGAGGCCTTCGGTGAGTGCGGCTTCGATGGCGGCGAAGAGTGCGGGAATTTCGTCAGGCGTCGTGGCGGTGAGGATGCGGGCGGGGTTGAGAAAGAGGTAGCTGCGGTGGTTGGTGGCGTCGAAGCGGGAGGTTTCTAGGAGGATGGCGTTGGGGGTGGACTCGATGAGGGTGTGGATGGAGGTGGGGAGGGGTGTGAAGCGGGGATGCGGGGGGGTGGGCATGGGGAGATAGAGATTCTGCTTGTGGCTACTTCGGGTAATGGTTCAGTTCGAAACTGCATTCGCTAACTGAACCAAATTGCGATTCCAGCGCCTATGCAAAAGGCGGCAAAGAGTCCAAGGAAAAGTCGGCTCTGCCATCTATTCAGGCGACCAAAGCCGCCTAGCTGGACATACGGATCGGCAATCCATTGGTACACGCCGACAAACCCTAGCGCGACCATAATTAGCGCTCCCAGCCAACGTGGCATCTCTCCCCTCATTCCTCGTCAGCCATATTCTGATCAGGGCGGCGACGTACGATCCAAATATATTTCTGCTTGCCCTTTATACTTGATTGGAGATTTGGACGTGGGTTTGCTGTGTGGTTGGCGGCCTGTCGTTGCATGGGAAAGAGGACGTTATGGCCGGAATGGTTGAAGCAATTCATGTGAAGCGTAAGACGATGTTTGAGTTTGAGGGTTCTCCGTTTGCTTGTTTGGATTCGGACATTAGTACGCCGACGGCGCGGGGTGGGCAGACGCTGGTGCGGTTGAAGATGCGGAACCTGCTGACCGGCGCGGTCTTTGAGAAGACCTTCAAGGCGCAGGACAAGTTCAACGAGCCGGACCTGGAACTGGTGCCAGCGACGTATCTGTATAGCGATACTGTCGGTTCATACTTTCTGAACCAAGAAAGCTTTGAAACGCTGACGTTGACGGGCAATATGCTGGCCGATGCGATGGATTATCTGATCGACGGGACCGCGCTACAGGTGCGGTTGTATAACGGCAATCCGATTGGGTTGCAGCTGCCGATTTTTGTGGAGCTGGATGTGGCGCACACCGAGCCGGCGGTGCGTGGGGATACGTCTAGTGGGGCGACCAAGACGGCTCGGCTGGAGACGGGGCTGGAGATTAAGGTGCCGCTGTTTATTAAAGAGGGGGAGAAAGTGAAGGTGTCGACGGAGTTGAAGGAGTTTGCTGGGCGGGCGTAGCCACTCGGTCGCGATGATGGGATCGTGGTGGAGAAGCAGATTCCTTCGCTGCGCTGCGGAATGACAGCCAGAAAAGCAAGAGCAACAGAAAAAGCAGATTCCCAGAGGGAATGACAGAAAGAAAAGCAAGGACAATGAAAACGCAAAGACAGGTGCAGTAGAAACTGCACCTGTCTTTTTGCAGCGCTCAACTTACATGAGTTCGTCGATGAAGGATTTGGCGATTGGCGCGGGGATGCGGTTGTTTTGGTGGACTAGCGGGCCGGGGTTTAGGACGGGTTCTAGCTCCGTGAGGGTGGGGACGTCGGTGCGCTCGTAGAATTTGCCGATGGGGATTTCGTCGCCCCAGAGCTGGGATTTTTCCATGGCGGCGTTGAAGTCGGTGGAGTCGTAGTCGGGGTTGTCTTCGAGTTTTTTTACGCGCGGCTTGAACCACTGGACTGTGTTGTCGTGGTTGTAGGTGACGCAGGGGCTGAAGATGTCGAGGAAGGAAAAACCCTTGTGCTGGATGGCGTTCTTGATTAGCTCGGTGAGGTGTTTCTGTTCTGCGCTGAAGCCGCGGGCTACGTAGGTGGCACCGGCGGCCAGGGCTAAGGCGATGGGGTTGACGGGGCGCTCTACGTTGCCGAAGGGGGTGGTTTTGGTTTTGGCGGCGAGGCGGCTGGTGGGCGAGGTTTGGCCGGTGGTTAGGCCGTAGATCTGGTTGTCCATGACCATGTAGGTTAGGTCGACGTTGCGGCGCATGGCGTGGACGAAGTGGCCGCAGCCGATGCCGAAGCCGTCTCCGTCGCCGCCGGTGACGAGGACGGTTAGGGCGTGGTTGGCCATCTTTACGCCGGTGGCTACGGGGATGGAGCGGCCGTGCAGGGTGTGCATGCCGTAGGTTTCGATGAAGCCGGGGAAGTTGGAGGAGCACCCGATGCCGCTGATGGTGGCGACTTCGTGCTGCGGGATTTGGAGTTCCACGAGGGCTTTCTGGACGGCCGCGAGGACGCCGTAGTCGCCGCAGCCGGGACACCAGTCGGGCTCGACGCGGCCTTTGAAGTTTGCCATGGTGATTGCGTTCGGGGTGATGATTTCTGTCGCCATCGAGGGTTCTCCTGGGAGTTGAGCGGATGGTTAAGCGCTAGACCATGACTTCGTGTTCGGGGATGGAGAGGGTGGTGCGGCCGGCTAGTTGTTCCTTGACGGCGTCGACGATGTGTTGTGGGAAGAAGGGTTCGCCATCGTATTTGCGGATGTGGCCGGTGGCGACGAAGCTGGTTTCGCTGCGCAGGTAGCGGGCGAACTGGCCGCTGAAGTTGTTCTCGATGATGATGGTGTGGAGCGCGTTGTTGAGGATGTCGAGGATGGCGTCGCCGTGGAGCGGGACGAGCCAGCGGATGGGGAGATGGTTGACGGAGATGCCTTGCTCGCGGAGGAGTTCGCAGGCTTCGTCGATGACGCCGTAGGTGGAACCCCAGCCGATGAGGGTGACATCGGCGACGATGGGGCCGCGGAGTTGCGGCGGGGGGATGGAGGCGGCGATGCCGTCCATCTTGCGCATGCGCTTTTCCATCATGGCGCGGCGCTTGGCGTGGTTGGTGTAGGCGTCGGAGATGAGGATGCCGTCTTCGTCGTGCTCGTCACTGGAGACTACGTGGGTGTAGCCGGGGATGCCGGGGATTACGCGGGGGGAGACGCCGCTGTCCGTGATTTTGTAGCGGAGGTATTTGTCGTGGGGTTCGCCGTTGCTGGTGATGATTTCACCGCGGTCGATGGGTGGGTTGAAGTCGAGGATGGCGGGGTCTACGCTTAGGCGGCCTTCGGCGAGGAGGAGGTCGGCGAGGACGATGCCGGGGCACTGGAAGCGGTCGGTGATGTTGAAGATTTCGGGCATGAGGGTGAAGCAGTCGGCGATGTCGAAGGGGGCGGCGATGACGCGGGGGTAGTCGCCGAAGGCTGCGCCTAGCATCTGCCAGAGGTCGCCTTGCTCGGTCTTGGTGGGGACGCCGGTGGAAGGGCCGGCGCGCTGGCAGTCGATGACGACTACGGGGATTTCGGCTTGCGCGGAGAGGCCGAGGCCTTCGGACATGAGGGCAAAGCCGCCGCCGGAGGTTGCGCACATGGCGCGGACGCCTGCGTGGGCGGCGCCGATGGCCATGTTGATGACGCCGATTTCGTCCTCGACCTGGCGGACCATGATGTCGGCGGAGCGGGCGTGGGAGGCCATCCAATGGAGGACGCCAGTGGCGGGGCTCATGGGATAGGCGCAGTAGAATTTGAGGCCGGCGGCGGCGGCTCCCATGGCCATGGCCTCGTTGCCGCTGAGGACGGCGAAGCGGGCGTCGGTGAGGGGGAGGGCGTGATCGAAGGGCTTGAGATTCTGGGTGGCGTAGTCGTAGCCGGCGCGGGCGATGGCGATGTTTTCGTCGATGACGGCGCGGTCTTTCTTGCGGAACTGCTCCTCGAGGACGCTCTCGAGGGAGTTGAAGCCGATGCCCATCATGCTGAGGGCGGCGCCGATGGCTAGGGTGTTTTGGGCTACCTTGTTACGGCTGATGTCGGCGAGTTTGGAGACGGGGAGGGGGCAGAGTTGGACGCCGTCGGCGGGAGTGCCGGGGTGGATGGTGTCGGCGTTGAAGAGGCAGGCGCCGCCGGCGGTGAGGAGCGAGAGGTGGCGATCGGCGGTGTCCTGGTTGAGGGGAATGAGGAGGTCGAGGTGGCCGTCGGTGGTGCGGATGTTGCCTTCGCCGGTGCGGACGGTGAGGAAGGTGTGGCCGCCGCGGATGATGGATTGGTAGGCGTTGTAGGCGTTGAGATGGAGGCCGCGGCGGCTGAAGATCTTGGCGAAGATGTCTCCGGGAGTGGCGACGCCCTGACCGGCGGCGCCTCCGATACCGATGCTGAAGGACTGTTTCATGAACGCCTTCCTGGTGTGACGCGGTTTTGAAGTGCGCGGTGCGTGCGAAATACCGAACGCAGGGATCGTACTGGGAGGCGTGGACTGGTGGCAAGTGGGGCGGAGGCGTGTGGGGGCGGATAGTATGTTCGTACGACGCGCGACCGCGTTGATGTCCTAGAAGAATAAGAGAGGTTGACCTTGTCTTTATCGCGACGCACGTTTCTGAAGAGCTCGATGATTGCTGCTGGGGAGGTGGCGTTGCCGACGCTGGGGGCTGCGGTGACGGCGGGTGCGGAGATGCCGGTGAAGGTGGATGCGCCGGTGGAGGCGGGAGCGGGAGTTGTGGGTGGGGCGAAGGGTGAGTTTACGCGCGGGTTGGGGATTTATCCCGGGGCGATGAGCGATGTGTTTTCGCCGACGATGCGGGTGGATGCGACGACATATCGGAACCTGGCGTTGCGGCGGGCGGCGAAGCACTCGAGCAGCTATGACTACAACCTGACGGCGCAGCTGGTGACGGACGGGATCAAGGAGACGCGGATGCCGCGGTGGGTGGCGGTTTCGACGAGTGTTGACGGGGTGTTGACGAAGCCGGACCGGGAGATTGTGCTGGACCACTTCCCTCCTATTGGGGTGACACTGGCGGGGGAGAAAGTTTGGGTGGAGGTGCAGGTGGGCGGGGATGGGGCGCCGATGGTGGATCGGATGCGCGTGTTTGCCGCGCTGCCGGAGTTTGTGGCGGCGAAGGATTTGAGTTTTTCGGTGGCGGTGTCGGAGGACGGGCGAGCGTGGGAGGAGGTTGGGTCTGCAAGGGCTGAGGAAGAGGTTGCGGGGGAGAATTATCCGTCGGATTTGACGCGGGGGAAGAAGCTCTACTATCCGTGGATCACGCTTAGCCGGGCGGGGGCGTGGCGGTTTTATCGCGTGACGTGCGAGCGTTTGGGGCACGAAGGCGCAGGACTTACTTGGATGGTGGGGCAGGTGGAGTTTTATCGCGGAACGTCGCGAGTCGAGATTGGCGGTCCGTATGAATTTACGAGCGCGTGGATGAGCGCGGGGTCGGCGGAGGAGTGGGTGAGCGTGGATTTGGGGGCGCGGTGTGCGGTTGATCGCGTGGGGCTTTACTGGATTGCGCGAGCGGCTGAGGGGGCCGTGCAGGTTTCTGATGATGAGGTTAGGTGGACGGAGGTGCATCGGCTGGGTGCGGGCGTTTCGGCTGCGGGGGTTGAGGAGATTCGGTTGGCGGCTCCGGTGCATGCGCGGTTTGTGCGGGTGTTGATGACGCGGCCTACTTCTGCGGCTGGATATATTTTGAGCGAGCTGGAGGTGTGGGGACGCGGTGGGGTGGTGGCTGTGGCGGTGAGTGCGCCGGCGATGGTGGATGGGAGATTGCGGCTGGCGGGTGGGGCGTGGCGCGTTGAGCGCAAGAGTGTGGTGAGTGGGGACGGGGCGGCGATTTCGCGCGTTGGATTTGCGGATGCGGCGTGGGTGGTCGCGACCGTGCCAGGGACGGTGCTGACTTCGTTTTATAACGCGGGGGCTATTGCGGATCCGAACTTTGGGGAGAACCAGCTGTATGTTTCGGACTCTTATTTTTGCGCGGATTTTTGGTATCGGACGGAGTTTGAGGCGCGGGCGGTGGAAGCTGGCGAGATTGCGTGGCTGGATTTCGAGGGTGTGAATTGGCAGGCGCAGGTGTTCTTGAACGGCGAGGCGCTGGGGCGAATTGATGGAGGGTTTATCCGGGCTCGGTTGGATGTGACGGGGAAATTGCTGGCGGGAAAAAAGAATGCGCTGGCCGTGTTGATCGAGAAAAACGCTACGCCGGGGAGCACGAAGCAGAAGACGTTTGAGAATCCGAGTCGGAATGGAGGGGCGCTGGGGGCGGATAATCCTACGTATCATGCGTCGATTGGGTGGGACTGGATTCCTACGATTCGCGGGCGGAATACGGGGATTTGGGGGGATGTGTTGGTGCGGACGACGGGGGCGGTGACGCTGGAGGCGCCGTGGGTGCAGGCTAAGTTGAAGCTGCCGGATGTGTCCGCGGCGGATATAAGCGTTGAGGTGGGGGTGGTAAATCATCGGGCGCAGACGGTGGAGGGGACGCTGCGAGTTAAGTTTGGCGCGGTGGAGATTTCGCAGGCGGTGAGTGTGGCAGCGGGGGCGAGTGTGACGGTGACTGCGGATTCGTCGAAGCATGCTGAACTGCGGCTGAAGGATCCGCAGCTTTGGTGGCCGGTGGGGTATGGTGCGGCGTACTTGTATGACGTGGAAGTGCGATTTGAGGCGGCGGGCGTGGTGCTAGATAATACAGTGCTGAAGTTTGGGATTCGGGAGATGACGTCGAGCGTGGAGGGTGGGAAGCTGCGGCTGTTTGTTAACGGGCGGCGGTTTATTTGTCGCGGTGGGAATTGGGGATTTGGGGAGGCGATGCTGCGGTATCGGGCGCGGGAGTTTGACGCGGCTGTGCGGTATCACCGCGAGATGAACTTTACGATGATTCGGAATTGGGTCGGACAGATTGGGGATGAGGAATTTTATGAGGCGTGCGATCGGCATGGCGTGATGGTGTGGCAGGATTTCTGGCTGGCGAATCCCTGGGATGGGCCGGTGCCGGATGACGATGCGATGTTCATGGCGAATGCTCGAGACTTTGTGTTGAAGATTCGGAATCACGCGTCGATCGGGTTGTACTGCGGGAGGAACGAGGGGTATCCGCCGAAGGTGTTGGAGGCGGGTTTGCGGAAGACGCTCGCGGAATTGCATCCGGGGATCGCGTACATTCCGAGTTCGGCTGACGACGTGGTGAGCGGGCATGGGCCGTATCACGCGCTGCCGGTAGTGGAGTATTTCCGGATCGCGGATGAGAAGCTGCACAGCGAGATCGGGATGCCGAATATTCCGCCGGTGGAGAGTGTGCGGCTGATGATGCCGGAGCGCGCGATGTGGCCGCAGGGACTGGATTGGGGGTTGCACGATTTCAGCTTGAATGGGGCACAGGGGGCGAAGTCGTTTTACTCGTTGATCGATGAGAGTTATGGCGGGGCCGATAGCGCGGAGCAATGGATTTCGTTGGCGCAGTTTGTGAATTACGAAGGCTACCGCGCGATGTTTGAGTCGCAGAGTAAGTATCGCGCGGGGCTGCTGTTGTGGATGAGTCATGCTTGCTGGCCTTCGTTTGTGTGGCAGACGTATGACTATTTCTTTGAGCCGACGGCGGCTTACTTTGGGTGCAAGCTGGCGTCGGAGCCGCTGCATGTGCAGTGGAATCGCGATGCAGAGACGGTGGAGGTGGTGAATTATAGCGGCGGAGATCGGCGGGGGTTGAGTGCGCGGGTGGAGATTTTCAACATGGATGGCGCGCGGGTTGGTGGGCGGACGGTGGTCGTCGACAGCAAGGAAGACAGCGTAGTGACGGCGATGGCGATGGAGTATCCGAAGGGGTTGTCGGCGGTGCACTTTTTGCGGCTGACGCTGACGCAAGGTGCGGCGGTGGTTTCGCGGAACGATTATGTGCGGAGTTTGGTGGAGGGGGATCATCGGGCGATACGGTCGCTGGCGAAGGCGCGGGTGTTGGCAACGACGGGGGTGAAGCGCGAGGGCGAGGTTTGGCGGCTGACTACGGAGTTACGGAATGGCTCTGCGTGGCCGGCGCTGATGACGCGGGTGAAGGCGGTGCGCGGGGTGACGGGGGATCGGATTCTGCCCGCGATCTATGATGATAACTATGTGCTGCTGATGCCGGGCGAGCATCGAACGATAGAGACGGAGTTGCAGCATGCCGATACGCGCGGCGAGACTCCGAAGATTGTGGTGAGTGGATTTAATGTCGCTTAGGTGCGGCTGAGAGATTGAGGATTTATGTCAACGACATCCAAACCTGCACCACGGCAGCATGCATCGACGGGACCTGCGGGGCCGGTGGTTCCGGAGCCTAGCCACGCGGAACGTAGCCGGACGCTGCTGTCGCTGGTGAGCGTGGGAATGCTTTCGACGATGTCGAAGAAGCTGGCGGGATTTCCGTTTGGGTCGCTGATGCCGTTTGCGATGGATGCGGCGGGGCGACCGATATTTTTGATCAGCAACATGGCAATGCATACGCAGAATCTGCGTGAGGATGGGCGGTGCAGCTTGTTCGTGATGCAGGCTGCGGCGGATGGTGATCCGTTGGGAGCGGCTCGGGCTACGCTGGTGGGGAATGCGAAGGTAGTGGCGGAGGAAGAGAAAGCGGCGGTGAAAGAGATCTACCTGGCGCGGCATGCGAATGCTAGCTATTGGGTGGACTTTGCGGACTTCCATTTCTTTCGGCTGGAGCCGGTGGATATGTATTACGTGGGCGGGTTTGGCGTGATGGGGTGGGTGGAGGCGGAGGATTTCGCGGGGGCAAAGGCTGATTCGCTGGCGGAGGCGGCGGCGGGAATTATGGCGCATATGAATGCGGACCATGTGGAGTCGATGGTGACGCTGGCGAAGGCGTATGCGGGGATTGAGGGGAGCGAGGCGGCGATGACGTCGGTGGATCGGCTGGGATTTACGCTGCGCTTGAAGACGGCGGATGGGATGAAGGGGCCGCGGATTAATTTCCTTCGCGAGGTGAGTACTCCGCAGGAGACGCGCATGATGCTGGTGGAGATGGTGCGGGCGGCGAAAGCGAAGGAGACGGTTTGAAATTCGGAAGGAAGATGTTGGGCGTGGTGGCGGGATTCGCGATGGCTGCGGGGGCGGGGGCGCAGGCTCCTTCGGCGATGGCGCTGGCGACGAAGGTGGATGCGCACTATAACCATTTGCATTCGTTGACGGCGCACTTTACGGAGCGGTATCGGGGGATGGGGATTGATCGGACGGAGACGGGGACGCTGACGTTGAGCAAGCCCGGCCGGATGCGCTGGGAGTATGACGCGCCGTCGGGGAAGATCTTTGTGCTGGATGGGAAGTACGCAGTGAGTTATACGCCCGGGGATTCGCAGGCGCTGCGGACGCCGGCAAAGCAGCTCGATGATTTGCGTTCGCCGCTGCGATTTCTGCTGGGGCACACGGAGATTGCGAAGGAGTTGAATGGGCTGACGATGACGCTGGTTAGCGGTGGCTACACGCTTTCCGGGGTGCCGAAGGGGATGGAGCAGACGGTGCAGTCGATTGGGATTACGGTGGATGCGGCGGGGCAGATCCTGGGGATGAGGATTGCGCAGACGGATGGGGCTGAGACGAATTTTGCGTTCAGCGACATTCGCGAAAACGTATCACCGCCCGATAGCGAGTTTGAATTTACCCCGCCACCGGGCGTGACGATCATCGATGGAGTCGCGCCGATTTAGCTTGGCGGCTAGACGAGGACGTGGCCGGCTTCGCCGATGGAGGTCTTGCCACCGGTGACGGCACCGGCGAGATATTTGGCTCCGCGAACGAGGCTGCTGCTGGAGGCTTGCCAGTACTCGGCCTCGGAGACGTCGACACGGAGCACGGCGATTTCAGGGTCGCTTTCGCCTTTGGGAAACCAGGCCTTGTACATGGAGTTCCAGAGCTCGCTGATCTTGGCGCGGTCCTGGTTGACGCTGGCGCGGCCTTTGAGGACGAGGTATTTGGCGTCAGAGGTATCGGTGAGGGTGAGGGTGACGTGCTGGTCCTGCTGGATCTCGTCAACCTTTTCGGAGCTGACGCGGGTGAGGAACCATAGCTTGCCGTTGAAGGTTTTATCCTGGATGGCCATGGGGCGGGAGCTGATGGATCCGTCGGTGGCTACGGTGTTGATCATGGCAATATGAATGCCTTTGAGTAGCTCGGCGATCTTCTTCAATCCTTCTTCGCCGCTGAGTTCGTGAAAGTCGTTATCGGTTGCCTTGTCGGGGGTGGCCTGAATGCTCATAGTTACTCCTCGCAAGGTTGGATGCGGATGCGCGCGGGGGAGTTCGCTGCGATTCCCTTCTCTGCACGGCTTTCGCTTCCATGCCGCGGCGCTGGCGTGTACCGTAACGTTATGCGACTTGTCCCAATCGCCAGAGTTTTGGCCTGCGCCGTAGTGCTGTTTGCGCCCCTTGTTCACGCCCAGACGACGTACCACCTGATTCCGATACCGCGGGAGATTACGGGGGTGGAGCAGGTGCCGCTGAATTCGGTGACGGTTGAATGCGCGGGCTGCGATGCGGTCGATACCTTTGCGGCGAGTGATCTGCGTCAGACGCTTACGGATCGCGGTATTCCAACCGGGAACGGTTTGCGGATTGTGCTGCGGCGGCTGGCGGGGCATCCGGATGCGAGTTTTACGGAGGAGATGCGGACGGAGGGGTACACGATCCGCTATGCAGCGAAGACGCTGACGCTCACGGGTGCGACGGCGGAGGGAGTTTTTTATGCGGCGCAGACGGCCAAGCAGATGATCGAGCGATGGCCGCTGCAGCCGGTGTGTGCGGGAGGGTGCCCGGACTTCGTGCTGCATGCGGCGGAGATTCATGACTGGCCGGCGCTGCGGTATCGCGGGCTGCATGATGATCTTTCGCGCGGGCCGGTGGATACGCTGGAGTTCCAGAAGAAGCTGATACGGACGCTGGCG
>Ga0302220_10000537_pt1 | contig 32196 bp, 28 predicted proteins | sample II_Palsa_E1_3_FD_194572 | JGI IMG/M metagenome (GOLD analysis project Ga0302220, IMG submission 194572) | Peat permafrost microbial communities from Stordalen Mire near Abisko, Sweden - II_Palsa_E1_3 | ecosystem: Environmental > Terrestrial > Soil > Palsa > Peat permafrost | place: Sweden...
AGCGCTTCGTCTTCGTAAATCGACGCAAGCGGCTGGCCGTGCCTTAGGTCCAGCATTGGCTGGCGCGACACTGGCCTTGGGCGGTATCGCTGCAACATTCTGGATGAACGGCATACTGCTCGGCGTCGCTGCTTACGTGACTTCGCAGCTTCCATCTGAATCTCAGCATCGCGAACACCATCGCGGTTTAGCTCGTTGGTGGAAAGACCTGCGCGCCGGACTGCATGCTAAATGGATCGTTCCGTTAGAGCGCGGCTGGACACTAGTCAACTTCCTCGTCTGGATATTCCAGGGCCCTGCAGTCGGCATGCTGATCCCGCTCAAAGTTCAATCACTCGGGCTGTCTGGTCTCTGGCTAGGTGGTTGCGAAGCGGCCTTATCTATAGGTTTGCTTCTCGGCAGCTTTCGTGGATCTGACGCACTGGTCAATCGTTTCGGCCGATTCAACGTCCGGGTGGGGGCCGCTATGTGCGAAGGTTTGGCACTTGCTGCTTCGGGCTGTGCCCGTTCACCCATCGTTCTCGTATTGGCGCTTACGTGTGTGGGTTTCGCCAATGCATCAATGGGACTCGTTGGCGCGACTCACCGTTCATTGGCTATCCCGCAGAATTTCCGCGTGCGCATTCTCGCTGCAAGCATGATGACCACGCAAATTGCCGGCATTCTTGGACCGATGATCGCAGGCGTGGCGCTCACGCATTGGGCGGTGGGCAAAGTCTATACATGCTTCGGTCTCGCCACCTGTCTGCTCGCTTTCGGTTTCGTCCTGATACCGCGATCGCGCGAATTCTTTGCGCTCAACCACGATCAGGTGAAAGACTGGTTTCGTCACGAGTATCCCGATGCATTCAAAGCACCAACAGCGCCCGAATCGAGACAAATTACGTAGATCGCAACGGGGCGTCATACGATCGCACGAGGTCCCGATCGGCCACACGTGATCATTCGGCACTCGCTCGCACGTCAGCCCCACCTTTAACAGCGAACTCTGGAAAAGGAGCAAGATGAAAGCTATGCATTCGATAAGACCAGCCAGACCGGAAGACGCAGCGCGTATCGCGGTACTTGGCGCACATGTGTGGGTGCATACCTATGCAGCGGCGGGCGTGTCCGACGTTATCGCGCAATATGTCCTGACGACATTTACGCGAGAAAAGATCCTGGCTCTATTGAACGATCCGGGTATCGTTCTGTTGGTCGCCGAGGCAGAAGCCAATCTGTCCGGCTACATTGTTATGCGCTTCGATTCGTACCATGCCGATGTTCCCGTCGAGATTGAAACGCTCTACATCCAAGACTCGTTTGCTGGCCGTGGAATCGGATCAGCATTGCTGAATCACGCCAGAGGCGTTGCGATGGTTAGAACCGGAGATCGAGCAATCTGGCTAATCGTTAATTCCGAAAATGAGAAGGCGATTTCTTTCTATCGTTCTCGCGGAATGACACAGGACGGGATAGCGTACTTTGAGCTTGGCGGTATCAAACACGAGAACAAGGTGATGGTCGCAAGGGATTGACGCGCGTCCTGCGGTCGTTAAGAGCTGTTGAACATCGCCAACCACACGGCCACTAACCCGACCGATGTAGCTCCCGGAGCGTCCGCTTCGGAGAAACGCGAGTGGCAGAAGTGGGTCGACTACGGAAGTTCGGCATCGCGGTGTTTGACCAAGAGGATTCGTTCGTCGTTGGAATCCAGTGGTATATCTCGCGCCCAGATGCGACACTCCAACGCGCTATGATTACCCCGTTCAAACGCCCCCTTGATTCGGTGACCCTACCTCCCCGATCGCCAGCCCCCCTTCACCCTCCATGCCCACTTCGCCCACCTTCCTGCACGTTTCGCTCGCCTCTCGCCTGATGGACGAAATTGAGCACGGACTTTGGGCCGCGGGCCAGCGTCTTCCATCCGTTCGCGAGATGAGCCGGCGTTGTGCTGTTAGCGTGACGACAGTACTCGCGGCCTACCGGGCACTTGAAGACCGGCAAGCCATCGAAAGTCGTCCACAAAAAGGCTTTTATGTGCGCGCCGGCGCTTCCAGACGCGATGTGTTGCCTCGGGCGCCTGCCACGATCGTCGATGCGGAGGTCTCCCACGCTGCGTTAAACCGTATCGACGACACCGCGCATTTCGTCTCCTTCGGCACGGCGCTGTGCGAGAAGGAACTGTTTCCTGTTGGCGCGTTATCGCGCAGCATTGCTTCGGCTGCCCGCAGGCATGGTGAGTTGCTGACGGAAGTTTCGTTTTCCTCAGGATCGAAACATCTGCGCGAGAGCCTGGCCTCTCATGCACGAACATGGAATTGCAGTCTTGCCGTGGACGACATCCTCGTGACGAACGGCTGTATTGAGGCATTTGGCCTGTGCCTTCAGGCCGTTGCTCAGGCGGGAGATGTCATCGTCGTGGAATCGCCGGCGTATTACGGGTTCTTGTCGACGATTGCGCAGCTCGGCATGCTAGCCATCCCGCTGCCGTTCCATTCCGATCCCGCGCGAGCCTTGGCAGAGGTTGAACGGCTGGCGGGGCGGCGGCGAATCGGCGCGTGTCTGATGTCGACGAACGTTAGTAATCCAAACGGCGCGAGCATGGATGACGAGATGAAACGCGAACTGGTCGAAGCGCTCGAACGCTTGGAGATTCCGCTCATCGAAGATGCAACCTTCAGCGATCTCCACTTCCAGGCAACGCAGCGTGCCGCCAAATCATATGATCGAAACGGGAACGTATTGCTGTGCAGTTCGTTGACCAAGACGCTTGCGCCGGGCTTGAGAGTTGGCTGGGTGTCCGGCGGACGGCATCACGAGCGGCTCGTAGCGGTGAAACGAACGATGAGCGTCGGGCAGCCCCTGTTAATCCAGGAAGCGATTGGTGACTATCTTGCCGCTGGGGGCTATCAGCATCATTTGCGTCAGCTAAGAAACCAATGTCGTCTGCAGGTGGCCGAGACCATGGCTCAGGTGCAGAGTACGTTTGGTCCAGGCACCGAGGTCAGCATGCCGAGCGGCGGCTATCTGCTCTGGATTCGGTTGCCGGGCGAGGTCTCGGCCATGGCGCTTTATCGTCGCGCCCTCGATGACGGTATCGCCATTGCGCCGGGCACGCTGTTTTCCCCCACGGGCGCATTCAGTGATCATGTGCGCGTGAATTGCGGGTTTCGCATGACGAGCCGCCGTAGTGATGCGCTGGCCCGATTGGGTCAGATGGTGCGCGAACTGCAGTAATTTCGCGCGTATCGGAAGTATCGGAAGTTACCTCAAGGAAAACGGAAGTTGCCCGCCGATATCGTCACGGCAAAGCCGCCAATTTCGATGCGTCGATCCTGATCCGGACCCTCCCAGAAGACGCGACCCGCGCGACCGACGTGCCGTCCCTGGCTAATGATGCCGTCGGCGCAGCCCGCTCGCCAGTCGTTCCGGTAGGCGACCCACGCCGCAGCGCAAGCGTTCCCACCCCCGCATACGGCGTCTTCCGGCACGCCGATAGCGGGCGCGAACGACCGCACCTCGAAGTTCGCGTCGCCGCCTTGTTCGTATCCCAGCACGGTGACGCCCGAGACCCGGTACCGCGCGCTTAACGCTTGCACCCGTTCCATGTCTGGCGTCAGCACGTTGACATCCGATGCACTGGCCAGCTCGACGACGAGCCATCGTGCACCAGCGTCGACAAGCGCAACCTGCGCTGGCGCTCCTGTGCATCCGAGCGCGTCGAGAACGGCTGCGTGGCCCGCGTCATCCAGGCGTTCTACTGTCGGCACCGGCGTGCGAAATGAGATCCTCCGCTGTGCACCGATCGAGGTGACGCGCATGTCGATACGCCCAGCGGGGCATTGCTGCACGAATCGTCCATGGGTGGGCTCAATGGCCCCTTCCTCCAGCAACACATGTGCGGTACCGATCGACGGATGGCCGGCGAACGGCAACTCGCACAACGGCGACCAGATTCTCACGTTGTAATCGGGCCCGTTATCCGTAGGACTGCGTGGCTCCTGCGGCAAGACGAAGACCGTTTCCGGCATGCCGGTCCAGCGCGCGATTCGCAACATGAGCTCGGGTGGCAGTCGGGTCCCGGGGACGATCACGGCCACGGGATTGCCCCAAAAGGGATCCTGCGTAAAAACATCGACGAGGAAGAGGCTGGGTTGCGATGTGATCATGGTGGGCGTATTCAATCAGCTATGAAACGTGAGCTGCAAGTTCGCGTGCAAGGTCATTCAGCATGCCTGCCGCTGCGACGATCTGATCGCGCGTCACGTCGAGATGTGTCGTGGCACGCAGACGCCCGTCGGATAGCGCACGAAGACGCACACCACGCTGCAACGCACGCTCGACGAAGGTGACCGTATTGACAGGCAAGCCTTGCACTTTGAACAGAATCAGATTTGTGATCGGGCTTGGCGCTTCGAACGCGAAGTAGGGTTCGCTGGCCAGCAACCTGACGAACAGCGCTGCGTTGGCGTGATCGTCGGCAATGCGTGTCACGTGATGATCGAGCGCATAGAGCGCGGCCGCGGCCATGATTCCGGACTGCCGCATCGCACCGCCGAGGCGGTACTTCCATGTCCATGCGTCGCGGACGAAACGGGTGTCCCCGCACAAAACCGCGCCGAACGGACACCCCATGCCTTTGCTGAAGTCGACCCACGCGCTATCCCACCCGTCGGTATAAGCCTTCAACGGCACACCGGTGGCGGCACTTGCGTTGAAGAGCCGCGCGCCGTCGACATGCGTGCGCAAACCAGCGTCGAGCGCGGCATTGCGAACGCCGTGGAGCACGTCGATAGGCCACACTGCACCGCCGCTGAAGTTGGTGGTCTGCTCAATGCTGACCATCGCAGAGCGAGGGGCCGTTCGGGATGGCTCCCGGATCGCAGCCCTGCATTCATCCGCAGTGAAGATGCCGTCGCGAGTCGGGATCGGATTAATCGCTACCCCTGCGATCGCCGCGGCGCCTGCGCCCTCGGTGGTACAGATGTGCGACTGCGCGTCGGCAATGAGTTCGTCGCCGGGACGGGCATGCACAAGCGTCGCGACTAGGTTGCACATCGTTCCCGACGGCATGAAAACCGCCGCCTCGAAACCCAGAAGCTCTGCGACCCGGATACACAACTCGCGCGTCGTGGGATCTTCGTCCATCTGCTCGTCGCCCACCTTCGCTGTAGCCATGGCGGCTCGCATGCCTTCGGTGGGCGCGGTCTGCGTATCGCTGTAAAGATCGATCAGTTTCATGGTCTTTTCGCACCGTCGACCGACTCGACCGGCCATGCCTCTTCCGGGGAAGTTAACCCTAGGCCGGACAGATCGTCGTATTCGACGCCGGCCACGCCATCGCTGAATTCGGCCGGGGTGAGCGCGCGGCGGTTCACTTTCAACTGGAACACATCGAAGCGGTTGTAGTAACCGACGACGTCCTGAAACTGTTAGGGTATGACGCACTGCTTGAGATCGATATCGGCGTAGACAATGCCTTCTTCATCCCGCAGCGTATCGCTGATGACTGTGCCATTCGGTCCGAAGATCATCGACACGCTCTTGGGTGACTCCTCGAGCAGCTGCCGTGCACGCGCATTGTCGCGGGCGATCAGGTCGATCGCCTCGGGCGGCAGGAATCCAGAGGCGACGATGTTGAAAACCTTGCCCTCGAACGCATGAGCCCCTGCTCGCAACCGTATGGCTGCCTCGAGATCGTAAGATGCCTCGCCCGGCGGATGGGTCGGCCACCGCGGCGAAAATGATGAAATATGCACATTCTCGCCTTGGGCCAGCAGCGCGAAGCGAGCGAGAGAATTGGTGTTCTCGCCACAGACCAGCGCGCCTATTCGTCCGGCCTTGGTCTCGACGACCCGCAATCCGCTGCCATCCCCATTCGCCCATGTGAGCTTTTCCCAATAGGTCGGCACCAGCTTGCGATGGCGGTTCAATATGCGTCCGTCGTCTCCGATCAGGAGGTTGGTATCCCAGACGCACGCAGGACTGATGCGCGTGCCCTCGTTGATGCCGATCGAGACGATCACCCCGTGGCGCCTCGCAGCTTCCTGCAAGCGGGCGACCTCCGGCCCAGGAACCTCGATTGCGCTCGATGCGAGTTTGAAAAAGAAGTCGTGCACGTCGACCGGTGCGTAGACGCCAGACCAGACCGGGAACGAAGAGATGAAGGCTTCGGGAAACGCGATCAGTTCGGCCCCGTTGCCGGCAGCTTCGGCGATCAGGGCGCACGCCTTGTCGATTGTGCGTGGGGTATCGAAGTAGTACGGCGCGACGTGGCAGGCGGCGGCCCGGAAAGCGGGGTAGGTTTTCATGGGGGCTGGATGAGTTGGAGGGCAGTGACATTGTGTGGAAAGGGCCCGCTGGCGTCGATATACAGCACCCGGCGAAAACGCTATGACAGTCTGTAATGAGGGACCTAAAGAGGTACCTAAAGGCGCATCGCGCCGAAAAAAGGGCGCTTGTCGTTGTCGGTTGTATGGATATACAGTATGCGGCGCCGCGCTGTTTTGCAGCCCATGCCCCTGTAACCCTCTACCTGCCGCCCAGACACCGTGCTCTCCGTTGCCGAACCCGCGCCGTCCGATACCGCCGCCTGGCTGGCCAAGCTCAATGACGCGCAGCGCGAAGCCGTCGAATACGACACCGGCAATGTCACGCAGCCGACCGGCGCCTTGCTGGTCATCGCCGGCGCGGGGTCGGGCAAAACCAATACCTTGGCGCACCGCGTCGCCAATCTGGTCGTCAAGGGCGTCGATCCGCGCCGCATCCTCCTGCTGACATTTTCACGCCGGGCCGCAGTCGAAATGACCCGGCGGGTGACGCGCATCGCGGGGCAGGCGTTGGGCGCGCGGGCCGCGGTGGCGCAGGGTCTGACCTGGTCGGGCACGTTTCACGGTATCGGCGCCCGCTTGCTGCGCGAATATGCCGAACTGATCGGCCTCGCGCCTACGTTCACGATCAACGACCGCGAGGATTCCGCCGACCTGATGAACCTCGTGCGGCACGAACTCGGGTTGTCGGCGAAGGAACGGCGTTTTCCATCGAAGGGCACGTGCATTGCGATCTACTCGCGCGTCGTCAACACCGGCGCGGCACTGGCGGACGTGCTGAACGACGCGTTTCCGTGGTGCCGCGAGTGGGAAGCGGATCTGCGGATGCTGTTTGCCACTTATGTCGAAGCCAAGCAGAAACAGAGCGTGCTCGACTACGACGATCTGCTGCTCTACTGGTCCCTGATGGCCGAGCAACCGGCGATCGCCGCTGACCTCGCGGGCCGCTTCGATCACGTGCTGGTGGACGAGTATCAGGACACCAATCGCCTTCAGGCGTCCATCCTGCTCGCGTTGAAACCCGACGGCCGTGGCCTGACCGTGGTGGGTGACGACGCCCAGTCGATCTACTCGTTTCGCGGCGCGACGGTGCGCAACATCCTCGATTTTCCGGGCCACTTCAATCCGCCCGCAAGACAGGTCACGCTCGAACGTAACTACCGCTCCACGCTGCCGATTCTGGCGGCGTCGAACGCGGTGATCGAACTCGCCAGCGAGCGCTTCACCAAAAACCTGTGGACCGACAAGGCATCCGCCCAGCGCCCGCGTCTGGTCAGTGTGGCGGACGAAGCCGATCAGGCGCGTTACATAGTCGAACAGGTGCTCGAGGCGCGCGAGGCCGGCATGAAGCTGAAGGCGCAAGCGGTGTTGTTTCGAGCTGCGCACCACAGCGCCGCGCTGGAGATCGAACTGACCCGGCGCAACATTCCGTTTGTGAAATTCGGCGGCCTCAAGTTTCTCGACTCGGTGCACGTGAAAGACGTGCTTGCCGTGTTGCGCTGGGCGGAAAATCCGCGTGATCGGGTGGCGGGGTTTCGGGTCACGCAGCTGTTGCCGGGCGTCGGGCCGGCGACTGCCGCGCGCGTGCTGGATGCGGTGGCCGAAGGGGCGAGAAAGCTTGCCGGCCCCGTGAGGGCCGAGGGGGCTGGGACCGTCGGCAACGCCAGGACATCAGGCGATGCGACGCACAGCGTCTCCGGCGCGACGGCCAATGCGCTGGCAGCCTTCGCACCGCCGCCGCGCACACTGGACGACTGGCAGCCATTCGTCGCGCTCATGTCGAGCGTATGCGGCTCAGGTTCGTCGTGGCCGGCTGAGTTCGAACGGGTACGGCGCTGGTACGAACCTCACCTCGAGCGCAATCACGAAGACGCGGCCATCCGTCATGCGGATCTGCTGCAAATGGAGAGCATCGCTGCCACCTATGCTTCGCGCGAGCGCTTCCTGACCGAGTTGACGCTCGACCCGCCTGATGCCACCAGTGACGAATCCGGCGTACCCATGCTCGACGAGGACTATCTGATCCTGTCGACCATCCATTCGGCGAAAGGGCAGGAGTGGCGCAATGTGTTCGTGCTGAACGGGGTGGACGGTTGCATTCCGTCGGATCTTGGCACTGGCAGCGAGGCGGAGATCGACGAGGAGCGGCGCCTGCTGTACGTGGCGATGACGCGTGCGAAGGAGGATCTTCACATCGTCGTGCCGCAGCGCTTCTACGTGCATAATCAGACGCATCTGGGCGATCGGCACGTGTGGGCCTCGCGCACGCGGTTCATCCCGGCGCACCTGCTGCCGCTCTTCGACGTCCATGCCTGGCCGCGCGTGCCCGAGCCGGTTGCGCCGAGCGTGGCGGGACTGGCCGCGGCGGCGCAAGCGAAGCTCGAAATTGCTGCGAAGCTGAAAAAGATGTGGGACTGAGTGCGGGCGGGGTGTTCCGTCACCCCACTCCGTTTAGCGTGACTGTTGGCGCGGCTGTTGTTGCTGTGGCTGCGGGCGGGGCGGCGGCGTAAAGAAGGCGCGTAGCCACGCCGCGAGCCGCGAGAAAATATCGTACGGCTCTTCGACGAAGATTTCCGGCTTCAGCAGGCGCAAATATTCCATGATCTGCTGCGCTTCCTGTTTCTGGAACGAGCCGTGCGAAATGCCCAGCCGCAACAGGCCGCGCAGCTCGCCGAGCTTTTCGCGCGAGGTGCTGCCGATGCTCGTCTCACACGCCACTTTGGCTTCATAGACCCGCTGCCGCAGCGACTCGACCAGCCTCCATGCCGGCGTCTGCATGGTCTCTTCGAGAGTCTGGATATCCTGCGCCGCGCTCTTGATCTGCGCTGCGAGCGGATCCACCAGCGACGCATCGCCATCCGATTCCTTGACGATCGCCGCCGCCCAGTCGTGGCACTGCTTGGCCAGTTCCTCGGGGGTCCATTCGGAGCGCGAGGCGAAGCCAAAACCGAACTCCGATGCCTGCTGCATCAGGATCGCGACGACATCCGGGAATTCCTTGTCCAGCGTGCGTTTGGCCCATGCGTACTGGCCGCCCTGCAACATCCGCTTCACCGCGTGTTCGGTGAGCGGCACCATGTTGTCGAGCAGCTTGGCGCGCAGAAAATCCTCAAACGACGGCGTGGCGAACTGCGGATCGAGCTTGAGCGAGACGCGCAGAAACGCGTCAAAGTCCTTGCGCAGGTTTGCGACGGTTTCGTCTTTGAGTGAAAGGGTGATTTGACCCATGTCGTATCCCGTTTGGTCCTCCCGCGTTGCATCGCAAAAGTGTCGCCTTCTGCGAACTGCCCCCCGTGACAGGGCGACGTCGATGCACGACGCGGTTGATCTTGCTTGTTGCCGCATAACCAGCGGGAGAACTTCCCGGCGAGCGGACCTCGACTACATAACGGCGGAATAGGGTAAAACTTGAGGGGCAGAGCGTGGGGCTGACGCGTGCTTGCCGTCTGATGCAGCGCCGGTTGCGGCGCTGCACAAGGCTGGCGGTGCAACCAGGTGGCGCGCTCTACTTGAGGACGACGCCTTGCCAGACAAAAAAGACCGCGAGTCCGACCGCAATGGTGAGCAGCGGCCGGCGGGTCAGCGCACTGATCGCCACGGCGGCGAGTGCCCCGATCAGCTGCGGATTGCGCCACGTGAGTTCGGCACCGCCGCCGTGGGGCGAGACGGCCATGGGCACGATGATGGCGGTGAGCACCGTCACCGGCACGAAGCCGAGGGCGGTACGCACGAGCGGCGGGAACACCAGCCTGTCGCCGAGGGCGAAAACGGTCGCTCGGATCGTCCACGTGATCAGCGCCATGCCGAGAATCAGGAGGGCATAGTTCATTGTGCCGCCTCCGCCGTGCGCCGCTGACTGCCAGGGAACGACAGCAGTACGCCGACCACGACCCCGGCGAACACCGCGCCGAGCAGGCCCAGCTTGTACGGCCAAGCCTGCCAGAAGAACGCCAACGCACCTGCCGTGGCGGCCGCGGCGAAATAGCGTAGCGCGACGAGTTGCGGCACGACGATCGCGATGAAGGTGGCGACCATCGCAAAATCGAGCCCGAGCGACTGCAGACCGGGGAACGCCGCGCCGAACAGAAGGCCGGCGAGCGTCCAGATCTGCCAGTTGAGATACATGGCGAGACCCGCGCCGAGGAAGTAGTACGGGCTGACCGAGCCGGGCGGATGGTGCCGGTAGTGCGCCCAGGCGACCGCGAAGACTTCGTCGGTGAGCACACCGCCCAAGGCGAGGCGCCAGCGCAGCGGCAGGTTCGAGACATAGGGCGCGAGCGTGGCGCTGTACAGCACGTGGCGCAGGTTGACGACGAGGGTGGTGGCCAACACTACGGCGAAGCTCGTATGGCCTGCAATCAGGCCCAGCGCAATAAATTGCGCCGAGCCGGCGAAAACGACGAGGGACATCAGTTGCCCGTGCCACAGGTGCAGCGGGCCGGATGTGACGAGAGTGCCGAAGATCACGCCGAACGGCGCAGCGCCAACCATCATCGGGATGATGTCGCGCGCGCCGGCGGTGAATTCAGTGCGTCGGGTATGGGTCAATCTTGCCTCCTTGGTCTGCCGAGAATAGCCGCGGCGGGGTGGGGAGGGCTTGTACGTTCTTGCTATGGTGTTTTGCAGCGGTGCAGCGGTGCTGTGGTATCACGTGCTGCGGTCTCGCGACCGCAGTTTCCGCGCAGCTTGCGCTCAGGTAGCCTGCCAGCGTCCCGGTGGCACCCCAAACACGCGACGGAAATGCCGGGTGAAATGACTCTGATCGGTGAACCCGCTAGCCGCGGCGACTTCGGTGACGGAGACGCCCGCGCGCAGCGGCGCCAGCGCGCGTTGTAGTCGGACCTGGTTGCGCCACGCATGCGGCGGCAGGCCGGTGCTCTGGGCGAAGAGGCGCGCAGCGTGGAACGGCGACAGGCCTACGGCGCTGGCCAGTTCGCCTAGCTGAAGTGGCGCGGCGAGATCGCCGGTGAGGCGCTCTTTCATGGTCGCGACGCGGGTGTCGTCGACGGCAAGTCGCGCCGGCTTCGTCTGGTTGCCCGAATAGCGCACGAGCAGCATCGACACGGCATCGAGTATCGCGGCTTCGGCCGCGAGCGGATCGGCTTGTGCTTCGAGCAGGCGGTGAGCGTGCGCGAGCCGTTGCGCGACCTCCACATCGCGGATCACGCCGGGTTCGAACCACGGCAACGGCTGAGGCTGGCCGGCGACGTCGTCCGCGAGTTGCTGGATGAAATCCACCGGCGCGTACAGCACGCGGTAGCGCCAGCCTTCCTCCATCGCCCGTGCACCGGTGTGCAGCTCACCGGGGTTGATGATCGGCACGCTGCCCGCCTCGGCGACGTAGTCCGCGCCAAGATACCGGTAGCATTCGGCGCCGGCGACGATCACCGGGATGGTGTACGCGTCGTGCCAGTGCGGCGAGAACTCGTGGTCGTGATATTCAGCCGTAAGCAGATCCGCGCCGGGCAAAAGCGGCGTACGCCAGTAGCGGGCGGAATCGCGGAATCGCGGAAACGGGTCACGGTCATGATGGAAATCCAGCTTGGCCTGCCAGTTTAGCGCGAGCAGGCCGTCACCGTACAAGCAGCTTTCACTTGAGCGGAATCGTGGTGCCGGCCGGTACTGCCACTGCGCTGACGCTGTTCTTCGCGCTGCCGCTGGCAACGCGATCGCTGTAGGTCAGATAGACCAGCGAATTGCGCTTCGCGTCGACGATCCGCACCACGTGCAGCGCCTTGAAGATCAGCGACATGCTCACCGAAAACACATCGGATTGCTGCTTGACCGGGCCGGCGAACTTGATCGGGCCTACCTGGCGACAGGCGATCGACGCCTCGGTCGGATCTTCCGCGATGCCGAGCGTGCCCTTGATACCGCCGGTACGGGCTCGCGATACATAGCAGGTGATGCCCTGCACGATCGGGTCATCGTAGGCTTCGACCACCACCCGGTCGGAACCGGTCACATGGAAATTGGTGTTGACGCTGCCCACTTCCTCGCTGTGCGAGAGCGGGGTGAGCAGAGCCGTGGCAACGAGAGCGAACGTGACGCGCAACAAGGTGGATTTCATTGGGATACCGGAGTGATCGGGAATGATCGCGGAGCGAAAGCGCCATCGTATAACGGCAACCGTGACGTGGGTAAATGCGTCTGGGAACTGCTGAAGAAGGGGAGGGGCGAACGCGGAGGGAGCAATGTTGTGGGCGGCAACAAGTGCCGGCGCCGACTAGTGTGGTGCGCGCCGCCCAAAAACAAAAGGCCCGCAAATGCGGGCCTTCGAATCTTTTGGCTCCTCGACCTGGGCTCGAACCAGGGACCTACGGATTAACAGTCCGGCGCTCTACCGACTGAGCTATCGAGGAACAGCAGTACAACCTTTACATAAAAAAGCCCGTTTTGGCTAACGGGCCTTTGAAAATCTTGGCTCCCCGACCTGGGCTCGAACCAGGGACCTACGGATTAACAGTCCGGCGCTCTACCAACTGAGCTATCGGGGAACAGCAAAAGCAGAGAAGCGAAATTGTAGGAGGTGCTCCGGAACCTGTCAAGACCCTTGGCCCATCTCGATTTCGTTCAAATCGGCGTAGCCGGGAAGGGTTATGCAGGAACCAGGGCGCAACAGCAAGGTGCGACCTCGACGCCGTGAGCGCCGCGCGTGGGGCTGCTCAGCGAGCGAGCAGAGCCAGCTTTTCCTTCATGTCCTTGAACTCGTCTGCCTCGGGCAGCGGAGCCTTCGTCTTCGTGATGCTTGGCCAGCCCTTGGCGAGATCGGCGTTCAGCGGGATAAAGTTCTGCTGGTCGCCCGGCACGTCTTCTTCGGCGTAAATGGCGTTCACCGGACATTCGGCGACGCACACAGCACAGTCGATGCACTCATCGGGGTCGATCGCGAGGAAGTTGGGACCTTCGCGAAAGCAGTCCACCGGGCACACATCGACGCAGTCGGTATAGCGGCACTTGATGCAGCTTTCGGTCACAACGTGAGTCATTCAGGCAGCTCCTGCATGCGGTATCGGGAAGGCGAAACGCCAAAAGCGCTATTGTATCGTAACGTCAAGAGGCATATGCAGCACGGGCTCACCCGGTTTATACGTTTTCGTGATTAGTTTATGGCGCTGCGGCCGACCGTCCGCGCCATATGCCTGCGCGCAATCGGGTAACATGCGTCAGGTCGGCGCGCCGGGGCGTGCCGCAGGCGCATGGGCCCAGTAGGGCCTTCCGTTCTTCCTGCAGTCCGGTACGCACCATCATGATTATTACTTCGCTGCTCGATACTGACCTGTACAAGTTCACGATGATGCAGGTGGTTTTGCATCATTTCCCTGCCGCGAGCGTGGAATACCGCTTCCGCTGCAGGACGCCGAAGGTCGACCTCGTGCCGTATATCGAAGAGATCCGCGGCGAAGTGCGCAAGCTGTGCGAGTTGCGCTTCACTGACGACGAGCTCGACTACCTGCGGCGCATGCGCTTCATCAAGGGCGACTTCATCGAGTTCCTCGCGCTCTTCCATCTGAACGACAAGTACATTTCGATCGCGCCTTCGCCGAAGGGCAATGGCGAGATTGATATCGAGATCAAGGGTCCGTGGCTGCACACGATCCTGTTCGAGATTCCTGTGCTGGCGATCGTCAACGAGGTCTACTTCCGGAACACGCAGCGGGAACCGGCCTACGCCGAAGGCCGCGAGCGTCTCTCCGAGAAGATCAAGCTGCTCGGCGCGCGCCCGGAATTCGCGGACTGCAAGATCGCCGACTACGGCACGCGCCGCCGCTTCTCGAAGCGCTGGCACGAAGAGGTGATCCTGACGCTGAAAGACGATCTGGGCGAGCAGTTCACCGGCACCAGCAATGTCTTCTACGCCATGAAGCACGGCCTCACGCCGCTTGGCACGATGGCGCACGAATACCTTCAGGCGTGCCAGGCGCTCGGGCCACGGCTGCGCGATTCGCAGATCTACGGCTTCGAAATGTGGGCGAAGGAATATCGCGGCGACCTCGGCATTGCGCTATCCGACGTGTACGGCATGGAAGCGTTCCTGCGCGATTTCGACATGTACTTCTGCAAACTGTTCGACGGCGCGCGTCACGATTCAGGCGATCCGTTCGAGTGGGGCGAGCGGCTTCTGAAGCACTACGAGGCCAACCGCTGCGATTCGCGCACGAAGATCCTCGTGTTCTCCGATGCGCTCGACATTCCAAAGGTCCTGCAACTGTACGAACGCTTCCGCGGCCGCTGCAAGCTCGCGTTCGGCGTCGGCACCAACCTCACCAACGACCTTGGCTATAACCCGCTGCAGATCGTCATCAAGATGGTTCGCTGCAACGGTCAGCCGGTTGCCAAACTGTCCGATTCGCCGGGCAAGAACATGTGTGACGACAAGGCGTACCTCGCTTATCTGCGCCAGGTTTTCGGCATCACACAGCCGGACGAGGAAGTCTTGCCGTAACGGCAGTGACCTTCTGTGCGGGCGCCTGGTGCGCGCCCGCTTAGGCCATCTGGACGAGTGTCTGCGCACAGGGTGGCCGGTATAATTCTCGCGATGCCTGCCTGCCGCACGGCTATCGAAAGAAACGAGACACTCGCGAGGATTTGGCCCACATGGATACATCGATCGCCCGCCGTAACATCCTGGCGCGCATCCGCGCAGCCCAAGGCCGCGAAGCCGAGCCGGACGAATCCGAGCGCGAGGCCGCTGCCGACTATCTCGCACGACATCCGCAAGGCCCACGGCCACCTATGCCGGAAGACCTGGCCGCACGCTTTATTGACGAAGCGCAGAAGCTGTCCACCACCGTCGAGAGCGTCGACGCCTTGAGCGATGTGCCGGCTGCTGTGCTCCGCTATCTCACGCAGCACGGCTTGCCGCTGCAGGCCATTGCCTGGCAAACGCTGCAAGACCTCGACTGGACCGAAGCAGGTCTCACCATCGAATTTCGCAAACCGGAAGATGGCGACGTGGTCGGTATCACCGGCTGTTTCTGTGCAACGGCGGAGACTGGCACGCTGGTGCTGCTGTCGGGACCCGAGACCTATGCGTCCGCCGGTCTGCTCCCCGAAACGCACATTGCGATCGTGCCGGCTTCGCGCATCGTCGCCGGTCATGAAGACGCGTTCAACCTGATTCGCGCCGAACGGGGCGAACTGCCGCGCGCGGTCAACTTCGTATCGGGGCCGTCGCGTACCGGTGATATCGAGCAGACCATTGTGCTCGGGGCACACGGGCCGTATCGGGTGCATGCGATCGTCGTGCGGACATGAAGCGACATGCCGTGTGGACGAGCATCGTGCTCGTCGCCGTAATGGCGCTTGGGCCGCAAAGCGCGTCGGCCGCGACGCTGGATGGCGCAACCCTGTCGGCATGGTGGAGCGCGCCATTTGCCGGCGTGTTGCTGTCGATTGCCGTGTTCCCGCTCATCGCGCCGACTTTCTGGCATCACCATTTCGGCAAGATCGTGGCGGCCTGGGCCATCCTGTTTCTCGTGCCGTTTGCCGTGATGTTCGGCGCCGGCGTAGCGTTCGGCTCGTTCGTTCACGCCATGCTCGAAGAGTATGTGCCGTTCATCGTGCTATTGACTGCGCTTTATACGGTGGCGGGCGGCATCTGCGTGCGCGGGAATCTGCATGGTTCGCCACGCATGAATACGGCGATCATCGCCCTTGGTACGGCACTCGCCAGCATCATGGGCACGACCGGCGCGGCAATGCTGCTGATCCGGCCGCTGCTGCGCGCCAACGACAATCGCAAGCACGTCGTGCACGTGGTGGTGTTCTTCATTTTCCTCGTCGCTAATGCGGGCGGCTCGCTGTCACCGCTCGGCGACCCGCCGCTCTTTCTCGGCTTTCTCAACGGGGTGGGTTTTTTCTGGACGACCGTGCATCTGGCTTTGCCGATGCTGTTTGTGTGCGGCGTCCTGCTCGCGATCTTCTACGCGCTCGATTCATACTTTTACCATCGCCGTGAAGAAGAGCGTTCGCCGTTTCTCGATCCCACGCCCGACACACCGCCGCTCGGCATCGACGGCAAGATCAATTTCGCGCTGCTCGGCCTGGTGATTGCGCTCGTGCTGATGAGCGGCCTGTGGAAGCCGGGCATAGAGTTCGACGTCTTCGGCACGCACGTCGCACTGCAAAACGCGCTGCGCGATGTGGCGCTGATCGGCGTCACGTTGCTCTCGCTGGCGGTGACGCCGCGCACGGCGCGCGAAGGCAACGCCTTTAACTGGGCGCCGATCGAAGAGGTGGCGAAACTGTTTGCCGGCATCTTCGTGACGATCGCGCCGGTCATCACGATTCTGCGCGCGGGAGAGGCAGGTGCGTTCGCGGGTCTCGTGCATCTGGTCAACGACGCGTCCGGCCAGCCTCGCGATGCGATGTATTTCTGGGCCACGGGCCTGTTGTCGTCGTTCCTTGACAACGCGCCTACCTATCTGGTGTTCTTTAATCTGGCCGGCGGCGACGCGCAAACGCTGATGACGAAGGGCGCCACCACGCTGGCTGCGATTTCCGCCGGCGCGGTATTCATGGGCGCGAATAGCTATATCGGCAACGCACCGAACTTCATGGTGAAGGCGATTGCGGAGTCGCGCGGCGTGCGCATGCCGAGCTTTTTTGCTTATTTGGGCTGGTCCGTCGTTATTCTGGTGCCGGTGTTTCTCGTGACGGCCTGGCTGTTCTTTTAGCTTTTAGAGCCATTGATGACAGTTGACTGCAGCACGGCCACAGGTGGTCCCGCTGCACTATTCGGAGAATTGCAATGCAGAAGATCCTGGTTGCCCGTCCGATTTTTCCGGACGTGATCGAACGCCTCAAACAGTATTTCGAGGTTGACTGGAACAACGGCGAAGTGCTGCCCGCCGACGAACTGACGCAGCGGCTTGCCGATAAAGACGGCGCACTGACGGCCGGTGACCCGATCGGCGCGGCCGCGCTGGCGGCAGCGCCGCGGCTGCGAGTGGTGTCGAATATGGCAGTCGGCTACAACAACTTCGATATGGCCGCGTTCAACGCGGCGAACGTGCTCGGCACCAATACGCCGGACGTTCTGAACGAATCCACTGCCGATTTCGGCTGGGCGCTGATGATGGCGACGGCGCGCCGGATCGCCGAGTCAGAGCACTGGCTGCGCGCCGGCAAGTGGCAGAAGTGGTCGTACGACGGCTTTCTCGGTACCGACCTTTATGGTTCGACGCTCGGCGTGATCGGCATGGGCCGCATTGGCCAGGCACTGGCGCGCCGCGCCCGCGGCTTCAACATGCAGGTGATCTATCACAACCGCTCGCGGGTCGCGCCCGCGATCGAAGCCGAGCTGAACGCAGAGTATGTGTCGAAGGCCGATTTGTTGCGGCGAGCCGACCACGTCGTCCTGGTGCTGCCCTATACGCAGGAAAATCATCACACGATCGGCGCAGCGGAGCTCGCGCAGATGAAGCCGACTGCGACGCTGACCAATATCGCGCGCGGCGGCATCGTCGACGACGCCGCGCTCGCCGAGGCGCTGCGTGCGAAGCAGATCGCAGCGGCGGGTCTCGATGTTTACGAAGGCGAGCCGAACCTGAACCCGGCGCTGCTGACCGTGCCGAATGTCGTGCTGACGCCACACATCGCAAGCGCGACTGAAGCGACCCGGCGCGCCATGGCCAATCTCGCTGCCGATAATCTGATCGCGGGGTTGGGTGAGGGTCCGAATGCAGGGCATCCGCCGAGCGCCATCAATCCGGATGTTATCGGCAAGGCGCGTTCATGATGACGTTGTTGTTGCCCGCGGCGGTCGTGGTATTGGCCGTCGCGTTGGTGATCGCCTTGCTCGTATTGATGCGTGGTGGCCGCCAGAGTGATCTGCAGGCGCAGCTCGACCAGCTAGGCGATCACATTGGCTCGGCGGCGCAAGGACAGTCGCATGCGTCCGAGCGGATCGAGCGCGAGCTGCGCAGCGAGATCAAGGAGACCGCCCGCGTCTCGCGAACCGAACTGAACGGCGGCTTCTCGCAATTTCAGCAGACGCTTGCCGCGCAGTTCACGAGCATGACAACGCTGCAGAACGGCAAGATCGATGGCTTCGCGCAGCAACTCGTCAGGCTGACCGAAACCAACGCGCAACAACTCGAAGCGGTCAGGCTGAGCTTGCAGCAGCAGGCCCAGCAGGCGCGCGACGAGCAGGGTGCAACGCTTAAGCGTTTCGGTGAGACGCTGACCTTGCAGCTCGGGCAACTGACGGAATCGAACGATCGCCGGTTTGGCGAAATCCGCACGACGATCGAACAACGTCTGAAGGACATCGAGACAAACAACGCGACCAAGCTCGAAGAGATGCGCCGCACAGTCGACGAGAAGCTGCACGCCACGCTCGAGCAGCGCCTGGGCGAATCGTTCAAGCAGGTCTCGGACCGGCTGGAGCAGGTACATCGCGGGCTGGGAGAAATGCAGACGTTGGCCGCGGGCGTTGGCGATCTGAAAAAGGTGCTGACCAACGTCAAGACGCGCGGCACGTGGGGCGAAGTGCAGCTTGAGGCCTTGCTCGAACAGTTGCTGACCGCAGATCAATACGCGAAGAACGTTGCAACGGTGCCGAAAAGCGCTGACAGGGTCGAATTCGCGATCAAGTTGCCGGGCCGTCAGGATCCGGAGGGTGTAGCGGTACCGGTATGGCTGCCGATCGATGCCAAGTTTCCGCGTGAGGACTACGAACGCCTGATCGAGGCGCAGGAGCGCGGTGATCCGGTGGCGGTCGAAGAAGCGTCGCGGGCGCTGGAGGGGCGCATTCGTGCCGAGGCCCGCGCGATCTCGGAGAAGTATGTCGCGCCGCCGCACACCACCGATTTCGCCTTGCTATTCCTGCCGACCGAAGGGCTTTACGCGGAGGTTTTGCGCCGGCCGGGTCTCACCGACACGCTGCAGCGTGACTACCGCGTGACGATTGCCGGACCGACCACGCTTACCGCGTTGCTCAACAGTCTGCAGATGGGTTTCCGCACGCTGGCCATCGAGAAGCGCTCGAGCGAAGTATGGCAGGTGCTCGGCGCGGTGAAAACGGAGTTCGGCAAGTTCGGCGACGTGCTGGCGAAGACGAAGTCGCAGCTCGAAACGGTGACGCGTTCGATCGAAGCTGCGGAAACGCGTACGCGCATGATGAACCGCAAGCTGCGCGACGTCGAAGCGCTGCCGGGAGAGCAGGCGAGTGGCTTGTTGGGAGATGCGCTGCTTGGCGCGGATGCGGACGAGTAGGGAGGTCGGGCTTTACCCAGCCTTTACCGCCACCGCTCCGGCCAATTCCTCTAGTGCATCACCCGTGATGCGCACCACGCGCCAATCCGGCAACACCGTCGCGCCCATCTTCTCGTAGAAGCTGATGGCCGGCTGATTCCAGTCGAGCACGGTCCACTCGAACCGGCCGCATTGCCGTTCGACGGCCAACGCCGCCAGTTGGCGCAGCATCTGGGTGCCCAGACCCGTGCCGCGTTGCGACGGTTGCACATACAGATCTTCCAGATACAGTCCGCGCCGGCCGAGGAAGGTCGAGAAGTTATGGAAGAACAGCGCATACGCGACGATGCGGCCGTCTTCTTCTTGCGCGACCATGGCTTCCGCCGAGGGCCGCGCGCCGAACAGCGCATCATGCACGCCCGCTTCGGTGGCGACGAACAGATGCGTGAGTTTTTCGAACTCAGCCAGTTCGAACATCAACGAAAAAATGGCGCCCACGTCGGTGGCTGTTGCGGCACGAATGGTGGCGGCCATTAAGCTTCCTCTTGAACGTCGCTCAACTGGATTTCGATGCCGCCAAACCGCGATGCGACCCAGTTATAGGCATGGCAGGCGATCCACAGCAGCACGAAACCAAGAATCGCGTTCAGCAGCAGCGCGCTGAACACGGTGCTCAGCTCGACCGAACCGTAGCGGATAAACGCGACCAGCACGCCGAGCAGCACGATAGGCACGCTGAAGGTCAGATACACCAGGATCAGCGCCTTGGCGGTCTGTCCCGGCGCGATGAACGAGATCTGTTTTCTCATTTAAGTCAAACCCGTTGGTCGTTGTGAGGGTAAGGGTTGAGGGTGAGCAGTAGCCGGGCGTGTCAGATCAGCCCGTCGAACAGCATGATATCGACGCTTTCGCCAGCCGTGATGTCAGAGCGTTCGTGCTCGAGCACGATAAAGCAATTGGCTTCGCTCATGGAACTGAGGACCCCCGAGCCTTGCGACGGGGTCGGCGTGACATGCCATTGGCCGCGCGCATCGCGCGTCGCGACACCGCGTTGGAATTCGGTGCGGCCCGCACGCTTGCGGATGAGTTCGCGACTCGTGGCCTGCAGGAGTGCCGCCGGTTGCGGCGTGGCGCCGGACATCACCACCAGTGCTTCGCGCACAATCTGATAGAACGTCACCATCACCGCGACCGGATTGCCCGGCAGGCCGAAGAATAGCGCGGGCAGGCCGAGACCGGGCCGTTCACCCGACCAGACGCGGCCGAACGCAAGCGGGCGTCCTGGGCGCATGGCGAGACTCCAGAACGCCACGTCCCCGAAGGTCTGCAGTAACTGCTGGGTGAAGTCCGCTTCGCCGACCGAGACGCCACCCGAGGTCAGGACCACATCGGCGCTGGCTGCGGCGCTGCGCAGGGCGGCTTCGAGCGCGGCCGGCTGATCGCGCACGACACCGAGGTCGAGCGCGTCGATGTTCATCCGCCGCAGCATGGCAAACAGCGTGTGACGATTGCTGTCGTAGACGCAGCCGGGGTCGAGCGGCTCGCCGAGCGAACGCAGTTCGTCGCCGGTCGAAAAAAACGCGACTCGCAGACGTCTGCGCACCGGCACTTCTCCGATACCAAGCGAGGCGATCAGTCCGAGGTCCGACGGGCGCAAGACCCGGCCAGCTCGCAGCGCAACGCTGCCGCGCGCCAGGTCTTCGCCGGCGAGGCGCCGGTTGGCGCCGTCGCGCACGGCGCTGGCGGCAAAGCGGATCGTCTCGCCGCTGCGTGTGACGAGTTCTTGCGGCACGACCGTATCGCAATCCGCCGGCATCGAGGCGCCCGTCATGACCCGCACGCACTCCGTTACCGCGACCGCGCCGCCAAACGGGTGACCAGCCAGCGCCTTGCCGGCGAGCGTCAGTTCAACGCTGTCTACCTGACTGGCGAGCGCAGCGCTGCGGAACGCGTAGCCGTCCATCGCCGAGTTGTCGTGCGCGGGAACATCGCTGGGCGACACGATGTCTGCCGCCAGCACGCGGTCAAGCGCGTCGTGCAGGGGCACGTGTTCGACCGCGCTGACGGGCGTGGCCCACTGCCGCACGATCGCCTGCGCGGCCGAGACCGGCATCGCCTGAGGGTCGTACTGCGCGACGCAGCTGGAAAATTCGTTAAGCGTGGTCATGAATGGAGAGGCGTCGCGGCCGGATGCGGTCGGCTGGATTCGGTGACCGCCGTGCGTCCGGAGCAGAACAACGGCTGCAACCTCGTTGACGTCTGAACGACGTCTCAATGGCGTTCAAGGTCGGCCAGTTCTTGTAAAGAGTTGATATTGTAAAACGCGCGCTCATCCGGAAAGGCGACTTCGACCGTCTTGTGGCGCGCGTACCACGCGCGGACCTTACGTTCACCCGCTTGCAGAAAGGCGGAGAGGTCGTCGGCCAGACCGGTGCGCAAGAGCGCGAAGACGGGGTGAATCGAGGTCTCGCCGTGCGCGTCGACGGTGGTGACGGTGGCGATATCGGCTTGTTGTGCAGCGAGGGCCTGCGCCAGTCGCGCGGCGAGATCGGCGGGCAGTCCGGGTGAGTCGCACGGCGCGCTGACCACGAACGGCGTGCGGGCGGCGCGTAAGCCGGCTAGCAGGCCCGCTAGCGGACCGCTGAAGTCCGCCACGCTGTCGGCTATGACGCTCGCGCCAAATGGTGAGCCGAGCGCGGCATAGACCTCGGGATGACGATTGGCGCTGATGAGCAATGATCCGGTCTGCGGGGCGAGTCGCTTCATGACGTGCAAAGCGAGCGCTTCGCCGTGCAAGAGTTGCAGCCCTTTGTCGATACCGCCCATGCGCGTGCCGCGGCCGCCGGCGAGAACGAGGCCGGTCAGATTGGCGGACAGGAGGTTGAGTGCGGCAGGCAAGACAGCCTCAGCCGCCGATGTACGACATTTCGACGCGGCGCTCGTCGAGCGATTGCGAGACGGCTGCGCTGCTGCCGCGCAGTTCGGAATAGCGATCGCCGCGGGCCTGCCAGATATGCGCGAGCGCGGAGGCAATCTCCGCGTCGCTCGAGCCATTGCGCACCAGCGCACGCAGGTCGTGTCCCGCGGAAGCAAACAGGCACAGATACAGCTTGCCTTCCGTCGAGAGCCGGGCTCGTGTACAGGCACCGCAGAACGCCCGGGTGACGCTCGAAATCACGCCGATCTCGCCGCTGCCGTCGGCATAGCCCCAGCGCTGCGCGGTCTCGGCGGCGCTGTGCGCTTCGAGCGGGACCAGCGGGAAGTATTCGCCGATCCTTTCCACGACCTCGGCGGACGGCAGCACTTCGGCCATGTTCCAGCCGTTCGAGGTGCCCACATCCATGTACTCGATAAAGCGCAGCACACAGCCCGAGCCTTTGAAGTGGCGTGCCATCGGCACGATTTCCGCGTCGTTGGTGCCGTGCTTGACCACCATGTTGACCTTGACCGGCGCAAGGCCAACCGCCTGGGCGGTGGCAATGCCCTCCAGAACGTCGCCTACCGCGAAGTCCGCGTCGTTCATCCGGCGAAACAGCGTGTCGTCGAGCGCGTCCAGGCTGACCGTGACGCGCGTCAGCCCGGCGTCTTTCAGGCTGCGCGCCTTGCGGGCGAGCAGCGAACCGTTGGTGGTGAGCGTGAGATCGAGCGGCCGGCCTTCCGGCGTGGTGAGCTTCGCGAGCCGTTCGATCAGGTATTCCAGGTTTTTGCGCAGCAGCGGTTCGCCACCCGTCAGGCGGATCTTTTCTACGCCATGTGCGACGAAAAGCCGCGCGAGGCGTTCGATTTCCTCGAAGCTCAGCAGCGCACTGTGCGGCAGGAAGCCGTAGTCCTTGTCGAACACCGCGCGTGGCATGCAGTAGACGCAGCGGAAGTTGCACCGATCCGTCACCGAGATGCGCAGATCCCGCAGCGGGCGCGACAAGGTATCGCGCAGCACGCCGTTGGGCGTCTGCACGGGGCCGGTGATGACCGGCACCGCGCTGACATCGGCAACAGGGATGATGCGTCGGGACATGGATTGCTTCAGTTGGGGTGCAGACTTCCATTTTAGCGGAACGCCCGCCCACCCACATGGAACGAATACCCGCATTCAGCCAAACAAAAAGCCCGCCGGGGAGGGCGGGCTTTCTGGATAGCCGGGCGCTGGCAGCGCCCGGTGTGGCGGCTTACTGCGGGTGTTTCGCCGTTTCGACCTGCTGCATCGGCGCATTGTCGGTGGCCGGCTGTGGCTTGCGCTCGCGCGGCGCGCGCACTGGCTTCGCAACTTGCGCAGCGGCTTCCTGCGCGGCACGCAGCTTGGTGGTGTCGGTGTTGACCCACACCAGGCCGGCGCTTTCCAGCACCGGCTGCAGAGCTTCCGGCGACAGACCGTTGTCGCGCGGCGCGACAGGCGCTGCTGTGGCGACCGGTGCCGGTTCGACAGCCTGCACAGGCTCAACCGCAGGTTGCGGCGCGGCCGGTGCTGCTACTTCTTCGGCTGCCGATACGGCTTGCGGCGCTGCTTCGGCCACCGGCTGCTGTGCTTCCACCGGTGCAGCAACCACGACCGCCGGAGCGACCGAGGTTGCCGGCGTTGCTTCCACGACCGGCGCCTGAACGGCGACCGGCTCGGCTGCGAACGTCTCTGCTGCAGCGTGCTCAACCGCTGCCGGTGCCTGCACGGGCGCTTCAACCGCTGGCGCTTCGTGAACCGGTGCCTGGAACACCGGCGCCGCAGGTGCTGCGCTCGTCGTTTCGACGGCAGCGCTTGCGGTGTCATGTGCGGCTTCGGTTGCGACCGGCACTACAGGAGCCACGGGCGCGGCCGGTGCCGATACAACCGGCGCCGGTTCAGCTTGCGTGACTACCTGCGCTTCGGGCACGGCTGCTTCTGCGACCGGCACGAAAGCCTCCGTTTTGGCGGCCTGTTCGGCGGCCAGAACCGGCGTTTCGGTTGCAGCGTGCAGTTCGGTGACGACCGCGGTTTCCGTTGCTACCGCTGCGACGACCACTTCGACCGGCGCGCTTGCCGGCGCTTCGTGACGGGGCTGCTGAGCCGGCGCGTCGACTGTTGCGCTGACCGTCTCACCTTCCTCTTCCGCACTTTCGACAGACTCGACACCTTCGGCGTTGACGTTACCGTTCACGCCTTCTTCTTCACGCTCACGACGGCCGCCACGACGACCGCGACGGCGACGACGACGCTCTTCGCCTTCACGGGCCACGGCTTCCTGATCGACGGGGGCGCCGCCTTCAAGGTTACCTGCCTGGTTTTGCGTCAGCAGTTCGGTCTGGTTTTCTTCCTGGCTCAGTGCTTCGGCTCCTTCCGGTTGCTTGCGACGCTCGCCGCGTTCCGGACGATCACCGCGATCGCGACGTTCACCACGCTCGGCGCGCGGTGCGCTTTCCACGGTTTCGCCGCGGTCTGCGCGTTCCTGACCGCGCTCGCCACGGTTGTCACGGCCTTCACGCTCGGCGCGCGGTTCGCGGCTTTCGCGCGGCTCACGGTTGCCACGCGGTTCCCGTGTTTCGCGGGGCTCGCGACCCTCACGCGGCTCGCGCGATTCGCGTGCTTCACGCGGCTCACGACCCTCGCGGGCTTCACGTCCTTCGCGCCCTTCACGTTCGTCACGACGCTGCGACGGCTGGCCTTGACGGCCGCCAACCGCAGCTGCTTCGCTGCGCGCCGCGCCATCACGGCCGCTTGCGCCGCCGCGGCGGTTATTACGACGGTCGCCGCCGCGCTCGCCCGTGCGCTCACCGCGCTCCGGACGATCGCCGCGTGCCGGACGCGCCGTCTGCTCGACGGGTGCCGGTGCGACCGGTGCAGGCGCCGCGGGCGCTGCGCCGAACAGCTTCTTCAGCCAACCAATGAAACCGCCGCCCGCCGGCGTCACTGCCACAGGCGCAGGCGTAGCCGCAGCGACCGGGCGAACCGGAGCGCTAGGCGCCGGCTTTTCAGGCGTGATGCCCTTGACCGCGGCTTCCTGCTTCGGCTTCACTTCTTCGGTGCGCTTGCTGTAACCAGTTTCCGATTCCAGCTCGCGAGCCGCTTCTTCGGCCATCTTCCACGAAGCACGCGGCTCGTCGAGGCGCGCATCGTCGTGACGCAGGCGCTCGAGCTTGTAATGCGGCGTGTCGAGATGCTTGTTCGGGATCAGGACGACATTGACCTTGAAACGTGACTCGATCTTGTTGATTTCGGCGCGCTTCTCGTTCAACAGGAAGGCGGTCACTTCGACCGGCACCTGGCAATGGATTGCCGCGGTGTTTTCCTTCATCGCTTCTTCCTGAATGATCCGCAGCACTTGCAGCGCGGACGATTCGGTATCGCGGATGTGGCCTGTGCCGTTACAGCGCGGGCAGGTCACATGGCTGCCTTCCGACAGGGCCGGACGCAGACGCTGACGCGACAGTTCCATCAGGCCGAAGCGCGAAATCTTGCCCATCTGGACGCGCGCACGATCGTGCTTGAGCGCATCTTTCAGGCGTTGTTCGACTTCGCGCTGGCTCTTGGCCGATTCCATGTCGATGAAGTCGATCACGATCAGGCCGCCCAGGTCGCGCAGACGCAACTGGCGGGCTACTTCGTCGGCGGCTTCGAGGTTGGTGCGCGCAGCCGTTTCCTCGATGTCGGCGCCCTTGGTGGCGCGGGCCGAGTTTACGTCGATCGCCACCAGCGCTTCGGTGTGGTCGATCACGATGGCGCCGCCCGAGGGCAGGGGCACCGTGCGCGAGTACGCCGTTTCGATCTGGTGTTCGATCTGGAAGCGAGAGAAGAGCGGCACGTCATCGTGATACCGCTTCACCTTGCTGACATTATCCGGCATCACGATATCCATGAAGGCGCGGGCCTGGTCATGGATTTCGGTGGTGTCGATGAGGATTTCGCCAATATCCGGCTGGAAATAGTCGCGAATCGCGCGGATCACCAGGCTCGATTCGAGATAAATCAGCATCGGCTGACCGGTCGAACCGCTTTGCGACGCAGCTTCGATGGCGCGCCACAGTTGCATCAGGTAGTTCAGGTCCCACTGCAGTTCTTCGGCGGAACGGCCAATACCGGCCGTACGCGCGATGATGCTCATGCCTTCCGGCAGTTGCAGCTGCGCCATGGTTTCGCGCAGTTCCTGACGGTCGTCACCTTCGATCCGGCGCGACACGCCGCCGCCGCGCGGGTTGTTCGGCATCAGGACCAGATAGCGGCCTGCCAGCGAAATGAAGGTGGTGAGAGCAGCGCCCTTATTGCCGCGTTCTTCCTTTTCGACCTGGACGATCAGTTCCTGACCTTCCTTCAGGGCGTCCTGGATACGGGCGGAGCGCATGTCGACGCCGTCACGGAAATACTGACGGGCGACTTCCTTGAACGGCAGAAAACCGTGACGGTCTTCGCCGTAGTTGACGAAACATGCTTCGAGCGACGGCTCGATGCGGGTGATGATGCCCTTGTAAATATTGCCTTTGCGCTGTTCGCGACCGGCGGTTTCGATGTCGATATCGATGAGTTTTTGCCCATCGACGATGGCTACGCGCAGTTCTTCCTGCTGCGTTGCGTTAAACAACATTCGTTTCATTGAACGGCTCCAGAGCGGCTTAGCCTGTGCCCACGCCTCGCGTTTGTTGGACGCAAAGAACGTTCAAGGCAGCGGCATGCCGCGCTTTATTGTGTTTTCACAAGCACGCTGGAGCGGGAAAAATGGCGGGGAGAATTGCCTGAGAGGGCCCGGTCCATACAAAAGGACGCGGTGCCGCAGGGCACATGCGAACACGGCTTCAAATAACGGCCTGACACGCCGCGGGTACTGCCGGCTGACCTATACACACCTTCGTCCACTCGCGCCGGTGCGCCAACTGGGCGCGTGACCGGAGGGTCGAAGGCTGCGGTCGAGCCGCAGCTGGAAGTTCGCGCAATAGGCGCGTCTTTTCTCGCTGGGGGTGTCTCGCCTCATTTTGACGTCGCCATGTCTTGTACTTTCTACAAGACGCCTTGGGCGCACGCCGTATTTTCGCAACCGGAAGCCTCGTCCTGCAGGGCGTCAAACCGCCGATACCCGAGGCTCGCAGTTAAATTCTTTTTTACCAAAATTCCGTTACCGCGGAGCCGACCATGACCGAACGCGCCTGTGGGCGCCGTCCCTGCCGGGTGCTGACTCCGTGCGTACAACTTGTTGCATCTCGTTATGCGGGTGAGCAACCAGACCCGGGCGCAAGTAAAATGACTGTTTATCGCTTGCACCTGCGCAGACCGCCGGAATACCGGACAATGCGCCGGCCGCCGCAGACTGCTGGGCAAATTATATTCAGAATGAAAGAGTTAGGCAAAATATCCCAGAAATCGGTCGCAAGTGACCAGGTCTCGATGATCGAGATCGACGATGGCGCGGCCGGACAGCGCATCGACAACTTCCTGTTACGCGTCTGTAAAGGCGTGCCGAAAAGCCATATTTATCGCATCCTGCGTAGCGGGGAGGTGCGTGTAAATAAGGGCCGGGTCGATGCCCAGTACCGTCTCGAGCATGGCGATCTGGTGCGTGTGCCACCGATTCGCATCGCCCAAGGGACCGAAGCGAGTGCTCACAATCCGATTCCGGCCGCCCATTTCGAAATTCTTTTTGAAGATGACCACATGCTGGTCATCGACAAACCGGCGGGCGTCGCCGTCCATGGTGGCAGCGGAGTGGCGTTCGGGGTAATCGAGCAGATGCGCGCGGCGCGTCCGCAGGCAAAATTCCTTGAGCTGGTGCATCGGCTGGACCGCGAGACGTCCGGTGTCCTGATGCTCGCGAAGAAGCGCGCGGCACTCGTTAGCCTGCACGAGCAGATTCGCGAGAACCGCATGGACAAGCGCTACTTTGCGTGCGTCCATGGCGAGTGGGCGAGCGACTGGGGTCGCCGCCGCGCGGTCAAGGAGCCGCTGCACAAGTATCTGACGGCGGACGGCGAACGCCGCGTGCGGGTTCAGGCAGACGGGCTGGCGTCGCACACGGTTTTCAATCTGGTGAACCGCTGGCCGGACTACGCGCTCCTCGAAGCGGAACTGAAGACGGGTCGCACGCATCAGATCCGGGTTCACCTCGCGCATCTGGAGCTGCCGATTGCCGGCGACGTCAAATATGGCGATTTCTCACTGAATAAAGAGTTGGCGCGCTCGAATGCGCGCCCTGGGCTGAAGCGGATGTTTCTGCACGCATACCGGCTCAAACTGGCGCACCCGGCCACCGGCGACGTGCTGCAGTTCGAGGCGCCGCTGCCGGCGGAATGCCGGCGCTTCATCGATCAGCTCAATGAAATCAATAAAGGGGCAACCCCGGAGACGAATACGCATGGCTAGAGAGCAATTTGATCTGATCGTCTTCGATTGGGACGGCACCTTGATGGATTCGACCGTGCATATCACGCGGAGTATCCAGTCGGCGTGCCGCGACCTGGGCTTGCCAGTGCCGGCTGACGAGGCGGCGAGCTACGTGATTGGCCTCGGGCTGCGCGACGCGCTGCAGATCGCCGCGCCGACGCTCGACCCGTCCGAGTATCCGCGTCTGGCCGAGCGCTATCGCTTCCACTATCTGGTCAAGGATCAGACTACCGAGCTGTTCGCCGGCGTGCGCGAGATGCTCCAGGCGTTGCGCGACCAGGGGTATCTGCTCGGCGTCGCCACTGGCAAGAGCCGCGTGGGCCTGAACCGGGCGCTCGATCAGTCGCGCCTCACGAGTCTCTTCGACGGCACGCGCTGCGCCGACGAGACCTTCTCGAAGCCCCATCCGGCGATGCTGCATGAACTGACCCGCGAACTTGGCCAGGATGTGGCGCGCACGGTGATGGTCGGCGATACGACCCATGACCTGCAAATGGCGATCAACGCGGGTGTCGCGGGCATCGCCGTCACCTACGGCGCCCATCCGGCGGCGTCGCTCGCCGCGCTCGAGCCGAAGTTCGTGGCGTCGAGCGTCAGCGCGCTGTCCGCCTGGTTGCGCGAGAACGCATGAGCACGGCCGCCATCGAACCGGTGCGAATCTGTGCCTCGGACGAACTGGTCGAGGGCGGCATCGGGCTGCGCCGCAAGGCGAAATATGTCGACGGCGATGCGGTTGTCTTCTTTGTCCGCTATGGTGGCGAGGCTTATGGTTATCTGAACCGCTGTGCGCACGTGCCGATGGAGCTCGACTGGGCTGAGGGTCAGTTCTTCGAATCATCGGGTTTATACTTGATGTGCGCCACGCACGGCGCAATTTACGCGCCGGATACAGGCAAGTGTGTCGGCGGTCCGTGCCGTGGCGGCAGGCTGCGTTCCGTTCAGGTCGACGAACGGGACACACCGGATGGCCGCGCGGTATTCTGGCTGCCGGACGACGACCTGCGTCCGGTCACTCCCTGACTCTTTGATCTGCGACGCATGGCCGACAATCTCACTCCCGATCCGAACCAACCGTCCTCAGCGGGCCGCAAGCCGACGCCAACTGATGAACCGGGCTGGGAGCGCGCCGCGCTCGAACGCATTGCACTCGCTGCCATCAGCGAACAGCGCGCGGCCCGCCGCTGGAAAATCTTCTTCCGCTTTGTCTTTGTCATCCTGCTGCTGGTGGTGGTCTGGGGCGTGTTCGATTTTTCCGGGGAGAAGGTCGCCACCACCGGGCGCCATACCGCGATGGTCACGCTCGACGGGGAAATTGCCGCCGACACCAACGCGAATGCCGATGACGTCGACTCCGCGCTGGAGAGCGCCTTCGACGACGCCGGCACGGCGGGCGTGATCCTGAGCTGCAATAGTCCGGGCGGCAGTCCGGTGCAAGCGGGCATCATCAATCGCGATATCCGTCGTCTGCGCGCCAAATATCCGTCCATTCCGCTATATGTGGTGGTGGGCGACATGTGCGCCTCGGGCGGGTACTACGCGGCGGCAGCGGCGGACAAGATTTACGTGGATAAGGCGAGCATCGTCGGCTCGATCGGCGTGCTGATGGACGGCTTCGGCTTTACAGGCCTGATGGACAAGCTCGGCGTGGAGCGGCGCCTGCACACTTCAGGCGAAAACAAGGGCTTCTTCGACCCATTCTCGCCGGAAACGCCGAAGATGGACGCGCATGCGCAGGAAATGCTCGACCAGATCCACCAGCAGTTCATCGACGCGGTGCGCGAAGGCCGCGGCAAGCGGCTGCATGAGACACCGGATATCTTCTCGGGCCTGTTCTGGACCGGTCAGCAGAGTGTTGATCTTGGTCTGGCGGATGGCTTTGGCGACTCTGATTACGTCGCGCGCGAGATTATCAAGGCGCCGGACATCGTCGATTACACCGTGAAGGAAAGCATCACCGATCGCGTGGCGCGCAAGTTCGGCGCGGCGGTTGGCAGCGCCGCGGTTCACGCGATGGTGCTGGGTGGGAAGATGAGCTTGCGGTGAGTGTTGTGCTGGGCTGGGCCGCTGTGCTTCGTTGCGTGCAACGGCGTAGCGGCCCGTGCGGTGGCCTGTTCAGACGGCAAGTAGCAGGAAAATCGCCGGACGCTTGTGCAGATCGAGCGTCGGCGCCTTTTTCCAGTCCGATACCGTTCGGCTCGCTATCGTCTCCGTCTCCAGCGTCAGATCCACTGCGACGCACACCAATGTTGACGGCGCGCAAGTCGCCAGCAAGGTATCAAGCAGCGCCTTGTTGCGATAGGGCGTCTCGATAAAGATCTGCGTCTGCTTTCCCTTGCGCGACTGCTGCTCCAGATCGCGCAGCCGCTTGGCCCGTTCGGCCGCATCCACCGGCAGGTAGCCGTGAAACGCGAAGCTCTGGCCGTTCAGGCCGGAAGCCATCAACGCGAGCAGAATTGAACTCGGCCCAACGAACGGCACGACCTTGACGCCGCGCTCGTGCGCCCGCCGTACCAGCAGCGCGCCCGGATCAGCGACCGCCGGGCAGCCCGCTTCCGAGACGAGGCCCGCGTCCGTGCCGGCCAGAATCGGCGCCAGCAGCTTTTCGATCTCGCCCGCCGGGGTATTCACATTCAGCTCGCGAATCTCGATTTCCTGAATTGGGCGCTCGGTGCCGACCTTCTTCAGGAAAGCCCGGGTGGTTTTCGCGTTTTCGCCAATGTAGTAATGCAGCGCCGCGGCGCGCGCCCGCACGGGCGCAGGCAGGACGGCGTCAAGCGCGTCTGCATCGCCTTCGCCGAGGGTGTTCGGGATCAGATACAGTGTGCCGCTCATCGTGCCCCCAACAGTGGAAAACCGGCCGCCAGCAGCATCCGCGACAACGCGATCAGCGGCAGTCCGACCAACGCGGTCGGATCGTCCGACTCGATCGCATCTAGCAGCGCAATGCCGAGTCCTTCGGATTTGGCGCTGCCGGCGACGTCATAGGGCGTTTCGGCTCGCAGATAGGCGTCCAACTCGGCGTCAGGCAGATTCCTGAAGCGGACAGTCGTTACGACATCGAGCGTCTGGGCGCTATTGTCGCGGCTATCGAACAGGCACAGGGCGCTATGAAACAGCACTTCGCGGCCACGCATGGCCTGCAACTGGGCGAGCGCCTTGTCGTGCGAGCCTGGTTTGCCGATCTGCAGGCCGTCGTAAGTGGCGACCTGGTCCGAGCCGATCACCAGCAGTGCATGCTCGCCGGCGGGGAGTCTGGCGGCTACCGCCCGTGCTTTGGCCTCGGAGAGCCGCAGGGCGGTCGCTTCGGGTGTTTCGCCCGGTTGGGGCGTCTCGTCGACGGCCGGCACGACGACG
>Ga0302220_10000541_pt1 | contig 32051 bp, 28 predicted proteins | sample II_Palsa_E1_3_FD_194572 | JGI IMG/M metagenome (GOLD analysis project Ga0302220, IMG submission 194572) | Peat permafrost microbial communities from Stordalen Mire near Abisko, Sweden - II_Palsa_E1_3 | ecosystem: Environmental > Terrestrial > Soil > Palsa > Peat permafrost | place: Sweden...
CGTTTCTCAAGCGAGGTTAGCCCATGAATCGACGAGCCACGCCCCGATCTTTTCTGCGTGGGCAAGACTGTTTATCCGTGATCAGGGGTTGGCCCGGAGCGTCAATAATCCTAGATTTCCCCTCTGGAAGCCGTTTGCCTGGTCGAGGAAAAACTTCGGCGGCAAATTCCTTTCGTTTAGGTAGATTACCAAGGTGTAGTTCATCACAGTTTTTAGTTCATTTGGAGAACGTATGATGAAGTCGAGCGAGAATCAAGAATTCAAAATTACACGCGTCAGCCCGAACTACTGGCGCGTCACAATTGACCATCCGCCGTTCAATATCTTCGGCCCGCAGTCGATTCCGATGCTCAATAGGGTCGTCACCGAAATAGAGAGCGATCCAACGGTAAAAGTCGTCGTATTCGACAGCGCAACGCCAGGTTTTTTTCAAACTCATTTCGACTTCATTCCGCCGCTCGAGACCACCACCGGTATGCCGCCCGGCACCACTGGCCTGCCGCCCCTGCCAGATATTTTTGTCCGCCTTACCCATTCTCCCGTGGTGACGATCGCCGAGATCCGCGGGCGGGCTAGTGGCGTCGGCAGTGAACTTGCGCTCGCTTGTGACATGCGCTTTGCCAGCCGTGAAAAAGCGGTACTGTCGCAGTTCGAAATCGGCGGGGGCTTCACACCCGGTGGCGGCCCGATGGTCCGCCTTCCGCGCTTGATTGGCCGGGGCCGTGCGCTGGAGGTTATGCTGAGTGGCAATGACTACCCCGGTGACATTGCAGAACGCTACGGCTATGTCAACCGCGCCCTTCCGGATGCCGCACTGGGCGAGTTTGTGGACACGTTGGCGCGCCGGATTGCGAGCTTCGACAAAGAGTCCCTTGCCGATATAAAGCAAATGGTCAATGCATCCACCTTGCCTTCCAACGCGGAAGTCGCCGCAGAGTGGGGCTCGTTCATTACTTCGGTTCAGCGTCCGGCGGCTCAGCGCGCTATCACGAAACTGATGGAACTCGGACTGCAGAAAAACCCCGACGTGGAAATTCATCTGCCCAAATACACTGGCGAGGTCAATCTGCCGGATAAGAGATAAACGACAGACACGGCCACCGAGCCTCGGTGCATAGAGAACAACGGGTCCAATATTCACAACTTCGGGCATCACGCACGGACTGTGAGCGGGCGCGTTCGAACATACAATCGAGGACGCCTCACCGACGGAAACTCGGCGGCCGGCAAATTAATGCGGCCCCCAGAAGCAGTCGAATCTTGTGCGTCTTGAGAAGCTCCATCGCGTTCTTCGCCGCCCCTTTGATGTCACCGATACGGGTCGGTCCGGGGTGCTCAAGGGTATCCGGGAGGGGGCATGACCGCGTTACCTTCGAAACGGGCGTTGAACCGTGGCTAGCTTGAGGAGCAGCATCGGGTCGCGGAGCACGCGTTTGCAGACATTGAGACCTGACATTGGAAGGGCACTGTCACGTTGGCGGGGCGTTCACGTAACATGATGCGACGACGAAAACGAAATCGCTTTATCACGGCCACCGGTTCCCGGCGTCGATCATCAGCCATGCAGTGCGGTGGTACTTTCGGTTCCAGCTCAGCCTACGCGACATTGAAGAGTTGCTGTTCGAGCGCGGCGTGACGGTCCGCTACGAGACGATTCGCCGCTGGTGCGAGAAGTTCGGCGCGGGCTTTGCCCATCGGGTGAAAGTGGCGCGCTGCAAGTCGGGTAGCACGTGGCACCTGGACGAGATGTTCATCACACTGCGTGGCGAACCGTACCTGCTTTGGCGTGCAGTCGACGAGCACGGCGTCGAACTCGACATCTTGCTGCAAAAGCGTCGCGACAAGTCCGCCGCCAAACGTTTCTTCAAGCGTGTACTGCGCTCAAACCCGGTGCCACGCAAGATCGTCACCGATCAATTGCGCAGCTATCCGGCAGCGAAAGCCGACATCCCGGAGCGGGTCAACGTGAAGCACGTGTTCGTCAAGGCTGCGGCCCGTGTCAACAACCGTGCAGAGAACAGCCATCAGCCCACGCGGGAGCGCGAGCGGCGCATGCGAGGCTTTCGCGACCCGAAGCGCACGCAGGCTTTCCTGTCGAGCTTCGGTCCGATCCGTCAGCACTTCGCACTGAGACGACATCTGCTGCGCGCTTCTCTCTATCGCAAACACCTTACGGCCCGGTTCGCCGCATGGCGCGAGTTTACCAACGTCACCCAAACTCCGTCGACTGCTTTCTGAGCCACAGTGCTTTATGCATCAACATCGACGAAGTTCCGCAAGTTGACAATGCCCCGGATGCGACCAAAGAATCCCTGAGGGCGTTGCCCGAGTTCAAGTACGCGCCAGACTAGCCGAATCGCAAGATCAAATCCGTCGCAACCGAACCGCAGTCATGCGCTGACGGGTAAAAGTGCCGGCGTCTGGCTAATGCGGGGTGTGAGACTCATTCGGCGTCACAAGCACGGCAGCACCCGTGAGACGACCTTCCCGCAGATCTGAAAGCGCCCTGTTTGCGTCCTTTAAGGGATAGCGCGTCACCTGGATCTCGATCTTAAGCTCGCCGGCGAGGCGCATAAACGCCGCGCCATCTTCTCTCGTGAGATTGGCGACCGAACAGATCCGTCGCTCCTCCCACAAGATGTCATAGGAGAAGGCGGGGATCTCGCTCATATGAATTCCGCCGCAGACGACGATCCCCCCTTTGACGAGCGCTTTGAGCGCGATCGGAACCAGAGCGCCCACCGGGGCGAAGATCAGCGCGGCGTCAAGCTGTTCTGGCGGCGCTTCATCACTACTCCCGGCCCATCGTGCCCCGGATCGAAGCGCGAGCTGTTGTGCTGCGGTATCACCCGGGCGCGTGAATGCGTAGACCGTGCGCCCCTGGTGCCGAGCGACCTGAGCGACGATATGCGCGGCCGCGCCAAACCCATAGATGCCTATGCGCGCGGCGTCGCCGGCCATGTCCAGCGTGCGGTAGCCGATGACACCGGCACAGAGCAGCGGCGCTGCCTCTGCGTCGGCGTAGACGGGCGGCAAATGCAGGCAGTAGCGGCTATCGGCAACGGTCCGTTCTGCATAACCGCCGTCGATCGTGTAGCCCGTGAAACCGGGGTGGTCGCACAAGTTCTCCCGATGCTTCAGGCAGTAGCTGCAATGGCCGCAGGTATGTCCGAGCCATGGCACACCCACCCGATCTCCGGGCTTGAAGTCGTGCACACCCTCGCCGACCGCCGCGACCACACCTACTATCTCGTGCCCGAGAATCAGCGGGATCTTCGGTTCGGTCAGATCGCGATCGACAACGTGCAGATCGGTGCGGCACACGCCACATGCGTGAACGTCGATCAGCAACTCGCCGGCACCGGCGACCGGTTCGGCAACCTGCGTCTCCCGCAACACGGGTGAAGTACCGTCAAACACCATGGCTAGCATGTCAACTCCGCTTTGAACATTTGCAGCACCTCTAACCGGTCCAGTTCATCCCCTGCCTCCCTTCGCTTACCAAGGGCTTCGATACGGTGCTGCAGATCTGTTGCAGTGGGATTAACCTCTACCCATGCGGAATCCCCGGAATCGAGCATGGTCGAGTAACGGGGAGCCGCGCCATGCTGTTGAGAATGCCGTGCAGCCTGAGTGTGCGAGGACATGTTCATTTTGGCTGGATGTGCGATTCAACAAACCAGCGTTGCTGGTCAACGCCCCGTGAAATCTGCGTAAGAAGATCGGCGGCATCGGCGTCGCCAAGGTTGGTCGCCCTTTCGTACCCGCTTCCTGTCGCTGTAGGGTAGATGACCTAACTATGAGCGAAAGAGTCGCCCATGATCTCGTCGCGTTCTGCTGCGTCGGACAGCAGGAATTCTTTCCTCGCTTCATCCACTACGTGCCGTACGTACGCGCTATACCCGGCGCGACCTACGGTTTCAATATCCCAGTTACACGCTTCCGCATCCGGCGCATGCGCTTTGGGCAACGGCAAAGAGACTTCCCAAGGATAGCCGGACGCCGGCGGCTTCAGCAGTACCCGCCGACGAACTTCCTGCTGGATCTGCTCGGCAGTAAGCACCTTTTTGAACATGATGACCTCCTTGGGTCAATGTGTGGCCGGGTGTTTGTTGACGGCACACCGATGTCCGGCATGACGTCAGGCGCCCTGCTCAAACGGTTCGTCTACGCCCGGTGCACTCGCTTCCGTGGCGATGACCCGATACAGTTCGGCGAATCGCTCATCTACCGTAGCGTCGAAGAGCGGATCAGGCTGCCCATACGCACCTGAGCTTTCGATCTGATGCCAGTCCGCGCTGCTGAGGTTTTTCTCCGCGGCGGGGAACAGCGTCAATTCCTCGATGACCATGTTGTGACGTAGCCGTTCAGCGTAAAGCTGGACGCGGCTATCGACGAGCTCCTGCGACATGTTTTCGCCGCGCACCGCGGACTCCAGGTCCCGCAACAGATCACGACCGTCCCGGATCAGGATTTGATGTTGGGACTCGATTTCCTGACCGAATTCGACTGATAGCGCCCGCTTTGCCAGCAGCTTCTCGACCATCCGGTCTTCGATCACGTGGTGCGCAAGGTCGGCAAAGCGTGTCAAATAGCACAGCGCGTCGACCAGCAACGCGATATTCGGCGCAGTCGCATCCGTGCGCTGGCACGATTGAAGATTAAGCAGGCTTACCAGGCGCGCAAGCCTGACATGGTCCGCCTGAAGTTTCTCGATGATGACGCGCATGGTATTTCCTCCGGGTTTCCGGTGTCGCTTTGATCCGGATGCACGGATCGAGATCACAATAGCTCGCCGCGCAAGTCATCCTGTTTATTTGTGTGTCAAGGCCGTCTTCCACTCTCTACCGGCCGAAAAAGCCGCAGACGTAGAGAAGAGTCGCGGTTCGCGAGGAACCCCGCCAGCGACATCATTGCCTAGCATCGTCGGCTCCTGTGCGCCTTCGACCGTGGATCGGAGACGATCTCGGGACAATTCAATTCGCGCACGAGATACAACGCTGAATGTGCAGGGGGACGTCTTTGCAGCAATTGACTTGGGTCACGCAAACTGAACTGCCATGCCGCGCTGCTGCATCGCAGCGCCGCTATCCGCCATGTGCGTGGCGGAAAGAAATAGTTTTGTCGGATGCGAGACATGATGGCCACTCCCTGCCTAAAACGGGGCGGCACTGACGGGTGATCCAGTTGGACCACATTGCGTAAGGCTGTCTCGTGCGCCTTTGGAGGAAAGCGCAAAGGCGCTTAGGAAGACGGTGCGCCTGCTGCGCCCTGAGGTCGGTACGGTGGCGTACCAGGTGCTGTCCTGCTTCAGCACGAGCTGTCCCGCTGATCGACGAGACAGACCGGGTGGTGGCGGAAAAGCGCCCGTCTAACGACCCGACGACGATTCTTGCCCTTCTGTTGCCCTGGCAAGATGAGCTGAAACAGAGTCAGAAACGACTACGCCTCTGTGCTGCGACAAGCGAGCCAATCTCCATACACGGTCGGCGGCACGATAACAATCGATCGCTTCTCGTCGCCGACCTTGTCCTGATTATTCGTCTAAGCCGCCCAGATGGGTCAGGATTCCGTGCAAATCAACAGGCACGGAACCTCGGTAGGGCACAGTTATGCCTACACCGCTCCACGCCGCAGCGGAGGCTTCATATCATGTTGAACAACAGCAACCGGGTGATTCGCAAAGTCGGGGACGCTAGAGAGGTACGCTGCGTGCCGCGTGCAAGGCGGTGACAAGGCGAAACTTAGCCGGGGAGTCCGTAACAAATACCACAAAATACGTAGCATTTTTACAGAGGACGGTCTGATGACCGAAATTTGCGACGTTGACGAATATTTTGGGAAGAGAGGCTCGTCGCCGCTCCGCCTAGCGTGGAACATTTGGACATAAAGCGCGTAACTGATTGCATTTTAAAGGATTATTGGAATCTGCATCTTTGTTAAGGTTGTTTCACGAAAGCTGATCTAACTCACTGTCAAACAAGACTTTTGACTGCATCGGGACCGTGTAGCTCGCATATTGCGTGGTCGCGTTTCACGGAAACCGCCACGCTCAGCACGAGGGGTAGGTTATTTAGTGAGCGCGCCGGCCGGAAATCGACAACTCAGGCTATGGCAGCGTCACGATTCCAAGACTTCGGGGCCGCGGACTAAACAATTAACGGTGCCCTCCACGATGTATCTACGATTTAACCATTGGTTGTGCTTGCCTTCCGGCAATTCGGCCAGATCGCGGTCTTGAGGAATATAAACGCGGATTGCAGTACCACGCCCCAATTCTTTCATCTTTGAAAGAATTGGGGCGTGTCCGACCTGTCTGATATTGCACCCTCCCCTCCTCAAGATATCTGCGTCGTTGCGCCCGGAGCGCGCTGCATGCCGAACATTGCGAAGTCGCGGCACCGGCGGTCGGCTTCGCGGCATCAACTGTCGGCCGCGCGCCGGCATTTTGCTTCGGTGTTTCCCATTCCACGCGCTTTTCAAAGAGGCAAGGAATCTCACTGCCGCCATGTAGACGGCGACTTTCGATTACGGGTTGACTGACATATTCGCTGCATGTTCAGACCGCCGAACATTTGGATCTTTGCTTCCAAACTCCGAATATCTAGATTTTTTCTTCTTGACGGATAGCATTCAAAAGATCCAAGCGTTCCAAGTAAAAATACATATAAATCAATTACTTACATCATCCGACTCGTTCGGATTATTGCTTCGCCGGATGGCCCGCTCCAACGGCTGACCCGGGAGGACTTCGCACTCTATCGCTGATACCTCGATGGCGTTGCGCTTGATCAGCTTCACGCGCGCTGTAGCCCTTATGCCGACCTGCGTCGTACGCGCACCCACCTTGCCTGGTTGCGTGATGCGTTAGCGATCGCCGCGCGTCGCGCGCAAGACCCAGCCGCTGCGCGCCTATTGCGTTTGCGTCCGGGGACGCTTGAGCCCTGCGGGCGAAGACGAGGTCGCTTCCACAACGCCCGAAGGCAAGGGCGCAGCGCCTGCTCGCAACACGCCAGATTTAGAAACGTTCCGCGCGGAGACCGATCCCGACGGGTTTTACGGCGAGGCAGAGCTACTCGAACTCTATGCCGCGGCGTTCCCGATCGAACGCGGTTTGCGCGAGAACAAGCGCCGTTCACGCCGGCAACGTCTGCGTGAACGTCAGGCTGCAGCGCTAGCGCGACTCGAGGCCACGCTTGCTGAACTTCCCGACCCAAGCCATGCACTTGGTTCGTGGTTTGAGCCCGCACTGGCGAAGCGCCTTGAAGCAGCCGGACTCAACTCGCTAGCGGATCTGCTTGCGCTGATGGAACGCTATCGTTGGCGTTGGTACGTTCAGGTGCCGCGGATCGGTCCGAAGACCGCAGCCCGTATCAGCACATGGCTGGCGGCAAACGCACAGTCGCTTCGCCACGAAATCTCCGTGCTTGCTCTCATGCCTCGCCGCAAAATCCCTGCCGACCATACAGATTTGGTCCGCGGCGTGCCGCGTGAGTACGATGTCGACGCCAGCGACATCTCCGCAACCGTGGTGGCACCACTCGAAGCACTTCGCCCCCCATCGGAATTGGATGGCACGGCTGGCACGAACCGGGCCCCGACGTCAGACAATCGGCTCCCTGTGACCTCTGATCTGGCAGCCATTCGCGATTGGCTTGCTGCTTGCGCGAGTAGCAAGCACACGAACCGGGCTTATCGGCGCGAAGCTGAACGGCTCGTATTGTGGGCGCTGATTGAGAAGCGCAAAGCGTTTTCCAGTCTAACCGCACAGGACGCGGGTGAGTATCTGGACCCGTTCCCGCAAGATCCGCAGCCGGCAAAGTGCTGGGTTGGTGAGCGTCGGGTTGAGCGTTTCGACTTGGCGTGGCGGCCATTCGATGGCCCGCTGTCCGAGCGAAGTCGAGAAACCCTGCGATCCATTCTGCGTGCTCTGTGCGCCTGGCTTGTAGATATGCGATACCTCGCGACGAATCCGTTTTCGGCTCAGCAACCCATTCGTCCGTATGAGCCATTTGATGCTTCCGGCCGCACGTTGACGCGCGAACAGTTGGGCTTACTTCTTGCGTCGGTCGAATGCGTTGCCCCGTCCGTGCGCGAGGGCCGTGATCAGTGCGCGTGACTCCTCGCCTATACGACCGGGCTTCGTCGCGAGGAACTGACCTCGCTGACGGTAGACCAGCTTTCTTGCGGGCGGGGAGTGAGCCGGCACTCGGATACCTGGAATCTGGCCGTTGGAGCGCCCGGCAGGGACGCGCGAATACTTCCAATACCAGCAACAGTGATGTCGGTGCTTCACGAATATCCTCTGATCGAGGGCTCTCATCTGACCCGCGCGCCTGTTGGCCAGGGACGCCCTTACTCGCGGATGCGCGCGGTGTCCGCTCGCTGACTGCGCATGGGCTTACATACGTTTTCAAGAAGTTGTTCGAGCGAGCCGCGACTAAGCTGGTCGTCAAAGATGCGGTTGCAGCGGAGCATTTCGGTCGCGCGACCACTCACTTGTTAAGGCACAGCTACGCGGTCCATGCGCTCGCCTCGGGAGTCGATCTTCGGGACTTGCAGGGTAGCCTTGGGTACGCCCGTCTGGCGACAACCGCTGCGTATCCGCTCGCCAAGCGCACTCGTTGAATTTATGGACGGCTGCGGCACCGTGTACATAGTATGGACACGCTGGCGGCAGCACTCTTCATGCGATGACGACAAGTGCTTGCAGGGCGTCCATAGTATGTACACGCCTTGGAAGATTGAACATTGAATTCAGCCGCGCGCCGTCAAGCCCCAATCCGTTCATTATTACGTGCTAGCTGAGCGAGGTTCGACCAACTTGGTGGGCGCTTTCGCAACGACATCCCACCTTGCGCGCCGATTAAGTCTAGCCATCCCATCGATGCGCTCACGGTCTGGATCTTCGTGTACATAGTATGGACACGAAGGATCGACCCGGCACAAGCCGGGCATCCCAGGCATCCGCAGCGCACCCCGACTTCAACGCCAGCCTTCCCGCGGAGTATGTACACACCATCTCAGGAAAATCCGCCGCTCCGATGGACGAAAAAAAACCCGCACGAAGCGGGTTCTTTCTAAACGAAACGATTCTTCAGTCCGGCTGGGCCCGAAACATCTGGCTGAGCAATTCCCGAATCTGCGTCTCTTGCGCTTCGGTCAGGACGCCCGCCTTGATCTTCACGGTGAAGCTATTGATGTCTTTCGTGATCGACCCTGCGTGCTCTTTGCCAGAGAAGAATTTGTCAATGCTGCGCTCGCTCGCCGAACCGGTCGTTCCACGGCGCGTCGCCAGCGCCTTAATCGCAGCAGCAGCCTTCCCCTGATCCATGTCCCCGGCGACCACCAGCGGCCAAATTTCTTTGGCGGCGTCGAGACCGCCTTCACCGTGCTTGCGGATAGCGCCAACAATCGCATCCGCCGCATTCCCGCCCAACAATCGCGGATGAAGATCCAAGTCCTTCTTGATGAAGTCCGGCAGCTTGTCAAAGGACAGATACTGATACAGCCCGGTGCGCGACAGCCCAAGCGCCTCGGCCATCCGTTTGCGATCTGGAAACTCATTCTCCGTCTGACGCACCGATATCGCGATTTCGTAATCGGACAAATCGTCTCGGCTGATGTTTTCAACGAGCGCCAACACAGCCATGTCTTCGTCAGAGCAGTCGACGACCACCGCCTTCACGGCATCCAGTCCGATCATCTTATGCGCGCGCCAGCGGCGCTCACCCGCAATGATCTGGTAGATCTCATCAGATCGCCGGACCACGATCGGCTGCATCAGTCCGACTTCACGAATGGACTCAGCCAAATCCACCAGCTTGTCCTCGTTGAACACTCTGCGAGGTTGCCATGGATTCGGCACAATCTCAGACACGGGCAGTTGCGATGCCGCGCCGGTCGATTCCAGTTCCTGCACGCGGAGTTGCGCCACCGCCAAAGCGCCGGCGAGACCTGGCGCGGTCTGCGTACGATTGCTACGTTTAACCTCCTCTTCCTTGATCGAGGAAGTGGCCCGAATACCAGCCGTCTTGGCCAACAATTGTTCACGCATGTTGCTCATTGCGCCTTCCTCCATTTTTCTGCGTAGATTTCGTCCAGCCAGCGACAGTAATCGACCAGCGGCTGTTTGACCCGTTGCAGCGACTTGGCCGCGCTGTGTGAACTACTCACGTCAAAAACCGTTGAAAATGCCAAGGCTCCGGTGCTCATTACAGAGCTGGCCGGCACCTCGATAGGATGAAGCCAGCTCTCGTACGCGCTTTGCGCCCATGCGCGAACGATAGGAGCCGATGAGGTACGGCCATAGTCGACCTTCGAAAGCATTATCGAAATGAAGTCGTATTTCTTGTCTTGCTCGTACTTGATAAAGCTCTTGGACACATCCGAAAACAGTCTCCAGAATGACAGGGAGCTAATGAAGTCGAGATTCTCTGGGACCATCGGCATCACCATGGCGTCTGCTGCCAGCAAAGCATTCAGGTTCATATACGACAGAGAAGGCGAGGTGTCCATCAGGATGTAGTCGTAATGCTTGCGCAGAGGTTCGAGACCCTGGCGTAACACAGTCCAAAACTTGAAACCGGGTCTCATCTTCTGCATGGCCGGCAGATGAAACTCAGCACCAATTAATTCGGTATGGGCCGGAATGACATCGAGGCCGTCCCAGTACGTCGACTGAACTCTGGCTTGCAGACCGCCGTCCACTTCCTGGTCATACACGTACGGCAAAACAGTGTCTTCCGGCGTCACGTCCTTTTCGGCGTACAAGCCGCACAACTCTGACAGGGACGCCTGTGGATCAAGATCAACCACCAACACCTTCCGCCCGCGTAACGTAAGCCCTTGCGCGAGACACATCGTAGTCGTGGTTTTAGCCGAGCCGCCCTTAAGCTGGGCCGTGATGATGATCTTCCCCTCGGGTTCGCGCGTCCCCGTCACCAGAGGTGTCTGATAGATATCAGATACTTTTTGAACCCAGATGCGGGCTTCTTCCAGCGTGAAGGTACGCGTGCGCCCCGTTCCCGCCGCGGTGCCTGTGGGCAATTCACCGTCGCTTTTTGTCGCGAGATACTGCACCTGCGAGTGAGAGATGCTACACATCTCTGCGATCTCTCCTGTCTTGAACACAGGTGCGGCTTTCCGAGGCCGCGGTGCGAGAATGGTGTCACGGAGTTCGTCCGTGAAAATCGAGACCTTTTCAGCGAACTCGCTAATCTGCTCAAGAGGAACAGTTCGGTCTACGGCAGGAAGTTGGCTTGTTTTCGCCATTCTGAGGTTTTTCCGGAAATATCAACGAACCTCAGAATACAGTAAACACTTGAAAATAGCTTTACAAATCGCTGTTTATTAACGGAAATTGCCACAGAACTTTGCAAGTGTCGCGGAAAACAACAACGAGGAACGGGCGAAATCCGGCAGTTAGGGCGTTCTTCCCGCTGATGATGGTGAGGTCGCTTGTGCTCTCTGGGATTCTACAAACGCACCCTACCATCAAAATTCACAAGCAACGCCTCTTCCGACGTGTCGATCGTGCCTTCAAACAGCGCGCAGGCAGGCCAGTTTCAAAACTTGCACAACGAACCTCACCTTCAACTCGGACTGATTTTCTGCGCAGCGAGAGACCAAAACCGAGGTCCCTGCAAGAATTAGCACAATGAACCTCACCATCCAGCCGAAGGTTCGGAGCCGGTACGATCGAATCGGCAGTCGTCACACCGGAAGATTTGCACCTTCGCTTCTGCATTGCACAATCAACCTCACCCTCAATTTCTTCGAAAATCCGTACTCCGCACAATGGACCTCACCTAAGTGAAGACCATAACGCTCAGACGCTGGAGGCCGGTTGGTTTGTTTTTTTAAAAGAAGTAAACCTCCAAACCAACAAACAAAGAAAACGATCTCGTTTATCTTCAATAACTTAGCTCAAGAAAGGTGCGGTTCGTTGTGTCAGAGGTGAGGTTGAGTGTGCACCAAGGTGAGCCTCAGTGTGTCAGACGGTGAGGCTGTATCCCCGCAAAGGTGAGGTTGAGTGTGCGTAGGAAGGCGGTCGGCGGCAAGGTGAGGTTGGTTGTGTCGAGTCCCTTGTGAAGGGAGCAGTAGAGGGGTCCTAGCAAGAAAACGAGCCGCCCTTGGTGAGGTTGAATGTGCGAAGGTGAGATTGTTTGTGCGAATGAGACTGCGTTCTCGCGTGTACTCTTCGCGGGAGGCACGAAGGTGAGGTTGGTTGTGTTGACAGCTCACCTACGCATGCCTAGTCTACCGGGCAGCGCGAATGAAGAATGGGCGAAAACATGGCGGATGACAATCCACAGAACGACAAGTCGAAAGTGACATCTCGGCAGATGGCACTCGCGTTGTTCGAGGATATGTTCGACTTGGGCGTGCCCATTACCGAGGCCAATCGCGAGATCGGTTACCAGCGCAACAACTTCTTTACCCAGATCGTCAACATGGGTCTTCCAGCGCGGCGTTTCCTTGACGCCGCGTATTTCATCGTCGCGCAGGAACAGCAGGCACGTGATCAATACGACGTCGAACTGAACTACTTCAAATGGCTGATGCGTTACGACAGCCGCAATCTCAAACATTTGCGCACAATCGCCGAGGAGGCCCAGGACGCAAAGATCCAGGTCAGCGACACACCGCTCGAGCGGGACCCCAACGAAAACGACCTATGGGTTTCGGTGCAGCTCATGGGGATGGTGGGCTTTCACCGAGGCCGCATTCGATTCGACGTACATCCGCGCCTGGTCCCGCACATACGTGACCCAAAGAAATCGCACTGGTTGAGCTTACGCATCTCGACGGCGTTTACGCGAAGCCTGGCACGGGCTATTTATGACCAGGTCTTGCCGAGCGTTCCTGACGGAAGGACGGAGTGGATACGCCTCGAAGACATGCGGAACTGGCCGGGCAGGATGGGCGCGAACGCTGCCATCTTCAAGTACTTTAAGCGCGACTGGCTTGAACCCGCCGTGCGTGAAATCAACGAAGTGTCGGACATCGAGCTATCTTATGAGACGAGGACCGAGTCCACCACGTCCAAGAAGATCGACCGCATTCGCTTCCAGCTCAAACGCAAGGATACGGCTGACGCCGCTATGGCCAGCCTGGCTGACGCGAGTCATCTCTACAAGATCCTCAAGGAAGAGTTCAACCTCTCGACCAAGCAATTTAGCGAGATTTCCGAGAACCGTGATGTATGGACCGATTCGCACATCCTGCAGGCGGTCGAATACACGCGATTCAAGCTCAATCGCGGACTGGTGAAGAAGAGTCCCGCTGGGTACCTGATGCGGGCCCTGCGCGATAACTGGAAGATGTCTGAGGCCGAGAAGACGATGGTAGAGGTCCAGACAAAGCTTGTCACTGATGAAGCGGAAGCGAAGACCAGCCTGTCGCAGACGCAGTCTTCGGTTGCGCGCAGCGTCGCCTCTCGCGACGAAGAGGTGCGTGCCCGCATGAACGAAGAATCGCGCACCGGTCGCGAACACTTCAACGCGGCCGACGCAAAAACTCGTAAGGATTTGATCCGTCTGTGGGTTGCGTCGAGAGAGGGCAAACTGATGCTGCGACGCATGAAGCTGGACGCCCAGACTGTGACAGAGGACGAAATACTGGCGAATTCGGAGCTGGTTTGGTACCTCGGACAATTTGTGTTCGGTCGCATGAACGCCGCGCGCACAGCAGCGTGAGTGACGGCGGCGGATTTCCGCAATTTCGGTATCCTTATTAATATGAATACCTGGCCAGCCGCGAAGTTCGTCATGGAGAGTAGGGCGCATCCCGTCATTGTCCGTTCGCAAAAGCAAAACGTTCCTTTTGGCAACCTGCGCGTTCCGTCGCGTTTCGAATAACTCCGCCACACTAACGTCTCGATAAGCTCCGTCCGCATGCACGATCATGTCACCGGTCGTCCGCCTCGTAATGTGGTCCATGCGTCACTGCATGTTCGTGATGGGGTTGTCGCTCGTCCTCGCGTTGACAAGCGGCTACTACGTCGCGCATCACTTCAGGATCGACACCGATACCGGCCGGCTGTTAACGCTCGACAAACGATGGAATACATTGTCGACCGCGATGGACCGTGCGTTTCCGCAACGCGGCGGCTCCATACTCGTTGTGGTCGAAGGGACCGCATCTGAGTTTGTCGATACCGCCGCCGGCATCCTTGCAAACGCTCTCAAAACCGACACCAGGCAGTTCACCGCGGTAACCCAGGCGGCCGCCGGCCCATTCTTTGAACATACACGTCCGCTCATCAACGAACTGGCCCATGACCCGAGTCTGACCGGACTTGCGAACCTTCTGACCCAAATGCGCGACAGGCCCCCTTGTTCACGGCGGGGAAGGAAAGCGCGGACGCGGTAGGCGTCTTTCTAGGGCCTTAGTTCGGCGTACGCTGCTGCTCGATGTATTGGCGAATCACTGAGATAGGCGCCCCGCCGCAGCTACCGGCGAAATAGGACGGTGACCAAAGCGCACCACCCCATAGTTTGCGCCGAATGCTCAGGTAGTTCTTCTTGCGGATCATGCGGCTCGAGAGGCGTGGGGCGGGTAGTTCACCAGAAGGTGTACGTGGTCGTCCTCGCCGTCGAACTCCACCAGTTCCGCCTCGAAGTCGGCGCACACGCAGCGAATACCACGCGCAGGTCGTCGATGATTTCTGTCGTGAACACTCCGCGTCGGTACCTGGTCACAAAGACCAAATGTACATGCATCACGAAAGCGCAATGTCATCCGCGTCGAATATTGTTGTCGGTAGTCATAGACCAAAGTATATTTTCAGCTATGGAACGACTTCAAGCCTTCAAATTCGAATTCATGCCGACCGGCGAGCAAGCACGCAAGATGCGCCAGTTTGCCGGAGCAGGCCGGTTCGTTTTTAACAGGGCGCTCACGGAGCAGCAGAAGAATCGCGAAGCTGGGGGGAGGTTCGTAGGCCATGCAGGCACGTGCAAATGGCTCACAGAATGGCGCCGCAGCGCTGATACGCCGTGGCTCAAGGATGCGCCGGTCCATACCCAGCAGCAGGCACTAAAGGATCTCGATCGCGCGTTCGTCAATTTCTTTGAGAAGCGCACCGATTTCCCCCGTTTCAAGCGCAAAGGCATGGCCGATTCGTTTCGCTATCCCGACACAAAGCAGATCAGGCTGGAGCGCGAGAACGGGCGCATCTTTTTGCCGAAGCTCGGCTACGTCCGCTTCCGCAACAGCCGCACCGTGCTCGGCGAGGTCCGCAGCGCGACGGTATCGCTGCGCGCGGGCAAGTGGTTCGTGTCGATCCTCACGAAGCGCGAGGTCGAACAGTCGGTTCCGCACGGCCCGGCGGTTGGTATCGACGTCGGCGTGGCGCGCTTCGCCACGCTGAGCGACGGCTCGTTTATCGCGCCTCTCGCGAGCTTTAAAAAGCACGAACACCGGCTCGCGAAGTATCAGCGCCGCATGTCGCGCAAGGTCAAGGGTTCATCGAACTGGAAAAAGGCGAAGGCCCGCGTACAGCGCATCCATGCGCGCATCGCGAACGCCCGTAACGACTTCCTGCACAAAGCATCGAACACGATCAGCAAAAACCACGCAATGATCGCCGTCGAGAATTTGCAGGTGCGCAACATGTCCAGGTCATCAAGGGGCAGCGTGGAAGCGCCAGGACGCAATGTGCGCGCCAAGTCGGGCCTCAATAAGTCGATTCTCGACCAGGGCTGGTTCGAGTTTCGTCGCCAGCTGGAGTACAAAACGGCATGGCGCGGCGGATTCTTCGTCGCCGTGCCCGCAACCAACACGAGCCGCATGTGCCCATGCTGCGGCCATATTTCAGCCGAAAACCGCCGCACGCAATCGCTATTCGCGTGCGTGCGCTGCGGCCATGAAGCAAACGCCGATCACGTCGGCGCGATCAATGTTTTAGAGCGCGGACAGCGCTTGTTAGCCTGTGGAGAGAGGGCGCAGTCGGGCCGCTCGAAGAAGCAGGGACCCGCCGAAGTGACTCAGACCATCGCGGCCTAAGCACCGTCGGAATCCCCGTCTCCTTTAGGGCGGGGAGGATGTCAACAGCGTGACGCTTTTGCCTGCGCTCATCAGCCTGTTTCGTCCGAACAGAGAAACGGCGCCATCGGGAGTCAAACAACTCGCAGGCGCCGACGACTTTTTTTGGACCGGTATCGCTGGCCCGTGCTGGCTTTCGCGGCGGTGATCATCCTAGGTGCGTCGCCGCTGTGCTCTCGAGGAATTCTCTCATTGCTCTTTTGCGATGTCCGCCGCCGAGCAGGATGGCGTCGAAAATTCGACGCGCGCTTCCTCCCACCAGCGCGGAGTCTTGAAAGCGACATCACAGTTCATCACGGCATAGGCGTGGCGTGCGTCTTTTCTGGCGCGAAGGAATAAGCCGACCAGCTTCAGGTGACCAAGCAGGGAAAGGGGACTCTAGGGGTCGAGGCCGCGGCCCGCCAGCATGATGGGGGCGGCCTTTGCGGGATGGCCATCCGGCGTGGCAACCGATACCCGATGACCGAGATAAGTCAGCACGCGCCAACTGATAGCAACCCCCGTAGGATCGAAGTTGAGACTCGGCAAGGGAGCGGAACGACTCGCTTCCCATCCTAGCCACCGCGGGGCGGCGGACAAAGCAGCGTCCAGCAATGCGGGCCGCCCCGTCGCTGCGATTAGGCTTGACTTGACTCGTTGGCGGTATATTTGTACATTTACGTTAACGAGTTTTGTACGAGATTCAGTCATGTCATTCCGAACCCATGATGTAGTGCCCATTAGCGAGGCCCGCTCGCGGCTCACCGAGTTGGCCGAAGATGTGGTTGCGGGCGCCGAGAAGGTGCTCACAAAGAACGGTTCAGCGTACGTTGCGATTGTCGACGCGCGCAAGCTGGATTACTACCACGCCCTGGAGGCGGAGCATGGCCGACTGGTTATGCTGGATGACGCCGACAAGAGTCTTCAGGATGCACTCGCTGGCCGGGTCAAACCGATGGGAGAACTGCGCGACTCCATGCGGCAACGCGCTGCGTCGAAGAAATGATGCGTGTTGATTTTGCGGAGACCATCGAGGAACGGCTGGAGGCGATTCAGGAATTCTTGCTCGTGCAAGATGTTCATTCGGCAGCAGACAGGATGGAAGAGTTGATGAGCGAAATCGTCCGTTTCGGCGATCTCGTCGCGCTCCACCCGAAAATTGGCCGCCCGGCGGGCATGCTGGCTACTAACACGATCGAAGGTCAAAGCCGGTTGGAACGCGTACTGCGACTGGCGAGTAAAGCGAACCTTCCTGAACTTCGGGAGTACGTCATCCGCTCCTATCTGATCTTGTACGCACACTCCGACACGCATGTTTTGCTGTTGTCCATTCGCCACCAGCGAGAGTTGGGGTATACGCCGGGGTAGGCCCCTACCTCGATTCAGTCGTTCCTTGCCACGACTTTTCCTCTGGCCACGACCAGCTTTCGCTTTGGCCGCTCGACCAAGGCTTGCGCGGTTGTCTCGGCGGTTACCAGCACCAGATCGCCGCGCGCACCTTCGTGCAGTCCGTAGTTCTCGAAACCGCAAGCTTTCGCGCCTTGTGTGCTGACGCAATCGAACGCAAGTTCCAGGTCATCGTCGCGTCGCAAGTCGTATCGCATGCCCAGGTGCATCGCGCGCTCGAGCATGTCGGGGGTGCCATACGGAGACCACAGGTCACGTATTCCATCGTTGCCTGCAAACAGCGTGACGCCCGCATTCCTGCAGGCGTGCCATGGCGGTACCTCCACCGAGGACGGTGCCGTCGTGAGCACCGACACTCCCAGCTTTGCAGTCCTGGACAACAACGCATCGCGTTCGCGCGCAGCCAGCATGCCAAGACAAAACGCATGACTGACCACCACGCGGCCTTGCAACCCCAAGGCTTGCACGCGGTCGAGTAGCAAGCCGAGCGTGAACGCACCGATCTCTCCCGGTTCGTGGAGATGGATATCGATCGGTTTTTGGTGGCGATCGGCGGTGGCAAACGTGATATCGAGCGATGCAACCGGATCCTGGTCGATCAGCGATGGATCGAGCGCACCGAGGACATCGGCGCCGTCTTGCAACGCTTCATCCAACAGCTCGCTTGTGCCGGGACGGCGCAGCACGCCAGATTGCGGGAAGGCGACGATCTGAATTTCCATCACGTCCTTCAGCGCCTCGCGCGTCTCGATCACGCCGTGCAAATGCCGCAGGCCCGCGTCTGTGTCGATGTCGACGTGGGTCCTTAGTCGCGTCGTTCCGAGCGCAAGAAACGCGCGGGCGAGCGCAAGCGACTGTTTAGCGGCATCGTGCTGCGTGGCTGCGCGCCATGTCCGCTCGTTTTCGATGCGGTCCATGAGCGTCGGGCCCACGTCGTTACGGACCCAGGGCATGCCCCAGTGCGTCTTGTCGAGATGCGTATGGCCTTCCACGAAGCCCGGCAACACGAGTGCGCCCTCACCGTCTTCATGCGCGGCATGAGGGTCACGTTCGAGGTTGGTACCGATCTTCTCTATCAGACCGTTGGCAATGGCGATGCCTACCCGTTTCCCGTCGCGTTGCCGTACGTTCGTGATCAGCAGGCTCTTGTTAATAAGACCTCCTCGCTCAGCGGACTTCAAAAATACCATCCACTTCCACCGTTGCGCCTGCCGGTAGCGTCGCCACACCAACCGCGGTGCGCGCATGGCGGCCGGGTTCCCCGAACACCGCGAACATCAGGTCCGAAGCGCCGTTGATGACCTTGGGGACGTCGGGATAGCCCGGCGTGCAATAAACGAATCCGCCCAGCCGATGACAACTCACGACGCGGTCGAGATCGCCATTGAGTGCCAGGTGAAGCGACGCCAGCAGATTCAGCGCACAGATCTGTGCGGCTTTTTGAGCGGCTTCTAGATCGTGTTTCTCGCCGACAGGTCCAGCGTAGCGGACGTCGCCTTCCCACTCACAAATCTGGCCGGCGAGAAAGATCAACGGGCCGGTGCGCGAATACGGTTTGAAGGCCCCGCGCGGAACGGGTACTTTCGGAAGAACCAGACCAAGCGCTTCAAGACGTTTTGCCGGTGAATCGTTTGTGGTCATAGCCCTGTCTCCTCATTAACGACAACTCGCGTTGTGGTTTGCAAAAGGTTGTGGCATTGCACGACATCCGTCGCGGAGATTGTCCCATTGTTGGGATGGTCGCGCAAATTGTCTGATGGGCGGGCGTTTCGCCTCGAAATCAATCCCTGTCACCGTTGCAGACCCAGGGCGCCGGTCGCGCCTCTCTGCGTGAGCGTTTATAACGGTGCGTCCGCGCCAATTGGCTGAACCGGCTTGCGCTGATAGCCCGTGGTCGCGAGCAGCAGGCTGCGCGTGTATTCATGCTCGACCTGTTGCGCGCGAATAGACGCGATATCACGCTGCTCGACGATCTCGCCATTCCGCATGACCGCGACGCGCGAGCAGAGAAAACCGACCACCGCCAGGTTGTGGCTCACGAGGATCATCGTCAGGTTGCGTTCGCGAAGAAGCCGTCGCAGCAGGTTGAGAATCTCGGCCTGCACGGACACATCGAGCGCGGACGTCGGCTCATCGAGCAGCAGCACGCGCGGTTCGACAATCAACGCTCGCGCGATCGAAACGCGCTGCCGCTGGCCCCCCGACAACTGATGCGGATAGCGGAAGCGATACGCCGGACCCAGCCCGACTTCGCGCAGCGCATCGACGATGCGTTCATCCTGCCGGTCGATACCGTTGATGGTCAGCGGCTCGCGCAAGGTCTGATCGACGGTGAAACGCGGATGCAGCGAGCCGTACGGATCCTGAAAAACCATCTGCACGTCGCGTCGAAAGGAGCGGTTGATCTTCTCTCCGGACACATGCGAGCCGATCTTCATATGGCCGCCGGCGATGGGCGCGAGGCCGGTCAAAGCGCGCAGTATCGTCGACTTGCCGGATCCGGATTCGCCGACCAGCCCGAACACTTCTCCTTCGCCGACATGAAAGCTCGCCTCGCGCACGGCGTCGAAATAACCGGTCTTCGTCCTGAAGCGGACCGTAAGGGCGCTGACGTCGATCATGCTGCCGCTCCTGTCGATTGTGTGAGCCACGCTGCGTCGCGCTTTAGCACGGGCAGTTCATCAGGCGGGTTGACAAGCGGGGGATTTGCCGCGAGCAGGCCGCGCGTATAAGGATGCTGGGCGTGGGCGAGATCGCGTGCCGCGCAGGTTTCCACCACGCGTCCCGCATACATCACGACGACGCGGTCGCAGAACGACATCACGAGCGGCAGGTCATGGCTGATGAAAATGAGGCCCGTATCGTGCTTTTCGATCATTTCGTCGAGAACCCCGAGCACCTGCATCGAGACGAGCACGTCGAGCGCGCTGGTCGGCTCGTCGGCGATGAGAAGTCGCGGGCCGGACGACACCATCATGGCGATCATCACGCGCTGTCCCATGCCGCCCGACAACTCATGCGGGTACGCATCGGAGACACGCTCCGGATTGCGGATGTGCACCGCTTCCAGCGCCGCGACGATCTTCCCGCGCATCTCGCGGCGGCCGAGCTTCGGGCCATGCAGGTCGAACGCTTCGCGCATCTGCTGCGCGACCGTCATCACCGGGTTCAGCGAGTATTTCGGATCCTGCAGGATCATGCCAATCTGCTGGCCGCACAGTTGCCGGCGCTTGCGTGCCGACATCGCCAGCAGATCCTGGCCGTCGAATTTCATCGCCTTCGCATGGAATTGCGCGTCAGGCGGTAGCAGGCCGAGCAGCGCACGTCCGGTTAGCGATTTGCCCGAACCGGATTCGCCGACGATGCCAAGCCGCTCGCCGCGATGGAGCGTCAGCGACAGGCCGCGCACGGCTTCCGTCAATTCGCCGTCGTGTCCGCGAAAGCCGATTCGCAGGTCGTCGATTTCACACAGGGGTTGGTTCATATCGGCGGACATGTCAGCCTCCGTGGCGCGGGTCGAAGACGTCGCGCAGGCCGTCGCCGAGCAGGTTGAAAGCGAGGCTCACCAGCAGAATGGCAAAGCCCGGAATGGTGGCCACCCACCACGAGTCGAGCAGCACGTTACGGCCAGACGCAACCATGAAACCCCACTCGGGGCTCGGTGGTTGCGCGCCGAGGCCGAGAAACCCGAGACCCGCGACGGTGAGAATGATGCCGGCCATATCGAGCGTCGCGCGGACGATCACCGACGACGAGCACAACGGCACGATGTAGCGCAACAGGATGCGCATCCGCGACGCGCCCTGCAGCCGCGCGACGTGAATGAAATCGGCTTGCACGAGCCGCAGGGTCTCCGCCCGCGAGAGGCGTGCATAGGCCGGCCACGCCGTAATGGAAATCGCGATCACCGCGTTGATGACACCTGGCCCCAGCGCGGCCGCGAACGCGAGCGCAAGCACGATCTTCGGAAACGCGAGGGCCACGTCGGTGATCCGCATCAGCACGTTATCGACCCAGCCGCCAAAGAAGCCGGCCGTGGTGCCGATCAGGAGTCCGACTGGAACCACGATCACCACGACGAGGATCGCAATCGAGAGCGTGAGCCGCGAGCCGTAGATCAGTCGGGAGAGGATGTCGCGACCAAGCTGGTCGGTGCCGAACCAGTGTGACGGCGAACCCGGCGGCAGAAGACGGTCAGAGAGGACTTGCTGCAGCGGATCGTGCGGCGCGATCAGCGGTCCGATGGCCGCGATGATGATCAGCAAGGCGAGAATCACAAAGCCGAACACAGACAGCGGATTGCCCGCGAAGCGTCGCCAGCGCCGATAAGCGAGGCCGAGCGCGGCCTGTTTGCGTGACGCGGGCGTGTCGCTCAGCAGCCAGTCTTTCCATCGTCGGGGCGCGGCATTCATCGGCCAGTCCTGCGTTTGCGTTGATTGATCGGATGGGGGAAGCACGAAAAAAACCTCCGGAACATCAGCGGGCGCGCGGATCGAACACGCGATAAAGCGCGTCCGTCAGCAGATTGAGCGCGATGAACGTGACGCCGATCACGAGCGTGCTGCCAAGCACTGCATTCATATCGGCATTCAGCAGCGCTCCCGTCAGATACGAACCGATACCGGGCCAGGCGAAGACGATTTCGGTCAGCACCGAGCCTTCAAGCAGATAGCTGTACGTGAGTGCGATGATGGTCAGTAGCGGCACGGCGATATTGCCGAAGGCGTGACGCCAGATCACCCGGCGCTCCGGCAAGCCTTTTGCGCGCGCCGTGATGATGTACTCCTGGCTTAGCTGCTCGAGCATGAACGAACGCGTCATCCGGCTCAAATAGGCGACCGAGTAGTAGCCGAGAATGGCCGCAGGCAGCGCGATATGCGAGAACGCATTGAAGAACACGTCCCATTCGCCGGCGATCAGCGAATCGACCAGCAGGCTGCCCGTATGCGTATCAACCATGCCATCGAAGACGGGATCGACGCGCCCCGGACCGGCTACCCAGTGCAGCTTTGCGTAGAACAGCAGCAGTCCCATCAGCCCAAGCCAGAACACCGGTACCGAACTGCCGACGAGACCGACAAAGCGTGCAACGTGATCGATCCAGCGGTTGTGTCGCACGGCGGCGATCACGCCAAGAGGCACGCCTATCAGCACGCCGATGATGGTCGACAGGGTCGCGAGTTCGAGTGTCGCGGGAAACACGCGCTGGATATCTTCGATGACAGGGTGCGCCGTCAGCAGCGACATGCCGAAGTTGCCATGCAGCACATCGCGCGCGTAGATCAGGAACTGCACGGTGATTGGCTTATCGAGCCCGAGCTGCAGGCGTGCCGCGGCGTAGGCCGTCGCCGAGGCGCGATCGCCGAGAATGGCCAGCACCGGGTCGATCGGTATCTTGCGGCCGATCACGAACGTGACCGCCAGCAGGCCAGTGAAGGTGATCACGAGCGTGATGATCCAGCGCACGAGGCTCAAGGTCCAGCGCACGCTGGCGCTTTCAGCCGAAAGCGCGCGCATGCGCTCGAAAGTCGTGAGGGGAGTCGACATGATGAGTTCCTCGGTCGAAGGCGAAGCCCGGACAGTTTCGCCTTCGCCGCATACGTTACTGCTTTTTCAGATCTCGATAAGACACGAGGTCGTTGATCGGTCCCACCTCGAGCCCCGTCACGCCCGGTCGCGCGGCTACCTGCGAAACCTGCTGAAACATGATCACGAAGGGTGAGTTCGCAAGCATCTGCTTCTGCATCGTCTGGTACAGCTCGGCGCGTTTCGCTGTCGACGATTCGGCGAGCGCCGCGTCAGTTTCCTTCGTCATATCTGGAATATCCCACGAATTGCGCCACGCGAGCATCTTGTAGGCCGACTTATCGGAGTTGTCCGGATTCCAGGTGAAGCCCTGCGCATTGCTGTGTGGGTCGATGTAGTCCGCCGACCATTCGCCGATATAGATGTCGTGCGAGCGCGAGCGGTATTTCGCAAGCGTCTGCTTGTTGTCGCCCGGGATGAGCTGAACCTTGATGCCGCCCTGGGCGAGATTGGCCTGCACGGCTTCAGCGATTTCGCTGTACGGGTAACCGTTACGCACGTCCATCGTCACGGAGAAGCCATTCGGAAGCCCGGCTTTCGCCAGCAGCGCCTTGGCCTTTGCGACGTTCTGCTGGTAAGGGTTCGTGTTCAGCGCGCCGAGAAATCCTTCCGGAAGGAACGTTTCGTGCACCTTATAGGTGGTCTTCGCAACGTTGCTCTGGATGCCGTTATAGTCGATCAGCCACTTCATCGCTTCCTGGACTTCCGGTTTTGCCAGGTTCGGATTCTTGACGTTGAGGCCGAAGTACAGAAGCGTCGCCTGCGGCACGGCTGTCACATGCGCCTTGCCGGACTTCGTCAGCGCGGCGAGATCGTCCGGGCTCAGATTGCGCGCCACATCGACGTCGCCGTTCTCGAGCAGCAGGCGCTGGCTCGATGCTTCCGGCACGTGACGCAACACAATGCGCTTCATCGCGAGCGGAAATCGATAGCCGTCGAAGCGCTGCAGCACGATGCTATCGTTTGCGGTCCACTTGACTAGCTTGTAGGCGCCGGAGCCTGCCTCGTTCGTGCGTAGCCAATCGTTGCCAAAGTCATTCGCTTTCTGGTGTGAAAGCAGCAACTGCTTGTCCACCACTGATGCAGGCCACGCACCGAGCACGTTCAGGACGAACGTCGGGGCGTATTTCTGGTCTGTCGTCACACTGACGGTGGTGTCGTCAACCTTCTTCGCGTTATTGAGCACATTGTCCTTGGTTAGGCCAATGCCTTGCAGCACGGCGGCCGCACCTTTGTCGAGCAGGACCGTGCGCTGGATCGACCAGGCGACGTCATCGGCGGTCAACGGATTGCCCGAGTGGAACTTGAGACCCGGGCGGATCTTGAACGTGAAGGTCAGGCCGTCGGGGCTGACGGCCCATGATTGCGCGACATCACCGTTGAACTTCGAGGGATCTTTCAGATCGACCCGCACCAGCCGGTCATAGGTATTCGCCACATATTCTTCGGGCACCAGCTCGTAGACTTCGCCGGGATCGAGCGTCGTGAATTCGTCGAGGAAAGTCGCCATGACAAACATATCTTTCGGCGTTGCTGCTGCTGCGGGACCGGCCGCTGTGAACGACAGGGTCAAGGCGGAGGCGATCGCTGCCGCTGCCAGTGCGTTGCGCAATTCCAGTTTCATACTCGCTCCATAAGGAATGGGGTAGAGCCAGTCAGGGAACAACGGATGGGGAAACCGAAAGCTACTACATGAGACGTAACGGACCGCTTTCGCTGTTGTCGATGAGAGGCAGGGCACGGGAGCCGGGCAGCTCGTAATGCCACCATTCGCTCTTGATGTGTGCGAAGCCCGCGGCGTGCATGATGCCGAGCAGTAACAGACGGTTGCGTTGCACGTGCTCGGGCAGGCCGGGATGGAAGTGCTCCGACTCGATCGTCATGGCGTCGAAGCCCGTGCCCATATCGAGTTCGCTGCCGCTGGCGTCCAGTAGCGTCAGGTCGATCGCCGTGCCGCGGCTATGGTTCGAACCGCGGCCAAGCTCAGCCACGTAGGTGGGATCGGGAAGGAAATCCCAAAGCACCTGTTGCGCCTGGGGCGGACGGTAGGCGTCGAAAATCCGCAGCGTCAGGCCGGCGTCGCGGGCAACCTCAACTGCCTTGCGCAAACCGGCTTCCGCGGGTTCGAGCAGCAGGCAGTGGGCTTCCTTATAGATGGGCTTTCCGGTCAGGTTGCGCTCGGTGGCATAGACGAGGTCGATGTCGACGCCATGCGTGGTGGGAGTGATTTCGATGAGTCGCGATTCTGTCATGGAGGGCGCGGTGGGATACCGGATGAGAGAGGGTTCAGAGATCGAACTGGTTGAATTCGCCTTGCAGTTCGCGATTGCGTGCCACGCGTTTGTCGATGGCAGACCCCAGTCGCGCGACGATCGCGGTAATCAGCAGATTGAACAGGCAGGTGAGCGGCGCCAGAGAGTCCCAGAACTGGCCAACGTCGGTTTTGACCTGCAACAGGTCACAGACGAATTCGCGAGCCCAGGGGCAATAGATGTCAGTAACCAACGCGAACGGTACGCCACGACGTGTCGCGGTGTCACAGTAGCGGCGCGCGATCATCGAATAGGCCCGTGTATCGGTGACGATCAGGTATGGCGAGGCAAACTCCGAATTCAGCGAATCGACGTATGAGCCGGACATCCCGTCCGAGTAGAACACGCGCGGGCGGATGTACTCGAGGTAGCTGTAAAACGCGTTGCTGATGCCGCGCGTGGACTGGATGCCGAGGATATACACGGCGTCGGCGTTGGAGATGCGCTCCGCGATGCGGGCGAACATGGGCGATTGCGCCAACCGGTACACATGCTGGATCGCGTCGATTTCGAATTGGAGCGAGCGGGTCAGTGTGCCGCTTTCGCCGTTGTGCGCGACGTCGCCGAACTGTCCGGACACACGCCGGTATTCGTCGAGCCGGTCGGTAATCATCCACGGGCGCTCCTGTGCGCCGCGCAGTTCGCGCTTGAGGTCGTCGAGGTTGCGATAGCCGATGCTGCGTAGAAAACGCCCCACAGAAATTCCGCTCGTCGCCGTTTGCTGCGCGATCTGATCAGCAGTCTCAAGTCCTAGCCGTTCGAGATTCGCCAGCATGTAACTGGCGATGCGCTTGGCCGTGGGGGTGAGCTCGGCATAGCGGGCTTCGACAGTGTGTGCGAAAGCAGTCGGCATGTCAGCGCGTACGGGCTTGGTTAATTGCTTGTCATCTGGTGGATCTATGTCATGCATGTAACAAGGCCAATAATCTCAGCGCCAGCTTAAAAAATCAATTGATAGTGCTGTTTCATAGTTTTCGTCAGACCTGATTCCGCGCTTGAGTGGAAATTTCATTCAGGGTGATCGCTACGGTGGTGGGAAAAGCGTACTAGCCGGCATCAACGGAGAGACGTTTGGTACTTCAGCATGGCGAGGCCCAAATGGTAAAAAGGAGCGTGGGCGAAAAATCTTCCTTGGCGATGTCTTCTGCGGTTTCGGGCGCGTTCTTTCGTCGCCCCTACGCCAACTATCGCCGCAGAAAGCAATGCGCCGTACGCCAAGGCCGCTCGCAATAACTGATCACGCACGCTACCCGTGCGTATTCTCGTAAGCTCAAAACACCTTGGGAATAACGTCTTACGCGAAGAAGCTGTGACGCGGCTCTTGCCACCAGGAGGCCAACCTATTTCTCGTGAGGGCCGGGTATCCGAATGATCTCAACATCAGCATTCCCTAACCGAAGTCGGATTGAATCTTTGAACACCTACCCACTCTATTTGATCCGCAAATGGCTGCACAACAGCGTCCATCGTTCTCGAACACTATCGCTAGTCGATAGGTGCATGGCATAGTGCGATCATTCTCCTAACCACACGGGACTCAATATGGCAACGCTAGAACAAATTCAGAATCGAATGAAAAAGCTTCAGGCTCAAGCTGACGCGTTGATCGCGAAGAAAGCACAGGCGGTAGTCAATCAGATTCGTGAATTGATGCTGAAGCACGGTCTGACGACGGCCGATATCGAAACAAGCACGACGGTCCGTCGTGCAGCGAAAACCGCAGCCGTTGGCAAATCCGGGATCAACGCCAAGGCCGCGAAACCCGCTGGTGTGCCAAAGTATCTCGACCCGAAAACCGGTGCGACCTGGACCGGCCATGGACGAGCGCCCTCGTGGATCGCAGGTGCCAAGGACCGTACGAAGTTCCTTGCTCACGGCGAAGTTGAAGCAGTCTCTGCGACATCCAGGAAATCGGCGGGTGCTGCGAATGGCGTTGTGCGAACCGGGCAGCCCAAGGGCGCGCAGCCAGCGATGTACATCGACCGAAAGACGGGCGCTACCTGGAGCGGACGCGGGCGCGCGCCGGCCTGGTTGGCTAAGGCAAAGGACCGTACCAGGTTTCTGATCAATCCGGCGGTGGGTGCTGAGGCAACTGGGTCGAAGGAAGAGGTCACGCCGAAGGCCATTCGTAAAAATGCGGTCGCTGCGAAAAAGGTTGCGCGGGAAAAAGTCGCTACTGTAAAGAAGGCGGTAGTTAAAAGTGTGCCGGCCAAGGAAGTAAAAGCAACGGCTGAAGGCAAAAGGGTAGTGGCGAAAAAAGCCGCCAGCCGGAAGGCCGCAGCAACCAACCCGTCTCCGGCGGAGAATAGCTCCGGCGCATCGGTTGCGTCGCCAACCGAGCAAATAGTCGCGTAAATTGACAGCTAGGGAGATGCGTTCGTCGAAGGCGTCTCCCAAACGGGAAAAGTGACTAATCCCTATCTTCTGAGAATGCCGGGATCGCGGTCTGCAAGTCTCAGGCGCTTAGCGCGTGTTTGAACGGTTGCGCGTCAGTTTGTCTACCAACCAAAGACTCCGTTCGACGCTCGAGCGATTCCTTACGCTTTTCTTCAGCGTTCGCGATGAAATCAGACAGTTCGCGCTCAAGGGCTGAATCTTTTGCACCTGGCTTCCAGGTCGCGGTTCCGTGCCGCCGACGAGTGGTCCGGGCAAGTGCCAATGCTGCCATCGCTGCTTTCGCACATTCGTATTCAACCTGACCCAAAACGTCGATCAGCTCGCCGAACTCGCGGAACATTTCTACATACTCTCGAGCAGCGTGTACCGTTGCGGGGTACTCCCGGAGCTCGGAGATGACTTTGCTGCTCATGACATGCCACTGAAGCTTATCCGCGTAGGCAAAGGAGGGGATGACGACGCCCTTGCTGGCGTCACGGCTCATTGGGCCGGCTCCCTGTGCTGCTGCCCACGCCGCTTTGTGCATCATCGTTCGGCAGGTTCGAGCGTAGCTTTCAAGCGATAAGGCAAGTTCCAGTGCGGTGTCGCGTCGCTGACGCTTGCGATCCCTGATATCCCTCGCCGAAATCCACGAGAGCGTAATGACAGAGCCGACTGCCGCTGATGCCAGAGCCAAAGTCATCGGAGTGTTCAAGTCAACTCGCTGGAGAAATTCAAGCCATTCCTGCCGCATACCACGCGCCCCAGAGAAAGAGGTGCAGAGAGTATAAGCAATCGTTTGCGCGGTACTTAGTGCAAAAATCGCGTTGTGTGTTTTCGCCACAGTAGGTTCGATGCAACGCCGCGTGACTTGACAGGATGTGTTGAACCGAGGCAATCGCCACACCAGAACCTGAGAGACGTAGCGTCAAGCTTATCAGGGTCGGTTCACTGACTATGCAGGCAGGATCTGTCCTTCGTGGCGCAACGTTCGCTCGCTAAACCGGGAGTCTCCGACCGCGAGCTGCATGCGTCGTACTATGTCATTGGTGATGGATTTGGAATGGGGGACAGCTATTGCTTGGGTAGCTGAAAAGAGGCCAAGTCGATTCGCGGTGCAAGCGCCTCGCGCAGGATGCCTAAACTGTTTCAACGCGTGGAGGCGGTGCAACTCATGATGCGCCTTCGCTGAAGCCGATGTCAAAACGGGCCGGACATCAAATTTCAAACACCGTGCTGCACATCGGGATTCGGAATAGCGAGACGCAGGGGAAGGAGCGGTCGCGAGTGTCCACCGGATCGCGCGGCTTCGGAACCACCAAATGGAGCGGCTGTGAAGAAAGAGCAAAAGGTTGCGCTTGTGACGAATGCGTCGGACTATGCTGGTCCGCCTGCCGTAGCTGCACTGCTCGATGCAGGATTCCGGGTGCTCGTCCACGATGACTCCTTCGTAGACGAGAGCGCGTGGGAGCATTTTTCGAACGCGAATGGTAGTGCCGAGCGCGTGAGCGGTAACGGTTTTGAGCAGTTGGTCGACGCCTCCTGGGCCGTCGCTGGGCGCGTTGATGCGATTGTCAGTAACGACCACTTTCCCGCTATCCATCAGCCCACTGCGGATGCTTCGCTGGACGACCTGCGGCAGACGCTAGAGAAGCTGGTAGTTCGTCCTTTCGCTTTGGTAAAGGCGGCGATTCCGCGTATGAGACAGCAGGGCGGTGGGAACCTTGTATTCGTGACATCATGCAGAACAAAACTGCCCATGCACGGAGGCGCCATCCCTGATGCGGCAAGGGATGCTGCGAATGCCTTGGTTCGATCGTTTTCTGTCGAACTTGCGCCGAATAACATTGCCGTCAACGCCGTGGCACCGAACTTCCTGTATAGCGAGGCTTACTTTCCACGCGATGTCTTTGTAGACCGGCCGGAAGGTCGTGAGTACGTCAGGTCTTCGGTACCGGTCGGTAGACTTGGGAGGCCGGAGGAGATAGGCGAACTTATCTGCTTCCTGGCTTCGACAGAGTCCCGTTTTCTTACCGGCGCTGTGATTGATTTCTCCGGCGGGTGGCCTGCGGCTGCGATGAGGCCCAGAACGACTGACGATTGAGTGCGACCGCTCAAAAGGGGCGCCAATCAACGATAGGCGGCGACCGGCCAAAAATCGCCTTTCTGGTTCTCGTGCACCTGGGACATACGGGCACAGCGACCTTCAGTTTCAGGGTTTCAGGCGTGCTAAGTGGCTTGCGCGCGATGCTTATCGCCTGCGTCGTTTTCGATGTCACACCCCGCGACGCGTTTGCAGCAACCATCACCGATTCAGGAGAGGGCAATGAGCGAAGTACATGGCTTAAAGCGGGTGCTGTTCGTCGGCCAGGAGCCTGAAACGGTCGACTTCTCTGACCCCGCGTTACCGCCGGGGTTCGACGCCGCGAAGATCCATGCCGGGATTCGTGTCGGCATGCAGCAAATGGAGGTGCATGGGTGGCGTGCCGATCTTTGCCTGGTGAAACCAGATGAAACGGCGCCAATTACCCTTGAGCGCCAATTGACAACCTCAACTTACGATTGTGTTGTGATCGGCGGCGGGCTACGAATTCCCCCAAAAAGCTTGCTGCTCTTTGAAGCACTCGTCAATACTGCTCACAGATGCGCTCCCAATGCGTCCATCGCGTTCAACACTCGCCCCGAAGACACCGCAGAGGCCGCAGCTCGCTGGCTTAATCGCAAATGACGGCACCCTAGCGATTTGCTCAGTAGGCTTGCCTGCAAATCGGAACAGCAGGTAGATTGCGTGCAGGCTGTAGCGGTGTGCGCTGCATCAATTGAACGACCCGGGACTTTTGGGCCGGGCTATCTGGTGATATTGGCGCATCGAGGTCGGAGGTGTCAGAGGGGGATCTCAAGAAGCGCTTTTCTATCTACGCGCCTGTCATCGCATGCATCGAACGTACCCCGTGGCAAAAGCCGGTTGCAACGTAGCCGCGCGATGCCCCCACTGCGGAGACGGATGGCAGGATCGATCACACGATGGAACAGGAACAGCGGCGTGGCGCGCCGGTTGGAGAGCGTTGACCGCTACCGTACAGACCTGCTGTGCCGGAAGTGAGAACGTACGGTCGGATACATCGTCCTGACGCGAAAAAACCTCGGCAGCTCGGCCCGCACAAGAGCGCATTCCCCGCGACTTTCGCGGTACGACGAGATGCCCTGCAGTCCCGTCGCGACATAGCGCGTACCCGCCGAATGCTGTGATCCGGAAGCGACACAGTCCGGGGGAGACACACAGGGCCGGTCTCTGGCATCGCACCAGGAAGCTCGTACACGCTGCCTGCGTCGAGTACCAGATGCGGGCCCGACCCTGCGTGGTTTTAAAGCGTGCACCTTCCAGGGAGAAGTGCCAATGCGAATCGCACAGATCGCCCCGTTGCACGAGGCAGTTCCCCCGAAATTCTATGGGGGCACCGAGCGCGTGGTGTCCTACCTCACCGAGGCGCTCGTCGACCTGGGGCACGACGTGACCCTGTTCGCAAGCGGCGACTCGCACACGAAGGCGACGCTCGTGGCCGCGTGGCCGCGCGCACTGCGCCTCGACCCGTCGAACCGCGACGTGCTTGCCCCGCACATGCTGATGCTCGAAAAGGTGCGCCTTGTTGCCCACGAATTCGACGTGTTGCATTTCCACCTCGACTATCTGCCGTTCTCGCTGTTCTCGCAGCTCGATACGCCATTCGTGACGACGCTGCACGGCCGCCTCGACTTGCCGGAGCTGCAAGCCGTGTTCAATGCGTTTCCGAAAGCGCCGGTCGTGTCAATCTCCGATTCGCAACGTTTTCCGCTGCCCCAGGCGAACTGGCTGGACACGATTTATCACGGTCTACCGGAAAAGCTGCTGATGCCGAAAACGCAGAAGGGGCCGCAATATCTCGCTTTCCTCGGTCGTATGTGTCCCGAGAAACGCCCCGATCTCGCTATCGAGATTGCCGCACAAAGCGGTCTACCGTTGAAGATCGCAGCCAAGATAGACAAGGCCGATCAGGAATACTTCAAGACAGAAATTGAGCCGCTGCTATCACAGGCGCACGTCGAATTCGTCGGCGAAATTAACGAGCAACAGAAGCCAGCGTTCCTCTCTGGTGCGAAGGCGCTGCTGTTCCCGATTGACTGGTGCGAGCCGTTCGGCCTTGTCATGATCGAGGCGATGGCGTGTGGGACTCCGGTGATTGCATTTAATCGCGGCTCGGTATCCGAGGTAATCGACCACGGCGTCACGGGTTATATCTGTGACGACGTACAGGGTGCCGTCGTCGCGCTGCAACGTCTCGATGAGCTGTCACGTACGGAAGT
>Ga0302220_10000552_pt1 | contig 31543 bp, 25 predicted proteins | sample II_Palsa_E1_3_FD_194572 | JGI IMG/M metagenome (GOLD analysis project Ga0302220, IMG submission 194572) | Peat permafrost microbial communities from Stordalen Mire near Abisko, Sweden - II_Palsa_E1_3 | ecosystem: Environmental > Terrestrial > Soil > Palsa > Peat permafrost | place: Sweden...
AAAACAACCATCGAAACACCACGATTTACCACGCAAAACACCACAACTTCACCACAAAAAACCACGTTCTGACACCGTCTTTTTCCAAAACCCCCTTCAAAAACGCCCATAAAACGCCAAAAACACCCCTCCATCCCCGCCGCAATTTTTTCTGAAGAAAATAGAGGTTTAGGATTACAGAATGGACTGGAAGAGCAAACGGATACGGACGATTCTTGAAGCGGCACTGGCGGAAGACAAAGTCGCGAACGACATTACAACAGCGCTCACGGTTGATCCCCGACTGCGCGCCTCCGGAACGATCATCGCCAAGCAGCCCTGCATCGTCTCAGGACTCGGCTGTATCCCCGTATTTCTCGATATCTTCAGCAAAATGTCCGCTACGCCACCCGGCCGCTTCGAGGTCGTCAGCCACCCGGAGATCTTCGACGGCGTAAAGGTAAAAAAAGGCCAGACCCTCGCCGTCATCCGCCACAACGCCGCGGCGATCCTCTCCTGCGAACGCGTGATCCTCAACCTGATGCAGCGGATGAGCGGCATCTCCACCCTGACCAACGAGTTCGTCAAAGCCGTAAGTAGCACAAAAACCAAGGTGTTAGACACCCGCAAAACCATCCCCGGCCTCCGCGTCCTCGATAAATACGCCGTCTGCTGCGGCGGCGGCGTAAATCACCGGCTCGACCTGCAGGATGGAATCCTGATCAAAAACAACCACATCTCGCTCGGCGGCGGCCTGCCCGCTGCGCTCGAACATGCGTTGCAGGGCCGCAAAGCCGGGCAACTGGTGCAGGTTGAGGTTCGCAGCCAGCAGGAGCTCGAGCAGGCAATCGCCGGTGGTGCGGAGTCTATTCTGCTCGACAACATGACCCCGGCGCTGGTCAAAAAAGCAGTGAAGCAGATTCGTGCTGCACTGCCGAAGGCTTCGATTGAGGCCTCCGGCAATATGAATCTGAAGACCGTGCGCAAGTACGCCCTGGCTGGGGTCGACTTTATCTCAGTGGGTGCGTTGACCCACTCCGCTGTCGCGGTCGACCTGAGCATGCGCATTACAGCAGATATTTACTGAGAGTATGTGTGACTGATTTTGATTTAAATGCAGTCGAGGCCGAGCTTGCGGGAACGCAGTTTGCCGGCCGCCTGGTACACTTCCCTTCCGTAGGATCGACCAACATCCTGGCGCTGGAAGCAGCGCAGGCCGGCGTGCCGAATGGTCGGGTGTACATCACCGATGAGCAGACGGCGGGACGCGGACGCGGTGGTCACGGATGGCACTCTGCGGCAGGCGATGGCCTGTATGTCAGCGTGCTGCTGCGACCGGAGATGGCTCTGTCGGATGCCTTGTGGTTGTCGCTTTCGACAGGCCTGGCGGTGCAGAAGGCAATTGCTGCCGCGACCGGACTGGCAGCGGATATTCGCTGGCCCAACGATCTTCTGATCGGCAGCAGGAAGTGCGGCGGCATACTGGTGGAGACCTCTGCCGCGGCCTCGCAAACGAGTGGCACGACGATGCTGCGCTACGCGGTGATCGGTGTCGGCATCAATGTGAATCACGAAAGCTTCCCTGCTGAACTGGAAGATCTTGCGACCTCGTTGCGACGAGAGAGTGGAAGCCGGTGGGCGCGTGAGCAGATACTGGTTGAATTTCTGCGCGCACTCGAGCAGGAGATCGGACTGCTTGAAGCGGAGCTGCATGGAGAGCCAGTCGGTCCAGGACTGCTGGAACGTTTTGCCGCAGCCTCAGGCTGGGTGCGCGGAAAGCGAGTCAAAGTAGACGAAAGCGGCGGATATACTGGCGTCACGGACGGGCTGGATGCGCGTGGTTTTCTGCGCGTGATCGGAGACGATGGTGTATTGCACACTGTGCTCTCCGGTGGAGTTCGACCTCAGTGATGCGAGAACAGTGAGAGAACGTATGCTATTGGCGATTGATGTAGGCAATACCAACACGGTGCTGGGGCTCTACCAGCTGACAGGCGAAGGAGCAGCTTCGGAGCCGGTGGCGAACTGGCGCATCACGACACCGTCCAGACAGACGAGCGATGAGCTTGGTGTTCTGTTGCTTAACCTCTTTCGCCTGAAGGGGCTGGCGATTGAGGTTGTCACCGAGATTGCGATCTCCTCCGTCGTGCCGCCTCTGGACTCAATGCTGCGACAGGTATGCGAGCTTTACTTTAAGCTGAAGCCTCTGTTCATCGAGTTGGGCGTAAAGACGGGGATGCCGGTGTTGACGGACAATCCAGCCGAGGTAGGCGCGGACAGGATCGTCAACTGTGTCGCAGCGTTTGAGCGCTTCGGTGGCCCATGCATCGTGGTGGATATGGGAACGGCGACGACCTTCGACGTGATCTCGAAGAAGGGTGAGTTTATCGGTGGAGCGATTGCTCCGGGGCTTGGCATCTCTGCGGAAGCTCTGTTCTCGCGTGCTGCTCGGCTGCCGCGAATTGATGTAAAGAAACCTGCGAAGGTGATTGGCACGGGAACGGTCGACAATATTCAGATCGGGCTTTACTACGGATATATCGGGCTGGTGGATGGCATCCTCGAACGAATGATCGCCGAGACAGGGCCGGATACAAAGACGGTGGCAACAGGCGGACTGGCGAGGCTGATCGCAGGAGGATCGAAGTATATCGGTGCAGTCGATGAGATGCTGACGCTGACCGGTCTGCGGATTATTTATGAACGCAATCTTGACCGGCACAGGAAGCGCGGGGCTTAGCGAAGGCATCCCTGATAGATACGCAGGCGTGTGCGGGCTTAAGCTGTAGAAGAGCGGATGCAGAATTACTTCAACTACTTTACGGAGATCGAGGAGCGCTTTCAGCAGAGGCGCGGTTCGCTGCTGATGCTGTCCACTCTCGACTGGGCGCTGATCGAGACATGGCGGGAGGCGGCCGTTCCGCTGGAAGCTGTACTGCGTGGCATCGATAACGCCTTTGACAAACATGATGCGAAGGCCCTGCGTGCGACAGGCAGAACACGCAAAGTCAACGGACTGGCATGGTGCGCGCAGAGCGTTATGGAAGCCGTGGAGCAGGCAATGGAAGCGTCAATCGGTGCTGTCCCGGCTGCCGGTGCGGAGCCGGTGGAGAGCGGCTTCGAGACAGAGCGGGTGGGACGCTATCTGGAAGAGAATGCAGCGCGGATCGAAGCTGCCGCCCTGGATGCTCCGGCGGATGGAGTGGCTGCCGAGGTAGCCGGCCGATTGCGCGCTCTCGCTGTGGGATTACGCGTTGCACCTGCAGGGTCGCTCGAAGAGATCGACCGAACGCTGACCGTGCTGGAAGAAAAGATGTTTGCCGCGTTGCTGACCGCAGCACCTGAACAGGAGTTGTTTGCATTGCGCGAGCAAGCGGCTCGAGAACTTGCTCCTTATCGCGGCAAAATGCAGGCGGTCCAGATCAAACAGGTGCAGCAGCAATTCCTGCAGAAGAAGATGCTGGAGGCGCGGAAGCTGCCAAGGCTGAGTCTGTTTTATATGAGCCACGAATGAGGTTACAAATTGAAAAAGCGGTGTATGGTGGGGCAGGCCTGGCTCATCAGACCGAGGGCGACGACGCAGGAAGAGCTGTGTTTGTGCCCTTCACGCTTCCCGGAGAGACCGTAGAGGCAAAGCTGGCGGGTGAGAAAGACGGCTTCCGGGAAGCTCTCCTGCTGCAGGTGCTGACTCCTTCGGTTGATCGAATAAAGCCAGGATGCGCGCACTTTGGTGAATGCGGCGGCTGCCACTATCAACATGCGAAGTATGCGGCACAGGTTGCAATTAAGATAGACATTCTGCGAGAGACGCTGCAGCGCGCAGGGCTCGATGCGCTGCCTGAAGTCCGGATCCATTCCGCGGAACCGTGGGGGTATCGGAATCGAACCCGGTTGCGTCTCGCTGAGGTGGAAGGCGTTCTGAGAATCGGCTATAACCGGCGCAGTACGAATGAGTTTCTTGCGATTCACGAGTGTCCCATCCTTGCTCCGTTGCTGTGGCGTGCAGCGGATGCACTGATCCGGCTCGCGACGGAAAACTCGGCTGCGGGACGCTGGGCGCGAGGAGCTGTAGAGGTCGAATTCTTTACCGACGCGGATGAAAAGAAGCTGCAGATGACGGTGTTTGTGCAGAAGGATCGGGCCGGCTTCAGCGGCTTCTGTGAACGTCTGAGCGCATTGGTGCCGGAGCTGGCCGGAGCCGGTATCGTCCTGCTTTCCGCACAGGGAACGCAGCGACGAGCACAAAAGCCTCGCCAATTGGGAAGTTGGGGAACCGACGGGCTTAGCTATCGAGCGGCGGGCGAAAGCTATTGGGTAAGCCGGGGTGGATTCTTCCAGGTGAACCGTTTTTTGCTGGAGGAGCTGGTTCGAATCGTAACGGCAGGGCGCGAAGGAGCGCTCGCCTGGGATTTGTATGCCGGCGTTGGACTGTTCTCTCGTGCGCTTACCCGAGGGTTTCAGCAGGTTGTAGCGGTGGAGGCAGCTGGCAACGACCTGACGAAGTCGTTCAAAGGCCCCGGCAGGCGTGCAGTAGAGGACATAACGGTGGAGTTCCTCCGCGGTGCCGTGCTGCAGCGGGAGCGGCCCGATCTGGTCGTGATGGACCCTCCGCGAGCGGGCGTAGGTGCGGAGGTTTGTGCTTTACTGGCGAGGGTTTCGGCGGCTGAGATGGTGTATGTCTCCTGCGATCCGGTCACATTGGCGCGTGATTTAAGGATCCTCGTGGACGCTGACTATCGATTGACGGAGCTGCACATGGTAGATCTGTTTCCTCAGACGTTTCATCTGGAGACCGTGGTCGTTTTACGCAAATAATTGTGGCCGGTTTGTGGTGAAATGGTTGGCAGGTGCGGTCCGCAGACAGAGTGTTGAAGACCCGACGAACGAACAAACCCGATCCCCGTCTTTGGCCGAAGGCATTGGCGCGGGTACCGGCGCTTGAGTTTCGCCGTGCTCCTTTGCTGGCTGCGGCATGCTGGTTTGCGCTGGGCGAGCTCATGGCAAAGAACCTGCCACCGGCAATCATCCTTCTGATAGCGGTGGTGCTGCTCTTTGGACTTACGCTGGCGGCCCTGCGAAACTCGTTGCGCGTGGCGATCGTGCCGCTGGCAGCGGTGTGGATGACGGTCGGACTCTGGTCGGCGGAGATACAGCCTGTCCCTTCGACGCAGCAGGCTCTGTTGAACTATGCGGATGGGTTGAGCCGTCAGGTTCGCGGGCGCGTGGTTCGCGTGCGGGAGCTGCCGCCCAATGCAGACGCTCACGATCAGGATAAAGAAGTGGGATGGTGGGCGGAGAAGGAGGAGGACGAGGCGGCCGCGACTATCGGAGCGCTCTCGATAGATCTGCAGGTAAACGCGATTGAGGAGGTAACGCCGGACATCTCGCGCATGGTTCCGATGGCCGGTGGGGTGCGGATGAATATCATCGCAGACAAGGTCACGGCCGCGACACCCAGGAATACAACTGCGGGATCAGGAACCTTCCCCACGCTGCAGTGTGGCGACCTGGTGGAGGCTCCGATGCGACTGAAGATTCCGGAGCGGTATCGTGATCCAGGCGCCTGGCAGTATGCCGATTACCTGCTGGCTCAGGGCGTGGGAACCCATGCAAGTGTGCGGGCTTCGAAAGTGGCTGTCCTCCATGAAGCTGCGGAGCAGCCTGAGTTGACGGGCGTTGGTGGGTTGATCCTCGCAGCACGCGCAGATCGCGCGGCGCAGTTGCAGTGCAGAATCTATGCAGCACAGAGCTGGGCTTCGAGACGAGTTCTGGGATATGTAAAATCGCGGGCAAATCGGGGCCTGCCGCCAGTATTGCGGTTAAACCTCGATGATGCGGGGATGCTGAACGCAATGCTGTTCGGTGACCGTGCGGGTTTGAACAAAACGCAGAGAGTTGGCTTCGAACGAACAGGCTCATTTCATCTTTTTGTCGTGTCGGGAATGCATGTAGGCCTGCTGGCCGGATTAGTGTTCTGGCTGGCCCGTCGGCTTAAGCTGCGGGAGTGGCTGGCGACGCTGCTGACCATCACCCTGACCTTTGGATATGCACTGCTGACTGGCTTTGGCGCGCCAGTGCAACGGGCGCTCTTTATGACCGCCATCTTTTTGCTTGCCAGGCTGTTGTCGCGAGATCGCAATGTACTGAATGCACTCGGAGCGGCAGCGCTGGGTGTGTTGGTCTTCTCTCCGGCAGCCCTGTTTGAGGCCAGTTTTCAGATGACCTTCCTGGCGATTGTGGCGATTGGCGGCATCGCGGTTCCGCTGGGTGATCGCAGCTTTCTTCCCTACGCGCGGGCCGCAGTGCGTCTTGAAGACATGTGGGTGGACACTGAATTACCGCCGCGCGTAGCGCAGTTTCGCACGATGCTGCGCATATGGGGCAACGCCATCGCACGTGTTCTGGGCAAATGGGCATACGGGCTTCCGGCGCTTCTGACTCGATGGACGTTATGGGCGGCGGAACTTGCTCTGATCGGTCTGGTAGCGGAGCTGGTCATGGTGCTGCCGATGGCGGTGTATTTCCATCGGGCGACGATGTTTGCGGTGCCGACCAACATGCTGTCGGTGCCTCTGGTGGCGCTGCTTGCGCCAATGGCGATCGTGATGTTCTGCGCTGCTCTGATAAATCCCTGGGTGGCGATGCTGCCGGGCGCGGCGACCGCATTGTTGCTGCATGGTGTAACCGGGGTGATCGGACGGGTGAGCGCGGTGCATGCCGCTGATCTGCGGGTCCCAGGACCGGTGTGGTGGGTAGCTTTGCTGGCCCTCGCAGGATGGGCGTTCTGTTGCTGGGCGATTCGACGTTCGCGTGAGTGGGCGCGGGTCGCGGTCATCGTGCTGCCTGCTATTGCGGTGATGGTGCTGTGGCCGGAGCCCGCTGTGATTTTGCCCGGCATGATGGAAGTGACCACAATCGATGTAGGACAGGGCGACTCGATCCTCGTAGTAGCACCGGACGGGAAAACCATGCTGATCGACGCGGGCGGTCCGGTGGGCGGAGTAACCGAAGCGGCAGAGGCGACGAGCCGCTTCGATGTGGGCGAGGAAGTGGTATCGCCCTATCTGTGGTCCCGCCGATTCCGTCGACTGGATGTGGTTGCGTTGAGCCACGCACACAGCGATCACATGGGCGGAATGCCGGCGATAATGCGAAACTTTCGGCCAAAAGAGCTTTGGGTTAGCATCGATCCAAACTCGGAGGCGTACCGGGCGTTGCTCGCAGAAGCAGGCCGGCTTGGAGTGGTCGTGCGGCATTTTTACGCAGGCGCTCAACTCTCCTGGGGCGGAATGCAGGTGACGATGCTTGCCCCTGAAACCGGCTATACCAACCCCGGCGAGCCGGTGAATAACGATTCGCTGGTGATGCGGATGCAGTACAGCAAGGCCTCGGTATTGCTGGAGGGTGACGCTGAGGCTCCAAGCGAACGAACCATGCTGCAGCATGGGCGCGTGACTGCGGTGACACTGCTGAAAGTGGGCCACCACGGCAGTAAAACGTCGACCACGCAGGAGTTTCTGGACGTGGCTGCTCCTAAGGACGCGGTCATGTCTGTTGGCAAGGGGAATACATTTGGGCACCCCCGGTATGAAGTTATTGAACGAATCGCGCAGGCTCGTGCCAGGCTGTATCGAACGGATGAATTCGGACTCACCACATTTCTGCTCGGTCGGGACGGCGGCATCCAGGAGGTTCCTGAAGCATCTAATCAGTAAGCTGATGACTGTGAGGAGGGCTTTCGATGGAGTTGAACGAGACGAGCGTCGAGGTTGTAGCGGTAAATGCAGAGGAGCAGGCAGAAGAACAAAAACTGATTCGCCGCCTGCAGATGATGATGAACATGGTCATGCAGGTGATCGCGCAGGACGGGTCTCTGACGGTAGATGAAGCGGCCCAGATGATCGCGGACAGCAGGAAGGCTGCGCTGGCCATGTTCCCCGGCAAGGAGCTGGCCTATGACCTGATCTGGCGGCCTCGCTTTCAGAGATTGATGCGCGAACGATTCCGCATTATGTAACCACCTTAGTGGCTTTATTTTGCAGCGTAGCAGATCGGAAGACACATTCCGTCTTCTGCTACGCTGGAAGCTCTATGTTGATAAGGCTTGCAACACAGGAAGATATTCCGGCACTTATGGCCCTGGTGCGGCGGGTAGTGCTGCTGATGCGCGCTGCCGGAAATCTGCAGTGGGATGAGAAATATCCGAACGAAGCGGTCTTCGAACAGGATATCGCTCTCACGCAGTTGTGGATTTCCGACATCGATGGCAGCATCGCCGGAGTTGCCGCGCTGACGATGGATCAGGAGCCCGAGTATGCCCAGGTGGGCTGGGATCTCAACGAGAGGGCCATCGTAGTACATCGACTGGCAGTCGACCCTGTGTTTCGTGGAGCAGGCGTAGCGTCTGCGCTAATGCAGAAGGCGGAAGAGCTTGCAGTCGAGCGAAGCATCACTGTATTGCGCGTCGACACGAATACTCAGAATGCGGCGACGCAGCAACTGTTTCCGAAGCTGGGATATCTCCTGGCCGGCCAAATTGGGTTGAGCATCAGACCCGGATTGAGATTTCTCTGCTACGAAAAGCGCCTGCACACTGAAGGCTAAGCAGCGAATGCGACGCAGCTTCAGTTCCATCTCCGCACAGGAGTTAGAATTGCGGACATAGACTGATGCTCAGACTCTGACCTTTGAAAGTTGGTGGTTGCAATGCCTATGCGACTCTTCGTTGTACGGATATGTCTGGCTGTAATGGGATTCTCGTGTGTACCAGCAGTGAGCCACGCACTGGATAATGGATTGGCGAAGACGCCGCCTATGGGCTGGAACAGCTGGAACAAATACGCATGCAAGGGCATCAACGAGAAGGTCGTTCGCGAGACTGCGGACACGATGGTCAGCAACGGAATGAAGGACGCGGGATATCAGTTCGTCATCATCGACGACTGCTGGCAGACAGGACGCGATGCGGCAGGCAATATCGTCGCGGATGCGGAGAAGTTTCCTTCCGGCATCAAAGCTCTCGCCGACTACATCCACGCGAAGGGATTGAAGTTCGGCATCTACACCGACGCAGGCACCATGACCTGCGCCAAACGTCCGGGCAGCATCGGGCACGAGTATCAGGACGCGAAGCAGTACGCCAACTGGGGCGTCGACTATCTGAAGGAAGACTGGTGCAATACGCTGCCGGGACAAAGCAGCGAATCGTCCTACACATTGATGCGCGATGCGCTGGCGGCATCCGGCCGACCGATCGTCTTCAGCATCTGCGAATGGGGATCGACAAAGCCGTGGCTGTGGGCCGGACCGATTGGGAATCTCTGGCGATCGACCGCGGACATCCAGGATTGCTGGAGCTGCAAAAGGGACTGGGGCGGAAATGGAGTAACGCAGATTATCGACCAGATGAACGGTCTCGAGACATTCGCCGGCCCTGGACACTGGAACGATCCCGACATGCTTGAGGTTGGCAACGGAGGCATGACGAAAGAAGAATACCGCGCGCACTTCAGCATGTGGGCGATGTTCTCTGCACCGCTGCTCGCCGGCAACGACATCTCCAGCATGACCGCGGATACGAAGGAGATTCTGCTGAACAAAGAGGTCATCGCAATTGACCAGGATGCGCTTGGACGGCAGGCGCACAGGGTAAAGAAAATGGACGACCTCGAAGTCTGGTCGAAGCAGCTAAACGACGGTAGCAGAGCAGTGGCGCTGCTGAATCGAAGCGCTGCACCCGCGAAGATCTCCGTCGCCTGGACCGACATCGGCTACCCCGATAACCTGACGGCTTCGGTACGGGATCTATGGGCCGCAAAAGATCTGCAGAAGCAGCGTGGAAGCTACACGGCAGACGTGCCCAGCCACGGAGTGGTGATGGTGACCGTCAGGCCTTAGCGCGTTGATCATGGCAACTGCGGCGGCCCGATCAAAGGTGTTTTGACGGGCACAGCCATACCGACATACTCAGTGACGCTATTAGTGCCGAAGCTGCTCACCCAGAGGTTGCCGCTGGCGTCGACGGCGATGCTGAACGCCTCAAGCAACGCAGCATCCGGAGCCCAGCCAGCAGCGGGAGAGAGTATCTGACCAGGCGACTGCGAGCTCGCACCGGCGAGCTGAGACAGAGAGGGACCACGATAGTTCGCAACCCAGACCGTGCCCGCTCCGTCGACAGCGATGCCCAGCGGATGTGCAAGACCACCACCCCCGACTCCATTCAGGAGAATGGCACCAGCGCTGGAAAGTTCGGTGACGCTGTTGCCATAAAAATTTGCTGCCCAGACATCTCCGCTCTGATCGATCGCCACGCCGCTGGCTCCCTCGCAACATGCGATTCTCAGCGCTGTTCCATCGGATGAAATTCGGGTGACATAAGCGTCCGTCTGATCGCCGACCCAGACGTTATGAGAGGCATCAACAGCGATGGCAGTTGGAAAGCCGAAGCCTCCGGAATAACCTACGCTGCCTGAAAGCGGAACACCGGAGCCAGAAAGAAGCGTAACACTGGCATCGCGGTTATCGGCGACCCAGACGTCGCTATTGGGATCGATAGCGACGGCAACTGGATAACTCAGGCCACCGGCGATATATCCTGTCGTGCCTGCAATAGGCTGGCCACTGGAATTGAAGACAGACACACTTCCATTACCATTATTGATGCTGGAAGGGCTCTCTTCGTTTGTAACCCAAACGTTGTTGCTCGCATCGATGGCGAGACCGTAGGATTCGCTCAGCGCACCGCCCGCAATTCCATTCGGAAATACAGGCGAGCCCGCAGGCGTAAATTCGCTGAGAGCACTGGCGTAACTCGCCACCCAGATATTGCCGAGAGAGTCCACGCCAAGAGCGGAAGGCTCGTTCAGGCCGCCGCCGGTATAGGTGATAAACAACGTCCAGTCGGGCGGGGCCGCGGCAAGAGCAGGCGTAAATGCAGAGCTCGCCGTCGACTGCGTATAAAGCGCGGCTACATTGTTTCCAGGATTGCGCACCAGATTCAGCGCCGCATCGAACGTGTTATCAGAGACCTTCGCCCCGCTGGGTGTAGTCGCAGCGAAGAGCTGATCGCAGGGCGTCTGCGCGGCCGACGAGGTGCAGGTATTAAGCAGATTCGCAATGGTGTTGATCTTCCCCGCCGGCGATACACCGTTTGCGGGAAAGCCTGCTCCAGGCGAGCTGCCCGTAGTGATGTTGACGAGATTGGCCACAGTAGCCACAGCATTCGTAAATCCCTGAATGTTGGTAGCAGACGCTCCAATGTTGGCCCCGGCACTAAGGAATTGAGACAGCGCCCAGACGGTAGCCGCGGTCGTAACCTCGTTGACGACAAACTGGCTCGACGTCTTAAGTTGGTTACACGCACCAATGGAGGTAGCCAGCGTAATCGCGGTGTTGGCAGCAGAGGTTCCGACGTTGCCACCGCGAACAACGAGATAGAGCTGCGAAGAGGCAGCAGGACATGAATAAGAAGCAGGGATCGCGAAAGCCCCGTTTGCATCCGTGGTGAGCGAGGTGGAAAGCAGCGACGTCGCAGCCGAACCATTGCCTGTGGTCCCTGCGGCATAGAGCTGAACGGTGGCGCCCACGATGTGCTGCGTGCCTGCCATCGCCACACCGTTGAAGGTCACGCCACTGCCAACTGGCGTGGTCGGAGGGGGAATAATTGGAGAGGTAGGCGTGCTTCCCAGAACTGTATTGTCCGTACCGCCGCAGCCGCTGATGAAGCAGGAAAGAACACACACTGCCAGTCCGAGGAAAATGGCCTGGAAGTTACGCGGGATTGAGTTCGCTGGAGACAAGGATCCTAAATAGAATAGCCGCGATTATCGGCGGCGGTAAGGCCTGGTCAGGCCGTTCATATCGACAGAAGCCAGGAAGCTTTGCAGCGCCGTGGCCATCTGCTGGCGAGCCACCTCCACGGGCAGAGTGGTATCTATCGTCTCTGCACGAAGCAAAATCGGGATGGGCCGCTGAGGGTCCCGCGAGAACAGCGTCTGTGAGGTCGGCTTGCTGTAGACAAAACCGAGATGGCGGCGATCGCTCGAGTACTCTCCGCATGAATCGCCATTGCAGATTGTCGTCGCCTCAAGGTATTGACTGGAACCATTGTTGAAGAACGACCCGGAGAAGCTGACAGGAACGTTGCCCGCGGTGGGGAAGGTCAGTTGGCTGTGCCATAGAGAGTCCTCCCCGCGCGCAGCGTGACAGATGAGCGTGTCATGCGAACCAAGGACGGGCGACACACCGAGAGCGATGTGCGGACCTCCATCAGCGGGGGCGTATTCGGCCCAGTGAAAGAGCAGAGGACCGGCGAAGATGTTCTCGTTCCACGAGCGCTTCAGCGTGTAGCTGCCGATCTGCGCGGGAAACTTTCCAGGCGCGTTCTGATCGGCCCTGATCTGCGCAGTATACGCAGCAGAGTTGCTGTGGATGAGAGCGTGCGTCATCTCGTAACAGCCGAAGACGACAACAGCCAGCATCGCGGCGAAGCGTGGAGAAGCAGAGGTCCATCGCGTCGGAGCATACGAGGTCGGCTCTGCGATCGCCGGCTTGATCCTGCCTGGCGCCTGCCTGAGCCGGTCGATGACATAGAAGAGGAGGAACGTCGCGCAGAGAAACAGACAACCACCGATGATGTAATCGCCCATCTTCGCCTTGTTTTGCAGCGACGTGATATGCAACGCAACGATGTAATACAGAACGAGCCCGCAGAGTCGAGCGAAGTTGAAGATATACCCCAGCAGCACAGCCCCGACAACCACCGCAGCATGAGCGTACCAGCGAAACCGATAGACGTACCCCGCGATCAGAGCGATGAATCCCATGGTGACCGCGCCTCGAATACCGTTGCAGCCCGGTGCGATAAACATGCCGAACTGCGGCGTAAACATCAGGCGCAGCTGGTCGGGACTCAGCGGCTGACCGAGAGCGATCGCAAAGCCTCGTGCCACATGCGCCGAGATCCGCTGCAGCGGAAGATCGACATACAAATTGAAAAGATGGGGGATCGGGATGACGAACCACAGGAGAAAAATTGGGAACAATGCCGCGCGGAAGAGCCTGGTTCCACCGAAGAGCAGAACGACACCCGCACCATAAGCAAACGCAACCAGCCGATCCGGCGGCATGAAGATGGCCCACTGCGGAGAGATGACAAAAATGAGAATCGTCTGGGTCCGCATATGAACGGCAAGCGCGGTGACGACCAGAATAACTAGTCCCCACCAGCTGCCTTCCATCTCCCAGTCCAGGGAGCGCCACACGCGAAGGATAAGTACAAAGCTGACCAGCGGAATAAACATGCCGATCGACTTCAGTGCGTCATTGGTCCATGTCGTCCACAGCGAGAATACTGTCGGCCAAACAGAAGACAGGCCGAGGACAGCGAAAACAGCTGCTGCGCCTGCTGCCTGTATCGGCGTAAATCCAGATCTTTTTGCGGTGCTAAAAGAATGCGCTTCAGCGGTAGCCGGAAGAGTTGACATACATATCCAATTCAGACGACGGCCAGCGTGTCAGATAGTCAGTCCAGGGGCCCTTGGTTTCGTGAGGCTGGTTACTTCGCAGAGTTACGGCGAGCTTTAATACGGACCCGAGCCGAAGCAACAAACGCGCCGGCAGAACCAATCACCGCGAGGATGGCGGTTGGGTTTTCCGGTGAGTCGTCACAGGTGCCGCTGCTGACTCCGCCGTCCTGCGCGTGCAGCGGAAGGGCAACTGAAAGGAGAAAAGCAAATCCAAAAAGCAGTAGTGATTTCTTCATATATGTGTTGTCCTCAATTGGGAAGGTACCGTCACGAAAGTTGAAAGTCAACGCAGAAAAATGCCCGCCCGGTAACACTTTAGTGTATGGTGACAACCTTCAATTTGCCGCAAAAACAAAGGGGTAACACCACATTTTGAGCATATTTTTCCTGGCTAACTGCGGACTCATCAACGCTTGCGACACAGCAGGAAATCCGTTTCATGAATGAAATCATGCGTGTCGACGACCTCTCGCATCGGAGCGACTGAAGCAGTATTTCGCGCCGCGAACAATACAACTTCATTGGCCACACCACCCATGTTCACTGCATTATGCAGAAGAACAGACTGTTCCACGGGCACTATGTGGTCCTCCACTCCTGCGCGATGAAGAGGGCGAAAGATGCATTGTTTTGCATGTTTACAGAAGAGGCACTCCAGTGCCGGCTCGGCCTTACTTAGGCTGAGCCTCCAGCCATTGGCGGAGATTCGGCTCCTGCGTTGCGCGCAGCTGAATGCAGTCGTTCATGCTGTCGATGGCCTTGGCAAGAGTACGTTCTGAAGCATCCACCTTATGCGTGGCAAAAAAGCTGACGACTTCATCGCGCTGTCTCACGCTGCAGAAGGAGCCCGTTGCAGCCACAACGCGTACACCGGAGTTGGTCGTGAACTGAGCATGAACCCTGTCCCAGTTCTGTTGGATATACGCCCACGTCTGATCGCGCGTCTCACGGTTTTGCAACAGCGCCGCCAGCACGGTCCAGCTGTCCTGATTGCGAACCTGGCCCGACACCGTGTAGTCGAGCGTGCGCTTTACCAGTGCGGGATCGCGAAAGCGGGCAAGCGTATGCAGTGCGTCCGTCTGCTGGCCCGGATCGCTGGGGTCCTTGCTTGCGGCGAGTGTCTTCTCATACAGTGCCGCATCGCCGTTGGCTGTTGTCACCATGACAGCAGCATCGGCGAGCGTTGAATCGAGAGTCTTGTCCTTCTTGTTGTCAGGCGCATAAGCCCGGTCGGTCAGCTCGCGCGCTTGCTTGAGAACAGCGGGATCTTTCGCAGCGCCAAGCAGCTCGAAGAGCGTTCCGCGCAGCTGTTGACGATCGAAGGACTCGTTCTTTTCAGGAGCGCCAAGTGCCATGTAGACGGGAGCAAACTGATGGCGCAGCACGGCGTCCATCCGGATGCGGTCCTCGTCAGTCGCAATGTCGGATTCGATTCTTCTGATCTGCCGATACGCAAGATCGAGCACAGCCGCATTCGGATCTTGTCTGAGTGCGAGGACGAGATCGAGATAGTCACCAACCATTCCCTGACCCGAGCGAACAAGAGCGAAGCGATCACCGAGCAGTCCGATGCGTTCCGTCGGAGTCAGCGCAGTCTCTGCCTTCGCGACGATCGCTCTGTATTGAGCAGCCGTATAGATCGTGCGGTAGTAACCCTTGTCGACAGCGTTGGCATAGAAGAACGGTATACCAGCATCCATCGGAACAGGCAGCATCGAGTCTTCCGGCGCGACCACGCGGCAAATTGGCTGGCCGTTCGTCCTGATGCAGACCGGGATCGTCCAGCCATCTCCCATCTTCGCTCCCGATTGCTTCCCTGCACCTGAAATAAAGAACCGGCTCTGACTTACAGGAACGCCGCCTGCCTGCTTTTCGGAGAACGTAAGCAGCGGCACACCAGGCTTCGTAACGAAGCTGGACATGATCTTGTCGACCGGAAGATGACTGGTCGCGGTCTGCGCATTCCAGAAGTCCTCCGCCGTGGCATTGCCGTAGATATGCGCCTGAAGGTAGTTGTGAACGCCCTGCCGAAAGACCTCTTCGCCAAGATAGTTCTCGACCATGCCAAGCACCGCTCCGCCTTTGCCATACGAGATCCCATCGAACATCTCGTTGATCTGGTCCGGCGTATCTGCCGTCGCGCGAATCGTATGCGTGGTCCTCTGCGCATCGAGGTTCATCGTGTTGTCCAGATCCTGCGCGACGTCCTGCGGGAAGTTCCACTCCGGATGCCACTGCGTAATCGGCTTCATCTCCATCCACGTAGCAAAGCCTTCATTCAGCCATAGGTTGTCCCACCACTGCATCGTCACCATATCGCCGAACCACTGGTGCGCCATCTCGTGCGCGACCACCTCCGCAACGCGCTTCTTCGCCGGAACGGGCCCGGTTTTGGAGTCGATCAGAAGATCCGTCTCTCGATAGGTGATGCAGCCGAAGTTCTCCATCGCACCGGCTTCGAAGTCAGGCAGTGCGACCATGTCGAGCTTCGGCATGGGGTATTTGATACCGAAGTAGTTGTCGTAATAGTGAAGAACATACTTCGCCGACTCGACCGCGAACCTCGTGAGCTCGACCTTATCCGGCGTGGAGCACGCGCGAATGGGAACTCCATCGGACTTGCCTTCGGTACATTTGAAGTCCCCGACCAGGAACGCCACAAGATAGGTAGACATCTTCGGCGTCGTGGCGAAGTGAATGGTGTGTTTCCCCGCGATGGGGCCCGATTTATCCGAAATAATATTCGTGTTCGAGATCGCGGTATCGCCGGCATCGACGACGAGCGTGATGTCGTAGGTAGCCTTCAGCGCCGGCTCGTCGAAGCTCGGATAGGCGCGCCGTGCGTCGGTCGGTTCGAACTGCGTCACAGCGTAGTTGCGCGCCTTCGTCTTCGAGAGATAGAAGCCGCGCAGCTTGTCGTTCAGGATGCCGGTATATTGAATCGCCAGCGTGACCTTCCCCGCGGGCAGTTCATTCGGAAAGGTAAACGTAGCCTGTTCTTTCGCGTCGTCGAGCGTGACCGCCGCGGTCTGCGGATGTTTGTCCGCCTCAAGCGGCCCCAGTGAAACCGGCTGCGATCCCAGCTTGCCGTAGCTGTACGCTGCAACCGGCAGGACATAGGCTTTTACATTGACAAATTTAATCTCGGCAGCATTCAGCGTGATAGTTCTGCTGGGCGCGTCCAGCACAACGTCGATGGTCTCGCTGCCGGTAAAGGTAGCGGCTCGCAAATCGGGCGTGAGGGTAAGCTTATATGCCTCCGGGCGAACGCCTGTCGGAAGCCGCTGGGCCTCGACTGCGGTGGTTGCGGCAAGAGCGAGCGTGACGAGGGTAAGGAGGGTGTGACGAACAGACATGCAGTAGAGCCTCTATTTGCAATGATAATGAATTATTAATAGCACAAAGGGAATCGTGGTTCGGTCAGGGTTACCGGATGCGTCCGACGCAAAGGCGAGCCGGGCGATACTCCCTGATTGAGACTCTCTCTGCAGCGATTTCGGCAGCCGCGCAGAGCTGAGCCCAGTCCGCCGGGACGAAGCTGCGCCGGATCGAAACCGGCCCATCGTACTGAACAAAGGCATGGAGACCGGAGAATCGGGCCCACAGGCGGAAGAGATGATACGGCACGGGCTGACGGTGCAGATCGTTGATGAACCAGCCACGCGTGGCCGTCGCCTCCATCCAGCCGAGAAAGCGAACAATCTCCGCATTCGGCAGATGATGCGTGAGCAGAGTCGAGAGGACGACATCGGTATCGCCTGTCGGGTGATCGGAGAGCGCATCGCCAACCACCCAGTCAATACGCTGGCCGGACGAGGTCGCCTCCCTGGCTGCTCGAATAGCGTCGGGATTCAGATCGATGCCGGTCAGCGTAACTGCGATCCCGCGCTTGGCGGCCCACGCAGCGATACGGCGCAGCATATCGCCATAGCCGCACCCTACATCCACGATGCGCAGCGGTCCGGCCGGCCGGGGTCCGGAGTTCATCAGCTGGTCGAGCCAGCGGAGAGTCGGCCGATGCGCGAAGGTAAGGGTGTTCACTCTGGCAATATCGTGCAGACACGCGCGAAGCTCGGCGTAGCTGCAGGGCTGGTCCATCATCTCGACCAGTTCAGCGCGACGTGAGAAATCGAGCGGGAGAGACGCATTGAACGCATCTGTTTCTATCGCGTCCTGAAAAGGACAGGCGTCGAGCACAGCTGATGCCGAAGGGACGTGCGGCGAGATGGGGGGTGACGAACGAGAGGTCAAGGGCACAATCGAAATAAGAGACACCTCAAGAGTACATGCAACCGTCCTGCAATGTACCTACGACTTTTGAATGGAGGCATCCCGCTCCGAATGGCCGGAGATCTGCGACGCCTGCGCCTCGGCATAGGCAGCAGCTCCGAGCAGGGCGCACGTGTCGTCGAGAATCACGCGAACCGGGATCGATTCCAGCAGCGGAGACAGTCTGCCCTTGTCGAGAAATGCCTGTACGAAGGCGCCGTTCTGGAGCGTCTTGAGAATCTTGGGAGCGATGCCTCCACCGATGTACATGCCGCCCGAGGCCAGTACCTTCAGCGCGATATTCCCCGTCTCCGCGCCATAAGCGCCCGCAAAGATCTTCATCGTCTCAAAGCACAGCGAGCTGGAGCCGTCCTCCGCGCACTCGCCTATGACTGCGTTCGGGTCCTCCGCAAGCATGCGGTCGTGCAGCCAGCCTGGTTCGCTGATTTTCTCCACGTCCTTCAGGAAGCCATAGATATTCTTGATGCCAAGACCCGAGACAACGCGCTCCCAGCTGACCCGCCCCTTCAGCTTGTCGCGCAGATACTCCAGCAGCGCAATCTCGCGGTTGCTGCGCGCGGAGAAGTCGCAGTGGCCACCCTCCGACGGTATCGGCCGGTGCTTCTTTCCATCCCAGATCAGCAGCGCCTCGCCCAGCCCCGTACCCGCCGAGATCAGCCCGCGATGGCCCTCCGCATTGGCGTCCCCGGCGTGCAGGCTGAATATCTTGTCGGGCGCCAGCTCAGGAATTCCGTACCCATTCGCCTCGAGATCGTTGATCAGAAAAAGATGCCTGATCGAAAGCGTCCTGGATAGCTCGCGGATATCGAGCGTCCACGGAAGATTCGTGAGCTTGAGCCGACCGTCGCGTACCGGCCCCGGGCAGCCAAAGCAGGCCGAGATAATCTCTTCCTTCTCCGCTACAGCATCGCCATTCCCGTCGGCGAGAAATTTTTTGACAACATCTTCGAGCCCGGCAAATTCGTGCGCCGGAAACTTCTCATCGCGAACCGGCTGTAACCGTCCGCCCGCAAACTTATACAGCGCGAGATGAACCTTCGTCCCACCAACATCGCCAGCAAGAATCATCTACTTAAGCTCCAGAGTGCCTGTGCCGGAGGAATCTGCCGGTTCTGGCAGCTTAGCCGCTGCGACGCTGTCAAGCAAGAGGGTCAGGCGCCCACTGGCCGGACGAATGATCTGTGAAGGAAACGTCTCAGGCTGATACGGCCCCAGGAAAACATCGTGCAGCACCTGCGTCTTCGCCTCGCCTTCGATAAGGAACGCCACCTCCCTGCCCTGATTGATCACCGGCCACGTCAGCGTAATGCGCCATGTATCTTTCTGCGGAACATGGTTGGGCACAACGATATGGCTGATCTCATTCAGCGCCGCGGTATGCGGAAACAAAGACGCGGTATGGCCGTCATCGCCCATGCCGAGCAGCACCAGGTCGAAGGTCGGCGTCTCCGCTCCCTCCAGTTTGAAGGTATTGCGAATCGTCGATTCATACCGGGCCGCAGCCACCTCAGGGTCGAGTTCACCTTCCATGCGATGGACCGACTCAGCGGGCAGAGGCACCTTCGAGAGCAGCGCCTCGCGCGTCATGCGGTAGTTGGAGTCGGCGTGATCGGGCGGAACGCAGCGCTCATCCACCCAGTAAAGATCGAGCCTGTCCCACGGAACATGTTTGACGAACGGCTGTGCAGTATCGGCCAGCAGAGCAAACATCGCCTTCGGGGTCGATCCACCCGAGATGGCAATGCGCGCCCGGCCGCGAGCCGCAACCGCCTGCACTGCACTGGTTGTAAAAAGCTGAGCGGCGGCCTCAGCCACCGCCGCCGGCGTGGAAAATACGCGATAGGTGAGAGTAACTGGGCGTGGCATAGAATCTCGCAGGGTCAGATAGTTGCGTCGTTACGGAAAAATTGTACGACGCAGCTTCGGGACAAATCCGGCATCCGAAGCTGCGTCGTACGGTTTGATGCCATATGCACAATCGGCGGCTGCTGAACAATTCATCCGCAGCGCAGATCGCTTCGAACAGGTTAGGGCTTACGCCACTCCCGGCCATCCCTCGCCAGCAGTTCGTCCGAGCAGTCCGGTCCCCAGGAACCCGCTTCGTAGTTGGGGAAGCCTGCCGCAGTGGTCTTCGCCCAGGCCTCCAGGATCGGCGTGAACAGAGCCCAGGTGGCCTCAACGCCGTCGCGGTGCGCGAACAGCGTCGCATCGCCCAGCATCGCATCCAGCAGCAGCCGCTCGTAGCCATTGGCCGAGGACTTGCCCCACGCATCCGCATAGCTGAAGGACATATTCACCTGAGCCAGGTTGGTCGTCGGCCCAGGAATCTTCGCGCCGAAGCGCAATGAGATACCGTCGTCCGGCTGAATGCGCATCGTGATCACGTTCGGCTCCACGTTCTCGCCGGTGCTGTTGGACTTGAACAGATGCAACGGCGGCTGTTTGAAGACGATCGTCACCTCGGTCACGCGCTGCGCAAGCCGCTTGCCCGCGCGCAGGTAGAACGGAACGCCCGCCCAGCGCCAGTTTTCGATCCCAAGACGAATCGCCGCGAAGGTCTCCGTGTTCGAGGTCGGCGAGACGCGTTCTTCCTGTCGGTAGCCCACGACGTCCTTGCCATCCACCTTGCCCGGACCATACTGCCCGCGGATCGTATCCTGCACGGGAATGCCCTCAATCGCACGCCACACCTTCAGCTTCTCGGTGCGAACAGCCTCGGCCTGAAACGAGTCAGGTGGTTCCATGGCGACGAAGGAGAGAACCTCCATCACATGGTTCTGCAGCACGTCGCGAACAGCTCCGGCCTTCTCATAGAAGGGTCCGCGCCCTTCGATTCCGATCGACTCGGCAGCCGTGATCTCGACGTGGTCGATGAAGTTGCGGTTCCACACCGGCTCGAAGATGCCGTTGCCAAAGCGGAAGACGAGGATGTTCTGCACCGTCTCCTTGCCCAGATAGTGGTCGATGCGGAAGATCTGATCCTCCGCCAGCACGGCGTTGATCTCGTCGTTCAGCTGGCGCGCTGATTCAAGATCCGTGCCGAAGGGCTTCTCGATGATGACCCGGACCCAGCGATCCTCGCCAGCCGCTGGCTTCGCCATCCCATGCTTGCCCAGCCGATGGGTAATGTCCGAGAAGAACTCAGGAGCGACCGCGAGATAGAAAAGACGGTTGCCCTTCGTGTTGAACTTGCCATCCAGCTCCGCGAGGTGCGCCTTGAGTTTGTCGAAGCCCGCATCGTCATCGAACTCAGTGGCGAAGTAGGAGATGCGATCCATAAATGGCTTCAGCTTCGGGTCATTCTCTTCGACGCCGCCGCCCTTCAGAATTCCGTCTCGCATATCCGGGCCAAAGGTCGCGCTCAGATCGCGCCGAGCGACACCGACCACGGCGAAGTCCTTAGGCAGCAGCCCGGACTGGTCGAGGTGGTAGAGCGCGGGCAGAAGCTTACGCTTGGTGAGATCGCCGGAGGCGCCAAAGATCACAACGATGCAGGGCTCGGGGATGCGCTCACCCTTCTTGGTAGCGTCCGCTGTAATGCCGACAGGTACTGTGCTCATATCATGCTCCCTTACACAACATTCAAGGCTATGCCGAACCGGCGAACCATGTCCGGGTTGGAAGTTCCACGCCCGGCGGAGCGATGACTCCACTCCGCGCAGGCCGTGGAAGGTTTAGGACTTCTTCACGTCGTGGCCGCCAAAGGCGCCGCGCATAATGGAGATCATACGATCGGTAAAATTATTCTCTTCGCGAGAACGCAGACGGCGAATCAGCGACTCGGTAATAACCGGCGCGGAGATATTCAGGTCGATCGCCTCCGTGACGGTCCAGCGGCCTTCACCCGAGTCAGGAACAAACGCTTCCAGCCCGGCCAGCGTTGGGTTCTTGTCCAGCGCATCCGCGGTCAGGTCGAGCAGCCACGAACGCACCACCGAACCCTTCTGCCAGATGTGCGAAATCTGGGTCAGGTCGAGATTCAGCGGAGTCTTGGCCTTCATGATCGAGAAGCCCTCGGCATACGCCTGCATCAACCCGTACTCAATGCCGTTGTGAACCATCTTGACGAAGTGGCCCGCGCCCGAAGGTCCGACGTGACCCCAGCCCTCGGTCTTGCCCGGCGCAAGCGTCTCGAAGATCGGCGTCAGCCGCGCCACGGCCTCTTTATCGCCGCCGATCATCATGCTGTATCCCTCGGTCAGCCCCCAGACCCCGCCTGAAGTCCCGCAATCCACATAGTTAAAACCCTTCGCCGTCTGTGTGGCATGACGGCGCTGCGTATCCTTGTAGTTCGAATTGCCGCCATCGATGAACGTGTCACCCTTCTGCATCAGCGGCTCCAGCTTCGCAATCGTCTCGTCGACCGGATCGCCCGACGGAACCATAATCCAGATCGCGCGCGGCGCGGACAGGTTCTTCACCAGGTCCTCCAGCGAGTTGACGCCAACCGACCCATTGGCCGTGAGCTTCGCCGTCGCTTCTTTGTTGAAGTCGAAGCCGACAACCTTGTGACCTGCCTGGCGGAGACGCTCCGCCATGTTGAAGCCCATCTTCCCTAGTCCAATAATTCCAAGTTCCATTGCGTGTGTTGTTCCCTTCGTTTTTAGATGTCTTTTATGCCGCGTTGAGCGAGCTCTTGTCTGAGCTGTAAGGGTGATTGAAACCAGATAGCCTGCATGCCCAGAGAGATTGCGGCCTCACAGTTTTCGGGCTTGTCGTCGATAAAAAGCGCCCGTTCCGGAGCGTATCCGGAGATATCGATCGCGGATCGGTAGATGCCCGGGTTGGGCTTCATCTCGTGCACATAGCCCGAGCAGATGAAGTAGTTGAAGTAGCCCCGAAGCTGAAACGTCTGCAGTCGGTAATCGTTGAGTTCGCGGCTTTCGTTATTGAGCGTCGCCACATGGAATCGCTCGTCCGCAGCCAGAGCCCCCAGAATATCAAAGCATTCCTGATGAAGAACTTTGCTCTCTCCGCAAACCTTCGGCCACAACTCAGCAAACGTGAAAGACCTCGGCTCCGTGAAGACCGTCTCGCGAAAAAAATCCTCAGCAGTCGATAACCCGCGCTCCCAGCGGTAGTTCGCCGCATCATGCCGGGACTCATAATCCGCCGGATCGACACCGAGACCCCCCAGAACGCGTGCACGCTGATTCCTGTCCCAGCCGTTCGTAAGCAGCACGCCGCCGATATCCCAGAAAATACTCCTGATCTCGCCCAACGAACTCACTTACCCTCCGGAAAGTCTGCGCCTGCCGTAACCGTCTCCCACGCAGCGATCTCCTTCTGCCACGCGTCAAGCTTGCCGCGAAACCGCTGCAGCGCGCTCTTGCCCAGCAACAGGTGAAGCGGCGGATTCGGCGATTCCACCACATCCATCATTGCGTGGACCGCGCGCACCGGATCACCCGCCTGTTTGCCATCGTTCTCTGCGAAGTACTTCCGCATCGTGCCTGCGGTGTTGTCATAGTCCGCGATGCGCGTAGCGGCGATCACGCCCGAGCGGCCCAGAAAATCCGTGCGAAACGGCCCAGGTTCAATCACCGTAACCCGGATGCCGAGCGGCGCAAGCTCTGCCGCAAGCGCCTCCGACAAACCCTCCACAGCAAACTTGGTGGAGTTATAAAAGCCAATCCCCTGGCCGCCAATCAACCCACCAATCGACGAAAGATTCAGAATGTGCCCGCTGCGCTGCTTGCGAAGATACGGCAGAAACGCGCGCGTGACCCGAAGCAGCCCGAAGACGTTGGTCTCGAACATCGGCATGAACTCAGCCTCTGAGACCTCTTCAATCGCGCCGGCCACGCCATAGCCTGCGTTATTCACCAGCACATCCACCTGCCCAAACTGCGCGAACGCCTGCGTGACAGCCGAGTCCACCTGCCCTGCATCGGTCACATCGAGCGCCAGCGCCTTGGCCGCCTGCGGATACTGAAGCTCCAGATCGCTGACCTTGTCGAGCTTACGTGCCGTTGCAACAACCCTGCCGCCGGCCTTCAGAACCTCTTCCGCAAGCAACCGTCCAAAACCGGTCGATGCGCCTGTGATAAACCAAACCTTGTTCGTCTGCGATGTATTCGTCGAGTTAGCCATCTCTATATGTGACGCCGTGCCCACAGGCAGCGATGCAGGAATCCGCCGGTTACGCCCTGTGCTCGGTCACGCCATCCTCTCCGGCCACCAGCGCCAGCGTCGCCATTCCCAGAAACAGCCCGTGCTCCACCACCCCTACAATCCCGCGAATCTCCGCCGCCAGCACCTCAGGGTCATTGATCGACCCGCAGGCACAGTCCAGAATGTAGTTTCCTTCGTCCGTCAGATATGGCCCGCTGCCGTTCTTCGCCGTTCTTTGCTTTGGGTTCAGCCCCAGCGCAGCCAGCCTGGGTTCGACAACCGGTAGCGCCATCTTCACCACCTCCACCGGTAGCGGAAACCTTCCGAGGCGCTCCACCATCTTCGTCGAGTCCACCACCACAACGAACTCCTTCGCCGCGCTGGCGACGATCTTCTCCCGCAGTAACGCGCCGCCGCCGCCTTTGATCAGAACAAGCCCTGGCCCAACCTCGTCCGCGCCATCGATGTACACATCCAGCTCCGGCAGCTCATCCAGCGTCGTCACATCCATGCCCAGTGACAAACCAAGGTTATGGCTCGCATCGCTCGAAGCCACACAGCGAATCTTCAGTCCCTGCTGCACGCGAGCCGCCAGTTCATGGATGAACATCGTCGACGTCGTACCCGTGCCCAACCCGACGGCCATTCCATCCTTAACGAATTCAACCGCGCGCTTTGCGACCAGCCGTTTCGCCTCGTCCTGCGTCATCCGCGTCCCCTGAAGTATCTGAGCATCGCTCTGCTGCGAATCCTCATCATCCCATTCGTACCCGGCACCTGAGCCATCCTCGTGCGTCGCCTGAGGCAAAAAGTCGAAAGCCGCTTCTTCATCCGGCTTCGCGCAACATCCCAGGATCTACAGCTCAAGGACCTGCCGCTCAAAGATCTGCCTATCAAACCGGGCGAAGGCGGCGACACACCGTATCGCCGCCTCCCGTCTTACTTCTTCACCAGCTTCTTTGCGTGTTCGACAACATTTGCAACGCTGAAGCCCAGATGCTCCATCGCAATCGGCCCAGGAGCCGAAGCGCCGAAGCGATCCAGTCCAATCACGCCGCCGTTATGGCCGACGTACTTATACCAGCCCAGCGTCGCACCCGCTTCAACCGCCAGCTTCGGCGTATTCTCAGGCATCAGACCAGCCTTGTACGCATCGCTCTGCTCGTCGTAGATTTTGAAGCTCGGCATCGAAACCACGGTCGCGTTGATACCCGCAGCCTTCAGCTCCTCCGCCGCCTTCACGATCAGTGAAACCTCAGAGCCCGTAGCAATCAGGATGATGTCCTTGCCATGCGACAACAGCTCGTAGGCGCCCTTCTTCGAACCGGCCTGAGCCACACCCGCATCCAGAACCGGAAGATCCTGCCGCGAAAGCGCCATAAAGCTCGGGCTCTTCCGCTCCAGCGCCAGTTGCCAGCACGCAGCCGTCTCGTTCGCATCGGCAGGACGGAAGTCCGTAAGATGCGGGATCATCCGCAGGCTCATCAGATGCTCAATCGGCTGGTGCGTCGGTCCATCTTCGCCCAGGGCTACCGAGTCATGCGTAAACACGAACAGCGAATGAACGCCCATCAGCGCAGACATGCGAAGCGCCGAGCGGCAATAATCCGAGAACGTAAAGAACGTCGACCCAAACGGAATCAACCCGCCATGAGCCGCCATTCCATTCACCGCCGCGCACATACCGAACTCGCGCACGCCGAAGAACACATTGCGTCCGGTCGGGTCCACATGGAAGCTGGGCGAGTCCTTGAAGATCGTCTTCGTCGAAGCCGTCAGGTCGGCCGCGCCGCCAAACAGCTCCGGCACCACCTTCTCAATCGCCTGCATCACCACCTGGCCTGCATTACGCGTGGCTACCGGCTTCTCCGTCGGGAAGGTCGGAATCTTCTTCTCCCATCCCTCCGCCAGCTTCGCGGAAATCGCCCGCTCAAACTCTGCCGCCGGCTCCGGATACGCCTTCTTGTACTCCTCAAACTCAGCGGTCCACTCAGACCGAGCGTCCTTGCCGCGCAGCTTGATCGTGTCCCAGTTCGCACGAGCCTCATCAGGAACATAGAAAAACTTATCTTCCGGCCAGCCCAGGTTCTTCTTGGTGGCCTTCACAGCCTCCACGCCCAGAGCCTCACCATGCACCTTGTTGGTTCCGGCCTTCGGGCTGCCGTAGCCGATCACCGTCCGCACCCGGATCAGCGATGGCTTCGTCGTCTCCGCCTTCGCCTTCAGAATCGCGTCTTCAATCGCAACCAGATCATTGCCATCGGCAACATACTGCACATGCCAGTGGTAAGCCTCAAACCGCTTCGTCACATCTTCGGTGAACGAGAGCTCCGTCGGCCCATCCAGCGAGATCAGATTGTCGTCATACAGCACAATCAGCTTGCCCAGGCCCAGCGTTCCCGCCAGCGAAGCCGACTCATGCGAGATCCCTTCCATCAGGTCGCCATCGCCGCACAGAACATACGTGTGGTGGTCGACGATATTGTACGTATCGCGGTTATAAACCGCCCCCATGTGCTTCTCAGCGATGGCGAGACCCACAGCCATCCCAAATCCCTGTCCCAGCGGACCCGTCGTCACCTCAACACCCGGAGCCTCGCCATACTCGGGATGTCCCGGCGTATGCGAACCCCACTGCCGGAACTGCTCCAGCTGCGAGATCGGCAGGTCATACCCCGACAGGTGCAGCGCACCGTACAGCAGCATCGAAGCGTGGCCATTCGACAGAACGAACCGATCCCGGTCGATCCACTTCGGCTCCGACGGATCGTGCTTCATCAGCTTGTGATACAGCAGATACGCAATCGGCGCGCAGCCAAGCGGAGCGCCGGGATGTCCCGAATTCGCCTTTTGCACTGCGTCAACGGCAAGAAAGCGGAGGGCGTTGATGGAAAGCTGATCTAATTCGTGCTGCTTATCCTGCTGCTGTTCGCTCATACTTTTCCTTTGCTCTTTCAAGAGACGCGACGCGTTGGCGACGCTGAATCCGGATAATTTGGTCGATCTCTACCAGTGTACAAGCGGTGCGCGGACCCTGCATCTTTAAGCCCTGTCAATTACCGGCGGCAGGATGACAGCCACATCAATATTTCTGCCCAGCCAGCGGTCCTGCTGATTCTCACCCGGCCACGCCAGAGTAAAAATAATGTTCCCCGTCTGGTCCGCGGCCGTAGGAATATCCACAAACGACCCCGGATAACCCACAAAATGCGAGTCCAGAATCCGAGTCGTCGCCCAGTTGTCGAACGTGTACACCACGCGGAAGTGTTCGCGGTCCACAATACGCAGCGTATATCCGGAGAAGATCGCCGACACCGGCCGGCCGGTCTCGAAGATCTCCATGTGGTTGGTAAAGGTGCGCTTCTCCGGCGCAACCGCATAGCGTTCTTCCACAATCCGGATGCGGTCGAACACGCGTCCATCCGCGGCCGAGCGCAGCAGCTTCAGATACTCCGCATGAGCCCACACCAGCGGCTGTGCCGACCCCGCCGACCGCCCCAGAAACATCCCCTTCGACGGAATATCCTCGTAGTCCCACACCTGTTCGGGCAGCATCCCTCCCACCGACCGGAACTGCTCAATCGCCCGAATATACGGGGTGTAATCATTCCCAGCGCACAGCTCGTAGTGGCCCCGTTCGCCCGTCAGAATCGGCCACGCCCGGCCCTGGCCCGACCCGTCATACGGCCCGCCGTCTTTCTTCTGGCCATACCCATCATGGTTGTATCGTCGCCAGCTGTTGCCATACGGCGTCTCGATCTTCAGACAGTGATCGACCACCTTCAGCGAGTCCACAATCAGCGGATCGTCGGCGCGCCGAACCCCATACCGTACCAGCTCAAGAAACCCGGCGTCGATCACCTCGCGTGCCTCGAACTCGGTCCTCTCCCCCGGCTCCCGGTTGTTGATGTGAATCATATCCGGACCGATCTGATCGTTATAAAACGGCTCTCCCGGAGCAGGCGGCCGAATCCGCATATAGTGTCGCTTCACCTCCGGAAGCAGCACGCCATCGCTCGTCGTCGTCCACTCATCCAGATGCGACTCGATCCAGTCCGCGAACGACTCCAGATAGCTCGCCAACTCCAGCGACTGGTGATTCCGCGAAATATCCGCCGCGCAGATCAGCGCCGAAATCACCGCTGCGAGCGTCGATGGCGAATAACCCGCCGCCTCCTCCCAGCGTTCCTGCTGCGTCACCGGAGCATACCGAACCAGAAACGCCGCCGCCCGCGCCACAAACGGAAACACATCGAAGTTGCCCAGCCCGTCTTCCTTCCAAAGCCGCCACGCCAGAATAATCGGAAACGCAACCTCATCCAGCTGAATGCCAGACCAGTAAGGCGTTCCATCGATCCAGAAGTTCTGTGCGAAGCTCCCGTCCGGCCGCTGCGTACACGCCAGATACACCAGCGCCCGCAGCGCCGTATCGGTGCGCCCGCAGGCCAGCAGCGCCGTCGCGGTCTGCACCATATCCCGCGTCCACACCAGGTGGTAGCCCCCCAGGTCCGAATCCCCCTTCGAAGCCCCCCACGGAATCGAAGCCGATGCGATAAACGCACCCGAGTACGTCTTGTCCTCATGCGTCAGCAGAACATTCTGGCTGATCCGCATCAGCGTTCCGCCATCCGCCGCCACCGTGGCCAGCCGCACCGGCATCGACGACCGGCTCCACTGCACCAGAAACCGGTCCCGGTGTTCCTCATACGGAGTCGCCAGCGTCTGCATCATCTGCGCAATCGCCGCATGGTGCCCATCGCCAAACGAGATCGCAATGGTGAACTCACGGTGCATCGCAAGATCGATCTCGCCCATGATCGCGATATTTCCGTCCAGCGCCTGCCCGAACTGCCAGTTCATGCGCAGGTTCTGACACAGATCCTGGTACCCATCGCTCGACCCCACATACCCGCACGACGACCGCGAAAACCCGCAGCTGGCCCCCATCGCCAGCGACGTCTCACCCTTCCACGCCAGAATGCAGCGATCTCCCGCCACATCGATCGACCGCGCCGAGTTCCCCGCCCCGCCCCCGTTCAGGTGTGGCGCCAGCAGCGCATAGCACTTCAGCCGCGACAGGAAATCCTCATCCCCCGCGATCTTCACATTCATCAGCACCACCGGATGATGCGGATCGCAGATGAACTCCTTCGTCACCGTAGACCGTCCACGCTGTTCCTTCGAGACCACCCGCACCGCCGGAGCAGACCCATCGACGTAATGAAAGTCATAGTTGAAGTCGCGCTTCTCTTCATGAACGAAGGTCTCGCCATCGCTGAACAGCAGCTCCATATCGCGCGTCTGCGGACGATCGATCGTCGGATAATAAATCTCGTTCAGCGTGCCGTGCGACACCGTGAACCACACCCGGCTGGAGGCCGAATACGCTGTGCTCACTGCGTCTTTCTCGCTTGAAGTCCAGCGCGGTTCCAGTCCAGGCGCGCCAAATGCAGGTCCGTCGTCGTCCAGCCAGCGATACGTAGTGATCAAATCGTTCATTGAAGTATTAGAGCGCAAAAGCCGCGAACCGTTTCATCTCTGTGCGAAAGAATCATGAATCCTTCCGGTGCGCTATCATCCTGGAGGGCCCATGAGCCTTCCGGGTGCATCGTGCGGACCCGGGACAGCATCTCAGACACTGAAGCGGTCAGGATACTCCTGGCTGGCAAAACCCAACGACGACAGGAGAATAACGTGGCCTACGAACTACCCCCTCTGCCCTACGATTACGCAGCGCTTGAGCCCTTTATCGACGAAGCGACCATGAAGCTGCACCACGACAAGCACCACCAGACCTACGTCACCAATCTCAACGGAGCCGTCGAAAAACATCCCGACCTCGGTAAAAAATCCCCCGAAGAGCTCGTCAAGGACCTCGCCAGCATCCCCGAGGACGTCCGCAAGGTCGTCCAGAACAACGGCGGCGGCCACGTCAACCACACCATGTTCTGGCAGATCATGAAGCCCAAGGGCGGCGGCGAGCCCACCGGCGAAATCGCAGCTCAGATCAAAGCCGACTTCGGCGACTTCGAGTCCTTCAAAAAGCTCTTCAACGAGACCACCGCCAAGCAGTTCGGCTCCGGCTGGGGCTGGCTCATCTTCGAGGGCGGCAAGCTGAAGATCGTCACCACCGCCAACCAGGACAACCCCCTCTCGCAGGGTCACTACCCCATCCTCGGCAACGACGTCTGGGAGCACGCCTACTACCTCAAGTACCAGAACAAGCGTCCCGACTATCTCGCCGCCTGGTGGAACACCGTCAACTGGGACGAGATCAACAAGCGCTTCGCCACCGCCAAAAAGTAACCACAAACTGCTGTAAAAAGAGCATTTAGAAGAGGGCTGCCACCGTGCAGCCCTCTTGCTCCAAAGTCAAAAATGAGGTGCCGAAACTCCACGGCCACCACACATAACACCACAATCTCACCATCAAAACACCACGTTCTGCACCCACGTTTTCCCCATCTTAAGGATCAGCTAACCCCTTTAGAAAGACGAATTTGACCTCTAACCCGTTTAGATAGACAAATTTGCAGAAAATAAACCCCGTAAACCATTGAATTTAAAAGATTTACCTATCTACATAGGGAAGGGGGAAACCCCAAATGTAAAGGGCCGGACGCTGCAAACAGCAGCATCCAGCCCTAAAAAGTAAGACGAAAAAAGACTAATCGTTACCGCCGGAGCCCTTACGAGGACGCCGGTTCGCCTGAAGCACCTTCTTGCGCAGGCGCAGCGACTTCGGAGTCACTTCAACAAGCTCGTCGTCCGCGATGAACTCGATGCACTGCTCGAGCGTAAGTGCTTTGAATGGAACGAGGCGGACGGCATCGTCCGAGCCCGAAGCACGCATGTTCGAGAGCTTCTTCTCGCGAACGGCGTTGACGTCGAGATCGTTGTCGCGGCTGTGTTCGCCGACGATCATGCCCTCGTACAACTCCACGCCATCGCTGACGAAGAGAACGCCACGATCCTGCAGGCCTTCAAGCGCATAAGCCGTCGTCGTACCCTGACGGTCGGAGATGAGAGCGCCGGAGGTACGCTGCGGAATCTCGCCCTGATAAGCGATATAGCCGTCGAGGATCGAGTTCATGATGATCGTGCCACGCGTCTCGGTCAGCATCTCCGAGCGCAGCCCGATCAGACCCCGGCTGGGAATGCGGAACTCCATGCGAACGCGACCGGAGCCGTGATTGACCATCTTGGTCATCTCGCCCTTTCTCGGTCCAAGGCGCTCGATAACGGTGCCGACGAAGTTCTCCGGAATGTCGATGGAGAGATGTTCGACCGGTTCCATGAGCTGATCGTCGATCCTCTTGGTGACGATCTCAGGCCGGCTGACCATCATCTCGAAGCCCTCACGGCGCATCATCTCGATGAGAATGCCAAGCTGCAGTTCCCCGCGGCCCAGCACCTTGAAGGAGTCGGGCGAGCCCGTATCCTGCATCTTGAGCGAGACGTTGGTCAGCAGCTCCTTGTCCAGGCGGTCGCGCAGATTGCGTGAGGTCACGAACTTGCCCTCACGGCCGGCGAAGGGAGAGTTGTTGACGTTGAACTGGATCGCAATCGTCGGCTCATCGATGATGATGGGCGGCAGCGGCTCGGGGTTCTCAAGGTTGCAGAAGCTTTCGCCG
>Ga0302220_10000555_pt1 | contig 31413 bp, 29 predicted proteins | sample II_Palsa_E1_3_FD_194572 | JGI IMG/M metagenome (GOLD analysis project Ga0302220, IMG submission 194572) | Peat permafrost microbial communities from Stordalen Mire near Abisko, Sweden - II_Palsa_E1_3 | ecosystem: Environmental > Terrestrial > Soil > Palsa > Peat permafrost | place: Sweden...
TAAATTTTATCCGTCGAGGCGACAACTAGCTTGAAATCTTCCGACACCGCAGGATCGTGGCGATTTAACTCATAGGAGGAACAAATGGATATTCACATTCTACTGATTGAGCCAGATCAAGATTTTCGCGATACGTTGCGCGGATTTTTCAGAGAGAACCACGCTAGCATGTCAGTGTTATATAGCGCGTCGCTTTTGATGAAGCGTCTGGAGCATGAAATTCCCGCGGTGATTCTGATTCGCGACGGTTTGCCCGAAATGAGTACGCCCTTCGTCCTTCAACGACTGCATTCGGCCGGCTACGAGATCCCCGTGATTGTTATCGGTCATGCCCCGAGCACTATCGAGAAAATCTTGTGCCTGGAGCTTGGGGCCGATGATTACATTGAAACGCCGTGCGATATGCGTGAATTGATGTCGCGCATTCGCAATGTGGTGCGGCGCCAGTCGATGACGATACGAACGGCGCCCGAAGAACGGGACCAGTGTGCGTTCGGGGATTATCTGCTGGACTTTCGTTCGCGTTCGCTGACATGCCAAGGTGTGCCGATGACACTGCGCGAAAATGCATTTTCACTGCTCAAATTGTTCGTCAATAATCCGATGAAAGTTCTGCCCAGAAACAGTTTGGTCAACACGCTGGGCGGGTCGACGTCAGAATACAGCGGCCGTTCCATCGATGTCGCGGTCTTCCGATTGCGCCAGGTACTTGAGCTCGACCCGACCAAGCCTCGCTATATTCAAACCGTACGTGGAAAAGGCTATGTCTTTATCCCGCATGGCATGGACGCGCCCGTCATGACCCGGGACGAACCTGCGGTGCCGCCGATCGACAGCACCCGCCGATGCGGCTCCATCAACCTGCTGGGGCGATACTCGTTTGCGGTGCCCGAAGCGGTCGCGCGTGGCGAACTACGACCGCTTAGGCGCCCAAATGAGGTTTAAGTTGGCTGGCTGCTTCATTGCTCTCCGAGCCCCACGACCTTGCGTCAGGCAGTCTTCTTTCTATGAAGAAACACCGCGACAATCGTCATGTAAAGCGCGGTACCCCAGTGAATAAAGATGGGTGGCGCAAAGCCGAGGTGGGCCAGAATGACGAAACCGTCACCGATCGCGATGAAAACCGCAACGGAGTAAAGTATTGCGGTTGTGCGTAGATCTCCTCTCAGGAGAAACGTCAGGACTACGACACCCGCAAATATGTCGCGAATTCCCTTGATCCACATAAAGGGAAAAGCGGACGGATCGGTGATGGGAATGCCGTAACCGGCGGAAGCCCCCACCGGGTTCAGTATGAAATTAAGGCCGAGCCCGATAATGGCGAGTGGTACTAAGAGAGTGAACCAGAATAGCGGCGAATTCCTTCTCAATGTCGGACTATCCAAGTCGGTTTTCATGTTCATGATTTTCCTTTCTAATCCCGTCAGATGAGCGGGGAGCTTGTGGTGGGTAAGAGGATTGTCGATTCGACGCTAACGATTTTGGACGATGGATCCCAGTCCTTGATCTCCTCAGCAAATTCCTTGCTTTGCATGTACCGCCGAACGACCTCGCCGGGCTCTTCGCCCTCGGCATACGACACCAGTACGAAAGCCCGTGGCTTGCTATCGTCCTTGACGGTCCAGATGCCGTGGGGCTTGATCCCGAACAGTGGAAAGCTGCTCAGATGTCGGGGGTAAATCTGGTTCATGTAAAAATCGCGCGCTTCTTTGGTGCTTAGTGTGTATACGCGCAGTTCATAAAGTCTCATTGTCGTTTCCTCTTAAGTGAAGGATTCGCGAACTCAAGACGGCTGTTTAGGTGGCTGTACGGCGCCGACCTGGATGAAGACATCAAGCGTGTTGAGCTCGTCCCAATGCTCGACGAAGAGTCCATTCTCGACCCGCCAGATATCGATCGAGCGCATAGCGAAGGGCCTGCCTGTCGCGGGGTAGCCGAGGAAGTTTCCAGTGTGGGTTCCCTCATAGCGGAAGCGACCGACCAAGCGGGAACCGTCGGCCGACACGAACACGTCGTCGGCGAAGACTTGAAGGTCGGGCACACCCGTGATGAGGGCGCCAAGGACCTTCTTTGAACCCTCCAGGCCCGGTTCAGCGAAGGCGTTGTGGTTGACATAATTGGGCGCCGTTATCTCGTCGAGGCGGGACAGATCGTGATTGGAAACGATCTCGGCAAAGAGGTGGCCAAGCTTGAGTAGGTCTTTTGACATCTGATTCTCCTGATTCGGTCGGGTGTTGAGACCGGCTGGCCTTGATTTTCCGAACGAAGATTGTATTCTGAACAACGTTCGATAAAAGGTCAATCGTTTATTTTTCTACCGTCTTGTTCGCCATTGGGATACACTTCACCGTATGGTCAGAACGTCTGGAGTTGGGGCGATACAAGCGAGGATGTAATGGGAATAAAAGAGCGCCGAGATCGGGAGCGGGCCGCGGTTCGCGAACGTATTATCGAAGCGGCGGAACAGATCGCGGCAAACAAGGATTGGGACGCCGTGACGATCCGTGCGGTGGCCGGTGCTATCGAGTACAGTCCAGCGCTCATCTACGAGTACTTTAAAAATAAGGATGAAATCCTACTTGCCCTAATGCGCCAGGGATTCGGGCGCCTTCATGAAGCGCTCATGAAGGTCGCTGACGCGGCGCAGACACCGGCAGCCGCCGTCGAGGGCCTCGGACTCGCTTACTGGACATTTGCCCTTGAGAGCCCCACGCTGTATCAATTGATGCACGGTTTGCGCGGCGTTCCCTTCGGCACAAATGAAACACCTCCGGAAGCCCGTGCTTGCTTCGAAGATTTGCGCGCGCCAATAGAGCGCTTGATTGCCACGGCAGGCACGCACGAATCCCGGGACAGTGAACAGCAAGCGGATTTGTATTGGGCGACTTTGCACGGACTCGTGTCGTTGTGCATGAATCAACGCATTAAAGGCGGTCCAAAGCGCGCTTCAACTTTGGTCCATCAATTGGCACGCGACTTCATTCAAAGCTGCGCCACCCCACCTGGGAATTGTTAAAAAAGCGTGGGGTTTTCGACAGCTCTCGCATTGAAGCGCATCAATGCTTACGCCGAGTTTCGCGATGAAAATCGTGATTGGCGTCGAACACATTACCGACTGGGGTGATGTAACCTCGGTCGAACGTGCGAGCCGTGGCGAACGCGCCGTGGACCGCTTGTCTAATGAAAGCTTATCTTGGAGAAGCTATGCGTAACCTTCGAGGCGTGTTGTGCGCCGTGGTGCTTGCCGTACCTCTTTGTGGCGTGGCACAAGCCGACGTAATTGAATCATGGAAGTCGGTTCACATGCCTCCGCCACCGGCCTTGAAGGCGGTCACTGTGACCGATCCCGCTCATACCGCGCTACTGCTGCTCGATTTCGACACCAGCACCTGCAACGAGAAGGAACGCCCCACCTGCGTGGCTTCACTGCCCTATACTGCCGACTTGTTGGGCAAGGCGCGCCAGGCGAACCTGATGATAGTCTACAGCCTGACCAGCACGGGTACCCTGGCGGCGGTGCCACCGGCCATCGCGGCTAAAGGTGATGAGACGGTCGTGCAGTCCGGTGTAGACAAGTTCCTCAACACCGATCTCGAGGCCGCTTTGAAGACCAAGGGCATTCAGACGGTGATCATTGCCGGCACGGTGGCACACGGCGCGGTGTTGTACACCGCGAGCGAGGCGGCGTTGCGCGGCTTTAAGGTAGTGGTGGCGACTGATGGCATGTCGAGCAAAGAGCCGTTCGGTGAGCTTTCGACCGCGTGGATTCTCGCCAATGCACCGGCCAGCGTGACTAGGAACATCACACTAACTCGCTCCAGCATGATCCAGTTTCCGCAATAAGTGATATGGCGAATGGAGGTATCTCTACCGAGCAGTCGAGAAAAAGTGGAGCACCATCGACATCCTGCTACGCGCCCATCGGGACAAGGGCGCGGCCCGGTGATACTTCGAGAAAGCGATCGGCCGGAATGGCGTGCCCGAGACTGTGGATGGCTTCAAGCGCGGCGCCAATCTCGCCGCGCTTGAAGCCATCAATGCTGATCGCGAAGTGCTCATCAAGATCCGCTAGTCTAAATATCTCCACAAGCTCGTCGAGCAGGACCATCAGCGGGCAGTGTTTTGCTGCGGTCGCCGAGCAAGTCCCATAGTGGCCCGCCCGCAGTGTTTCCTTAGCGATATTCGCTCACCTTGCTAGGCATTCCTTACCGTCACGCTCCGCGTACAAAGCTTACGGCCGTAAAGCGCGAAGCAATGCAAATGAGCTTCGCTAAGCAGAGTGCAACATGTTGACGATCGCGTCGGTGATGTCGGTCTGTTGGTAGTTTGTCCTATGTATCATGCCGACGCTTCGCGTGAACGGCACAGACCCCAGTGGTATCAAACGCAGTGCCGGGTCTGCCTGCCAGTCGCCGCGATGCAGCTTGGGCAGCACCGATACCCCCATATTTTTGCGCACCAGGGCCACGATGGTCTCGATGGAAGTCAGTTCAAGATATTCATTGACCTTAAAATTCAGCGATTTCAGGGCTTGCTCGACGATTTGTCCGGTGCGTGCGTGTCGGTCGAAACGCAGAAAACTATGCGCGAGCAAAATGCGCTTCGGATCCGTATCGGTAATGTCCCGGTTGACCACCAGCATCAGCGGCTCGGTATAGAGCTGAGCCCAGGCCAGACCTTCAGGCAACTGATTGTCCGCACGTGCAACTACAGCGGCAAGATCGACTTCCCCTCCTTGGACCATCGCGGTCAGTTCTTCCGAGCGCGCCGACATCAGACGTAGATTCAATTGTGGATATTTGCTTTTGAGGCCCGCGACCACGAACGACAAGGCATCGATCACCGAAACCACGGCGCCGATTGTCACTGGCCCTTGCATGGTGTTTAATGGTTTGGCTGCCAGTTCGTTCAGCAACTCCAGGATATGTCCGATCTTGGGGGAAATCTCATGGCCTTGCCGCGTCAGTGAAATCTGGCGAGCGTTGCGGTCGAAGAGATCGCGGTTGAGTGCTTCCTCAAGTCCGCGCATTTGATGGCTGACTGCCGCTTGCGTCAGCGAAGCCTTCTCGGCAGCCGCAGCAAACGAGCCGGTCGTGGCAACCAGCTGAAAAGTTTTCAGCATTCGGATGGTGAGCATGAATCATTAGAAAAAATTAAGCTAGAGTAACTAATATTAATATTTTCTAGTGTCATAGGGAATGCATAATCGTCACTTGACGCATTTTGTAAGGCCTGATCACGGTGCTGAAAGGTTTTCGATGACACGACCCACTGCTCGCCAACCCGTATTGGAAGTCACCGGCTTGTCGCTGAAATTTTCTCGCGATGCCGATGTGCCGAATCTTGTCGACGAAGTCACGTTCTCGGTCAGCGAAGGTGAGACCCTGTGTATCGTCGGCGAATCCGGTTGTGGTAAGAGTGTGACTTCGCTAGCTTTGATGGGCTTGTTGCCGGCGCCGCCCGCAAACATCGTTTCAGGCACGGTGAGATTCGATGGGCTGGACTTGCTGACCTTGTCTGAGCGAGCGTTTGCGGATATCCGCGGCAATCGCATCTCGATGATCTTCCAGGAGCCCATGACGTCTCTGAATCCTGCTTTCACCGTCGGACATCAGATAGCGGAGTGCGTGCAACGGCATCGCGGTTTGAGCCGTCTGGAAGCGCGTGTGGAGGCGCTGGCGCTATTGCGGCTGGTGCGGATTCCCGCCCCGGAATCGCGGCTCGATGCCTATCCCCATGAGCTTTCCGGCGGTATGCGGCAGCGTGTGATGATTGCAATGGCGCTGGCCAATCGCCCGAAGTTGTTGATTGCCGACGAGCCTACCACCGCGCTCGACGTCACGATTCAAGCGCAGGTCCTGTCGTTAATACGCAATTTACAGGCAGAGACCGGCACCGCCTTGGTCTTGATTACGCATGATCTTGGCGTGGTGGCGGAAGTCGCCGATCACGTGGCTGTGATGTATGCAGGGCGTATCGTGGAGTATGGGACAGTCGCCGAGATTTTCGATGATCCGCAGCATCCCTACACCATTGGCCTGATGGGCGCGATTCCTTCGATCGGCAAACGCCAAGGTACGTTGGCGACCATCGGCGGCTCGGTGCCGTCGCCCGAGCGCATGCCGAAGGGCTGTCGCTTTGCACCGCGTTGTCCGTTCGCGCAAGCGCAGTGTATCGCGGCTGCTCCGCCCGACCTGAGGTTGACACAGACGCATCGGGTGGCATGTTGGGCGGCGCCGGTCGAGCACGCGATCAACATGTCTATGCTTGAGGCGACATCATGACTGGCATGATCGAGGCCCGTGAACTCGTCAAACATTTCGGCGGCAGGCGGCATCTGATGTCGCGCAAGCCCACGGTTTATGCGGTCAACGGCGTTTCTTTCGCGGTGCAGCAGGGCGAAACCTTTGCGATTGTCGGTGAATCCGGCTGCGGCAAGTCTACGCTGGGGCGCTTGCTGCTACGTCTGATCGATGCGACTCAAGGCCAGGTTATCTATCAGGGTAAGGATATTACGCAGCTCGACGCCGGCGCAATGCGACGCTTGCGTCGCGAAATGCAGATTGTGTTCCAGGACCCCTTTGCCTCCTTGAATCCGAGCATGACGATTGGCCGTATTATTGGCGAGCCCATTGAGTTGCATGATCTGGCTCGCGGCCAGGCGCGCCGGGAGCGCGTCGCCGAATTGCTGCGCACCGTTGGTTTGCAGCCGGACTATGTCGATCGATTCCCGCATGAATTTTCCGGCGGGCAGCGCCAGCGGATCGGTATTGCGCGCGCGTTGGCTGGCGAGCCGCGCTTGATTGTCGCCGACGAGCCTGTCTCCGCGCTCGACGTTTCGGTCCAGGCGCAAGTGATCAATTTGCTCGAACAATTGAAACAAGAGCTTGGTTTGACTTTGATTATGGTGGCGCACGATCTTGCCGTGATCCGTCATATGAGCGACCGTGTCGCGGTCATGTACCTGGGCGAGATTGTCGAGATGGCTCATGTCGACGATCTGTTCGATAATCCGCTGCATCCGTATACGCAAATTCTGTTGCAAGCCATTCCTGTTAGCCATCCCCAACAGCGGCGTGAGCGCCTTGCTTTGACCGGCGACTTGCCGAGCCCCACGGCGCTGCCTTCGGGATGTCGCTTCCATCCGCGTTGCCCGCATGCCAAACCGTTGTGCCGCGAACAAAAGCCAGTCAATGAATGTTTGCCCGACGGCCGCCAGCTTGCTTGCCATTTTTGGCGCGAGATCCAGAATCAAGGCGCCGGGGCGCCACTTATACCTAGTGTCAGTGACAAGCTTGCGCAACGACTTGTGATTTACAAAGAACGTCAGGCGGCGACGCCAAAAGGAGATCCGCATGCCTAAACTTCTCGTCAAAATAGCGCTTGCCGGAGCCTTCGCCTTAGGCGCCGGTACGGCAATGGCGCAATCGACCATTCGCATCGGCTTGCAGGATGATATCGGCAGCCTTGATCCGGCGCGCAGCAGCCAGGTGGTGGATCGCATGGTGCTGCGCTCACTGTGCAGCTCGCTGGTCGACATCGGTCCCGATCTGAAATTTGTGCCGATGCTGGCGACGGCATGGAGCGTCAGTCCCGATGGCAAGACCTGGAGCTTCACGCTGCGCCAGGGGGTTAAATTTCAAAACGGCGAGCCGTTTAATGCCAGTGCCGTCAAAGCCAATATCGATCGCGCGCGTACCTTGCCGGCTAGCAATCGCAAGAGCGAACTGGCCTCGGTAGACCACGTGGACGTGATCAATGATTACTCTGTTAATTTCGTCCTGAAGAATCCCGATTCTGCCTTGATCGCGACGCTATCCGACCGCGCCGGCATGATGCTCGCACCGAAGTCGCTGGCCAACGATGCCGACGTTGCCGCGCATCCGGTGTGCTCCGGCCCGTATCAATTCGTACAACGTGTGCAAAACGATCGCGTGGTCCTGGAAAAATTCGCCGGCTACTGGGAGGCGGATAAATATCCGATTCAGAAGGTCATCTATCAACCCATGCCCGACAGTACCGTGCGATTGGCGAATGTGCGTTCGGGCTCGCTCGACATGCTGGAGCGTTTGGCGCCATCGGACATCAAATCGGTCACCAGCGACAACCGCTTTAACTTTGTGTCGGTCGACGGACTCGGCTATTACAGTTTGACTTTCAATGTTGGCGCTCATGGTCCCAAGGCGCTTAAAGACAAACGTGTACGCCAGGCGGTCGAGCTAGCGATCGACCGCGATGCCATCAATCAGGTGATCGGCGCCGGCATTTTTTCGCCCGCGAATCAGCCGTTTTCGAAAAGCAGCAGCTATTACGATAGCGCCATCAAGACCAACAAGCGCGACGTAGTCAAGGCAAAAGCGCTACTGAAGGCGGCCGGCTACGACAAACTCGACGTGACGTTGACCTATGGCAACAGCACGGCTTCAAATCAGATGGCGCAATTGCTGCAGGCCATGCTGTCGGAGGCCGGTGTCAATCTCAAACTGCTGCCCACGGATTATGCTGCGGCGCTCGATGCCGCGCATCGCGGAGACTTTGAAATGCTGTATTCCGGCTGGTCGGGCCGTGTCGATCCGGACGGCAATTTGCATCAATTCCTGACCTGCAAGGGCAATCTTAACTATGGACAGTATTGCAATCCGCAAGTCGACAGCCTGCTTGACGATGCACGCGTGAAATCGGGCTTGGCCGATCGCAAAGCGCTCTACGATGCGGCGTCGCAGATCCTTGCGGACGACGATCCGATTGTCTACCTTTACGTGCAGCCTTGGCCCTACTTGCTGTCGAAAAAGGTGCAGGGTTTTGTCGCCTACCCGGACGGCCTGATTCGTTTGCGCGGCATGAGTATCAAAGGTTAAGCCGCGATGCTCCGACTGATAGCCAACCGTATTCTGATGGCGATTCCGACGCTGATATTGGTCTCCATGATGATTTTCGGTCTGCAGAAAATGCTGCCTGGCGATCCGGTGCTGGCGATGGCGGGGGAGGACCAGAACCCGCAAGTTATCGCCACGCTACGACTGAAATATCATCTCGATGAGCCAGTGCCGACTCAGTACCTACTGTGGATGAAAGATCTGCTGCACGGTAACTTGGGCACGTCGTTGCGTACCGATGTCCCGGTGACGGAATTGATTGCGCAGAAGTTGCCGGTGACCTTGCAACTTGCTGTGATGGGGATGATCATCGCGGTCGGGATTGGTTTGCCGGCCGGCATTTTGGCGGCTGCCAACAAAGGGCGCATGCTCGATTACGGCGCTAATATTTTGGCGCTATCGGGGATGTCGATTCCGAATTTTTGGCTTGGCTTGATTCTGATTTTTGTCGTGTCGGTGCGCTGGCATTTACTGCCGTCGTCGGGATATGTCGCCCCTTCCGAGGATTTCTGGCTCAGCATGAAAACCATGCTGATGCCCGCTTTTGTTTTGGGCGCGGCACTGGGCGCTCAGTTGATGCGTCATACCCGTAGTGCAATGTTGAGTGTGCTGCAAGCCGACTATATTCGCACGGCGCGCGCCAAGGGTTTGTTACGAGCGACCGTGGTGGTCAAGCACGCGTTTCGCAATGCCTTGATTCCGATTATCACGGTACTGGCGCTGTTATTCGGCGAGCTGTTGGCCGGTGCGGTGCTGACCGAGCAAGTGTTTACCATTCCCGGTTTCGGCAAGCTGGTTGTGGACGCCGTGTTTAACCGCGACTACGCAGTGGTACAGGGGGTGGTTCTTGTCACCGCGCTTAGCTTCACGGCGGCGAATCTGCTGGCGGACGTGCTCTATATCTTGCTCAATCCGCGCTTGAGGCATAGCTGATGGTTATTTTTTCTATTGCCGGAAGCCCGCCCCGAAAACGTCGCCGCGGCCTCGCCAAGTTTATGAAAAACCGCGCCGCGGTTGTCGGCGCGGCGATCGTCGCACTGATGTTTTTCATTGCGATCTTCGCACCCTGGTTGGCGCCGTTTGATCCGATCCGAGCAAGTTTTATGACGGTGCGCAAAGCGCCCGATGCGGTACATTGGCTGGGTACCGACGAACTCGGTCGCGACGTGCTTAGCCGGATGATCTGGGGCGCACGCGCCTCTTTGCAAGCGGGCGTCGTGTCGGTGATGATCGCGGTGCTGATCGGCGTGCCCTTAGGGTTATTGGCCGGCTATTTCGGTAAGTGGGTTGACGTGCTGATCTCGCGTCTGGCCGACGCTCTGCTGTCGATCCCTTTCCTCATATTGGCCATCGCCATGGCGGCCTTTCTGGGGCCCAGCCTGACGAACGCGATGATCGCGATTGGCGTCTCCGCGATGCCGCGTTTTGTGAGGCTAACGCGCGGTCAAGCGCTCAGCACCAAGAGCGAGGATTACGTGGAAGGTGCTCGCGCCATTGGCCTCGGTGACTTGCGGATTATCGTGCGCTATATTTTGCCGAACGTCTTGCCGCCGATTATCGTTCAGGCGAGCCTGACCGTCGCCACCGCGATTATCGCCGAGGCAAGCCTGTCTTTTCTAGGACTGGGTCAGCTGCCGCCCGCGCCGTCATGGGGTTCGATGCTGAACAGTGCTAAGGATTTTGTCGAGCAGGCACCCTGGATGTCGATTTACCCGGGCATCGCGATCTTCGTGACCGTACTCGGTTTTAACCTATTGGGCGACGGTTTGCGCGACGCCCTCGATTCCCGTGAGCATTGAGCCCGCTCTCAACCTGGACGAATTCAAATGACCTCTTTCAACTGGCAAAACCCTTATCCGACCCAGCGTCTGCCTGTATTTGCGCGCAATATCGTCTCCACCTCCCATCCCCTGGCTTCGCAAGCCGGTCTGCGGATGTTATGGAAAGGCGGCAATGCCGTGGACGCGGCGATTGCCGCCGCCGCCGCCATCACGCTGGTCGAACCCGTGTCGTGCGGCCTGGGCGGCGATGCCTTCGCACTGGTCTGGGATGGCCAGAAATTGCATGGACTGAATGCTTCGGGCGTGGCGCCTGCCGCCTGGGACGTCGATTACTTCAAACGCAAACACGGCGAAACCAATGGCCTGGCGAACCGGCCGACCCGTGGCTGGGACACCGTGACGGTGCCGGGCGTGATCGCAGGCTGGGAAGCGCTACATGCAAAATTCGGTTCGCTGCCGTTCGCCGATTTGTTGGAACCCGCCATCGAGATTGCGGAGCGCGGTCACGCGGTCGCGAATATCGTTGCGCGCAAGTGGGCCGCGGCGGTTCCGGAACTGAAGGACTACCCGGGGTTTGCCGAAACATTTATGCCGCGCGGCCGAGCACCCTATGTGAGCGAACTGATGCGCTACCCGGGGCATGCCAAGACCTTGCGCTTGCTCGCGGAACAAGGGCCGCGCGCCTACTACGAAGGCGAAATCGCCGAGCGCATCGCGGCGTTCTCGAAGCAAGGCGGCGGCGCGATGACGCAGGCCGATCTCAGTAACTACCGGGCGGATTGGGTCGAACCCATCGAGAAGGATTATCGCGGCTATACGGTGCACGAGATTCCGCCCAACGGACAGGGTATTGCGGCGTTGATCGCCTTGGGCATTCTGGAAAAATTCGATATCAAGTCGCGGCCGGTCGATCAGGTTGAATCACAGCATCTGCAGATCGAAGCGATGAAGCTCGCCTTTGCGGACATCTATCAGTATGTGGCCGATCCGCGCTCCATGGACGTGACGCCCGAGGACATGCTGGACGATGCTTATTTGACCGAACGCGCGAAACTGATTGATCCGACCAAAGCCACACATTTCGATTTCGGTATGCCCAAAGCGGGTGGAACCATCTATATGTCGGTTGCAGACGAGCGCGGCATGATGGTGAGTTTTATTCAGTCGAACTATATGGGTTTCGGTTCGGGCCTGGTGGTGCCCGATTCGGGCATCGCATTGCAGAATCGCGGCGTCGGTTTCTCCATGGATCCGAAATCGGCGAACGTTGTCGCCGGTGGCAAGCGGCCGTTCCACACGATTATTCCGGCATTCCTCACGCAAGAGGTGAACGGCACGCGCGAAGCGGTGATGAGCTTTGGCGTGATGGGCGGCGATATGCAACCTCAAGGGCATCTGCAGACGGTCGTGCGTATGCTGGACTACGGGCAGCAACCACAGGCCGCTTGCGATGCGCCGCGCTGGAAGGTCAACCCTGATTTTTCCGTCGATGTCGAGTCCGTGATGAATCCAGAAACCGTCGCGGCGCTGGAGAAAAAAGGCCATGTGCTGAAATCGATTGACGATCCGTATATGGATTTCGGCTCGGGGCAATTTATCTGGAAGCTTGACCGGAACGAGCCGGAGCGTGGTTATGTGGCGGCTAGCGATAGTCGCCGGGATGGGTTGGCGGCGGGGTTTTAGGGCGCGGCATTTTAAGCTTCAGACACTGACCGAGAAAACGACTTAACGCATTCCCGCTGAGCGGATTGTCTTTTCAGACTAAGCGATCGTGGAGATTGCGTGGCCAGCCGTTCAGGATCGCATTGACCTGGATGAAGTTATCTGGGAGGTGAGGTTGGCTGTTAAGTCCGCCGCGGCAGTCTCGGTCAGCGAGGCACATTCAACGCCGCGGGCATTGATGCTCAAGCCAACTATGCCGGTACCTTCAAGCACGGTAATAAAACGTTTCAGGGTACTCATGCGCAAGCCGGTGCGCTTGCACAAACGCGCCAGCGAAAGCGGGCCGCGCTGTTGCGACCAGGCGGACCACAGTTCGCTTAAGACGGTTTCCAGAACCGGATCGGCTTGATCTTCCTCCGTGGAATTTTCTTGCACCGCGCCTGAAGTGTCATTAGGCGCGGTCGGGTCGGGGGGGAGGGCGGAGTCCGAAGCCTCAGCCATGACACCGCTCCAACACCACCGGAATCGATTTCGAAGTCGGCGTACGCGCATGGTCCGCAAAACTCTCCAGCGGGACCAGGGCATTGGTTTCCGGGTAGTAACTGCCCAGGCAGCCCGCTGGAATATCGTATTCGACTAATAGGAAACGTTCCGCCCGCCGTTCGCTATCGTCGCTCCAGACGCTGATAATATCGACCCATTCGCCGGCCTCGAAGCCCAGCCTTTGTAGATCGCTACGATTGGCAAACACCACGCGGCGCTGGCCATAAACGCCGCGATAACGGTCGTCCATGCCGTAAATTGTGGTGTTGTATTGGTCGTGGGAGCGCGTCGTCATTAAGGTCATGGCCCGCGCGCCATATTTTTGTTCGGCATGCAGACGAGCTGCATTGTGTGGGATCGGGTGGACTTTGAATTCGGCTCGGCCGCTAGGCGTGTTCCAGACCCGGTCGCGCGATGCGACGCCGAGATGGAAGCCGCCGGGTTTGCGGATGCGTTCATTGTAGTTTTTGAACTGGTCGTAGACTTGCTCGATGGCGTCACGGATGCGCGCGTAGTCGTCGACGTACCACAGCCAGCGCGTCTTGCTGTTCTGGGCCAGGGTAGCTGCGGCCAGATTAGCGACGATGGCGGTTTCGGACAGGCAATTCGGCGAAGCGGGTTTATTGATGCCGTAGGAAATATGCACCATGCTCATCGAGTCTTCAACGGTCACGCCTTGCGGGCCGCTGGCCTGCATATCGATTTCGGTGCGCCCCAGCGTTGGCAGGATCAGCGCGTCGCGTCCGTGGACCAGATGGCTGCGGTTCAGTTTGGTGGTGATATGCACGGTCAAATCGCACATACGCATCGCATCGAAGGTGCGCTGCGTATCGGGGGTGGCCATCACAAAATTTCCGCCAAGCGCAATCAATACCTTGACCTTGCCGGCCAGCATGGCCTGCAAGGTACCCACTACGTCATAACCATGTTCGCGTGGCGGCGTGAAGTCGAATACCTGACCCAAGCGATCGAGAAATGCTGCAGTCGGTTTCTCATCGATGCCGACGGTGCGGTCGCCCTGTACATTGGAATGACCGCGCACCGGGCACAAACCCGCGCCCGGCCGGCCGATATTGCCGCGCAACAACATTAGGTTGGACAGCATCTGGATGGTGGCGACGGCGTGCTTATGTTGCGTCAGCCCCATACCCCAGGTGGCAATCACGGCTCGGCCGCTGGCATAGATATGCGCCAGTTTGTCGATATCGGCAATCGCGACGCCTGCGTCGGCCACCAGCGCGTCCCAACTTTCGGCGCGGATCTCAGCGGCGAAGGCATCGAAATGTGCTGTGTGTTGTTCGATAAACTCGACGTCGATAATGCGCTCGGCGCCGTTGCGTTGCGCGTCATCGTCCCATTCCAGGAGCCGCTTAATGACCCCTTTCAACAGGGAAAAATCGCCACCGAGTTTCGGGTGGATAAATTCCGAGCTGATTGGAACGCCGGAACGCAACATATCGGTAGGATGCTGGGGGCTGGCGAAGCGTTCCAGGCCGCGTTCGCGCAAGGGGTTGATGGAGACGATGCGGGCTCCGCGTTTGGAGCATTCGCGCAATTCGCCCAGCATACGCGGATGATTGGTCGCGGGGTTTTGACCGAAACATAAAATGGTGTCGCAATGGTCGAAGTCGTCGAGCAGCACCGTGCCTTTGCCGACGCCCACGGTTTCCGGCAAGCCGACGCTGGTCGGCTCGTGACACATATTGGAACAGTCGGGGAAATTGTTGGTGCCGTATTCGCGCACGAAAAGCTGAAACAGGAAGGCGGCTTCATTGCTGGCCCGGCCCGAGGTATAGAAGGCTGCTTGATTGGGGTCGGGCAGGCGCTGCAGATGCGAGGCAATTAACGCAAACGCGTCGGCCCAACTGATGGGCTGATATTTATCGCTGATCGCGTCGTAGACCAGAGGGTCGGTCAAGCGTCCGTGGTCCTCCAGCTCGAAATCGGATTGCTGCATCAGTTCCGCAACCGTCAGGCCGGCAAACAAATCTGGCGTGGCACGCTTGGCGGTAGCTTCCGCGGAAACCGCTTTGACGCCGTTTTCGCAGAATTCGAAGGTCGACGTGTGCTCTCGATCCGGCCAAGCGCAACCAGGGCAATCAAAGCCATCGGGTTGATTTTGCTTAAGTAGCAGGCGCGCGCCTTTGTCGCTGAGTTTGTCTTTGAAGACGCTCAACGCCACTTGCTTGAGGGCGCCCCAGCCGGCGGCCGGGTGGCGGTATTCGCTGATTTTGGGTTCGCTGGCCATCGAGTTCTCCGCAGCGTGCTGCTAAAGCACGCAGGATGTGACATAGATCGGTGGGGTGGGGTGCCGCATAGTGCCCACTATGCTGTCGCACGGCCGAACCCTTCTATGTGTCACATTATAGATGAATATAGGAACTTGTATTGCCTAAGGGTTTAGGTGCTAATCACCGAGAAATCGTACAGTTTGGTCATTTTTATTTTGATGAAAGGGCGAAAATTCGTTAAATTAAGCCGTTTTCATCGATAAATCGATTATTTACGTAAAAATTTGGCCGAATATCTGAATCAAAAAATAAGTGGGTAATCGATCGAACTACAGGAATTCACTCCAAATAGATGTTAATTCAGTGCTTAATATGAAATTAAAAACATATTTAGCACTGCCACGCCGCTTCAATGTGCTTCTAGTTGAATCTTGCCGCGAAACACAAAGTATTGATAAAAATTGTAGCCCATCATGATGGGCATCATCAGCCCGATTCCGACCATCATAAACACCAGGGTCGCGTGGCTGGACGCCGCTTGTGACAAGCTGAGCCTCCCGGGCACCAAATCGGGAAACAGGCTGAGCGCCAGTCCGGCAAACGAACTGATAAACAACAGCACGGCGGCGCGAAACGGCGCGTGAGTCCGGCGAGTCAGCACCGCCCATACCACGCCGGCAAACGCCAAAGCCGAGACGACGCCGAGCATCAGCAAAGCCTGGAACACGGTCGGGTCACTCCAGCGCAAATGTGAGATCGGGCTGATGATACGCGTGCCCGCCGTCAACAGGATGGCGGCGGTGACCGTGGTGGCCGCAGCACCCAGCGCATAGCGGCGTGCGGCATGTTCGAGTGGTCCGCTAGTCTTTTTGACGAGATAGGTCGCGCCCAGCAGCGCATATCCTGAGGCTACGCCCAAGGCTGTCAGCGCCACAAAAACGCCGCTGGCCAATCCCGGCGCCAGCCCCGTGATGACGCGGCCGAGGATCACGCCTTGCGCCAAGGCGGCAATCGCGCTGCCGACGCCAAAGGCAATATCCCAAGCGCGTTTATAGTGCGCGGGATGGCGGAACTCGATCGCCGCACCGCGCAAGATCAAGCCGGCGATCATCGCCATCACCGGGATATAGAGTGTCGACAGCAGCAAAGCGTAAGCCGCCGGGAAGGCGCCGAATAAAGCGCCGCCGAGCACCACCAACCAGGTTTCGTTGGCATCCCAGACATGTCCAATGGACTGTATCATCAGGCTGCGATCGCGCTCTTCGCGCGTCATCAGGCTCAAAATCCCTACGCCGAGATCGAAACCGTCGGTCACGACATACAGCACCAGCATCAAGCCAATCAAGCCAAACCAGGCGCTCGTCAGCGTTGCATGAGATAACGCGCTCATCTGAGCCTCCCCTATAAATTATGATTGAGTTTCAAGGCGCGCCACCCCCGGCCGCGTGGGGGCCGCAAATGCAGGCGGAAGGGCGCCAAGGTCTGGGCCTTTTTTTAGCCATTTATAGGCAAAGAACCCGAAGGTGGCGATCAAGATGGCGTAGAAAAACGCGAACATGACCATGCTGGTGGCGATGGTGCCGGCCGGCAGTAGCGTGGCCGCATCGCGGGTGCGCAACAAACCGTAGACGACCCAGGGTTGACGTCCCACCTCGCGTACGATCCAGCCCGATTCGACGGCGATATAAGGTAGCGGGATACTGAGTGTCCAGGCTAGTAGCAATTTTCGCTGCCTTAGCATGTCAGTTAGGCGGCCGCGGGTTTTGCGCCAGATCCAGGCGCTCCAGAATGCCAAGACCATAAACCAGAAGCCGATCCCGGCCATCACCCTGAACGCATAGAACAAGAGCGGCACCATGGGCGGTTGGTCGGCGCGCGGAATATCGGCCAGGCCCGTGATTTTTCCGGTCAGACTATGGGTGCCGAGTACGCTCAGCATCGTGGGCAACTCCAGCGCCCAGTCATTTTTTTGCTGCGCTTGATCGGGCCAAGCTAGCAAGGCCCAGGGTGCGCCCGAACCAGGCGCATTGGTGTGCCAGTCGCCTTCGATGGCGGCCCCTTTGGCGGGCTGAGTGCGAAACACTTCGAAGCCGCTGGAATCCCCTAGCCAGATCTGCAACGGCGCGATCACCAGCAAGGCGATCAGGGCGAGCTTGAACGAGCGCAGAAAGAAATCGGCGTAGCGCCGCCGGTAAAGATAGAACGCCGAAATGCCGGCGATCACAAAGGCGCCGGTTTCAAGCGCACCGACCCACATATGGGTGACGCCCCAGATCATATCGGGGTTGAATATCGCGGCCAGATAGTCGGTGACCACCAAGCGGCCATCGACCACGGCGACCCCGGCGGGGCTTTGCATCCACGAATTCGCGACCATGATCCAAAAGGCCGAGAGCGACGAGCCGAACGCGACCATCGCCGTGGCAAACCAATGCACGCCGCGTGGCACACGTCCCCAGCCGTAGAGCATGACACCGATAAATCCGGCTTCGAGCATAAATGCCATGGTGCCTTCAAAGCCCAGGATGTTGCCGACGAATTCACCGGTATAGCGCGAGAACCCTTCCCAATTGGTGCCAAACTGGAATTCCATGGGAATCCCACTGACCACGCCGACGGCAAAATTCAGTACCAACAGTTTGGCCCAAAAGCGCGCGTGACGGTAATACATGACGTCGTTGGTGCGTATCCAGAGTGTTTCGACGAGTAGCAGAAACGCCGACAAACTGATCGTCAGGATCGGCCAGATAATGTGGAAAATCGCGGTCATCGCGAACTGGCCGCGCGATAAATTAACTATGTCGTTGATAGCCATGATTGTGTTGGGGCCTTTCTCAATGAGGCTGAAGCAATCGCCGTGATAGGGTCATGCGCCGGCCCGGCTGGGTTTGCCACGCGGCGCCCCGATCAGGCGCCATGGCACCCGGTGAAATATAGGCGCGTAACCGAGTCGCGCGAACCCTCCCTGATGCGGCATTCAGCCGCGTTTGTCCTGCAATCGGCCGACTTGCGGCAACTTGCCGCAGCGTTTGAGCATGCTCGCAGGATCTGGCGAGACTAGCTGGAGGCGCGGCAATGCCCGGGTCGAATGAGGTGTTCCGTCGGCGCTCAAATTTCGAGATGGATGGGCGGTCAGCAACTATATAATTGAGCCCCATATAAACGATTCATGAGAGGACGCAAGCGAGGAAGCCTCTGACGGTCGCGTTCTCAAGCCTGCCAAGAAGTATCGATACCGCTGGTTTTGCTGGTTAAAGCAGGATGTACGGACCCGATTAGCGTAAATAGGAAAACTGATGCGGCAAAGCAATGTGTCGGACACGTTTTACCGTTTGGCCGGGATGGCAATTTGCGTACTCGCTTGCGCAGCGCCCGCCTATGGACAAGCTGCGGCGGATGGCAGCATTGCCGATTCGATGCCGCCCAGCAGTCTCTCGGGCGGTCGCTTACTTCTGACGCAAGGCGTTTCTTCGATCGAGGGCGCGGCGGGCGGCGGCTTGACACCCTGGGCGTTGATCTCGGGTTATGACACCGCAAACCAAGTCGGCGGTAGTGTTTTCGATACCTATATTAAAACCCAGGATTATTCCCTGAATACCTACGGCGTCGCATTGGGGCTCGGCAACCGTGTCGAGTTCTCGTTGGCCAAGGAGGCATTCGATACGCGACAAATCGGTGCGCTGTTGGGTTTGGGCGCGGGTTATACCCTGACTCAGGATATTGTCGGCGCCAAAGTGCGTTTGTTCGGCGACGCTGTGCTGGATCAGGATAGCTGGCTGCCACAGGTCGCCGCGGGTATTCAATTCAAGCACAATGAAAACGGCGCGGTATTGGCGGCTATCGGCGCCAAAAGTAACTCGGGAACGGATTTTTATCTGAGCGCCACCAAGTTGCTTTTGGATCAAAGTCTATTATTCAACACGACCTTACGCCTGACGAAAGCCAATCAATATGGATTGCTAGGATTCGGCGGCGATAATTCGAACAGTTACCATCCGGAATTTGAAGGTTCCTTGGCTTATCTGTTATCGAAAAAACTTGCGGTCGGCGTCGAGTACCGCAGCAAGCCCAATAATTTGAGTTTCGCACGCGAGCAAAATGCTTACGACGCTTTCGTGGCCTGGACTCTGAATAAGCATGTATCGCTTACGGTCGCCTATGTTCAGCTAGGCGATATTGCAACCATAAAAAACCAATATGGCTATTATGTTTCTGCGCAAATCGGCTTCTAAATACCGGCTGACTCGGCCGGGGCCTACGCCTCGAACGCACTGGGCCGCACGGGCCGCGACCGGCATCGCCAGCTTGCTGCTGGCGCTCATCTTGAATGCGATGCCGACGGCAATTCGCGGCGCCTATGCCGACGACAGCCTGTATCAGGCTTTGGGGCAAAAGCAAGGGATTATCGAAATCGTCAACGATTTATACGACAGTGTGTTGGCCGACCCTCGTCTTCGGCCATATTTTGTCGACGCACCGCAAAAGCGTATCAGACAAAAGCTGTCTGAGCAGATTTGTGTCTTGGCCGGTGGGCCTTGTCAATACACCGGACGCAGTATGGATGAAACCCATCGGGGGCTCGGAATCGATCGGCCGGCATTTAATGCCTTGGTGGAAGATTTGCAGCTTGTGATGGATAAACATCACGTGCCATATCACCAACAAAACGAATTACTGGCAAAGCTCGCCCCGATGTATCGCGTTATCATAGAAAAATAGACAGATAAAGCCGCATCGGCAAGCGATAGGATCCGATAATGAAATATTCAAGACTGGTATTACTGCTCGGGCTTATCGCTGCGGTGCTGGCGATTAGCGAAGCAAGCGCCGCGACACTGGAAATCGACTTTAGCAATAAAGCCGGGGGGCCGCTGGCTGACGCTGTGGTCTATGCCATGCCCGTCGACGCCAAAGTGCCGATGAAAGCGCCGGGCACGGCCATAATCGATCAGATTAAACGCACTTTTGTACCCAAAGTAACGATTTTGCAGACGGGTACGCCGGTGACGTTTCCCAACAAAGACAATATCGAGCACGATGTGTATTCGTTCTCGCCGGCTAAAACCTTCGAACTCAAATTGTATTCCGGTGTGCCGGCGCACCCGGTGGTGTTCGACAAACCCGGACTGGTTACGCTCGGTTGCAATATCCACGACCAGATGATTGCTTATGTGTTGGTGGTCGACACCGCGTTTTTTGCCAAGTCCGATGCGCATGGCGTGGCGCGCATCGAAGGTTTGCCGCCGGGCGACTACTATATCAAGGCTTGGCATTACCAGATGCCCGACGGCGCCGCACAACCGTCGCAGCGTGTGACGATCTCGGCCGACCAAAGCATTAAATTCCCGCTCGATGTCGCGGGCGGTGTCACGGGAATGATGAGTATGCCTGGCCACTCCTGGTAAACAATATGCCGACCATGGGATTTCGCATACACCATCTACACACTCGCATCGCGTTGGTCTTTGTGGTGCTGTTGCTGCTCGTCCAAATCGCCGGTTTTTCGGTGATTTCGACGGCGATTTATTCGAATGCCCGGCGTACGGTCAATAGCGAGTTGGCTGTTTCAGAAAAAGTTTTCCATCAATTGTTGCAAAGCGATGACGAAAAACTGCGCCAGGCAGCCACGGTTACCGCGGCTGATTTTGGTTTTCGCGCGGCCGTCGCAACTCATGATCAGGCCACCATCGAATCGGCCCTGAGTAATCAGGGGGGGCGGATACGTGCCAATCTGGTGATGCTAATCGGCACGGATAACAAGTTATTGGCCGATACCCGTGGCGTCAACCACGCGGGCGACACCTTTCCATTTCCAGATCTGATTGCGTCGGCACGCCGCGAAGGCAGTGCTTCGACCGTGGGCTTGGTCGATGGTCACCTCTATCAACTGGTGGCTGTGCCGGTGCTGGCGCCGCTGCCGATTGCGTGGGTGGTAATGGGGTTTACCGTTGATGATGCATTGACTCATCGCCTGAGCGACCTGACCTCGCTTGATGTATCGTTTTTAACCAAGGCGCCAAGCGGTAATTGGACCTTGCTCGCGACCTCATTGACTCCTGCGCGCGCGGCCCTGGTGGCGCCTGCGTTGGCGGTTGCCGGAGCCGGAGCCGGCGCCAGTGAACTAACGCTGGCCCATGAAAATTTCGGAGCACGTATTATCGCGCTCGAGATGGCGGGGCAACCGGTAATCGCCGTGCTGCAACGTTCACTGGACGAGGCCATGGCGCCGTTTCGGCGCTTGCAATCGGTGTTGCTGACGATCTCCGTGGTGGGTTTTTTTATTTCCATCGTCGTGAGTGTATTGACAGCGCGCAGCGTTACCCGGCCGATCGGAAACTTGTCGCGTTTCGCGCGCAGTCTTGGGCATGGCGACTATTCATCGCCGGTCGAAGTCGTCAACGACGATGAAATCGGTGAGCTTGCCAAGGCTTTTAACCTGATGCGCGACGATCTGGTGGAGCGCGAAACCCGCATTCTCGATCTTGCTTATCGCGATCCGCTGACGCGCTTGCCGAATCGCATTCTATTTTCCGAGAAGGTGAACCAGGCGCTGGCACGCGCCCGTTCTGCGCAGCACATGTTTTGTATCATGATGATGGACCTGGATCGCTTCAAACTCGTCAACGATACGCTGGGTCACGACGTCGGCGACCGACTGTTGTGCGAGGTGGGCGCACGCTTGAGCAAGACGCTGGTGCATGAGGGTGATCTGGTTGCGCGCTTGGGCGGCGATGAATTTGCGCTGCTCTTGCCCAATACCGATCTGCCGCGCGCGGAGCAAGTTGCGCGTCAGGTGACGCAGGCGCTTGAAGAGCCGTTTTCGATCGATGGTCAGAGCATCGATATGGGCGGCAGTATCGGCATTGTTGGCTATCCGCTGCACGGCGAAGATTTCCATATCCTGATGCGGCGGGTCGATGTTGCCATGTATATGGCCAAGCGCGCGAATACGGGCTGGACCATCTATAATGCGGCCGACGATAAGCATGACGCGGAACGCTTGACTATGCTGGGAGAGTTGCGTCGTGCGGTCGAAAACGATCAATTGACCTTGTATTACCAGCCCAAGGTCGACCTGTCGGATTATTCGGTGAAATACGTCGAGGCTCTGGTCCGATGGGTTCACCCCGAACGGGGTTTTATTCCGCCCGATCAATTTATCCCATTTGCCGAGCAGACCGGCTATATCAAGGTGCTGACGCGCTGGGTCGTCAACCAAGCCATGCGCCAAGTGGCCGCCTGGCGTAGCGCCGGAATTGAAATTAGTGTCTCCGTCAATGTCTCGGCGCGCGATTTATTGCAAGCCGATTTACTCGACATGTTCGAGCGTTTGATGGCGCTGCATCAGGTTCTGCCGGAGTGGATCTGGATAGAAATTACCGAAAGCGCGGTCATGGACGATCCCGTGACGGCATTGGCTACCTTGGAGAAATTGCATAAACGGGGCCTGCGCTTATCGATTGACGACTTTGGCACAGGTTATTCTTCGCTGGCTTATCTCAAGCGCTTGCCGGTCGGCGAACTGAAAATCGACAAATCGTTTGTGATGGGTATGATAGACGATAAAGACGACGAAGTTATCGTGCGCTCGACCATCGACCTGGGCCACAACATGGGGCTTAAGGTCGTTGCCGAAGGGGTCGAAACCGAAGCGGTGATGCTGCGACTGGGTGAGCTCAAATGCGACCTGGTGCAGGGATATTTTGTCAGCCGTCCTTTGCCTGCCGGGCAATTTAGCGATTGGTTGAGCACTTGGCAGGCGGGCGTTGCCGACAAAATTCATCAAGCGCAGGTGCTGAATTAGCGTGCTTGCCCGCCAAGAATCGGCTTTTTTCCGCGATCCATGCAAGCTTATGAGCGGATCAATGGCATGATGTAGCTGATAAATTGGTCGCGCTATGGGTAGAATAGGCTATCAAGTCAATGTAGTGCGTAGGATGATGAGTGAGCTTTTACAGGGACCAAAGCATGGCAATGTACGTAGCAAGCACCGGGGCGGCTGGCGAGATGAGCCTACTGAACCAATTCGAAGATGACACAGGGCGCCTCTGTCGCGCATTGCGGCTAAGCGCCAGCGCCGACGGCAAAAGTGTTTTACTGATCGACGTGGATGAACGCAAGGTGGGCGTCCAACGTGAATCACGCTATGAAATCACCACCGGCGAGTTGATCGCGCTAATACGCGCCCACGGCGCCGAACTCCCCGGCGAAACGCATCTGCCAACGACCGACGCCGGCTAAGCGTCGCAAGCAGGCATCGCTTTATTCGCTGGCCAAATACCTTAAGGCCAACTGCGTGGCGGTATCGAGTTTCTGAAACTCCATACCGTGCATCACCCAGGGACTGCGATCGACATTTTGTCGTATGTTGCGGATCACGACCACGGTGTCGATATTAATTTCGATACCCTCGGAGACGACCTGGAAAGACACTCTGACATTGTCACCTTCGGCCGCGATTGGGGCCGATGCCGCGACTGATAGACCGCCCGCACTTAAGTCCCGCAATAAGCCCATGCCCGTAAGCGGACTGTCCGAGCTGGTGTTGGCGTCGTTGCGGAACATGATGGGCAAGACGGTGCGCATCCGCGTATCGTGCCGTGCCCGTAAGCGGCGGATATTAGAGGGCGGCGATAACACCAGAAAATCGAACGGCAGCTTGCACACGGCATCGACGGTACACACAAAATCAAATACCGCACGACGATTCATAAACAAGACATCGATACGTTCGCCAAATAATAGTTTGACGGGCTCAACCTGATGGCCTGCATGGGGCGGTGTGACAAATAAAGAGCGGTTCGGCGCAAAGCCGATCACCAAACTGTTCAGAACGCCATAACCGGTTTGCGCGGGCATGCGGATGCGCAGCAAAGCACCGGTTTTGATATGCATGTCGTCCAGCGTCGGAGCCGCCGGCACGTTGGGGGCCGCGGCCTCGCCCGTCGAATCGTCCTCCGGTGGCGCTTCAACCGAGGTAGATGCGAGTCGGCAGGGTTTGAAGTGCGCCATCAGGAAATCGCAGGCTGCAGCGTTAGGCAGCACAGTCCCCGCCTTGAGCAGTCGAGTGCCTTGCGGATTAACAATATCGAATTTCAACGGCTCGCCACGGTGTAAATCAGCGGGTTCTAGTCGTAGCGTCGGCGGCCGTGCTTCGTGCTCGTCGGCTTCTGGGTTTAGCGTGACATCATTCATTAAAGTTGCCTGTCTTGGGCCCATAGCCAATTACCCGGGCAGCGGCTTGCCGCCTCCTGGTATGGCCGGGCGCTAAATCATAAATTTGACAGTAACGTTAGCCGAATAAAAGGGCCGGTGCAATAAAAGCTGCTTCAGAATATATATTTTAGGCAAATAAGAGAACGGGCGACATAGTGTCGCCCGTTCTCCAATTTTCAGCCAGTATAAAATTAATGAAATAACTTGACGGCCTGGGTCAGGGTTTTAAAAACGCCCCAAGCGAGTGGAATGAGTACATAGAGCCAGAAAACCACCATCACCGGCTTATTTGTTGGGTGTCCTTCAATCATCTTGTTCTCCTTGCGGCCGATGTCAATCAAGCTGCTTGCATATGGTGTTTGGGATCGACCTTTTTTATCAGCAGGTTGCAGACGAAACCGAGCACCAGCAGTATCACCATAATGTGCAGGGTCATGGTGTAGGCATCGGCTTTGGCGACGCCATTGGCGACTTCATAAGCGCGGATGTAGTTGATCAGCACCGGACCCGCAATCCCGGCCGCAGCCCAGGCCGTCAGCAAGCGACCATGGATGCCGCCGACGAATGCCGTACCGAAAATATCCGCCAGATAGGCCGGTACGGTCGCAAACCCGCCGCCATACATGGACAAAATAACCCCATAAGACGCCACGAAAAATACGATATTGCCGCTCGCGCCAAAGGTCGGCACTAGGTAATACAGCACCGCGCCCAATGAGAAAAATACAAAATAAGTATTTTTGCGCCCGATTAAATCTGAGGTTGAGGCCCAGACAAAGCGCCCGCCCATATTGAACAACGATAGCAAGCCGACAAAACCGGCCGCCGCCGCCGCGGTAATGGTCCCTTTGAAGCTCTCTTGGATCATCACCGACGCTTGGCCCAATACCCCGATACCCGCGGTGACATTAAAAAACAACACGGCCCAGATCAGGTAAAACTGCGGAGTTTTGAGCGCTTCATCGATATCCACATGGGCGCGTGTAATCATCGAATTTTCGACCGCCTTGGGAGTCCAGCCTGCCGGTTTCCAGCCCGCGGGCGGCACGCGGATCGCGAGCGAGCCGATCGTCATGGAAATAAAATAAAGCACGCCCATCACCACAAATGTCTGGGCTACACCCACCGAGTTGGCTGTTTTGAAGTGATCCATCAAATACACCGACAGCGGCGCGGCAATCATCGCGCCTCCACCAAAGCCCATGATCGCCATGCCGGCTGCCATGCCCCGGTGATCGGGAAACCAGCGTATCAAGGTCGAAACCGGCGAAACATAACCGAGGCCCAAGCCGATTCCGCCCAACAGGCCATAGCCTAAATAAAGCAGCCAGATTTGATGTAGCCAGACGCCCAGCGCCGAAACCAGGAAGCCCGAACCAAAACAGCATGCAGCCGTGAACATGGTGCGCCGCGGTCCGACTTTTTCCAGCCAGTGCCCGGCGAATGCGGCGGATAGTCCAAGACAGACGATGGCAAACGAAAAAATCCAGCCCAGCGTGGTTAGCGCCCAGTCGTCCGGGGCTGATTGGGTGATGCCGATCACTTTGGTGAGCGGCGCGTTGAATACCGAAAATGCATATGCTTGCCCAATACACAGGTGTACGGCGAGTGCTGCGGGAGGCACCATCCAGCGGCTGAAGCCGGGCTGTGCAATGGACGCATCCTTTGTGAAGAAACCCGGCCGCATGCTCTCGGCGCCGTTTTTATATAAGTCGCTGATGTGGCTCATAGGATCTCCTTCGCGCGTCTATTTTTATCGGATAACTAAGTTTTGCCAAAGCGTAGATTCCGAATTTGCACCTTACAATTAGCAAAGTAGACCTTACAAAAGGCTTATTCAATAAGAGGTAACGCTATGTAAATGAAAGAGATTGCTCGTGCGATTGAGCCGCCGGCCAATTGCGATAAACTCTTTCGCAGCGCGTCGAGGATTTCCTCCGGCAATAGGTAAAGCAATGATGCGGTGCACAAGTGGCACCCTCAATCGGGAGTTGACAGTGACAGACCAAGCGAGCGGCCCGGCCGCCCAGACTCATGCCGTTTCGACCGGACTGGCGGTCGGCCAGAAATTCGTCAGCGGCACGTTTGCGCTCGATGCCGAGCAGATCAAAGCCTTTGCTGCGATGTACGATCCTCAGCCGTTTCACCTCGACGAAACCGCGGCGCAAACTACATTTTTTGCCGGTTTGGCTGCCAGTGGCTGGCAGACTGCTGCAATCACGATGCGTTTGGTTGTGAGCAGCGGCATACCGCTGAGCGAAGGCATTATCGGCGCCGGCGCCGAGCTTAGCTGGCCGCAAGCGACTCGTCCCGGCGACGTGCTGCAGGTGTTCAGCGAAGTGGTTGCCGTCAAACCGTCGCGCAGCCGTCCAGGTTGGGGGATTGCGACCTTGCGCAGCGAGACCGTGAATCAGCGCGGTGAAGTACTGCAAATTCTGCAAGCCAAATTAGTCGCCGAGCTTGCCGCGAACGATTGACGTGTTGCATGGCGGGCTTTCCGAATTGTGGTACACGCGGGATAATGGCCGCTCTGCGCGGCTTGCCATTCGCTCCGATACTGTCGACTTATTCGTGCGATATCGATCGAACGGCACACCGCGCGCGCCGATGAGATCGCCATGCCCTTGCCAAAATTCACACCCGCGGCGATTCGCCTCGGGCTAAGCCGCTTCTATGCCTCGCGCAAGACCCGCTTATGGGCTCGGCGCATTGGCATAGTGCTGATCGTTTTCGGTGTCACGGTATTTTTCGGCGGCCCGCCGCTGATCCGCCATCTTGCCGAGCATCAACTCAGTCAAATCATCATGCGCCCCGTGTCGGTCGGCCGCGTGGCTTTGAATCCGTACACCTTGAGGTTGGAGGTCGATCAACTGCGCATCGGTGAGCGCGATGCAGGCGCTAGTGCGGCTGGTGCGGCTGGTGCGGCTAGCGTGGCGCCACCCGGGCAGGTGAAATCATTTATCGATATCGCCAAGCTGGTGGTGCGTCCATCGTGGTCCTCGGTATTCAGGCTGAAACCGGTGATCGGCGAACTCTATATCGAGACGCCTGTGATCCATCTGGTACGTACGGCGGCCCGGCGTTTCAATTTCTCCGACTTGATCGACACCTTCTCGAAGCCGGCTGCACCCGATAGTCAACCCGCGCGCTTTTCAGTTTCCAATATTCACCTTGAGAATGGGCAGATTGATTTCGACGATCAGGTGCTGGGCACGCATCACACTGTCGATCAGTGGCGTATCGGCATTCCCTTTATCGCCAACCTGCCGGCCAAGACCGATATATTTGTCCAGCCTTTGTTGCAGGCCCGCATCGATGGCAGTCTGGTGCGTGTGACGGGGCAAACCAAGCCTTTTAGCAATACCTTGGAGTCGACGCTGGCATTCCAGATCGATCAATTCGACCTGACCCGGCTGCTACCCTATGTGCCCTATGTTGCGCCGCAGGGCTTGCCGGTGAAACTCCAGCAAGGTTGGTTGTCGACGCAATTGAATGTCGGCTTTTCCCGGGTGGACGGCGAACCCCAGCTAAAACTGAGTGGCACGCTTGACCTTCGCGACCTGGCGCTTGCCGATCAGGCCGCTGCGCCTTTATTCAGGGTTCAAAATATCCACGTTGCCGCCGCCGATATCGAGCCCTTACGCAATCTCGCTCATCTGGCCGACCTACGTATCGATGCGCCGCAATTGGCGCTGACGCGAGACCGACAAGGCCGGCTTAATCTGCTGAACCTGTTGAGCCCTTCGACGGCGGGTGCAGCGCCAATACAGCCTCGCGCCACGGCAACTGCGCCCGCACCGGCGTCCGCGGCCTTGAACGCAAGCAGCCCGGCCAGCAACGATGCCGCTTTCGATTTTGCAATCCAGCACTTTGCATTGAACAACGGTGCGGTTAATTTTGCGGACAGCAGCACGGTTAAACCGGCGCACCTCGCACTCGCTCAGTTGGGTCTGACGCTGGCCGATTTCTCGAGCGTGGCGCGCAGTGCGGCGCACTTCACGCTGCACACTCAATTTGAGGCAGGTGGGCAATTCGATGGTCAGGGCAGTTTGACGCTGGCCGCGCACCAAGTCCAAGCTCAGTTGGCGCTTAAGCAGCTCGCCTTGCCGGCTTTGCAACCCTGGCTTGATAGCGTTGTGGACGCGCGCATCGGCAGCGGCCAATTGTCGGCCCAAGCCAACCTGAACGCGGATTGGTCGGGCCCAATACCGGCTTTGACGATCAGCCCCGCACAACTTGACCTCGATACCCTGAAGGTGGTGCATGGCCTCGACAATCAGGCCTTGCTGGCACTGGGCCATGGCACGGCGCACCTGAAACAATTCGACTTGGGCGGGCGCCGCGCCGAGTTGTCGGCGATCGATCTGGACGGTTTGGTGCTGAACGCCAACCGTAACACCAACGGTGAAATCGACCTGACCGCCTTGCTCAAACATACGCCCGATAAACCTGCTGAACATGCTCCGATGGGCAAACGCGCAAGCGTTCCCGCGGCCGCGCCCGCTTGGCATTATCAGCTCGACGCCTGCAACCTGACGCATTCCAGTGTGACTCTGGTGGATAACGCAACCTCGCCACACGCGACCTTAAGCTTGGCGCCGCTACAAATCAAACTCGGCCAGATCAGCGATGCATTCGACAAACCCTGGCAATTTGCGATTACTAGCGCGCTCAACAAGAAGGGCGACTTTACGGCGCAGGGCACAGTCAAACTGGCGCCCTTCGATGTCGCCTTACGCATAGAAGCTAAACAACTCGATCTTGCCGCGTTCGAGCCTTACTTCGGCACGGCCATCAATGCCTCGATCGCCAGTGCCTTGTTTAACGCCAATGGCGATTTGGCGTTTGGCCAGGGCGATAGCGGCTGGCATGCCGCTTACCAAGGCGACGCCGGCCTTGATAACGTGCGTATGCTGGACAAACAAAGCGCCGATTTGTTTGCCGGCTGGCGCTCGCTGGCGGTGTCGCATATCAAGGCGCACTATGATGCGAGCGGCACCGATCTGAACGCCGGGCGCGTGGCGCTCAGCAACTTTTATACACGCATTTTCCTCGACCAGAATGGCCGCCTTAATCTAAACAATTTCGTAGCCAAACAAGCCGCGCCCGACGCTTCGCTGACGCGCACCGATGCGGCTTCGGCGGATGCCGCATCGGCGGCTGCGGCTACGCGGGCGACTGAAGCCGCGGCAAGTTCCGCGGCCAGCTCGAGCGTGGCGGCCAGCTCGAGCGTGGCGGCCAGCTCGAATTCGGCGGCGAATTCAGCGACGGTTTCAACTGCACCAAATAGTCCTAACGCGCCCAACGCATCAAGCGGCTCGGCGAGCGCCGCCGCACCCACAGTCAATCTGCATTTCGGCGAGTTTGTGCTGCAGCATGGCCATATCAACTATACCGACGACTTTATCAAACCCAATTTCACCGCCAACTTGCTGGAGATCAATGGCAAGATCGGCGCATTTGGCACGCACACCACGCAGCCGGCCAGCGTCGACATGAAAGCCAGCCTCGATGCGCGCGGCCCGGTTGCGATCAGCGGTACGATCAACCCTCTGATTACGCCGCCGGCGCTCGATATGACAGCCAATGCGCAAGGCATCGAGCTCACGACCTTTACCCCCTATTCGACCAAGTACGCGGGCTATCCGATCACGGAAGGCCGGCTCAATGTCGACTTGCACTACCTGCTCGACAACGGTCGTCTAAGCGCGAATAACCACGTGTTTATCGATCAGCTGACGTTTGGCGAACACGTCGAAAACACCACCGCTACCCATCTACCGGTGACACTGGCGATCGCGCTATTGAAGAATTCGCGCGGGCAGATCGATGTCAATATTCCGATCTCTGGTTCACTGTCGGATCCGCAATTTAGTGTCGGCGGGCTGATCGTGCATGCGCTGATAAACTTGATCGGTAAAGCCGTTACCGCGCCGTTCTCGTTACTGGCCAACGCCTTCGGCAGTTCCGAGGAACTCCAATATGTGGCATTTGCGCCAGGTGTGGCCGGCTTGACGCCTGACGATCAAAAGAAGCTCGATACCTTGAGCCAGGCGCTAAACGATAAACCTGCGGTCAAGCTTGAGCTGATCGGCCGGGCCGACCCTGCCATCGACGGCCCGGCGCTACGGCAGCAGGCCGTCGCACAGGCAGTCTTGCAAGCTAAGATCAAAGACGTGGTGGGTCATGGGCAAAGCATCGACGTCAGCGAGGTCAAGGTCGCGCCGGATGAGTATGAGAAGTACTTGAGGCAGGCCTACAAAAAAGCCGACTTCAAGAAGCCGCATAACCTAGTGGGTTTGGATAAAACGCTATCCGCAGCAGAGATGACGCAACTGATGGAAGACAACACCGCGATTACCGATGCCGCGCTGCGCAGCCTGGCGCAACAACGGGTCGCGGCGGTTCATCAGTGGCTCGACGGCAAAGTCGCGGCGCCGCGGTTAAATGACCGCTCTCCGAAGATCGATGCCAGCGGCATCAGCGATAAAGGGGCGACGACGCGAGTTGATTTTGTGTTGAAATGAAAAAGGACGCCGAGTTTGGATCGTGTCGAAGCGCCGACTGCCGTTACGCGATAGCACATGTCTACGACTTGGTTGGGCGATACCAATAAAAGCCCCGGCTCTTTGAGGGACATCCGAAAAAAGCCACTGCCTAAGGGGGTATTCGGCAGTGGCGTGAGCGAGTACAACGGTTATTCTGACGCTTAAAATATTAACCATGTAAATCAGATAATGGCTTTGTATTTTATGTTCAGATCGGTAGATTCACGCTTTCTATGTGAGCGTAGCTTCCCACCGATGAGTATCAGTCTAATAATTACAAATAGCATCGAAAAGTGTCCATTTTTTAAAATATTCGACACCTTTATTTGAGATGGAAGACATCCAGCCTCATTTCCATCTCATATCTACGCTTATCTCAAATAAACAATTACTTCGGCATTACAATTGGGCCTCTAACGTAGATCGAGCTAAAAATGATCGATACAACGATGCTTAAGTACTGGGTTGATGGGGCACCATGCTCTGCTGGATACAAAGACACAGATTCTGTTTTTCATTATGCCAATGCAGATTATGCAAAGATTGTGGGCTTGAA
>Ga0302220_10000559_pt1 | contig 31288 bp, 29 predicted proteins | sample II_Palsa_E1_3_FD_194572 | JGI IMG/M metagenome (GOLD analysis project Ga0302220, IMG submission 194572) | Peat permafrost microbial communities from Stordalen Mire near Abisko, Sweden - II_Palsa_E1_3 | ecosystem: Environmental > Terrestrial > Soil > Palsa > Peat permafrost | place: Sweden...
CACCGGTCTTGTCCGATGAGGCAATCAACGAAGTCATCGAAAAATTCAAGGGATATGGTTTGCGAAGCAAAGCTTGAAGGGACGGATGTGCTCCAATTTTGCAACGAGCCCTTTCGATTTTGGGGATGGCGCGCCGTGAACGGCGAGGATAGCATTCGATCACGATAGGCTGTATTTCGCTCGACGATCTACTGTTGAGTTCTGGCTTCATCGCTTCAGCCAGAAGTTTGTCGATCGAAGTGAAGAAGATGCAAGGCAATCTCAACCTGCTTTTAAAACTTACACAACGGAGACGGTTATGGCCTGGAATTCAGAAAGGTTCGACAGATGGTCGAAGGTTGGCGCATCGACGGGAGCGTTGGCGCTTTGCGCGGCAGCCGCGCTAAGCGGTTGCTCGAAGAGCGAGACGTCGACAACGGCATCGACCGACGCAGGAGCAAGCGCTGCGGCAAGCGCGGCACCGGCGGCAGCGGCAGCGGCATCGGATGCGGGCGGCGGCAAGGTCAAGGTCGGCTTTTCGGTTTCCACGCTGAACAACGCGTTTTTCGTCGGCTTGAAGTCCGGGGTCGAGAAGGGCGCCAAAGCGCAGGGCTTCGATCTCGTTCAGACCAATGCCAATGGCGACGCACAGCAACAGGTCAATGACGCCATCAACCTGCTGAGCCAGGGCGTCACCGCACTGGTGCTCAATCCGATTGATTCGAAAGCGATCATCCCCGCTGTCGAGAAAGCCAACGCCATGGGCATCCCGGTGTTCACGCTGGACCGCGGTTCGGACGGCGGCAAGGTGACGTCCTTCGTGGCGTCGGACAACGTGGCGCTTGGCGCAACCGGGGCGAAGTGGATCGCCGACCAGTTGACGAAGCGCTACGGGTCCGCGAAAGGCAACGTGGTCGACTTGATTGGACTGGTCGGCACGACCGCGGCTACCGATCGCGAAAAGGGCTTTAGCGATGCAATCGCCAAGTATCCTGACATCAAGGTGGTCGCACGCCAGGAAGGTGCGTTCGACCAGGAGAAGTCGCTTAACGCGATGACGAACATCCTGCAGAAGTACCCGCAGATCGATGCAGTGTTCGGCGCGAACGACGACAACACCGTGGGTGCGGAGAAGGCGATCGACAACTCCGGGCGTTATAAACCACTCGGTGACAAGGACCACATCATGGTGATTGGCGCAGATGGTACGGCGCAAGCGCTTTCCGCCATTCGCGCGGGCAAGCAGGACGCCACCATTTCGCAGAACCCGATCGAGATGGCGGCGAAGGCGCTGAGTTTCATTGCGGACTACAGTGCGAAGAAGTCCGTTCCGGCGAACTATGCGTGGCCGACCTTGTTGATCGACAAGAGCAATATTGATTCGGATGAGACGAAGAAGTACGGGCTCTGGTCCGAGCAGGTCAGTCAATAAGCTGCTCATGCGCGCTCCCGCAGCATTGGGGAGCGCGCATGCATGTGTCTGTGCATCTTATATTGAGTGAGACCCGAACATGAACAGTGAGAGGGGTTCCGAGGTAAGCACCGGCAACCCGCACCACGCGGTCACTAACGCGGGCAGCACGGTCGCTGCGCCGCCGCTGTTGCGTATGGAAGGTATCGTCAAGAGCTTCCCCGGCGTCAAGGCGCTGCGAGGAGTCAGCCTCGAATTGCAGGCCGGCCATGTGATGGCTATCGTCGGCGAGAACGGTGCGGGAAAATCGTCGTTGATCAAGACGCTTTCGGGCGCCTACGAGCCGGACGAAGGCACGATCGAGATCAACGGACAGCCTCTCGCGCGCGGTACGCATGCGGCTATCGATGCCGGCGTGGCCGTGATCTATCAAGAGCTTTCACTAGTCAACGACATGACGGTTGCCGAGAACCTGTTCCTCGGCCGCATGCCGTCGCGCAGTGGCCTGGTGTTGCGCAAACGGGCCAACGAGATGGCCCGGACAGCACTCGCCCAAGTGGGTCTCGAAGGCGTTTCGCCGTCCATGCGCCTGGGCGACCTGCCCTTGAATAAACGCCAGCTTGTCGAGGTTGCGAAGGCGCTGGCGCGCGATGCACGCATTCTCGTCATGGATGAACCCACCGCCGCGCTGCAGCGTGAGGATATCGCCAATCTCTATGCCGTGGTCCGGCGTTTGCGTGAAACCGGGATGGGCATCATCTTTATCTCGCATCATCTTGAAGAGGTGTTTGAGCTCGCAGATTCGGCCGTCGTCATGCGCGACGGGGCGACCGTGGGTGCCCGTGCCATGGCGCAGTGGACCGAGCAGGATCTGGTGCAGGCCATGGTCGCCCGCAACCTGGATTCGTTCTATCCGTGGGAGCCGCGCGACTATGGTCCGGTGATGCTGGAAGTCCGCAATCTCGCCAGCCCGCCGGTGCTGCGCAGCGCCAGTTTTAGCGTACGCGCAGGCGAGATCGTGGGGATAGCCGGCATTGCAGGCGCGGGGCGCACCGAATTGCTCAAGGCGATCTTCGGTGCACTGCCGCTAAGTGGCGGCGAAGTGCTGATACGCGGCCAGAAGGTTTCCATCGGATCGCCTGCGCAGGGCGTGCGCAACGGGCTCGTGTACACGTCCGAGGATCGCAAGCTCGAAGGGCTGGTGCTCGATGCCAGCATCGAAGAAAACGTCGCGCTGTCCAGCTTGCTTGCGCTTGCCACGGGCGGCTTCGTCAGCAACACGAAAAAGCGCAAGCTCGCGCAGGAAGCAAGCACGCGTTTTGGTGTGCGCGCGTCGTCGGTGATGCAGATCACCGGCAATTTGTCGGGCGGCAACCAGCAGAAGGTCATCCTCGGTCGCGCCACGGCGACGCAGCCGGCGGTGATCATGCTGGACGAACCCACGCGCGGTATCGATGTGGGCGCGAAGACCGAGATATACGCGCATATGGTTTCGATGGCGCGTGCAGGCGCTGCCGTCATCATGGTCAGTTCGGAATTGCCGGAACTGCTGGGCATGTCGGACCGGGTCCTCGTGATGTACCGGGGCAATATCGTCACCGAAATTCCCCGCGACAAGGCAGATTCAGAAACGGTTATCCAGTGGGCTACAACAGGAGTAGGGGCATGACTTCCACGGCAGCGAATCAGGCGGATTCGCAAGCGCGCTCCCGCCGCATCATCCGGCAATTGCGGACCGGTCTCGGGCCGCTGCTGGCAGCGTTGATCCTGATCTGCATCGGCTTGTCGATTGCGTCACCGGAATTCCTGACCACCAGCACGCTCACCAACATCATGGTGCAGGTGTCCGTGGTCGGCATTGCGGCGGTCGGGGGCACCTTCGTGATCATCACGTCGGGCATCGACTTGTCGGTAGGCTCGCTGGTCGCGCTGAGCGGCATGGTCGCGGCGACCGTGATGGCCGGCTCGAGCCCCGACAACGTGGCACTCGGTATCGCGGGGTTGGGCGTGGCATTGGTGGTGGGCGCGCTGGTGGGCGCGCTGAACGGTTTGTCGGTCGCGTGGCTCAGGCTGGTACCGTTCATCGTGACGCTGGCGATGATGGCCATGGCGCGCGGACTCACACTCGCGATTTCCGATGGCCGGACCAAGTTCGATTTCCCGAACGCGTTCACCGCATTCGGCGCCAAGACGCTCGTGGGCTTGCCTGCGCCGATGATCGTCATGCTGGTGGTATTCGTGATTGGCCACGTGCTGCTGCGCAAGACGACCTTCGGGCATCAGGTGTTTGCGGTCGGCGGCAACAAGGAAGCAGCCCGGCTTGCGGGGATCCCCGTGAACCGGGTGATCTTCCTCACCTACACGCTGGCTGGGGCGACGGCGGCGGTGGCAGGCATCGTGCTGGCGGGGCGGCTCAACTCGGCGCTGCCATCGGCGGCAAACGGCCTGGAATTGCAGGTGATTGCCGGGATTGTGATTGGCGGCACATCGCTTGCCGGCGGTCGTGGTTCGATCGTCGGGACCTTCATTGGCGTGGTGCTGATCGGCGTGATCAATGTCGGCTTGTCACTGCTCGGCGTGAACCCGTTCTGGACGCAATTCATTCAGGGCGGCGTGATCTTCGCGGCGGTGCTGCTCGACGCCGTCAGCCAGCGGCGCAAGCTCTGAACCCGAGCCGTAAAAAATGACGGCTGAAACCGCGTGGCTCGACAAGATCATCGCGGAACCTACCGGACAAAACCGCGCTTCAAGGAGACAAGACCCATGAAAAAGATCATCAATCAGCCTGAGAATTTTGTAGACGAGGTGATCGACGCGTTGCTGCTTGCGCACCCCGGATGGATCAAGGCGGCGACCGAGGACCGCCGCGCGCTGGTGCGCGCCGACGCGCCCAAGCTAGGCCGCGTCGGCATTGTGACCGGGGGCGGCTCGGGACATATGCCGGGTTTCCTCGGGTATGTGGGCGAGGGCTTGTGCGGTGGGGTGGCGGTTGGCAATGTGTTTTCATCGCCGTCATCCGAGCAGATCTTCGAGGCTACCAAGGCGGTGAACGGCGGCGCGGGCGTGCTGTATGTGTACGGCAACTATGGCGGTGACGTCTTCAACTTCGACCTTGCATCCGATATGGCAGAGCTCGAAGGCATCGACATCAAGACGGTGGTCCTGACTGACGACGTAGCGTCTGCTCCGGCTGAACGAAGCGCCGACAGGCGCGGCGTGGCCGGCATGGTGTTCGCGTTCAAATGCGCGGGCGCAGCGGCGGAGCGGGGCGATTCGCTGGACGAAGTCGCACGCATCGCCGGCAAGGCGAACAGCCGGAGCCGAACGATGGGCGTCGGGTTGTCGCCCACTATTTTGCCCGCTGCCGGCAAGCCCACGTTCACGCTGCCCGATGGCGAGATGGAGATTGGTATCGGCATTCATGGCGAGCCCGGGTCGCATCGCGGCAAGCTGGAAACGGCCGATGAAATTGCCGACCGGCTCACCGGCGCGATTCTTCGCGATCTCGCGTTGCCGAAGGGCTCGCGTGTCGCCATCCTGGTGAATGGGCTGGGCGCGACTCCGCTGGAAGAGCTTTATGTGTTGTATCGGCGAGCGGCGGCCATGCTTGCAGACCAGGGGCTGGCTGTCGCGCGATCGTATGTGGGCGAGTATGTGACGAGTCTGGAAATGGCGGGAGCATCGATCACGGTGATGCACGTCGACGACGAATTGGAGACGCTGCTGGCAGCGCCCGCCCGCTCGCCGTTCTTTCGCGAATGACCGGTCGCTGAATTAATCAGGAGAACATGCGATGAGCGTTACTTGCAAGGAACTCCGGGACGTGCTGACGCGCAGCTTGAGCACACTGCCGGCACATGCCGACGAACTACGCGATCTCGATGCCGCGCTGGGTGACGGAGACTTGGGAATCACCGTGTCGGCCGGCTGCGCTGCGGTCATCAAAGCGCTGGAGGGTCTGCCGGACGATGCGACCGTGGCTGATGTTCTGCTCAGCGCCGGGAAGGCGTTTTCGACCGCTAATCCGTCCACTTTCGCGGCGTTGACGGGCGGTGGTTTGCTCGCGGCATCGAAGGTAATGGCAGGGAAGACGTCGATGGGAAAGGCGGAGGCGGTTGAGATCGGGCGCGCGGTAGCGGGGCGGATTGCCGAACGCGGCAAGAGCAAGGTCGGCGACAAGACCGTTCTCGATGCACTGATCCCAAGCCTTGATGTACTCGAGTCGTCGACGGGCACGGCCGCTGAATTGCTCGCCGCGATGATCGCGACGGCTCAGGAGCAAGTCGATGCGACCGCCGGATTGCAATCGCAAAAGGGACGCGCTGCGTGGGTGCAGGAGCGCAGCGTGGGGCACGCGGACCCGGGTGCGACCGCTTACCTGCTGTTTCTTGCTGCGTTGCAAGCAGCGTTCAAGCTGTAAGGATGCAATTTGGCCGCTTTAGATGTCTGCAGTCAGACCGCATTGTCATGCATTGGTCGAGCGTGAATCAACAGGCAAGGCGCGGGGACCGGGTAAGCAGGGGGCAACTTCAGGATAACGGCTGCCGCAGGCGCTAACTTGCAGCCGTCCGCATGGACCGGTACTCGCGCCGCACAATATCCATCAATTCAGCAACCGACGTGCTGGCGGCTTCCCGCTCGTAAGTCATGCGGCCGCGCTGCATGAGCATGACGCGATCCGCAATATCGAGCGTTTGCGCGTAGTTATGCATGATCATGACAATGGACAGCCCCTGCTTTTCCTTCAACCGCAGGACCAGGTCGATGATCAATCCCGCCTCGCGCGCACCCATTGCCGCAAGCGGTTCGTCGAGCAGCAGGATCTCGCCTTGCCTGAGCGTCATCGACACGCCGTCGAGTGCGGTCTTCGCGCCCAAACGTTTGACGATATCCTCGCCCCGCAACGCGGCTGTACCCGTTGTGCCCGTCGGCAAAGTCGCCCGCGAGCACGGAGCCGAGCCCGCGTAGAATAGGACCATGATGCCGGGAGGAAATACGCCGTTCCCGTCCGCCTCAAGGCACGGAAATGGACTTTCCTAGTGGTCATCGATATATTTATCGTGTTGTCGCTACCGGATAACTGCATATTCACACTTACGCTTACTGCTCGAACCCGTTGCGCTGGTTGCGCAATATGCGAATCGAGCTGTCGAGATGCGCGCGGGCACTTTGTGCATCGCCCAAGCGCATTTGTTCATACGTGCGCTCTGCTACTTCATGCTGCACGGGCTTGAGCGGCTGGTTGCTGCTCATGGCCTTGAGCTGAACCTCTGCCGCGCGCTCCAGATAATAGAGATCGTCCCAAGCCTCTGCGATGCTCGCGCCCGCCACCATCACGCCGTGGTTCTTCAGGAACAGGATGTCTGCGTCGCCCATGGCGTCAGCAATACGATCTCCCTCTGACTCGTCCAGTGCGAGGCCGTTGTAATCCTCATCGACGGCAGTGCGGCCATAGAACTTCAACGACGTTTGCCCGAGCCACAAAAGCGGCGGCCCTTCGATCAGGCACAGCGCTGTCGCATTCGGCATATGCGTGTGGAAAGCCGCTTTTACTCGCGGTTTCGCCCGGTGCAACCGCGCGTGGATATAAAACGCCGTGGCTTCTGGCTGACCATCACCGGCTATTACGTTACCCTTGAAGTCGCAAACGAGCAGGCGCGATGCGGTGATCTCGCTAAACGCATAACCATACGGATTAACGAGAAACAGATCGTCGTGTCCAGGCACGACTGCCGAGAAATGATTGCACACCCCTTCCTCGTAGCCCCGTTGCGCCGCAAGCTGAAAGCACGCGGCAAGTTCGATGCGCGCCTGCATGACAGCGTCAGAATCAAGCCGCGCGATACGCGAGGGAGAAGGGGAGCTGCCGACAGAAAGCGAGTGAGCCATGATGATTGATTACCCTGAAAATTTACCAGCCGAGTCTATTGAATAACACAGCTACTTGGTCGAGCGTTGCAAGCGTTGCGTCGGGTATGTAATCCGGCAGCACCTTGCGGCCGGTACCACGATCGATCCACACACAGCGAAAGCCGACCTCGCGTGCGGCCGCATGATCAAGGTGCGGGCTGGCGCAAATATGAACGACGTCGTTCCTCGTCACGCCGATCGAGTCAAAAGCATAATCGAATATTTTCCGCGATGGTTTATAAGCGCCTGCCTGCTGCGCTGTGACGACTCGATCGATCAACCCGCCAAGCTGCGCGACATTGCCGGCGATGATCTCGTCATCCGTATTCGACACGATACATAAACGATATCCCGCCACCTTAAGCCGCTCCAAAGCACCGGTCACTTCGGGGAACGGCGGCATGGCCGAGATGCTGTCTGTTAGCGTGCGGGCGTCGTCTGCGTCGCTTTCCAAGCCCAGCTCATGGAGTGTGAGCCGTAATGCATCCGCGGTCACGCTATGAAACGACCGGTGCGGCGAAGTTTGCTCAAGCGCATGTTCATGCCCATCGTAAATGCGCATGAACCGGGCCGGATCAACCGCCTCTGTTTGCTTGGCGGACAGGATCTTGCGGACCGCGGCTTGCAATCCTTCATCCCACTGGATCAGGGTGCCATAGCAGTCGAAGGTGAGCCATTGCGGCCTGCTACTGTGTTCAAGCGCGTTGAGAGCCATGATTTGTTCGCCTGGTTTCGTGACGTCGTTAAGTCAGTGTTGCAACGGTAAAAGGATTGATCGATATTTGGAAATTAAATTAAACTCTGAAGGTCAATCGAAATTCAAATAACACGGCGGCGGCTCATGCTGGATCTCGAGTTGTTGAACACCTTGGTTTGCGTGGTCGATGAAGGCAGCTTTACGCGTGCCGGCGAACGCGTTCACCGGACTCAATCGACGGTGAGCCAACAGATCCGCAAGCTGGAGGAAGCAGTCGGCCGCACGCTGCTGCTGCGCGACCGGACAGGCAATCACGTGAGCGCTACCGAGCATGGAGAGTTGCTCGCACACTATGCACGGCGGCTGCTGGCGCTATCGAGGGAGGCGCAGGACGCGTTGACCAGCGACTTAACGCTTGAGCCTGTACGCATTGGCGTGCCGGAGGATTTCGACGCACGGCGCATGTCGGCCATGCTGTCGGGATTTGTGAAGATGAAACCCGGCGTGCGGCTTGAAACGGTTAGCGGCATGAGTGTCGATATCCTGCGTAAGCTTTCTGCAGGCGAGCTCGAGATTGCGTTGCTCAAGCGCGAGCCCGGCAGCGGCGAGTGCCTTGCATCTTGGCCAGAATCGCTCGTCTGGGTAAAGGGCGAAGGGGTTGAGTTGACGGACGAACCGGTCCCGCTGGCGTTGTTTCCGCAAGGCTGTGTGTATCGGCAACGCGCGATCCGTGGCCTGGACAAAGCGCGCCGGCGCTGGCGAGTGGCGTTCGGAAGTCATAGCCTGACCGGCATCCAGGCGGCTGTTTCATCGGGGCTTGGCGTGTCGGTCTTGCCGACGACTGCCGTGCTTCCTGAGCATCGCATCTGTACGGATCTGCCGGACTTGCCTCCAACCGAGCCTTGCGTTGGTGAGCGCGGGCGCCGCGCTTAATGCAATCCAGCAGGCATTGATCGAATTTTTGCGTGCGGAGATCAAGGTCTAGCGCCGCGCGAGGTAATGTTTTAATGCGGTCTTAGTGCGGTCTTAATGCGGTCTTAATGCGGTCTTAGTGCGTGCCTTCTGACTCAACCCTCAGTTCGGCTGCTGCGGTGGCGTACGCAACGCAGCGTTTTGCGAGGATATCCGTTGGATCCACCAGCGTGATCGTCTGTCCGCGAGCGCTTAGCCATTGAGCGTCCGGAAGCAGCAACGGCAGCTCCGTACATCCAAGGATTACGACTTCGACGCCTTCGTCGGCCAAGCCTTCCAGTGCCGCGCGGATGTCGTCCATACACTGCCCATTGACGAAACCCGCCTTTACTCCCTCCTTGCCATAGATCGCATTCATCACGCTTGCCTGCAATGCCGGACTCGGCAAGACTTGCCGCAATCCTTGCGCTTCCAGGGCTTGCCGGTACACGCCGCTTGCTACCGTTCCCGATGTAGCAAGGAGCCCGACTTGGCTAAGCGACGGAAACGAATCGCGAAGCATCTGGACCGTCACGGTCAGCATGTTGACAATAGGAATCCTGAGATACGGCTGGATCCGCTGCACAAACGCATGCGCCGTGTTGCATGGAATCGCGATGATATCGGCGTCTCCGCTCTCGAGTTTCTTGCATGTGGCGTACAACGAGATGGTGGGGTCCGGGCCATCGCCGATCAGGTTGTCGGTGCGATCGGGGATCTGCGGATTCTGCTCGACCAGCAGCTTGATGTGATCCTGATCCCGCTTCGCCGGTGTGTTGCCGACGATCTTCTGCATGAAGTCGACTGTCGCCGCAGGGCCAACGCCGCCCACCACGCCGACCTTGAACAGCTTGGCCGGCGACTCATACGGGCCTGACACAATGTATTGGGCATACGCAAGATTCGAGTCGATCAGCGGGACGCGCAGCGTACCTAGCTCATCTGCAACAAGCGCGATCTCGGTCATGCCCGGCAAGATGATCTCCGCGCCTTGCGCGATGAGATCATCGCAAGCGGCTTTCAGCAGCTCAACCGGCTGACCCAGGAGATGGCCGGACTTGATGCCATTTTCTCCGTACACGGCATGCGTAACCAGGTCCGTGTTGCCATTGATTTGCGGATGGATGACGTCGAACTCGGGCGCAGCGAAATAGCGTTCGAAGAGCCCGTTGCGCCGCGTGTAGTCCGATGCCAGCACACCAACGCGACGCACGGAAGCAAACTTGCGCCGCACATGGTGTCGCACTGCCTCGATCATGTCCACGATCTGCAGGGGCGAGTTGGCCTTCAACTCGTCCATGAAGGTGTGGCTCAGGAAGCAGGGCAGCACGACCGTCTCTATGCCGCGTTTCTCGAATGCACGGATGAGATCGAAGATGTAGAGCTTGCGTTCCACGGTCGCGGCGCTGGTGGCGCCGGCGCCGCGAAATGGATGCTGCTCGAAGACCACATTGAAGTGATCCGCGTCACCGGTTGCGGGCGTCGACTTGACGAGCTTGAAAAACATGTCGGCGCTGGCGAGCGGGCCGAGTCCGCCAATGACGCCCAAAGAGCGGCGTCCCTGCATACGCTTCTCCCTCATTTCGCTTCGCCTTGCAACTGATCGAAGGTCAGGGCTTGCGTTCGCGTGACGCGAGCTGTTTCCCACTTCGCAATCACGGCCGTTGCAATGCTGTTGCCGATCACATTGGTTGCGGTCCGGCCCATGTCGAGTATCTGGTCGATCGCGAGGATCAGCACAACGCCGGACGGAGGCAGATGGAACATCGGCGCAACGGCGGCAACCACCACGACCGAGCCTCGCGCCACGCCGGCCATGCCCTTGCTGCTGACCATGAGCACGAGCAGCATCAGGATCTGCGTGCCTACCGGCATATCGATACCAAAGCCCTGCGCAATGAAGATGGCGGCGAACGCCTGGTACATCATCGAACCGTCCAGGTTGAATGCATACCCCAGCGGCAGCGTAAAGCCGACGACCTTCTTGTCCACGCCAAACTCTTCCAGCTTCTCCGTCAAGCGCGGATACGCTGCTTCGCTGCTGGCGGTCGAAAACGCCAGCATGGCGGGCTCGCGTACTGCTTTGAGCAGCGACCAGATGCTGTTGCCAAGGAACGCGTAACCGGCGCCGATGAGGATCACCCACAGCAATACCAGTCCCACATAGAAGCTGCCGATCAGCTTGCCGTATGTCATCAGCACATCGAGACCATGCAACGTCACAGCCGATGCGATTGCGCCGAATACACCCACGGGTGCAAGGCGCATGACGTAGTCGGTGAGCTTGAGCATGGCGGGAACGAGGGCGTCGATAGCTTGTACGAGGGGTGTCACCCTTGGGTCCGGCTTGATCGCACCCAACACAACGCCGAAGAGCACGGAGAACACCAGGATTTGCAGGATGTCGTTGCGCGCCATGGCGTCGAGAATGCTGGTGGGAAATGCGTGCGTGACAAAGTCCTTGAAGTTGAGCCCGGCGGTATTCAGGCCCGTGCTGACGTCAGAACTGGTCTGGACCATGTGAAGGCCCGCACCCGGTTGCAGGAGGTTGGCGAGACAGAGGCCAAGCGCGAGCGATATCAGCGAGGCGCAGACGAACCAGCCAACTGACCGGAGGCCAATGCGGCGCACGTCGCTCGTTCCGTCCATTCCTGCGAGACCCGACACCAGCGTGGCGAATACCAGCGGTGCAATGATCATCTTGATGAGCCGCAAGAAGATGTCGGTGATGATGGAGAAATAACCGGCCACTTCTTTTGCTGCGTTCGAATCGACGGCTGTCCGGTGACAGACGTAGCCGATCACGATGCCAAGCACCATGCCGATAGCGATATAGAGCGTTAACCGGTTTTTCATTTCAGTCCTTCCAGAGGTGTCTCGCACGAGGATGAGCGTGGGCGACCGTGCGATGGGTTTGACGAAAAGCGCCTTGGCGTGCCTTGGCTTATGGGCCTTTTCTGTCTCTGGACGGATAGTAGAAGCGGACAAAAAACCCGCGATGCGGGTTCAGCATGTCGTTATGCGCGTGTCGCATAACTAGGGTAAACACTAGGAATATGAACTCACGTGGACGAGCGCAGGTATCGCCACAAGGTTTCAATGAATTCGTTTCTATTCGATGCGTCGCGATATACACGCAACTCGACTTCGAGATTCCATTCCTTGCCGCCAGCCGCAACGAGCTCGCCGTTTTTCAGTTCGTTTGTTATCGAGCTTTTCGGCAACCACGCAATCCCTTCGCCCTCCAGCACCATTTTCTTGAGCACTTCCGCCATATCCGATTCGTAGTGCGGACGCAGTGCCGGTTGCGTCTTGGCACGGCGAAGCAGCAAGGCCAGGCAGCGGCCAAAATAACTGGTCTCCGTGTATGAGATAAGTGGCAACGGGCGGCTCACCGTGCCGGGTAAGCGCAATGAAGGCCCCGACTTTTGATTCGGCTTGCAGACGGGCATGAACGTGTCGATGCCGACCGTCAGGTACTCATAGCGCGTGGGATCGAGATGAAGCGGCAGGTCGGGATGGTGGTACGCAAACATCAGTTCGCAGTTGCCGTTCACCAGCATCAGGATGGAATCATGGACGTTGGTGGGAATCACGCGCGCCCTGACATCGCGAAATTGTGCGGTTAGCGCGTTGAGCCACGCCGGAAGAAAACTGAGTGCAATGGTATGGCCCGCCGCAATCTGCAGCCCGATACCGGGCATTCGCTGTTCCGTACGAATGATGGCCCGGGTGTCGAACAGGCGGTTGAGAATGTCGTCGGCCGCTTCCCTGAAAAGACGTCCGGCGGGTGTCAGCGTGGGCGGATAACTGCTGCGGTCGATCAGGTCGGCACCCACCCATTGTTCGAGCGCCTGAATCCGCCGGCTGAAACCGGACTGCGTGACATTGCGAACCTCAGCGGCACGCGAAAAACTTTGGTACTGGGCGAGAGCAACAAAGTCCTCGATCCATTTGATCTCCATACCGCTCCCTGCTGGCTTCTCGTGGAGAAGCGGGTGTGTGTACGTTGGGTGAGTCAACTGCTGTTACGCAAATACGACGGCGCCGGGATAATTGGCAAGGCTTTGCCAAGCGCGCTCAAGCAAGTTGATCCACTCACGACGATTGTATGCGACGTCAATACAACTTACCGCCGTAAGCCAATGGCTAGTCGATACTCGGCACGATTAGGCGGGTGTAGGGCACTTAGGAGCACCATGTGTTGTTACGCTTGAATTTAAACCCAAGCTGAAAATTTGTTGACAAGCGCTAAACGATATCTGACACTCAACGCATGCAAAAGCTCACGTCCGTAGTGGTTATTAAACGAATGAATGCCCTTTGGGGTACTTCTTCGGGGACGTGTTTGCATTAGAAATAGGTCAAGATGCGCAAACACCAGGCCCTACCGAAAAACGGTTGGGCCTTTTTTTTGTGGTGCCTCCGTCTTTCGGTTTTAATCGACGGAGAAGATGATGGTTGGATCAAGCGAGCAGTGTGTTTTTCGGACGGCACCCGTAACCTCGGCGTCAGCGCATGCGCTATCGCCGGAGATGGTCATTCATTTTGTTTTACAACCGGGCCAGACAGCCTCATGGCGTGTGCGGTCGGACTCCGAGTTGCGTGTGGGAACGGCAAGGGTCTGGGTGACGCGCATTTTCTCGCCTTATGACTACTGGCTGCAAGCGGGTGACGTGCTTCGCGTGACGCGAGGGGAGCGCATCTGGTTAAGCACCGACGCAAACATAGCGGTGGAGATTTCGTTGACCAGCGAGTATGTGGTTGCACGCAGACCGCTATTCAAGTGGATCGAGCAGCTAAGAGATTACCTCGCTGATATTTCGCGACTGCGATCGCGCTAGTCGCCTAGCGGGTTAGTGAATTAGCGGCCGGTCCTATCCGGCCGCTAACCAAGGAACTAGCGGCGAATGAATAGCCAAGGTCATCGGTATCCAACTTCAGGGGACATTTCATGCTTCAGGTTTGGGGACGGCGCAACTCGTCTAACGTTCAGAAGGTCATGTGGTTGATCGGCGAGCTTGATTTGCCACATGAGCATATTCCCGCCGGAGGGAGCTTCGGCCTGACGCACAGCGCCGAGTTCCTGGCCATCAATCCGCATGGGCGCGTACCGGTCATTAAAGACAGCGACGGCACTATCGTGTGGGAGTCGCACAGCATCTTGCGGTACTTGGCGGCGCGCTATGGCAGCCCGCGTTTCTGGAGTGACGACGCGGGTACGCGGTCTCAAGCGGACCGCTGGATGGATTGGTCTCAGAGCAGCTTGCAGCCAGCCTTTCTGACCGGGGTGTTCTGGGGCTTTTACCGGACACCGGAGGCTTTACGCAATGCGAAGAGCATCGAAGAGAACCTTGGTCGTTGCGCGCAGCATTTCCAGCTCCTTGATCGGGTGCTGGGCGAGCGGCCCTACATTGCGGGCGACAGTCTGAGCCTGGGCGATATTGCGGCCGGCTCTAACCTTTACCGCTATTTTGAACTGGATATCAAGCGGCCTGACGTTCCTAATGTAGAAGCCTGGTATGAACGGCTTCAGCTTCGCCCGGCGTTCCGCGAGCACGTGATGGTCCCGTTCGATGAATTGTTTGGGCGGCTCGACTTCTAGCATGCAAGCTTGCTGGATTAGCACATGCGCAAGCACTTGGGCAAGCCAGGCGCCAAGTCAATGCCACTTGCGGTCGTGTGGATGCTCGACCAGATAATCGATGAACGCCCCCACCTTGGGTGGCAGAAAGCGATTCGGCGGATTGAGCAATCACACGGAGCCTACATCAGCGAGTGCTTCGAGTCCCAGTCGGCGAGCACTTGTACGAGTTTCCCCACTCTCTAACTAAAGCTCCGGCTACGGTGAATTTCGGCAGGCTCGCGATACCGAAATCCTGCGGTGCCGCTTCGAGTCGCGCGCCCGCATGGTTCGCTATATAGCGCCCGCTTATTGCACCGATACGCCGCTTGTAGTTTTGCGAGAGGACAAGTCGACAAATATCAAAGAAAGCGTTGTGATTTTCGCTATTAAGAGTTTTCTTATTTTCCTCGATTACCCGAAGAACTAGGCTCAAATAATTATAGGGTTAAAGGAGAAAATCACACATAGACGCAGAGCGCGGGACATCAAATCAGATCTAGCTACTTTAATTTTAAATTTAATAACTGGAAGTACTGAGGCAAGCCATGTTGAAAAGTAAATGTTTATGGGTGATTTTTCCTGCTCTGATGGGCCTCAATGTTCCTGTTGCACAAGCCGCACCATCGAATTTTGGAGTTCCCGCATATTGGGGCGACACTTCAAGTACATACAGTGGTCAGATTCCCAAAGGCGGATTCATCGTGATTAACCCGAGCAGCGGTGCGCTTAAACTGAGCTCAGCTGATATCACGAAGTTTAAGGCCATCATTGCCAACATTCGCGCTCAAGGCGGGTATGTCCTCGGATATGTTCCTACCGGCTACGCACAATTAACCACAGCCGAGAAGCAACGCTACAGCGATATTCCTGCCAACCTGAACGCTTACAAGACCACGCTTGGAGGCGTTGATGGAATTTTCTTCGACGAGGCTGCTTATGATAATGAGAGTATTAGTGAGAAACCTCAGCTGACTGATCAGCAAAAATGCTCAGGCACTCCACCTAAATGGAGTGCGATCCGTTCGATAATGAAAAACGCGGGGGTATCGGGCACAGTAGTTTGGAATGCGGGTACGTGGGGAAATAATAATTGTTTTATCGCCAGCGCACAAAAGGGCGAGCACATAGTGATACTTGAAGACTCTTATAGCAAATACCAAAAAAATCTCACCAACCTCAATTCGGCTCAAAGTACGGCAACTTCGCTTGGGGTGAAGACGTGGTTGCTGACCTACGCCGCGACTCAAGCTCAAATGCAAACCACAGTCAATGGAACGACAGCAAACTATGTGTATGTAACCGATCAACCCGCCAACGGGTCCACTTGGAACTACACACCGGGTTATTGGAAAGCTGAGAAATCGTTACTGGGAAAGTGAGTGATCGTGCCATGACTCGCTGAAAAAATCTCGTAGCTAATCACAATCAACAAGGTGTGGGAAAGGTGCCTGCCCACACCTTGTGTTTCGCATGAGATGGTCCCGTTCAATGAATTGTTCGGGCGGCTCGACTTCCAGCATGGGCTACCGAGCCTAAGAACGCATGCTTGAGCGTTTGAGCAACGCGCCAAGCCAATGTCACTTGCTGTCGTGTATATGCTCGACCAGATAGTCGAGCAACGCCCGCACCTTGGGTGGCAGAAAACGATTCGGCGGATACAGCAACCATACCGATCCCACATAAGCCAGCGCTTCCAGATCCCAGTCGGCCAGCACTCGTATGAGTTCGCCACTCTCCAACGCTCCGGTAGCGGTGAATTCCGGCAGGCTTGCAATGCCGAAATCCTGCTGCGCCGCTTCGAGTCGCGCGCCTGCATGATTCGCTATGTATCGCCCGCTCACTTCCACGGTCTGCGTCTGCGTGCCACGCCGAAAACGCCAGCGGTTGTCGTCGGTGGTTTCGCCCAGATAGAGGCAGTCGTGCTGCGCGAGATCGCGCGGGTGCTTGGGCGTGCCGCGCGCCCTCAGATACGCTGGCGATGCACACAATACCCAGCGCACCGATCCAAGCCGTCGTCCCGCCAGACCAGGCGGTGGACGATCTGTTAGCCGGATGACGAGATCGAGATCGTTCTCGAGCGGATCGACGTCATGATCTGCGTAAAGCAACTGGAGATCGACCGCCTCATACGCGCGCAGAAAACCCGGCACGAGCGGATGAATCACCGTTTTCGCAAAGGCCGTGGGCGCGCTCACACTGACTTTTCCCTGTGGCCGGCCGACCAGTGACCCAGCTGCATCCACGGCGCCCGACGCCGCGCTCACCATGTCGCGACAGAATCGAACGACCTGCTCGCCCGATTCGGTCACCTTCACCTTGCGTGTCGATCGCTCGAGCAGCCGCGTGGCCAGCGCTTCTTCGAGACGCTTGATCTGGCGGCTAACCGTTGACGGCGTGCTGCCAAGCTGGCGCGCGGCCACCGAAAAGTTGCCGGCATCGACGACCCGGGCGAATACCGCCATGTCGGGCAGCAAAGCAAAAAGTTCTGTTGGATTCATCTGACCATCGCGAGTGGAGCGCGGGATTAATGCATCTGCGACATAAAGGCTTTGCGCACGGACCCGATTATCGTCGCATGTGCAAAGCTCGACAATACGGACTTATCTCTTGAGGTCCGACTATGTCCAAGCAAGACCGCCTGCTCTTACTGTCCGACCTGATGTTGCTCGTGGTCGCGGTGGTCTGGGGCACCAGTTATGGAATCGTCAAGAGCGCGCTTGTGTTCTATCCGGTTCTGGGCCTGCTGACGCTGCGATTCGGCATGACGTTCGTCATGTTGTCGCCTGCATTGCGAAGCTTGCGTCATGCCGACGCGCGCACGCTGCGCGGCGTATTTATCGCAGGCTTGCTGCTGTTGGGCATTTTCTTGAGCGAAACGTTTGGCGTGCTGCTCACGCGCGCCGCCAATGCGGCGTTCCTGATCAGCCTGTGCGTGGTGCTGACGCCGCTGGTCGAGTGGATGCTGCTCAAGCGCCGGCCTGGGAAGATTGAATGGGCAGCGGTTGTGCTCTCGCTGTTGGGCGCATGGCTGCTTGCCGGTGACGGCGCGGTCGTGTTGAATCGAGGCGATGCGCTCATCCTGCTGGCCGCCTTGCTGCGCGCGCTGAATGTTTGTGTGACGAAACGCGTGTTGCGTGACTCGACGCTGCCGCCTTTGTCAGTGACCGCCGTGCAGTCGGGCGTGGTCGCGTTCGGCAGCGCTGCGGTGGCGCTCGTGTTTGCGCCGCAGCAGTGGCAGCATGTTCCGTCGTTCGCTGGGCATGAGCCGTTTTGGGGCAGCGTGTTTTATCTGGTCTTTGCGTGCACGCTGTTCGCATTCTTCGCACAGAACTATGCAATCAAGCGCAGCAGTCCAACCCGTGTTTCATTGCTGATGGGCAGCGAACCCGCGTTCGGCGCGTTGTTCGCCTGGTTTTGGCTGGGCGAGAAGATATCGCTTGTTGCATGGGTCGGCGGCGGTTTGATTGTCATGGCGTCCATGCTGGCGACGGTGCGCTGGCGCAAGGCGGTAACGGTGAGCGTCCCTCGTGTTTCAGAGGTTCTGCCCTGACGTAGACCTGGTCTAAAAGGCGTTTAGGTTAGCGTTTTCGATCGCTGCTCTCGTTCCCCCCTTCAACTGCGTGACCGCTTGAATCAGCGCGCGCCGGAACACCTCGTTCGAAGCGAGTTCGGGACTAAATACATCGCGACAACCGAGCATCGAGCTGACAAGACTTTCCGGCGCATCTCCCGCGTTAGTCGCCAGCGCGCTCAGGCGCGAGGCCAGCGGATCGTTTATAGCGAAAGTCGTTCCGTCGTCGGCGCGTCCGCGCAAGAAAACGAACCACGCTGCGACGCCAAGCGACAGCCGGGAAATCGATTGGTCCAGCTCCAAACGCGCCGCAATGGTCGCGAGAAGGCGCGGCGGAATTTTCTGACTGCCGTCCATCGCGATCTGCGCGCAGCGATGTTTGAGCGCCGGGTTCGCATAACGTTCGAGCAGTGCATCGCGATATGCCATCAGGTCGAACGACGCCGGAACACCCAAGGTCGGTGCGATCTCGTGTGTCATCATCGAATGGATCAGCGTGCGCAGCGGCGCGAACGACATTGCTTCATCTATGGTCGCGAACCCCGCCAGCATCGACAAGTAAGCGAGCGTCGAATGTGTGCCGTTCAGCATGCGCAGCTTGGCGAGTTCGAACGGCATCACGTCATCCACGAGTTGCGCACCCACGTGTTCCCATGCGGGTCGTCCGGCAGGGAAGCGGTCTTCGATCACCCATTGACGAAACGGCTCGCACGGGACCGGCGCTTCGTCGCGAAGCCCAAGCGCAGCGGCGGCAGCATCACGGTCGGCGTCCGTAGTGGAAGGGACGATGCGATCCACCATCGTTGAAGGGAACGCGACTTCGCGGTCGATCCAGATGGCCAGCGCTTCATCGAGCGCGCGAGCGTGAGAGCAGACCATCTGGCGCAATGCTGCGCCGTTGTGCGAGAGGTTGTCGCAAGAAAGTACGGTGAACGGTGCGATGCCTGCATCACGCCGTGTCTTCAATGCGGCGACGAGGATGCCCGGTACCGTGCCGGGCTCGCCCGGATGCTCCAGGTCATGTGCGATGCCGGGATGGCTGAGGTCGACGTCGCCCGTCTTCGTATCGCGGCAATAGCCTTTCTCCGTGACCGTCAGCGAGACGATCCGCACATTCGCGTCGGCGAGCAGGTCGAACAGGCGCGCGCGGTCATGCGGCAGCGCGAGCACTTCACGCAGCGCGCGAATGACGCTTACTTCCACACCCTGCGGCCCGCGTTCCACCACGCTATATAAGCCATCCTGCGCCATCAGCGCATCGCGCTTCGTCACGTCGCCTTGAAGCGTGACCCCACAGATCGCCCAGTCGCCACCCTCGGCAAGCATGGCCTCTTCCGTATAAACCGCTTCGTGCGCCCGATGAAAATTCCCGATACCCAGATGAACGATGCCAATGCGCGGATCGCGCCACTCGGGCGCCAGCAGATGATCCTCGATTAACGGAAGCGCTGTGCGGCAAAGCAGGGATTTATCGGACATTTTAAATAGCCTGGAGCGGGAAAACCCGTGGTTGACGATTAAGTCTACTTGTATGGTAGCATCAATTCCGTTGATCGCATCTCAAGGAAATCCCCATGAAAATCGTCCGCGCCGACGTCATCGTCAGTTGTCCAGGGCGCAACTTCGTCACATTGAAAGTGGTGACCGACGAGGGGGTGTACGGCATTGGCGACGCCACCCTGAATGGCCGCGAACTCGCGGTGGCCTCTTATCTGGAAGACCACGTGTGTCCGCTGCTGATCGGTCGCGATCCGGGGCGCATCGAAGACATCTGGCAATTTTTATACAAAGGCGCGTACTGGCGGCGTGGTCCGGTGACCATGACCGCTATCGCCGCGGTGGACGTGGCGCTGTGGGACATCCTGGGCAAGGTCGCAAATATGCCTTTGTACAAGCTGCTAGGCGGCGCGTCGCGTGAGAGCGTGATGGTCTATGGGCACGCGACCGGACGCGACATTCCTGAAGCCCTCGACCGCTATGCAGAGCATGTAGAGGAGGGATATCAGGCTATCCGCATTCAATGCGGCGTGCCCGACATGCGCTCCGTGTACGGGGTATCGAAGGGAACGGGCATGTACGAGCCCGCAACCAAGGGCGCGGTGGAGGAGCAAACCTGGTCGTCGGAAAAGTATCTCGACTTCGTGCCGACACTCTTCGAAGCGGTGCGCGGCAAGTTCGGATTCGATACCCATCTGCTACACGATGTGCATCACCGTCTCACGCCTATTGAAGCAGCACGCCTGGGTAAATCGGTCGAGCCATATCGGTTGTTCTGGATGGAAGACCCAACGCCCGCTGAGAATCAGGCTGGTTTTCGCCTGATTCGCCAACACACGGTGACGCCGATCGCGGTGGGCGAAGTATTCAACAGCATCTGGGATTGCAAGCAGCTGATTGAAGAGCAGTTGATCGACTACATTCGCGCCACGCTCACGCATGCGGGCGGTATCACGCACCTGAAGCGCATTGCGGATTTTGCGTCGCTTTATCAGGTTCGTACGGGTTGCCACGGGCCGTCTGATCTGTCGCCGGTCTGCATGGGTGCGGCGCTCCATTTCGACCTATGGGTGCCGAATTTCGGCGTGCAGGAATACATGGGTTTCCCGAAAGAAGCGCTCGATGTTTTTCCGCATGCGTGGACGTTCGACCGGGGCACGATGCATCCGGGCGAGGCGCCCGGTCACGGCGTGGATATCGACGAAGAACTTGCGGCGCGATATCCCTACGACCCGGCTTACCTGCCGGTCGCGCGACTCGAAGACGGCACGCTCTGGAACTGGTGAGCGGCGGTGCTCAGTAGAACCGCTCGGCAGAACCGCTCGGCAGAACAACAAGGAGACACGAATGGCAGATCAGAACAGCAGCGCTATGTTGCGCCGCGTAGCCTTTGCATCGACGATAGGCACTGCTGCCGAGTACTACGATTTCTTCGTCTACGGCACCGCGGCGGTGCTCGTGTTCGGCACAAAATTTTTCCCCAGCAGCGACCCGTTGATCGGCACGCTTGCTGCGTTCGCGACCTATGCGGTTGGCTTTATCGCGCGGCCACTGGGCGGCATCGTATTCGGGCATTTCGGCGATCGCATTGGCCGCAAGAAGGCGCTGATCGTCACCATACTGATAGTAGGCCTTGGTACGTTCCTGATTGGTCTGCTGCCTGACTATTCGCAGATCGGCATCTGGGCGCCGGCTGCATTGATCCTGATTCGTGTGCTGCAAGGTTTCGGTGTTGGCGGAGAACAGGCGGGCGCGGTGCTGCTGACAGCCGAATATGCGCCGCCGCTGAAGCGGGGATTCTTCGCCAGCCTTGTCCAGCTCGGCGCACCCGCCGGGTTCCTGATTCCGGCCGGTATTTTCGCCATCCTCACTGCAACGCTCACGCACGAGCAACTGCTCGACTGGGGTTGGCGGTTGCCGTTCCTCGGCAGCATTGTGCTGGTCGTGGTTGGCCTGTATATCCGGTTGCGCACGGAAGAGTCGCCGGTCTTCGCGGAGATGCGCAAGACGCAGGCGGTCGAGTCGCGGCCGGTCGTGGAAGTCGTCCGGCAATTCGGGCCCACGATCCTGAAGGGTGTCGGCGCGAAGCTGATCGAAGCCTGCACGTTCGCGATGTACACGATGATCGTGCTGGCCTACGGCCGCGTGCACGGTATCAGTGAGAGCCTGCTACTGCAGACGATCATCGTCTCGGTCACGCTCGAGCTGATAGCGATTCCGCTCGCCGGTGCGCTGTCGGATCGGATCGGTCGCCGCGCTACGTTTATGGCTGGCAGCCTGCTGCAGGTTCTGCTGGTCGTGCCGCTGTTTCATGCCCTCGACAGTGGCAGTCGCCTGGCGATCCAGGCAGTGATGATTCTCGCGATTACGGCCGGCCACAGTCTTTGCTATGCCCCGCAGGCGTCGCTCTTTCCCGAACTCTTTCCGGCGCGTGTGCGTTGTAGCGGCATCGCGCTGATCTGGCAGATCGGCTCGCTGATCGGCAGTGGGGTACTGGGACTTGTCGCGGTGAAGATGCTTCAGATGACGGGCGGCAGTTCCGTTGGGCTGATCGTCTACGTGATCGCACTGGGCATTGTTTCCACGCTGTGTATTTATCTTTTGCCCGAAACCGCGCCTTTGCGACGCGGTGGCGATCTCCACGACTGGGGCACGCCGTCACTCGCCAAGTCTTCCCGCGAATCGCATTCATCCCCTGTTTTCGCGGCGCGCCGATAGCCAAGCGCTGTGCTTGGGCGCGCACACTATTCAACGGAGCTTCTCATGCTTGCAGCCGTCCTTTACGAAGCGAAACGCCTGCGTATCGACGAAGTCGATGCGCCTCAACCACAGCCGGGTCAGGTTCAGATCCGAGTGCGCGCAGGCGGTATCTGCGGGTCAGACCTGTCGTATTACTTCAAGGGCAAGAGCGGTGATTTCGCGGTCCGGGAACCGTTCGTCCTCGGTCATGAAGTCGCGGGTGAAATCGCCGCGCTCGGCGAGGGCGTGAGCGGTTTGCGCGTTGGCCAGCGTGTTGCCGTGAACCCGGGTCTGAATTGCGGGGAGTGCCGGTTTTGTGTGAAGGGCATGAGCAACCATTGCCTGAACATGCGCTTCATGGGCAGCGCCTCGACGTTCCCTCACATGCAGGGCATGTTCCGCCAATACATTGCGGTTGCTGCCCGCCAATGCGTGCCTGTGCCCGATGCACTCGATTTCGCGCAGGCGTCGATGGCCGAACCGCTCGCCGTTGCATTGCACGCGCTGCGGCATGCGGGATCGCTCGTGGGCGCCCAGGTCCTGGTAATCGGCTGCGGACCTATCGGCTGCATTTTGCTAACGGTCGCGCGGCGTGCCGGAGCGCATCGTCTTGTAGCGCTCGACCTCGCCGACAAAGCGTTGCAGATGGCCGCCACGCTGGGTGCCGATCAGACCGTGCTCGCCACCGACCAGGCACAGGTCGAAGCGTGGTCACAGTCGCGCGGTACCTTTGACGTAGTGATCGAGGCATCCGGTAGCCCTGCCGGACTCGACACCGCGCTTCGCGCCGCGCGTGCGGGGGCTACGGTGATCCAGGTGGGCAACCTGCCGGCGGGGCAGTCGCCGGTCGCGGCCAATCTCGTGATGGCTAAGGAATTGCGTTATCAGGGATCGTTCCGCTTTACTGATGAATACGCGGTCGCCGCCGAAGAAATCGCCACCGGCAAGATCGATCTGAGCCCGTTGATGACGCATGTCTTTCCGCTCGCGGAGGCGAACCGTGCGTTCGAAGTGGCGCATGACCGCAACCAGTCGATGAAGGTGCATTTGCAGTTCGACTGAATCCCTATTCCCGCATTGCCCGAACGCCCGAGCACAAAGAGGCGTATTCCAGGAGACATTCATGTTCAGAAGCCAGCGCTGGTTCGTGGTCGGTTTGCTGTTTCTCGCCGGCGTGATCAACTATCTCGATCGCGCAGCACTCTCGATCGCGGCCCCCTTGATCCAGAAGGATCTGGATTTTTCGCATGCGCAGATGGGCATTGTGTTCAGCAGCTTTTTCATTGGCTACGCGTTGTTCAATTTTGTCGGCGGCGTGCTGTCGGACAAGATCGGGGCAAAGAAAGTGTTCGGCGCGTCAATGGGCATCTGGTCGCTATTCTGCGGGGCGACGGCGCTGGCAAGCAGCCTTGTTTCGTTGATCGTGTTGCGGGTTTTGTTCGGCATGGGTGAGGGGCCATTCAGTTCATCGAACAGCAAGATGGTCAACAACTGGTTTCCTCGCCGCGAGGTGGCCAGCGCCATTGGTGTGATCAGTTCAGGTACGCCGTTGGGCGGCGCGCTTGCGGGACCGGTCGTTGGCTACATGGCGATCCGCTTTGGCTGGCGCTGGGCGTTTGTCGCGATCATGGTGCTCGGTCTGGCATGGCTCGTGGTGTGGACCTTGACCACGACTGAACAGCCGCAGCAGGACAAGCGCGTGAAACCCCAGGAGCTTGCGTTGATTGTCGCCGGCCAGCAGCAGGCCTCGTCGATGGAGCATGCGCCCGAAGGTGAAAAGGTGGGGCTGAAGTACTACCTGAAGCAACCAATCATTCTCGCCACTGCCTTCGCGTTTTTCTCCTACAACTATGTGCTGTTCTTCTTCCTGTCATGGTTCCCCACGTACCTGACGGAAGCACATCACATGTCGCTTCATGACATGAGCATTGCGACTGTGATTCCGTGGTTGCTCGGCAGTATTGGCTTGGCCGCTGGCGGCTTCGTCACGGATCTGATCTTGCGGATCACCGGTCAACCATTGCTCGCGCGGCGGATCGTTTTATCGGCATGCCTCGGGGTAGCAGCCGTATGTGTTGGATTTGCCGGAAGGGTGGAAAGCATGGAGGGCGCGGTCGCGCTGATGTCCGTCTCGATCTTCTTCCTCTATGTCACGGGCGCAGTCTATTGGGCCGTGATCCAGGACACCGTCCGACGTGAGAATGTAGGGGGCGTAGGCGGCTTCGTACACCTGCTGGCGAACCTCGCTGGGGTGATCGGGCCTGCGGTGACGGGCTTTATCGTGCAAGCGACGCACGGTGCGTATGGGAGCGCGTTCGTGCTCGCGGGTGCCATCGCGGTGCTGGGATCGCTTTGCTCGCTGATCTGGATTCGCGAACCGCGCGGAGGCAAGCTTAAGGCGCGGCGTGCACTGGTATTGTAGGCCCGCTTCGCGTTCCGCCGACACTCAGATCCGCCACTGCGGCGTGGTAGTATGGTAGATGACAAGATGAAGTCCAGGCTTTATCTTTGTCCTCTCTTTATTCTTCGTTCAGGTGTGGGTCATGGTCACGAAAAACGTCTTGCCGAGTCCGTTGCGACCTGACGCGTCCTCGTCAAACGGCGTCGATCGCAATGCAAGCGCGTCGTCTTCCGCGCCGTCGGCCGCATCCACTCGTGGCCGTGGCCGTTCAACTGAACCGCGCGTGGCGCTGCCGAACCTGCGTGCTCAGCTTCGCGTCGAATCGCACGAACCCATTGGCAAGCAAATTTTTCGTGCCCTTCGCGAAGCCATTTTTTCGGGTGCGCTGGTGCCCGGCACGCCGCTGTCGGAGACCGAAGTTTCAGAAATGTTCCAGGTCTCCCGGCAACCGGTGCGTGAAGCGTTTATCAAGCTTGTAGAGTCGGGTGTGCTGCAGGTGCTGCCGCAAAGAGGAACCTTCGTCAAGAAGATCTCACCGCGACGCGTTCGCGAAGGCAGGTTCATCCGGGAAGCGATCGAGGCCGCGGTGGCCCGCAAGGCGGCGCTTGAAATCACAGCAGAGCAACTCGCTGACCTCGCTGAAAATCTACGTGATCAGAAGACCGCTGCGAAGGTGAACGACACCACGTCGTTTCTTGCGCTCGATGAGCGCTTCCATTTCCTGATAGCGCAATCTATTGATTGCGTCGCGGCATGGGACACCATTCAAGACATCAAGGCGCAGATGGATCGCGTGCGTTATCTGAGCTTGCCGGAAGTTTCACCGCTTGAATTGCTGATCAAGCAGCATGCACGGATTTTGAGTGCACTGAAAGCGCATGATGCCAATGGCGCCGAAGAAGCCATGCGTGCCCATCTGCGCGAGATTCTGGTCTCGCTAAAACCGGTTGCCGAGCGCAATCCGGATTGGTTTGAACCGGATGAAGGCGAGCGCGTCCACCTCGCTAATTAGCATGCCGGCACCGCGCTCCGCTCTGCCCTTAGACGATCTCGATTTCGACGAACACAACTTCGTGGTCGCTCGCATTGACGACGTTGTGTTCAACGCCCTTCAAGCCGGCATAACTCTGCCCGGCGTGCAGTTCGGAAACCCGATTGCCTGTTTTAGTTTCCAGCAGCAGCTCTCCGTTGGTCTGCGGAACGACAATGTAGTCGTGCCCATGAACATGCCAGCCGGTCTCGGCGCCCGGTGCGAATCGCCACTCGGTGACTATCACGCGATCGTTTGATACCTGTTGCGTAGGGACTGCCGGTGTGCGGGTCATGCGGGTTCCTCCTATGTTGGACGGCTTCAGGCCATCAGCATGCGGCCCAGTTCGATCAATCCTTTGTCGCTGCCGGGCGGCCCGATCAGGGACAAGCCCAGCGGTACGCCGTCTATCTGCATCAACGGCAGCGAGAGCTGAGGGCATCCGCCGAGTCCCGCGACGCACAGCATCCTGATCGCCTGGTTACGGTACGACTCCAGCGCTTCGTCCGTGTCCGTCAGCAGTGGGGCAACGTCGGGCATCGTGGGCATGAGAATAATGCGCCCGCCGTCTAGCAGGCTCAACAAGTTTGCACGGAAGCGCTCGCGTACGCGTTCACTGTCCTCGTTCTGGGCCGGCGTGACCGTACGTGACCAAGCGAAGCGTTCGCGCACGCCCGGGCCGAGCTGGAAGTCGAAACGCTCGATCGATTCACCCTGACTTTGCCAAGCCTGAAATCCCTGAGCGTAACGAAATGCCCAGTAGAGCGCGTCGGTTGCGGGCGTCATGATGTCGACGCTTTCTATCGAGCTGAAGCACACCTTGACGCGCTCGAGTGTCGCGAAGAAAACCTTCACCACCGGCTCCGGCAGTCCGGCCAATACCTCGCGCGGCAAACATGCTTGAGGCATTGATGCGAGCGTCTTTGTATCTTCGCCGAGCAACACGTCGCCCACGCGTGCAAATGTATCGATGTCGCGAGTGAACCATCCACAGGTGTCGAAGCCCGGTGACAATGGCATGCAGCCGTCGAGCGACACGCGTGCGTGGGTTGGTCGCAAGCCGATCAGCCCGCAATGGCTTGCCGGCGCGCGCACGGAGCCGCCGGTGTCGGTGCCGAGCGAAAAATCGCACAGTCCATTCGATACCGCCGACGCCGACCCCGAACTCGAGCCGCCGGTCACACGGTCCGGCGCAGCGCCATTGCGCGGTGCGCCGAAGTGCGCGTTCTTGCCGGTCATCGAGAACGCGAGTTCTTCCGTATAGGTCTTGCCCGCGAACGCGGCGCCGGCCGCGAGCAGGGCATCGACAACCGGCGCGTTGGCCGTCTTGATGCCGGACATGGCCAGCATGTGCGGGTTGCCGCAGCCGGTCGGGTACCCGGTCACATCGAAGATGTCCTTTACGCCGAACGTCAGGCCCGCGAGCGGGCCGCTCGCGGCGTGGGGCACTGGATGATCGGGGTAGGGTACGAAAGCGCGATACGAGGCATTATCGGGTGTCATGTCGTTGTTAGTGGGTGGGGGCAGTTTCGATTTTCGATTGCAGCATGGCGATTTCTTCAACCCGGATGCAGCGGGCCGAATGCGCGTTACCGACCAGGCGTTCTTCAGGCTGTGTCTGCAAGCAGCGGTCGATTGCATGCGAGCAGCGCGGTGCGAACGCGCAACCGGGCGGCAGCGCGGAAAGGTCGGGCGGTGCACCACCGATCGTTTCCAGCCGGATGCCTTTTTTCATGGTGCCTTGCGTGCGGCCTTTGAGCAGCGCGATGGTGTAGGGATGCCTCGGTTCGGTCAGCAGCGCGAGTGCCGGCCCCTGCTCGACGATCCGGCCCGCGTACATCACCGCGATGCGATCTGCGACTTCGGTCGCAGCGCCTATGTCGTGGGTGACGAAGACAATCGACAGGCCGAGTTCCTGCTGCAAGTCGCGCAGAAGCAGCAGGATCTGGATCTGCACGGTCGCGTCGAGCGCGGTAGTCGGCTCGTCGGCGAGCAGGACACGCGGTTCGCACGACAACGCAAGCGCGATCATCGCACGCTGGCGCATACCGCCCGACATCTCGTGCGGATACGCATCCAGCCGACGTTCAGGGCTTGGAATACGGACCTTTTCGAATAGCGCCAACGCTCGCTTGCGGGCTTCAGCCTTGGACACTCCCTGATGCCGCCGGACCATCTCTGCAATCTGCGCACCGAGTGTGTAGACCGGATCGAGAGCGAGCAACGGTTCCTGGAAGATCATCGATACAACCTTGCCGCGCAAACCCGAAAGCTGCCGGCGCGAGAGCTTTAGTACGTCATGGCCTTCGACGTCGAGTCCACCCTCCATTTGCGTAGTCTTCTCCGAATGCAGTCGCATGATCGCGCGCAGCGTGACGCTCTTGCCCGAACCGGATTCGCCAAGCAGGGCGACCACCTCGCCGCGTCCCACTTCCAGGTCGACGCCGTTGACTGCGTGGATCGTCCGGCCGGGTGTGATAAAGCGGACCTTCAGGTCGCGCAGGCTGATGCTGACCTCCTGCTTCTTGTTCATCACGCGAGCTCCTGCGCAGCTGCAATCGAAATTGGAACGTAGCCGCTGTCCGGCTCGTATTCGAGGCACGTCACTTGTCCTCCTCCAACCGTGGAGACGGCCGGTCCACGTTTGCTGCAGACATCCTGTGCTTGCGGACAACGCGTGTGAAAGCGGCAGCCACTGGGTGGATCGATCGGATTGGGCGGATCGCCAAAGAGCGGGGCGACGCTCGTGCGGCGCGTTGGATCGACGCTCGGCATGGAGTTGAGCAAGGCCCGCGTGTACGGATGCAGCGCATGCGCGAACACGTCCTCCGCCGTGCCGATTTCCACGATCTCGCCAAGGTACATCACCACCAGCCGGTCCGAGATGTAGCGCACCACGTTCAGGTCGTGACTGATGAAGACATAGGTCAGTCCGAATTCCGCCTTGAGGTCGGCGAGCAGATTCAGCACCTGGGCTTCGACGGACTTATCGAGAGCTGACACAGCTTCATCAAGAATCACGAGGCGCGGGCCAAGCGCCAACGCGCGTGCAATATTCACGCGCTGTCGCTGACCGCCGGAGAGTTCGTGCGGGTAACGTCCCGCGAACCTGATGGGATCGAGCCCGACACGCGCGAGCAGGTCGCGTCCGCGAGCGATTGCGTCTTTCGGCGAAACGCCGTGAACCGTCGCGCCGAACGCGACTGAGTCTTCGATCGTCATGCGTGGATTGAGCGACGAGAAGCTGTCCTGGAACACCATCTGCACCTGACGGCGAAACTCGCGCAGAGGCAGGGCGCGGGAGCCGACCGTTTCGCCGTCGAAGATAAGTTCGCCGCTATCCTGCTGCAGCAGTTGCATCATCAGCCGCGCCATGGTGGACTTGCCGCAGCCCGATTCGCCGACCACGCCAAGCGTCTCACCCTTCAATACGTCGAACGAGATGTTGTCGACGGCGCGCACCACGTTGCGCGCGTCCTTCAGAAACGGCAGCCCTTTGTTGCCGAGCGGAAAATGCCGGACCACATTCTTGACGCTCAGCAAAGGCTGGGCCGGGCCGCCGATGTCACGGTCGTCTGTCATGAGCGCGGCCATTACTTGATCTCCATCGCGGCGCGCAGGCCGTCGGACAGCACGTTGAAAGCAATGGAGGTCGCGAAGATAAACACGCCCGGCAGCGCCGCGAGCCAGGGCTGCACATAGATTGCCGTACGCAAGGTATTGAGCATCAGGCCCCACTCGGGGTTCGGCGGCGTAACACCCAGGCCGAGGAACGAGAGACCGGAGGCGAGGATCATGGAGACGGAAATGAGGCTGGTGGAGAACACGAAGATCGGGCCGATCACGTTGCCGAGCACATGCACTCGCACGATGGTCAAAGCGCTTGCGCCCGACGCGCGCGCAGCATCCACGAAATCACTGCGGCGGACTTGCGTGGTCACGCTCTCGGCAATTCGCGCGATCTGCGGGATGAACACTACAGTCAGCGATACCAGCGCGTTGCCAATTCCTGTACCCAATGCACCCGATAACGCGATGGCGAGCAGCACCGACGGAAACGCGTAAAGCACGTCGATTGTGCGCATTACCAGCGCGTTGAGCACACCGCCTGCGTAACCCGCCATGATCCCGATCGCCCCGCCAATACCGAACGCGAGCAGGACCGGTGTCACGCCCATGAAGAGCGACAGGCGAGCGCCGAGGATCAGGCGGGACAGCATGTCGCGGCCGAGTTCGTCGGTGCCGAGCAAATAGCCGGGCGTGCCGATCGGCTTTAGGCGATTGAACATGGACGCGGCGAACGGATCGGCCGGCATCAGCAGCGGCGCGGCAACCGCCATGATCAGCAAGATGAGGATCACGGTGGCGCCGAGCATCGCCTGGGGGTTGCGGACCAGGCGGCGCAGCACGTTTGCTCCGTGCCCTCGCGAACGCAACGGCGTGGCAAGGGGCTTGGCGGTGTCGCCGGTGGTGGTGATAGTCGTGGTCACGGCTCAGCCCCTTTCAATACGCGGATCGAATACGGTTTGAAGGATGTCAACCAGGAGATTCAGGATGACGAAGAACAGTGCGAGCACCAGGATCGTGCCTTGCAGCAGCGGCAGATCTCGTTGGAAGATCGCCGCATTGAGCAGGAAACCCGTGCCAGGCCACGAGAACACAGTCTCGATCAGGATCGATCCACCGAGCAGATAACCGAGTTGCAGGCCCATCACGGCTAGGGCGGTCGGCGCGCAGTTCTTCAGCACATGGCGGAACAAGGCGAACTCGCTCAAGCCCCGCGCCCTCAATCCGACCATGAATTCCTGCGACAGCGTATCGGCCACCAGCGCGCGGACCGTGCGCGCGATGATACCCATGGGGATGAATGACATGGTGACGGCAGGCAGGACGAGGTACTGGAAGTGCGCCCAGTCCCAATGCCAGTCGTCGGAACCATCCGGCCCCGCACCGGTGGCGGGCAGCCACATCAGCTTCACCGAGAACACGATCACGAGGACCATGCCCAGCCAGTAATGCGGCACGCTCACGCCGGTCACCGAGACGAGCGAGGCCGCGCGGTCAATCCACGAGCCGCGCATGTAGCCGGCTACAAAACCGAACAGCGCGCCGAATGCAAAGCCAATCAGCGTGGCAAGCGCCGCGATCATCATGGTATTGCCGACTGCCTTGATCACTTCGCCTGCGACGGGTCGGCCGGTGGCGATCGAGGTACCGAGGTCGCCGTGCAGTGCGCGCCAGACCCAGCTGAAGAACTGCACCGGCAGCGGACGGTTGAAGCCGTAGAGTTCCATCAATTGCTTCTGCAGGTCAGCCGATGCATCGGGTGGCAAGATGGAAACCAACGGGTCGCCCGGCGCGATATGAACCAGCATGAAGCAGAGGAACGCAACGCCCAGCATGATCGGCAGCGCATAGAGCGCGCGCCGGAGAAGATAGGAAAGCATGAGGTGAAGCCCGGTTGCCGTGGCTTGGG
>Ga0302220_10000560_pt1 | contig 31236 bp, 26 predicted proteins | sample II_Palsa_E1_3_FD_194572 | JGI IMG/M metagenome (GOLD analysis project Ga0302220, IMG submission 194572) | Peat permafrost microbial communities from Stordalen Mire near Abisko, Sweden - II_Palsa_E1_3 | ecosystem: Environmental > Terrestrial > Soil > Palsa > Peat permafrost | place: Sweden...
CCGACCGGTTTCCCGCCCGGAAGAAGCCAAGGAGCGCCGATGGCGACGGAGGACGATCGTCTCGCCCATGATCTGGCCGCCGAGGCGGGCCGCCGCCTGATCGACCTGCGCGCCCGGGGCGGCCAGCCGGATGACCTCCGTAAGGCGGGCGATCGCCTGTCGCACGAGTTCCTCGCCGCTGAGCTGGCCCGGCTGCGGCCGGGGGACTGGGTCCTGTCCGAGGAAGCCGCCGACAACCCGGCCCGGCTGGCCGCGGATCGGGTCTGGATCGTGGATCCGTTGGACGGCACCCGCGAATTCGGCGACGCCGACCGGACGGACTGGGCGGTGCACGTCGCCCTGTGGGAGCGCAGCGGGCCAGGCCAGGGCCGCCTCACCGTCGGCGCGGTCGCCCTCCCGGCCGCCGGCGAGGTACTGAGCACGGTGGCCCCGCCCGCTGCGCCGCCGGGGCCGCCGCCCGGGCGGCCGCGGATCGTGGTCAGCCGGAGCAGGCCCGCCGCGTTCCTGCCGGCCATGGCCGAGCTTCTCGGCGCGGACCTCGTCCCGCTGGGATCGGCCGGGGCCAAGGTGGCGGCCGTCCTGCAGGGTCACGCCGACGCTTACGTGCACGCCGGCGGCCAGTACGAATGGGATTCGGCGGCCCCGGTCGCGGTGACCCGGGCGGCAGGGTTCCACGCTTCCCGGATCGACGGCCGCGAACTCACCTACAATCAGGCCGATCTGCTGATGCCGGATATTCTGGTGTGTATACCTGCGCTAGCCGGCGGCCTGCTGGACGCGATCAGCTCCGCCCAGGCCAGCGAAGCTGATGGCGGTCAACGATGACGGTCGTCCTGGCAGGCACCTCCTGGCGTGCCCTTTTCCTGTCCCCGATGCCTCCTGGACGCCGTTGATGCGCACCGATTACACCCTCTCTCAGCTTGACGTGCTCGAAGCCGAGTCGATCCACGTGATCCGGGAGGTCGCCGCAGAGTTCGAGCGGCCCGTCCTGCTGTTCTCCGGCGGCAAGGACTCCGTGGTCATGCTGGCCCTGGCCGAAAAGGCGTTCCGGCCCGCGCGGATTCCGTTTCCGGTCATGCACGTCGACACCGGGCACAACTTCGGCGAGGTCATCGAGTTCCGCGATAAGCGCGTCGCCGAGCTGGGGGTCCGGCTCATCGTCGCCTCCGTGCAGGATTCCATCGACGCGGGGCGGGTGAGCGAAGAGACCGGCCGGTGGGCGAGCCGGAACCGGCTGCAGACCATCACGCTGCTGGACGCGATCGAGGAGAATCAGTTCGACGCGCTGTTCGGCGGGGCCCGGCGGGACGAGGAGAAGGCGCGCGCCAAGGAGCGGGTGTTCTCCTACCGCGACGACTTCGGCCAGTGGGACCCGAAGAATCAGCGGCCCGAGCTGTGGAATCTGTACAACACCCGGATCCACCGCGGCGAGCACATCCGTGTCTTCCCGCTGTCCAACTGGACCGAGCTCGACATCTGGCAGTACATCGAACGGGAAGAGCTGGAGCTGCCCTCGGTGTACTTCGCCCATACCCGCCAGGTCTTCGAGCGGGAAGGGATCCTGCTGGCGGACAGCCCGCACGTGACCCGGGGCGAGGACGAGCAGCTGTTCGAGGCCGTGGTCCGGTACCGGACGGTCGGCGACATGACGTGCACGGGGGCGGTCGAGTCGACCGCGCTCGACGTGGCCACGGTCATCTCGGAGGTGTCGGCGACGCGGATCACCGAGCGGGGCCAGACCCGCGCCGACGACCGCACCAGCGAGGCAGCCATGGAAGACCGCAAGCGGGAGGGTTACTTCTGATGGACATTCTGCGGTTCGCCACGGCCGGTTCGGTCGACGACGGCAAGAGCACGCTTATCGGGCGGTTGCTGTACGACTCCAAGGCGATTTTCGAGGATCAGCTCGCCGCTGTGGAGCGGACCAGCAAGGACCGTGGTGAGGAGTACACCAACCTCGCACTGCTCACCGACGGCCTGCGGGCCGAGCGCGAGCAGGGCATCACGATCGACGTCGCCTACCGCTACTTCGCGACCCCCCGCCGCAAGTTCATTATCGCGGACACGCCCGGGCACGTTCAGTACACGCGCAACATGGTCACCGGCGCGTCCACCGCTGACCTGGCCGTCGTCCTCGTCGACGCGCGCAACGGGCTGACCGAGCAGAGCCGCCGGCATGCCTTCCTCGCGACGCTGCTCCAGGTCCCGCACCTGGTGCTGGCGGTCAACAAGATGGACCTGGTGAACTACGACGTGGCCGTCTTCGAGCGGATCGCCGCCGAGTTCTCCGCGTTCGCCGCGAAGCTGGACATCAGCGACCTGACCTTCATCCCCATCTCGGCCCTGCTCGGCGACAACGTGGTCCAGCGCTCGGCCAACATGCCCTGGTACGACGGGCCGTCGCTGCTGCACCACCTGGAGCACGTGCACATCGCCTCCGACCGGAACCTGATCGACGTGCGGTTCCCGGTCCAGTACGTGATCCGGCCGCACCAGGCTACCGACCCCGGACTGCACGACTACCGGGGCTACGCCGGCGAGGTGGCTGGCGGTGTGATCCGGCCGGGGGACGAGGTCATGCACCTGCCGTCCGGCTTCACGACGACCGTCCGCGCCGTCGAAGCCGCGGGCCGGCCGGTACCGGAAGCGTTCCCGCCCATGTCGGTGACCCTGCTGCTCGATGACGACGTGGACATCTCCCGGGGTGACATGATCTGCCGCCCGCACAACAAGCCGACCGTCACCCAGGACGTCGAGGCCATGGTGTGCTGGATGATCGGTGATAAGCCGCTCACCCCCCGCAGCCGCTTCATCGTCAAGCACACCTCGCGCACGGTCAAGGCGATCGTCAAGGACCTGCACTACCGGATCGACGTCAACACGCTGCACCGGGATGAGAGCGCCGGCCAGCTCGGGCTGAATGAGGTCGGCCGGGTGACGTTGCGGCTGACCCAGCCCATCTTCTGCGACCCCTACACCAGGAACCGGCTGACCGGCGGCATGATCCTGATCGACGAGGCGGCCAACGCCACCGCGGGCGCGGCCATGATCACCGACTCTCGGTGAGCGCGCCCTCGGACACCGGGGGAACGCCCTTCCACGACCTGGCCCGGTACGTGGCGATCCCGCGGATTACCGCGCTGCGCCTGGCCCCCGACGGGAGCTGGCTGGCGGCGGCCGTGCAGACGCTTGCCCCGGACCGGAAGAAGTACCTGACCAGCATCTGGCGGATTCCGGCCAGCCCGGCCAGCCAGGAAGCCCCATGCCAGCTGACCCGGTCGCCGAAAGGCGAGAAGAACCCTCGTTTCCTGCCCGACGGCTCCCTGCTGTTCATCTCGGAACGGCCCGGGGCCCTCGCCAGGACGTCCGGCAGCCTGGGCAGCTCCCAGGCACCGGATGAGCCTGCCGACCCGGGCCGCGGCGACCCGGTGGCGGGTGAGCCGACCCTATGGCTGCTCCCGGCCGGTGGCGGTGAGGCCGTGTGCGTCGCTGGCCGCCCGGGAGGTATCAGCGCCGCCGAAACGGCCGAACGGGACGGGGTGATTGTCTGCTCCGCTGCGGTGATGCCCGGCGCCGGGGCCGACCCAGCCGACGACGCGCGGTTGCGCCGGGAGCGCGAGCAGGCCGGGGTCACGGCGATCCTGCACGAAGCGGTCCCGGTCCGGTACTGGGACCATGACCTGGGCCCGGCTCAGCTCCGGCTGTTCGCCGCGACGGCCCCGGAGACCCCGGGACAGGGCGGAGATTCCGGAGATTCCGAGGCGGCGGCCCGGGCTCTGCCTCGCGAGCTCACGCCCGCCCCCGGGCGGGCCCTGGACCAGCAGTCGTTCTGCGTGTCTGCGGACGGCACGACCGTGGCGTCCGGCTGGTGGCGGTGGGAGAGCGGCGGGGATTCCCGCGCCGAACTGGCCGTGATCGACGTGCCCAGCGGGGCCCGGCGGACGGCGCTGTCCGCGGCCGGATTCGACTACGAGCACCCGGCTATCGCGCCCGACGGCCGGCACGTGGCCTGCATCCGCTCGGCGCACCACACGCCCGACGGTCCCGGCGACGTGACGATCGTGGTGGTGGGGTGCCGGCCCGGTGCGGACGGGGAGCGTGATCTACTGGCCGGGTTCGACCGGCGGCCCGTCGAGCTGGCCTGGGCACCGGACTCCAAATCGCTCTACTTCACGGCCGACGATCAGGGCCGCCGCCCGGTATTCCGGGTGCAGGCCGGGACCGATGACGCGGCCGGTGAGGTGACGCGGATCAGCGCCGACGACGGTGCCTACACCGATCTGTGCCCGGCCTCGGACGGCAGCTACGTCTTTGCGCTGCGCTCCTCGGTGGACGAGCCGCCAACGCCCGTCCGGCTCGAAGCCGCCGCGGGCCAGAAGCCGGAACGGCTGGCCAGCCCGGGAAGCCCGCTGGCGCTGCCTGGGCGGCTGACGGAGATCGAGACCGCCGCCGACGACGGCACGGGCATCCGGAGCTGGCTGGTGCTGCCCGGGACCGCGTCGGTGCAGACGCCCGCGCCGCTCGTGCTGTGGGTGCACGGTGGCCCGATGTCCAGCTGGAATTCCTGGTCCTGGCGCTGGAACCCGTGGCTGCTGGCCGCGCGCGGGTACGCGGTGCTGCTGCCCGACCCGGCCCTGTCCACCGGCTACGGGCAGGACTTCATCGCCCGCGCCTACCACCAGTGGGGCGGCCGCCCGTTCGCCGACGTGATGGCGGCCACCGACGCTGCCGTGGCCCGGCCTGACATCGACGGATCCCGGACGGCGATGATGGGCGGCTCCTACGGCGGTTACATGGCCAACTGGGTCGCCGGGCACACCGACCGGTTCCGGGCCATCGTGAGCCACGCCAGCCTGTGGGTGCTGGACCAGATGTTCGGCACCACCGACGTGCCGATGTTCTGGCGTCCTCAGTTCGGTGACCCGCTTACCGCCCCCGAGCGGTACGAAGCGAACTCACCGCACCGGCACATTGCCAGCATCCGCACGCCGATGCTGGTCATCCACGGCAATAAGGATTACCGGGTACCCGTTGGCGAGGCGCTACGGCTGTGGTGGGACCTGTCCCGGCACGGCGCCGACGCGAAGTTCCTCTACTTCCCGGACGAGAACCACTGGATCCTCAGCCCCGGGCACGCGGCGGTCTGGTACGACACCGTGTTCGCGTTCCTGGCCCAGCACGTCCTCGGCGAGCCCTGGCGCCGCCCCGAACTGCTGTTATACCCGGGGGGACGACCCCCCCGGAGCCCCCCGGTGCGCTTCGCGCCCGCGCGGTGGTACTTCGCCGAGACACCGGCGTTCGCCGAGGCCTTCGGCCCCGGCTCGCTGGCCGGTAACGATCGCCTCGCCGTAGGTCCTGCTGGGCTTCTCGCCGATAGCACCGGCGAGATCTAACGGTCACCTGGCACGGGTTACGGCGGCATTTCCTGACCGGCCCAGCGAGTCCCGGGCCGCAGGCCCGGGCGAGTGGCCGGTACTACGGTCCGCACACCACCGCGGGCTGCGGGGGGTCCAGGGGGGTCGTCCCCCCGGACGGCGTCCGCCCGGTTCGCTAATAGGGCCGGTAGCGAGCGGCTGGCCGTAAGGCGTGGCTGCGGCTGAAGCACGGGCGGGGTTGTGCCAGGCTGGGGACATGGCCCGCGCCGATCTGGATAAGCGGCCCGGTGAAGTCGCAGCGATGTTCGACGAGCTCGCCGGGCGTTACGACCTGCTCAACGACCTGCTGTCGGCCGGCCAGGTCCGGTCCTGGCGGCGCGTGGTGGCCCGCGCCGTGGCCGCCCGGCCCAGTGAGCGGATCCTGGATCTGGCCGCCGGCACCGGGACCTCGACCGTCACCTTCGGCGCGGACGGCGCCGAGTGCGTCGCGTGCGACTTCTCCATCGGCATGCTCCGGGCCGGGCTGCGCCGTGTCCGGTCCGCCGCGGCGGGGCCGCGGCCCGCGTTCGTGGCCGGTGACGCGCTCCGGCTGCCCTTCCGCGACGGGGCGTTCGACGCCGTGACGATCTCGTTCGGGCTGCGCAATGTAGTCGACCCCAGCCAGGCCCTCAGCGAGATGTTCCGGGTCACCAAGCCGGGCGGCCGCCTGGTCATCTGCGAGTTCTCCCGGCTGAAGCTGCGGCCACTGCGAGTGGCCTACGAGCGCTACCTGGCCCGGGCGCTGCCCGCGATCGCTCGGCGTGCCGCGCGCAATCCGGCGGCCTATGAGTACCTGGCCGAGTCGATCGTCGACTGGCCCGATCAGCAGGAGCTGGCCGGGCTGATGCTCAGCGCAGGCTGGTCGGCGGTGAAGTGGCGGGACCTGACCTTCGGTATTGTCGCCGTACACGCCGCCCGCCGCCCTGCGGAGGGGCGCCCCGCTGACCGGGTCGGCGACACGCCCACCCCAAGCCAGGCTTAAACTATCGGCAAAGAATTTGTGAAGAGCTTCACAAGGCAACGTCAGGAACGGACACGTGACCGAGCACGTTTCCCCCGTCGCTGCGGCGGCGCCCGCACGGCCCGCCACCGACGAGGCGGATGTCATCGTTGTCGGAGCCGGCCCCGCCGGGTCGACGACCGCCTATTACCTCGCCAACGCGGGGCTCGACGTGCTGCTGCTGGAAAAGAGCCACTTCCCGCGGGAGAAGGTCTGCGGCGACGGCCTCACTCCCCGGGCGGTCAAGGCGCTGGTGGCCATGGGGGTGCCGATCAGCGCGGACGACGGCTGGCTGCCCAACAAGGGCCTGCGCGTCGTCGGCGCGGGGATGCGGCTCGAGCTGCCCTGGCCGGACTTGACCAGTTACCCCGGGTACGGCCTGGTCCGCACCCGGCTGGACTTCGATCAGCGGCTGGCCCAGCGCGCCATCCGCGCCGGGGCGAAGCTGATCGAGGGCGTCAACGTGACCGGCCCCGTCATCGACCAGCGGACCGGCCGGATCACCGGCGTGACCGCCCGGCCCACGGGCGGCAAGCGGGCCGACAGCAGCGACGCCGGGGCGGAGCGGGTCTACCGCGGCCGCCTGGTCATCGCCGCGGACGGGAACTCCTCCCGGCTGTCGGTCTCGATGGGCCTGCGCAAGCGGGACGACCGCCCGATCGGCGTGGCCGTCCGGGCCTACTACACCAGCCCCCGCCATGAAGACGACTACCTGGAGTCCTGGCTCGATCTGTGGGACGGCGACCGGCAGTTGCCCGGCTACGGCTGGATCTTCGGTATGGGCGACGGCACGAGCAACGTCGGGCTGGGACTGCTGAACACGTCCGCGGCGTTCGGCAACACCGATTATCATGCGCTGCTGCACCGCTGGCTGGCCGGCATGCCGCCGGAATGGGGATTCACTGAGGACAACCGCGTCGGCCCGGTGCGCGGCGCCGCGCTCCCGATGGCCTTCAACCGGACCCCGCATTACACCCGGGGGCTGGTCCTGGTGGGTGACGCGGCCGGCATGGTCAACCCCTTCAACGGTGAGGGCATCGCCTACGCGATGGAATCCGGGGAGCTGGCGGCGCGGATCGTAACGCAGGCCCTGGCCGCGCCGACATGGCCCGGCGCGGAAAAGGTGCTGAATAGCTACCCGCGTGTACTCGCGGATGCCTACGGCGGCTACTACGCTCTCGGGCGGACGTTCGTGAAAGCGATCGGCCAGCCGGACCTGATGAGGTTCGCCACCCGGCACGCCATGTCACGCCCGGCGCTGATGCGCTTCGCGCTGAAGCTGCTCGGCAACCTGACGGATCCGCGCGGCGACGCGTCGGACCGGCTGATCAACGCCTTGACCAGGCTGGCGCCCGCACGCTAGCCAACCCTGAAGAAGCGAATGTGGATACCGTGCCTAGGATAGAAATCCCGGCCGCGCACGCCGCGGCGGGAAGTGGCGCGCGCGATGATCGCCCCGCCTCACGCGCACGCGGCCCGCGCGATCACCGGTCGCGGCGCCACCGGAAATCGCAGAGAGGGAACGGGGACTCATGAGTGCATATGTGCCCATCCTCGTGCTGGGTGTCCTGGCGGCCGCGTTCGCGGTCTTCTCGGTCGTCATAGGGACCGTGACCGGCCCGAAGCGGTGGAACCGGGCCAAGCTGCAGGCGTATGAGAGCGGCATCGAGCCGACCCCGCAGCCCCCGGGCGGCGGCCGGTTCCCGATCAAGTACTACCTGACCGCGATGCTGTTCATCCTGTTCGACATCGAGATCGTCTTCCTCTACCCGTGGGCGGTCACGTTTCAGAAGCTCGGGGCCTTCGGCCTCGTCGAAATGGTCACATTCGTCGTCACGGTGCTGATCGCGTACGCCTACATCTGGCGGCGCGGCGGCCTGGAGTGGGATTAGCAATGGGTCTTGAAGAACTGCTGCCGAGCGGCATCCTGCTGACCTCGGTCGAGAAGGCCGCCGGATGGGCGCGCCGGAGCTCCCTGTGGCCGGCCACCTTCGGCCTCGCCTGCTGCGCGATCGAGCTGATGCAGACCGGCGGCCCGCGCCACGACCTGGGCCGGTTCGGCATGGAGAAGACGGGGGCCACGCCGCGGCAGGCGGACCTGATGATCGTGGCTGGCCGGCTCAGCCAGAAGATGGCCCCGATCATGCGGCAGGTCTACGACCAGATGGCCGACCCCAAGTGGGTCATCTCGATGGGCGTCTGCGCGTCCAGCGGCGGGATGTTCAACAATTACGCGATCGTGCAGGGCTGCGACCATATCGTCCCCGTGGACATCTACCTGCCCGGCTGCCCGCCGCGGCCGGAGATGCTGATCGACGCGATCCTCAAGCTGCACGACCGGATCCTGAACGGCAAGCTGGGCAAGAACCGGGAGCGGCAGATCGAGGAGCTGGAGCATGAGCGGCTGGCCCGGCTGCCGCTGCAGACGTCGGTGCTGCCCGTCCAGCCGCTGCTGGGCGGGCGTCCGGTCAGCTCCGGAGTGCAGCCGGAGGCGCACGAATGAGCGAGCACACCGGCTCCGGGACGCCCGGCGACGCCGCGGCGGAAGAGCAAGCGAACCTGCCCGCCCGGGCCGGGGATGAGCGTCTCGCCGAGCCCATCGCCCGGCACGGCATGTTCGGCACCGGGACCAGCGGTGATACGTCCGGCTACGGGCGGCTGCTGGTCCGGGTCCCGCCGGAACTGTCCACCCCGCGCCCCTACGGATCGTACTTCGACGAGGTCACCGATGAGCTCGCGCGGGTGCTGGAGGCGGACGGCACCGGTTTCGGGGACGCGGTCGAGCGGGTCATCGCCGACCGGGGGGAGCTGACCTTCCACGTGCGGCGCGAGCGGCTGCCGGAGGTGGCCGCCAAGCTGCGGGACGAGCCTGGACTGGCCTACGAGCTGTGCACCGGCGTCTCCGGGGTGCACTACCCGGCGGAGACCGGTCGTGAGCTGCGGGCCGTGTACCACCTGCTGTCGATCACCCACAACCGGCGGGTGCGGCTGGAGGTCACCGCACCGGACGAGGACCCGCACATCCCGTCGCTGGTCGACGTCTACCCGGCGCTCGACTGGCACGAGCGGGAGACCTGGGACTTCTTCGGCATCATCTTCGACGGGCACCCGTCGCTGACCCGGATCGAGATGCCGGACGACTGGAAGGGCCACCCGCAGCGCAAGGACTACCCGCTCGGCGGGATCCCCGTCGAGTACCGCGGCACCAAGGTGCCGCCGCCCGATGAGCGGAGGTCGTACGCATGACCAGCCATTCCGCGCCGCCGCGCGCCGCCGGCCTGGACGACGGCACGGCCGAGGGCCGTGTCTACACGGTCTCCGGCCAGGACTGGGACCAGCTCGTCGCCGCCGCGGACCAGGCCGCCGACACGCCGGGCACCGGGCACATGGTCATCAACATGGGCCCCCAGCACCCGTCTACGCACGGCGTGCTACGGCTCATCCTGACCCTGGACGGCGAGACCGTCACCGAGTGCCGCGTCGGTATCGGCTACCTGCACACCGGCATCGAGAAGAACATGGAGTACCGCACCTGGACGCAGGGCGTCACGTTCTGCACCCGCGCGGACTACCTGATGCCGATCTTCAACGAGACGTCGTACTGCCTGTCCATCGAGCGGCTGCTCGGCATCGAGGACAAGATCCCGGACCGGGCGAACATCATCCGGGTGCTGATGATGGAGCTCAACCGGATCGGCTCGCACCTCGGCGGCCTCGGGCCGTTCGGCCTGGAGCTCGGCGCGACCACGATTTTCATGCAGGGCGTGCGGATGCGGGAGGACCAGCTCGACCTGATGGAGCTGATCACCGGGCTGCGGATGAACCACGCCTACATCCGCCCGGGCGGCGTGGCCCAGGACCTGCCGCCCGGCGCGCTGGAAAAGATCCGCGAGTTCCTGCGCCATGCGCCCACCTGGACCGGCGACCTGCGGAAGCTGATTGATTCCAACACGATCTTCACCGGCCGGACCAAGGGCGTGGCCTACCTCGACCTGGAGGGCTGCATCGCGCTCGCGGTGACCGGGCCGATACTGCGCAGCGCCGGGCTGCCGTGGGACCTGCGCAAGAGCCAGCCCTACTGCGGGTACGAGACGTACGAGTTCGACGTGCCCACCCGCACCACCTGCGACGCCTACGGCCGGTACGCGATCCGGATGGATGAGATCGACCAGTCGCTGCGGATCATCGAGCAGTGCGTCGACCGGCTGGCCGGCCGCCGGCCCGCCAACGACCCGGTGATGATTCAGGACGCCAAGATCGGCTGGCCCGCCCGGCTGTCGCTCGGCCCGGACGGGCTGGGCCCGTCGCCGGAGCACATCGCGCACATCATGGGCCAGTCCATGGAGGCGCTGATTCACCACTTCAAGCTGGTCACCGAGGGCTTCCGGGTCCCGGCGGGCCAGGCGTACGTGCCGGTCGAGTCGCCCAAGGGCGAGCTGGGCTGCCACGTCGTCAGCGACGGCGGGACGCGCCCCTACCGGGTCCACATGCGGGACCCGTCGTTCCACCACCTGCAGGCGCTGGCCGCACTCTGCGAGGGCGGGATGCTCGCCGACGTGATCCCGGCGATCGCCAGCATCGATCCCGTCCTCGGAGGGGTGGACAGATGAGCCAATCGTCCCGCCCCAGGGGGCTGCGGCCGTATCGCATCGGCGCTGCGCCCCCGCTGCGACTCGGAGGAGTAGACCGGTAATGGCGTTCAGCGATGAGGCGCTGGCGCGCCTGGAACCCGACGTGGTGGCGATCATCAGCCGTTACCCGCGTCCGCGTTCGGCCCTGATGCCGTTGCTGCACCTGCTGCAGTCCGAAGAGGGCTTCGTCTCCGACGACGCGATCAGCTTCTGCGCCGCCCGGCTCGGTCTCACCCCGACCGAAGTAACCGCGGTGGCGAGCTTCTACACGCTGTACAAGCGGGCCCCGGTCGGTGAGTACCACGTCGGCGTGTGCACGAACACGCTGTGCGCGATCATGGGCGGTGACCAGATCCTGGCCACGCTGGAGGAGCACCTCGGCGTCGTCCCGGACGAGCCGACCAGCGACGGCAAGGTCAGCGTCGAGCACGTGGAGTGCAACGCCGCCTGCGACTACGCCCCCGTCGTGATGGTCAACTGGGAGTTCTTCGACAACCAGACCCCGGAGTCGGCGACCGCGCTCGTCGACGACCTGCGGGCCGGCCGCCTCGTCACCCCGACCCGGGGACCGGGCCGGCTGTGCACCTGGCGGCAGGCGTCCCGCATCCTGGCCGGGTTCGGCGACGGCCAGGCCGCCGAGGGGCCCGCCGCCGGCCCCGCCAGCCTGGTAGGACTGAGGATCGCCAAAGAGCAGGGCTGGACGGCACCGGAGCCCGATCGGCCCACCGGGCCCGGCGCATCGGGCGGCCCGGACAAGCCGAACAGCACTGCCACCAAGGGAGCGTCGCGTTGACCGACACGCTGACACCGGTGCTGACCGCGCACTGGGACGAGCCGGACAGCTTCCTGCTCGCCGGGTACCGGCGGACAGGCGGCTACCAGGCCCTGGCCAAGGCGCTGGCCATGCCCCCGGACGACGTCATCGCCCAGGTCAAGGAATCCAGCCTGCGCGGCCGTGGCGGGGCCGGGTTCCCGACCGGGAGCAAGTGGGCCTTCATCCCGCAGGGCGACGGCAAGCCGCACTACCTGGTGGTCAACGCGGACGAGTCCGAGCCGGGCACCTGCAAGGACACCCCGCTGATGATGGCCAACCCGCACGCGCTGATCGAGGGCGCCATCATCGCCTCCTACGCGATCCGGTGCAGCCGGGCCTTCATCTACGTGCGGGGCGAGGTCCTGCACGTGGTCCGGCGGCTGCAGCTGGCGGTCGCCGAGGCCTACGAGGCCGGGTACGCCGGCCGGGACATCCTCAACACCGGCTACGACCTCGAGATCGTGGTGCACTGCGGCGCCGGCGCCTACATCTGCGGCGAGGAGACGGCGCTGCTCGACTCGCTGGAGGGGTACCGCGGCCTGCCCCGGCTCAAGCCGCCGTTCCCGGCCATCGCGGGCCTGTACGCCAGCCCGACCGTCGTCAACAACGTCGAGTCGATCGCCAGCGTGCCATCCATCGTGCTCAACGGCGGCGACTGGTTCGCGGACCTGGGCACCGAGAAGTCCACGGGCTACGGGATCTTCTCGCTGTCCGGGCACGTCACCACGCCCGGCCAGTTCGAGGCGCCGCTCGGCACCACCCTGCGCGAGCTGCTCGATCTGGCCGGCGGAGTACGGGCTGGGCACCGGCTGAAGTTCTGGACCCCGGGCGGCTCTTCGGTGCCGCTGCTCACCGACGAGCACCTGGACGTGCCGCTGGACTTCGAGTCGGTGATGGCCGCCGGGTCTCAGCTGGGCACCCGGGCCCTGCAGATCTTCGACGAGACCACCTGCGTGGTGCGGGCCGTGCTCCGCTGGACCGAGTTCTACCAGCACGAATCGTGCGGCAAGTGCACCCCGTGCCGGGAGGGCACCTACTGGATGGTGCGTGTCCTGGACCGGCTGGAGCACGGCCAGGGCACCGATGAGGACCTGGACAAGCTGCTGGACATCTGCGACAACATCCTGGGCCGCGCGTTCTGCGCCCTGGGGGACGGCGCGACCAGCCCGATCACCTCGTCGATCCAGTACTTCCGGGACGAGTACATCGAGCACCAGAAGCGCGGCGGCTGCCCGTTCGACCCCGCCGCCTCGACCCTGTTCGATTCGAGCGGCCCAGCGCACGCCCTGGGCGGAGGCCGGTAGAGCTAATGACCGTTCAGGCAACCAGCGGGCCCGGCACACCCGCGCCCGTCGACACCGTGTCCGTCACCATCGACGGCTTCGAGATCGCCGTGCCGAAGGGGACCCTGGTGATCCGGGCCGCCGAGCTGCTCGGCATCCAGATCCCCCGGTTCTGCGACCATCCGCTGCTCGATCCGATCGGCGCCTGCCGCCAGTGCCTGGTCGACGTGGAAGGCCAGCGCAAGCCGATGGCCTCCTGCACCACGGTGTGCACCAGTGGCATGGTGGTCCGCACCCAGCTCACCTCGCCGGTGGCGGAGAAGGCGCAGCGCGGCGTGATGGAGCTGCTGCTGGTCAACCACCCGCTGGACTGCCCGATGTGCGACAAGGGCGGCGAGTGCCCGCTGCAGAACCAGGCCATGACCGCCGGCCAGGGCGAGACCCGGTTCGCCGAGCCCAAGCGGACGTTCCCCAAGCCGGTCGCGATCTCCTCCGAGGTCCTGCTGGACCGGGAACGCTGCATCTCGTGCACCCGGTGCACGCGGTTCTCCGAGGAGATCGCCGGGGACGCGTTCATCGAGTTCGTCGACCGCGGGCCCAGCCAGATGATCGGCACCGCCGAGGGTGACCCGTTCAACTCCTACTTCTCCGGCAACACCGTGCAGATCTGCCCGGTGGGCGCGCTCACGGGCGCGGCGTACCGGTTCCGGTCCCGCCCCTTCGACCTGGTCTCGACCAGCGGTGTCTGCGAGCACTGCGCGGCCGGCTGCCGGCTGCGCACCGACCACCGCCGCGGCCGGGTCATGCGGCGACTGGCCGCCGACGACCCGCAGGTCAACGAGGAGTGGAACTGCGACAAGGGCCGGTGGGCGTTCACCTACGCCGCCGAGTCCGACCGGCTGACCACCCCGCTGGTCCGCAACTCCGACGGCGTGCTGGTCCCCGCGTCCTGGCCGCAGGCGATCCGGGCCGCAGCGCTCGGCCTGCAAGCCGCCCGTGTCACGGACACGCCGGCCGGCCTGCCGCCGCAGGGCCCGTACGGGGCCGCGGTGCTGACCGGTGGCCGGCTCACGCTGGAAGACGCCTACGCCTACGCCAAGTTCGCCCGGGTCGCGCTCGGCAGCAATGACATCGACATGCGGGCCCGCCCGCACTCGGCCGAGGAGGCCGACTTCCTGGCCGCCGGGGTCGCCGGGCAAGGCATTCAGGTCAGCTACGACGACCTGGAGCACGCCCCGGCCGTGCTGCTGGCCGGGTTCGAGCCCGAGGAAGAGTCGCCCATCGTCTTCCTGCGGCTGCGGAAGGCGGTCCGCAAGTACAACCTCCGGGTCTTCGCGATTGCGCCGTTCGCGACCCGCGGGCTCGCCAAGCTGTCCGGCGACCTGCTCGCCACCGTCCCGGGCGAGGAAGCGCGGGCCATCGGCCGCCTGGGCGGCGGCGACGCCGGCCCGCCCCGGCCCGCCGCGGCCGCGCGGGACGCCGCCGCTGCGGCGGAAGCCGTGCGGTGGAAGTCGGCGGCCGGGGCCCTGGCCGCGCCCGGGGCCATCATCCTGGTCGGCGAGCGGCTGGCGGAGGTCCCGGGTGCGCTGTCGGCCGCGGCCGGGCTGGCCGAGACGACCGGCGCCCGGCTCGTCTGGATCCCGCGCCGCGCGGGTGAGCGTGGCGCCATCGAGGCCGGCGCGATGCCTGGCCTGCTCCCGGTTGGCCGGCCGGTCACGGACACCGACGCCCGCATGGAGGTCGCGCGGGCCTGGGGCGTCGCGTCCCTGCCGTCGGAGCCCGGCCGTGACACCGCTGGCATCCTCGCCGCCGCGGCCGCCGGTGAGCTCGGCGCCCTCGTCGTCGCCGGGGTCGACCCAGCTGACCTGCCCGACCCGGCTGCCGCGCTGGCCGCGCTGGCGATGACACCGTTCATCGTCAGCCTCGAGCTGCGGGTCAGCGCGGTCACGGACCGGGCGGATGTGGTCCTGCCGGTCGCGGCCGTGGTCGAGAAGCCGGGCACGTTCGTCGACTGGGAGGGCCGCGGCGGCACGTTCGGCGCGGCCCTGCCGGTACCCGGCGTCCGGTCCGACCTGTACGTGCTGGGCGAGATCGCCGACGAGATGGACGTGCACCTCGGCCTGCCCGATGCCGAGGCTGCGCGAGCCGAGATCGCCCGCATCGGCACCTGGCGCGGCGCCCGGCAGACCGCCCCCGCCGTCCCGGCCGAGCCGCAGGACGCGGCCGGGTCCGGGGAGGCCGCGCTGGCCACCTGGCACCTGCTGCTCGACGACGGGCGGATGCAGGACGGGGAGCCGTACCTGGCCGGCACGGCCCGGCCGGCCACAGCGCGGATGTCACCGGGGACCGCGGCCGAAGCCGGTGTAGCCGACGGCGATAAGGTCACCGTGGCCACCGAACGCGGCTCGTGCACACTTTCCGTTGAGGTGACCAACATGCCCGACCGGGTGGTGTGGCTGCCCGCCAACTCCGCCGGCTGCGCCGTCCGCGCGCAGCTGGGGGCCGGCCACGGCACCCGGGTCACGCTGAGGAGCCCCGAATGAGCAACCTGGCTGCGGGCGCGGTGTCCGCGGCGGACCCCACGCTGGCGAGCTTCTACCCCCTGGTCTGGTGGATCATCGCCATCAAGGTGGTGGTTATCTTCCTGTTCCTGCTGCTGTTCCAGATCCTCATGATCTGGGCCGAGCGGCGGATCATCGGCCGCATGCAGAACCGGCCGGGCCCCAACCGATGGGGCCCGTTCGGGCTGCTTCAGCCGGTCGCCGACGCGCTCAAGCTGCCGCTGAAGGAAGACATCGTGCCGCGGCAGGTGGACAAGTTCCTGTTCGCCCTGGCCCCGATCCTGGCCGCGGTGCCCGCGTTCATCAGCTTCGCGATCATCCCGGTCGGCCCCATCGTGTCGATCTTCGGGGTGCGCACGCCGCTGCAGCTCACCGACTTCCCGGTCGCGGTCCTGCTGGTGCTGGCCATGAGTTCGATCGCGGTCTACGGCATCGTGCTGGCGGGCTGGTCGGCGGAGTCGCCGTACTCGCTGCTCGGCGGCCTGCGCTCATCCGCCCAGGTGATCAGCTACGAGATCGCTATGGCCCTGGCCTTCGTGGCCGTGTTCCTCTACGCGGGCACGCTGTCCACCACCGGCATCGTCACCGCGCAGGAGCACGGCTGGTACGTGTGGGAGCTGCTCCCGTCGTTCCTGATCTACGTCATCTGCATGGTCGGGGAGACCAACCGGCTGCCGTTCGACCTGCCCGAGGGCGAGGGTGAGCTGGTCGGCGGGTACCTCACCGAGTACTCCTCGATGCGGTTCGTGCTGATGTACCTGGCCGAGTACGTCAACATGCTGACCGTCTCCGCGCTCGCGACCACGCTGTTTCTCGGCGGCTGGCGGGCGCCCTGGCCACTGTCCCTGTGGTCGGGCGCCAACAGCGGCTGGTACCCGATCATCTGGTTCCTGATCAAGGTCGCGCTGTTTGAGTTCGGCTTCATCTGGCTGCGCGGGTCGCTGCCCCGGGTCCGCTACGACCAGCTCATGTCGCTCGGCTGGAAGGTGCTGATCCCGGTCGCCATCATCTGGCTGCTGCTCATCGCCACCGTCCGCGCCTGGCGCTACGACACGCACAGCACGGCGGTCTACGTGGTCGGCGGCGTGGTGCTCGCCATCATCATCGTCATCGCCGTGTCGTGGGATATCGCCGCGGAACGGCGTGCCTCACGCGGGGCCGAGGCCGACTCGGCGACGCTGGAGGCCGAGTCCGAGCCGGGCGCTGGCCCGCCGCCGGCCCGGAGCGGCCGGGTGACCTACCGGGTCCCGCCGCTCGACCTGCCCCACTACCACGGCATCGGGGTCACAGACCCGGCTGGCGCGGCTGAGGCCGCTCCGGCGGTCACGTTGACCGGTGCGGCCGACGTCAACGGCACCAAGGAGGTCTCCGGTGCTTGACTTCCTCAACCCCATCAAGGGGTTCGGGGTCACCTTCCACGAGATGTTCCGGAAGGTCGACACCGTGCAGTTTCCGGAGGAAAGGCGGCCGACCGCGCCGCGTTTCCACGGGCACCATCAGCTCAACCGCTGGCCCGACGGGCTGGAGAAGTGCATCGGCTGTGAGCTGTGCGCCTGGGCCTGCCCGGCCGACGCGATCTACGTCGAGGGACGCGACAACACGGTCGACGGCCGCTATTCCCCCGGCGAACGGTACGGGCACGTCTACCAGATCAACTACCTGCGCTGCATCCTGTGCGGCCTGTGCATCGAGGCGTGCCCCACCCGCGCGCTGACGATGACCAACGAGTACGAGCTGGCCGACGACAGCCGCGAGAACCTGATCTGGACCAAGGAGCAGCTGCTGGCGCCGCTGCAGGTCGGGATGGAAGCCCCGCCGCACCCGATGCGGCTCGGTGCTGACGAGAAGGACTACTACCTGCTCGGCGCGGCTGGTATCGCGGGCACCGGCGACCCGATACCCGCATCCGAGGCGCCGCTGACCGCGCCCGCGGATCCGGGCGGGCAGGCGGCAGGCGAGGCCGCGGAGGTCGGCCGCGGCGAAACCCCGCTCGCCGCTCCGTCCAGCCCGCCCCCTTCCGATGCGGCCTTCAGGGAATCCCCCTCGAGCGCGGCCCCCTCCGGTACGGCCGAAGAGACCAGAGCGGGCGGTGCGGAACAGTGACCAATGTCCTGGCCAGCGCCGGCTCCACGGCGGCCGCCACCACTCAGTCGGTCATCTTCTGGCTGCTCGCCGTGGTCTCCGTCGGGTCCGCCTGCGGGATGGTGCTGGCCCGGCGCGCGGTGCACTGCGCGGTATACCTGGCCGCGATCATGTTGTCCCTCGCCGTGTTCTACGCCATGCAAGGCGCACCGTTCCTGGCGTTCGTCCAGGTCATCGTCTACACCGGCGCGGTGCTCATGCTGTTCCTGTTCGTCATGATGCTGATCGGCGTGAGTGCGCGCGAGTCGCTGGTGGAGACGATCCGCGGTCAGCGGCTCGCGGCGGCCATCGCGGGGATCGCCCTGGTGGTGCTGCTCTTCCTTGGCCTCGGCCACGCGGCCCTCGGGCCCGCTACCCAGTCGGTGGCGAACGGGGGAGTCGGCAACCTGACGGGGATCGCGACGCTGATCTTCACCACGTACGTGTTCCCCTTCGAGGCCACCAGCGCCCTGCTCATCACCGCGGCACTCGGGGCCATGGTGCTCGCGCACCGCGAGCGCACCAGCCCCAAGCCGACCCAGCGGGACCTGGCCAAGCGGCGGGTCGCCAGCGGGCGGCCCACGCCGCTGCCGTCCCCCGGCGTGTTCGCGCTGCACAACGCGGTCGACATGCCGGCCCTGCTGCCGGACGGCTCCCCGTCCGAGCTCTCGGTGAGTTCCATGCTGGCCCGCCGTGAGATCGGCGATGCCGGTGGCCCGGCGCTGCCGCCGGTGCCGCCCGAGCCGGGGCTGGCCTACCGGGAAGACCAGGATGGCGCCGAGCCGGGTGATGAGGGGCCGGACGGCCCGCCGGACGGTGGCGGGCCCGGCGAGCCGGTCGAGGCCTCGAGCCAGGGAGGGGCGGGCGCATGAGTCCTTCGGCCTATGTCACGCTGTCGGTCATCCTGTTCGCCATTGGCGGCGTCGGTGTCCTGGTGCGGCGCAACGCCATCATCGTGTTCATGTGCATCGAGCTGATGCTGAACGCGGCCAACCTGGCGTTTGTGGCGTTCGCGCGCATGCACGGCAACCTGGATGGCCAGGTCATCGCGTTCTTCGTGATGGTGGTCGCCGCGGCGGAGGTCGTGGTGGGCCTGGCGATCCTGATGGCGATCTTCCGGACCCGCAGGTCGGCGTCGGTGGACGACGCCAGCCTGCTGAAAAACTAGAAGGGGTGGAGGGGTGAGCAGCTCGGCTGCTGGCGTGCACTCGATCGCCGTGACCATGACCACCGTGCCCGCCGTCGGCGCGCTGCGCTTCGCGTGGCTGCTGCTGGCGTTCCCGGTTTTCGGCGCCCTGGTGCTGATCTTCGGCGGCCACCGTACCGACCGGTGGGGGCACCTGCTTGGCGTCCTCATGCCGATCGCGTCGCTGGTCTACGGGATCATCGCGTTCTTCGCGCTGCTCAGCTACCCGGCCGCCGCGCGCAGCCGTGATCTGCACATGTTCACCTGGATCTCGGTGGGGGACTTCCACGTGAACGCCGCGCTGCTGATCGACCCGCTGTCGATCACGTTCGTGCTGCTCATCACCGGCGTCGGCTCGCTGATCCACATTTACTCGATCGGCTACATGGCTCACGACCCCGGCCGGCGGCGGTTCTTCGGCTATATGAACCTGTTCGTGGCATCGATGCTGCTGCTGGTGCTGGCCGACAACTACCTGGTCCTGTACGCCGGCTGGGAGGGCGTCGGCCTGGCGTCCTACCTGCTGATCGGGTTCTGGCAATTCAAGCCGTCCGCGGCGGTCGCGGCCAAGAAGGCATTCATCGTCAACCGGATCGGTGACACCGGTCTCACGATCGCGATCTTCTTGATGTTCGCCGAGTTCGGGACGGTGAATTTCACCGGTGTGTTCCACGGCGCCCCCGCCGCGGGCAGCGGCGTGAACACGGCCCTCGGCCTGCTGCTCCTGCTCGCCGCCTGCGGCAAATCGGCGCAGGTGCCGCTCCAGTCGTGGCTGCTGGACGCGATGGAGGGCCCGACCCCGGTGTCGGCCCTGATCCACGCGGCCACCATGGTGACCGCGGGCGTCTACCTGCTGGTCCGGTCCAATCCGATCCTGGCCCTCAGCCCGACCGCCCGGCTGGCGATCACGGTCGTGGGCGCGGTCACGCTCCTGTTCGGTGCGATCATCGGCTGCGCCAAGGACGACATCAAGAAGGCCCTGGCCGGTTCGACGATGAGCCAGATCGGCTACATGATACTCGCCGCCGGGCTCGGCAGCCCGATCGGGTACGCGTTCGCGATCGCGCACCTGGTCGCGCACGGTTTCTTCAAGGCCAACCTCTTCCTCGGCGCCGGCTCGGTCATGCACGGCATGAACGACGAGGTGAATATGCGCCGCTACGGGGCGCTGCGCAAGGTCATGCCGGTCACCTACGTCACCTTCCTCGCTGGCTACCTGGCCATCATCGGGATCCCGCCGTTCTCCGGCTTCTTCACCAAGGACGGCATCATCGAGTCCTGTTTTGACAAGGGCGGCACGTCGGGTGACATCCTCGGCACCGTGGCGGTGATCGGCGCGGCGATCACCGGCTTCTACATGACGCGGATGGTGCTCATGACGTTCATGGGCAAGCCCCGGTGGGAGCAGGAGGTTCCTGCCGAGCGCCGCGAGACGTCGGAAGCCGACGCCCCGGGGTCCGCTCCGCATCCGCACGAGTCGCCGGCCGTGATGATCTGGCCGATGATCGTGCTTGCCATCGGCTCTGTCGTGGTGGGCGGCTTCCTCGTGGTCAACAACCGGCTCGCGAACTTCCTCGCCCCGGTGATCGGGCCGGTGCCCGCCATTCACGCCCTCTTCAATGTCACGTCAGACGTCACGCTGGTGGTCGTGCTGCTGGGTGTGCTGGCCGCGTGGACGATTTACGGGCGCGTCGAGGTGCCCGCGATCGCTCCGCCTGGCCGGCTGCTCACCAGGGCCGCACGCCAGGATCTCTACGGAGACGCGTTCAACGAGTCGGTCCTGATGCGGCCCGGCCAGTGGCTGACCCGCCTTTCGGTGTACTTCGACAGCCGGGGCATCGACGGCGCGGTCAACTCCTCCGCGGCCGCGGTGGGCGGGTCGTCCGGACGGCTGCGCCGGATACAGACCGGTTTCGTCCGCTCGTACGCCCTGTCCATGTTCTTCGGCGCCGTGCTCCTGGTCGCCGCCCTGCTCGCGGTGAGGCTGTAGACGAGATGAACAGTGTTCCCTGGCTGACCATCGCCGGCGCCATCCCGCTGGTCGGCGCGATCCTCCTCGCCGTGATCCCCGGCCTGCCAGCCAACGGCGCCGAAGCGGATCGGGTCGCCCGCGACCTGCTGGCCAAACGGCTGGCGCTGGGCTTCTCCGTGCTCACGCTGATCTGGTTCATCGTGATGGCCGTCCAGTTCAAGCCGAGCGGCCCCGATTACCAGTTCACCCAGACCGTCTCGTGGATCCCGGAGTTCGGTGTGCACTACGCGGTCGGCGTGGATGGCATCGCGCTGGTGCTGATCGGCATGTCCGTGGTGCTGATTCCGGTGGTCATGCTGGCCTCGTGGCACGACGCCGACGCAGGCGCGGCCGGCCTGCCCCGCAAGGGCAGCGTCAAGAGCTACTTCGCGCTGATGCTGGTGCTGGAGACGATGATGATCGGCGTCTTCGCGGCCACCGACGTCTTCCTCTTCTACGTGTTCTTCGAGGCCATGCTCATCCCGATGTACTTCATGATCGGGAGCTACGGCGTGGGCAAGCGGCAGTACGCCGCGGTGAAGTTCCTGCTGTACAGCCTGGCCGGCGGCCTGCTCATGCTGGTCGCGGTGATCGCGCTGTACGTGTTCTCCTCGCGCAGCGCCGTGACGGGCCACCACGGCACGTTCCTGTTCAGCCAGCTGATCCACGTCCCGATCGACCCGGCCGCGCAGAAGTGGCTGTTCCTCGGGTTCTTCGTCGCGTTCGCGATCAAGGCCCCGCTGTTCCCGTTCCACACCTGGCTGCCGGACGCCGCGGCCTCGGCCCAGCCCGGTGGCGCGGTGCTGCTGGTCGGCGTGCTGGACAAGGTCGGCACGTTCGGCATGATCCGGTACTGCCTGGAGCTGTTCCCGTCCGCGTCGAAGTACTTCACCCCGCTTGTCCTGACGCTGGCGGTGATCGGCATCTTGTACGGCGCGCTCGTCGCGATCGGGCAGCAGGACCTGAAACGGCTGCTCGCCTACACCTCGGTGTCCCATTTCGGCTTCATCGCCCTGGGCATCTTCGCGATGACCAGCCAGGGCCAGTCCGGGGCGACGCTCTACATGGTCAACCACGGGTTCTCCACCGGCGCGTTGTTCATCCTGGCGGGCTTTATGATCAGCCGCCGCGGCTCGACCCGGATCGCGGACTACGGCGGGATGCAGAAGGTCGCTCCCATGCTCGCCGGGCTGTTCCTGATCTCCGGCCTGTCCGCGCTGTCGCTGCCGGGGCTGTCCACATTCGTCGGCGAGTTCCTGGTGCTGGTCGGGACGTTCAGCCGCTACAAGGTGGCCGCGATCCTGGCCACGCTCGGCATCATCCTGGCCGCGTTCTACATCCTGTGGATGTACCAGCGCACGATGAACGGGCCGACCGCGTCCGAGGTCGAGGGCCTGCCGGACCTGAAGCCCCGGGAGCTGTGGGCGGTGGTGCCGCTGGTAGCGCTGATCATCGCCATGGGCATCTACCCCAAGCCGGTGCTCGACGTCATCAACCCGGCCGTGCACCAGACGATGGTCCAGGTGCACATGACTGATCCCACGCCGGCGCATCCGGCGACGGCGCAGAAGGGAACCGCACCGTGACTGGCCTCCTTAGCTCCGCGGGCGTGGCGGGCCACGTCGGGCAGCCCGGGACGCTCGCGGCATCGACGATCCCCGCTCCGCACATCGAGTACAGTCAGCTCGCGCCCATGCTGATCGTGTTCGGTGCGGCGCTCGTGGGCGTGCTGGTCGAGGCGTTCGCGCCGCGGGCGGCCCGCCGCGGCCTGCATCTCGTGCTGGCCCTCGGCAGCCTCGGCGCGGCCTTCATCCTCACCATTCTCATCGCCGCGTCCAGCACCATCTTCGCGAGCGGCGGCGCGGGGCACGTGGCGGCCATGGGCGCGGTGGCCGTGGACCGGCCCACCCTGTTCATCCAGGGCACGATCCTGATTCTCGCTTTCGTCAGCGTCCTGATCATCGCCGACGACGCACATGGCCTCAGCCCCTTCGTGGCGCAGGCGGCGGCCGTCCCCGGCAGCGCCGAGGAACGCGAAGGCCAGCTGAAGGGGGTCACGCACACCGAGATCTTCCCGCTGACCCTGTTCGCGATCGGCGGCATGCTGCTGTTCCCCGCGGCCAACGACCTGCTCACGCTGTTCGTGGCGCTCGAGGTGCTGTCGCTGCCGCTCTACCTGCTGTGCGGGCTGGCCCGCCGCCGCCGGCTGCTGTCCCAGGAAGCGGCGGTGAAGTACTTCCTGCTCGGGGCCTTCTCCTCGGCGTTCCTCCTGTTCGGCATCGCCCTGCTGTACGGGTTCGCGGGCTCGGTGGAGCTGCCCGCCATCGTCTCGGCGATCTCTACCAACACCTCCAACGAGACGCTGCTGCTGGCCGGGATGGCGCTGCTCGGCCTCGGCCTGCTGTTCAAGATCGGGGCTGTGCCGTTCCAGAGCTGGAAGCCGGACGTGTACCAGGGCGCGCCCACCCCGATCACCGCCCTGATGGCGTCCTGCGTGGTGGTGTCCGCGTTCGGCGCGCTGATGCACATCTTCTACGTGGCGTTCGGCACCGTCACCTGGGACTGGCGGCCGGTGATGTGGGGGGTCGCAATCCTCACCATGGTCGTCGGCGCCGTCATCGCCGTCACCCAGACCGACGTGAAGCGCCTGCTCGCGTACTCCTCGATCACGCACGCCGGCTTCATCCTCACCGGGGTCATCGCCACGAGCGCGCTCGGCATCTCCAGCACCCTGTTCTACCTTGCGGCCTACGGCTTCAGCACGATCGGCGCGTTCGCGCTGATCACCCTGGTCCGGGACCCCGGCGGCGAGGCACTGCACCTGTCCCGCTGGGCCGGCCTGGGCAGGCGGTCGCCGCTGGTGGCCGGCACGTTCGCGTTCTTCCTGCTGGCCTTCGCCGGTATCCCGCTGACCAGCGGCTTCACCGCGAAGTTCGCCGTTTTCCAGGCGGCCGAAGCGGGCGGCGCGACGCCCCTGGTGATCGTCGGCGTGCTCAGCAGTGCCATTGCGGCCTTCTTCTACATCCGGATCATCGTCCTCATGTTCTTCAGCGACCCCGTTCCCGACGGGCCGGCCGTGGTCGTGCCCAGCGCACTCACCGGCACCGCGGTGGCGATCGGGGCCGCCGTCACGCTGTTCCTGGGTATCATTCCGGGACCGGTCCTTAGCCTCGCGAACAATGCCGCGACCCACCTGTTCGTCCGCTGACACGGCACGGCGCCGCCCGGGCGGTCCCGCGTGTGTCGAAGCCGGCCGAAACGGGCATACTCGGGGATCCCGGGACTTGGAGCCTGCGTGACCAGTGCGTTGCCTGTGGATTTTCCCGACACCGCCGTCGAGGCGGATGTGGCCGACGGCCTGGCCGCCGTGGAGTCCGTCATCCGCGAGACCGCGCACGCCGAGGAGTCGCTGCTCACCGAGGCTTCCCTGCACCTGATCGACGCGGGCGGCAAGCGCTTCCGGGCGATGCTTGTGCTGCTCGCCGGGCAGTTCGGCGACCCGCGGGACCCCCGGCTCGCACCGGCCGCGGCTGCCATCGAGCTGACCCACCTGGCCACCCTGTTCCACGATGACGTGATGGACGAGGCGGTGATCCGCCGTGGCCATCCGTCGGCCAACTCCCGCTGGGACAACACCGTCGCCATCCTGACCGGTGACTTCCTGTTCGCGCGGGCCTCGCTTATCCTGGCTGATCTGGGTGCCGAAGCGATCCGGATTCAGACTGAGACCTTCGCCCGCCTGGTCAGCGGCCAGGTCGCCGAGACGATCGGCCCGGGTCCCGGTGAGGATCCGCTCGACCACTACTGGCGGGTGGCGACCCAGAAGACCGGCTCGCTGATCGCCACGTCCGGGCGGTTCGGGGCCATGTTCTCCGGCGCGCCGGATCAGGTCGCCGACGAGGTTGAGCTGGCCTGCGCCGCCCTCGGGGTCGCGTTCCAGGTCTCCGACGACATCCTGGACATCAGCAGCGAGACCGGCCAGTCCGGGAAGACCCCGGGTACCGACCTGCGCGAGGGCGTGCAGTCGCTGCCGGTTCTGCACGCGCGGCGCTCCGCCGAGCCGGGCGGTGAGCGGCTGCGGGAACTGCTGGCCCGCGGCCCGCTGACCGATGACGCCGCGTACGCCGAAGCACTTGCGTTGCTGCGTGCCCATCCGGCCATGAAAGAGGCCCGCGCCGACCTGGGCCGCTGGACGGACCGCGCCCGGGGGCACGTCCTGGCGCTGCCGGCCGGCCCGCCTCGGGCGGCCTTCGAGAAGCTCTGTGACTTCATGGTCGAGCGCACCGGCTGACCAGCCCTGACGGGGATCTGCCGCTGTCTCGAAAGGAAGCTTTCGTCCCTTTGCAACGTTGTAATCAACGCAAAGCGAGGAGGACGTCATGAGCTTGTTTGGGATGCGTGCGGCACAGATGGTGGACCCGAGCCGGGCCCTGCGGGGACACAGCGAGGCCATGCCCGTGCCGGCGCGGCACACCGTGCTTGGCACACCGCTGGAGCCGCCCTATCCGGCTGGAACGGAGATCGCTGAGTTCGCGCTCGGCTGCTTCTGGGGCGAGGAGCGCAGGTTCTGGGAGACCCCCGGCGTCGTGTCCACCTCGGTCGGGTACGAGGGCGGCTACACGCCGAACCCGACATATGAGCAGGTCTGCTCCGGGCGCACCGGGCACGCGGAGACCGTACGGGTGGTCTACGATCCCGCCCAGGTCTCCTACGAGACGCTGCTCAAGGTGTTCTGGGAGTCGCACGACCCGACGCAGGGCATGCGCCAGGGCAACGACAGCGGCACCCAGTACCGCTCGGTCATCTTCTACCGCACGCCCGGACAGCAGGCGGCGGCGGAGGAGTCCCGCACGGTGTACGAGAAGAAGCTGGCCGAGGCCCACTACGGCCCGGTGACCACGGAGATCGTCCCAGCCGGGGAGTTCTACTTCGCCGAGGGCTACCACCAGCAGTACCTGGACAAGAACCCGTTCGGGTACTGCGGCGCCGGTGGCACCGGCGTGTCCTGCCCGGTCGGAGTGGTCCGCGCCGACGGCTGAGCACGGCCGCGGCGGTCCTGCACGGCTCTGGTGGCCGTGCGGACCGCCGAGCTGTGTCACTGGACGATGACGCGCTTCACGGGCACCCCCGCACCGCTGAAGCGATTGCCGTAGAGCGTGGCGTGCACCACCTGGCCGACACCTTCCAGGAAGATCCCGTAGTGGTTGTTGCAGATGCTGTTGCCGCTGATCTCGCTGCGCGGGTGTTCCTGGTTAGCGGATCGTCCAGGTGTCGCCGTCGGCGAGCAGGCTGGCCAGATCGCCCTCGCCCTGCTTGGTCTGCGTCTCGCGGATCTGCTGGGCCATGAGCGCGTCATAGCTGGGCCGCTTCACCTGGCGGAACACCCCGATCGGAGTGTGTGACACGGCGGCCGCGTCGAGCCGGGACAGCCCGAACGCGTAGGACGGGTCGTCCCGGCCGGCGTCGTGGGTGAGCAGCGAATTCGGATCCACGTCCGCCACATTCACGGCCTCCAGCCCGCCGTACCGGCCGGCCCGCAGCCCCTGCCGCCCGTCCGCGCCGAACCGGATCGGCTCACCGGCGGCCAGCCGGATCAGCTGATCGTCCCGCGACGAGGCGTCCTTCAGCGGTGCGAAGGCGTCGTCATTGAAGATCGGGCAGTTCTGGTAGATCTCGATGAACGCCGCCCCCCGGTGATCGGCGGCAGCCCGCAGCACACTGGTCAGGTGCTTGCGGTCCGAGTCGATGCTGCGGGCCACGAAGGTGGCCTCGGCGCCCAGGGCCAGCGACACGGGGTTGAACGGGTTGTCCAGCGAGCCGAATGGGGTCGATTTGGTGATCTTCCCCTGCTCGGAGGTGGGCGAGTACTGGCCCTTGGTCAGCCCGTAGATCCGGTTGTTGAACAGCAGGATCTTGATGTTGACGTTGCGGCGCAGCGCGTGGATCAGGTGGTTGCCGCCGATCGACAGCGCGTCGCCGTCGCCGGTGATGACCCATACGGACAGATCGGGCCGGGACGAGGCCAGCCCGGTGGCGATCGCCGGGGCCCGGCCGTGGATGGAGTGCATCCCGTAGGTGTCCATGTAGTACGGCAGCCGGGACGAGCAGCCGATGCCGGACACCACGGCCACGTTTTCGCGCGGTACCTCCAGCTCGGGCAGGAACGCCTGGAACGCGGCGAGGATCGCGTAGTCACCGCAGCCCGGGCACCAGCGCACCTCCTGGTCGGACTTGAAATCCTTCGTGGCCAGCTTTTCCGGCGCCTTCGGCACCACCGTGAGCGACGCAGGCCGGCGAGCTTCTGGCGCCGTGCCAATCGGCCGTTCATTCCCGGGAGCCGGCCCATGACCGTTCGCCGCACCGTTCAGCGGTCCCGAGCCGTTCCGGGGCGTGGGTGCCGCTTCAGACATTGTCGATCACATCCTTGATCACGCCGGCCAGCTCGGCGGCACCGAACGGCAGGCCCCGGACCCGGTTGTAGGAGATCACGTCGACCAGGTAGCGGCCACGCAGCAGCAGCGCGAGCTGGCCCAGGTTGATCTCCGGCACCAGGACCTTCTCGTAGCGGCGCAGCACGTCGCCAAGGTTGCCGGGGAACGGGTTGAGATGGCGCAGGTGCGCCTGGGCGATGGGCTGGCCAGCCCGCCGGACGCGGCGGACCGCGTCACCGATCGAGCCGTAGGTGGACCCCCAGCCGAGGACGAGGACGCGGGCCTCGTCGCCCGGGTCGTCGACCTCCAGCGGCGGGATGTCGGCGGCGATCCCGTCGATCTTGGCCTGGCGCAGCCGGACCATCAGGTCGTGGTTGTCCGGGTCGTAGGAGATGTCCCCGGTCACGTCGGCCTTCTCGATGCCGCCGATCCGGTGCTCCAGGCCCGGGGTCCCCGGCACGGCCCAGGGACGGGCCAGTGTCTGCGGGTCCCGCTGGAACGGCCGGAAGTCGATGGTCCCGTCCTCGCCGCGCCAATCATCGGGGCGCGCGAAGGAGAAGTCCTGCTTCAGGTCGGGGAGGCTGGCCACGTCCGGGATGAGCCAGGGCTCGGACCCGTTGGCCAGGTAGCCGTCGGACAGCAGGATGACCGGGGTGCGGTACTTGACCGCCAGCCGGGTGGCCTCGATCGCGACCGCGAAGCAGTCCGCCGGCCTGCACGGGGCCACCACCGGCAGCGGCGACTCACCGTTCCGGCCGAACAGCGCCTGCAGCAGGTCACCCTGCTCGGTCTTGGTCGGCATCCCCGTCGACGGGCCCGCCCGCTGGATGTCGCACACGATGAGCGGCAGCTCCAGCGAGACGCCCAGGCCGATCGTCTCCGCCTTGAGCAGGATGCCCGGCCCGGACGTGGTGGTGACGCCCAGCGACCCGCCGAACGACGCGCCCAGCGCGGCGCCCACCCCGGCGATCTCGTCCTCGGCCTGGAACGTGCGGACGCCGAACCGCTTCTGCTTGGCCAGCTCGTGCAGGATGTCGGAGGCCGGCGTGATCGGGTACGACCCGAGGAAGAGCGGCAGGCCGGACAGCTGCGACCCGGCGATCAGCCCGTAGGCGAGCGCGCTGTTGCCGGTGATGTTGCGGTAGGTGCCCTTGTCCAGGGTGGCCGGCTTGACCTCGTACTTGACCGAGAAAGCCTCGGTGGTCTCGCCAAAGTTCCAGCCCGCGTGGAAGGCCGCGATGTTGGCCTTCATGATCTCCGGCTTGGTGGCGAACCTCGACCGCAGAAACTTGAGCGTGCCCTCCTGCGGCCGGTCGTACAGCCAGCACAGCAGGCCGAGCGCGAACATGTTCTTGGCCCGCTCAGCGTCCTTGCGGGTGACGTCCAGGTCTTCCAGCGCCTTCACCGTCATCGAGGTGATCGGCATCGCGTGCAGGTTGTACTCGCTCAGCGTGCTGTCTTCGAGCGGGTTCGCGTCGTAGCCTACCTTGCTCAGGTTCCGCTTGGTGAACTCGTCGGCGTTGACGATCAGGTCAGCGCCGAGCGGCAGGTCCCGCAGGTTGACCTTGAGCGCAGCCGGGTTCATGGCCACCAGCACGTTGGGCGCGTCGCCCGGGGTCAGGATGTCGTGGTCGGCGAAATGAACCTGAAAGCTCGATACCCCCGGCAGCGTCCCGGCGGGGGCCCGGATCTCGGCCGGGAAGTTCGGCAGGGTGGACAGGTCGTTGCCGAACACGGCCGTCTCCTGAGTGAACCTGTCGCCCGCAAGCTGCATTCCGTCGCCGGAGTCCCCTGCGAAACGGATGATGACACGATCGAGCTGCTGGACCTGTTTGGTCACAGTGAGGGACCTCCTCCGCACGCCGCGGCCGGGCGCTCTTCGGCGCCATCCCACAGCCGGGAGCGTGAGTTCGGACGGGAATTAATTTTACGCTGCAAGGCGGACCACTGTGGGCAGCCTAGCTGCGACGTTGCGTTTACCTAAGCGATCCCCGACGAGGATACGCATTAGCTGCGGGCCTCTGTCATCCCGGTGTGACGGCGATGTCATCTGCCGGAGGTATTCTGCCCGCGCGCGACGCCCGGCTAGGGCGGCGTGGCCTGCGGAATCTCAGCTGCCACGCGGCGAATCAGCCGGGAACGCGGGGGCGGGGCCGAATCGTTGAATAGGCAGGATCGGCGCTCCGATCGCCGATCGCCTGTCTCACCATCTGGACTTTGCTGTGCGAATCGTCAGCTCCGGCATGGGCCGGGAGGGGACCTGCGGTGAACCGTAACTGGCTGCGGGCGGTGGCGGTGGCCGCGGTCTGCGTCGGTGCCGCTGTGTTCCTGGCGGCCGCTCTGGGTGGCCTCCCGGGCATCGTGCTGGCACTGGTGGCCATCGCTGCCGTGGTGCTGGCGGCGATGTTCCTGGCCGAACGGGTCGCTCTGCGAGCTCTCCGCGCCCGGGCGGTCAGCGAGGTCGAGTATCCGGAGCTCTACCGCGTGGTGCGGGAGATCAGCAAGGCCGCTCTGCTGCCGGTGCCCCGGGTGTACGTGTCTCCGGCGCCGCAGCCGAATTCATTCGCGATCGGCCGGAGCCGCCGCTCCGCGGCGCTGTGCTGCACGGAGGGCCTGCTGCAGCTGGTGACCGTCGACGAGCTGCGCGGCGTGCTGGGGCACGAGCTTGCTCACGTGCGCGAGCGGGACACGATGGTGACGTCATTCTCGGCTGGCCTGGCCGCGGTCATCACGTCGGCGGTCAGCACGGCCTGGTTCACCTCGTCGGGACCGCCGCACTTCGTGCTGGCCGGCGGGATGCGGGGCCCGGATGGCGGCCGCCGGGTGCTGGCCGGGCTCACCATGCTGGTGCTCGGGCCGGTGGCGGCGCTGCTGCTGCAGCTGTCGGTAAGCCGGTCCCGGGAGTTCTCGGCCGACGCGCTGGGGGCCCAGCTGGCCGGGGACCCGCTGGCGCTGGCCCGGGCGCTGCGCAAGATAGAGGCGCGGACGGTGGAGCTGCCGCTGTTCCCGACCGGGCCCCTGGCGTCGGCGAGCCACCTCATGATCGTCAACCCATTCAGCTGCGCGGGATTCACCCGGCTGTTTACCACGCACCCGCCGACCGGGGAGCGGGTCTACCGGCTGGAGGGCCTGGCCGGTTACCCGCGCTGACCGGATTCTCGCCCGGCTGGCCGGGCCGAGTGCGCTAGCTGGCCGGCGGCCACCAGCCGGGGGCGCTCAGCGGTAGTTGGTGGACCGTTACGACGGGTTACAGCTCTCTCGGGCGGTCACGCCGACACTACGATCAGGACGGTGCGCCCGATCTTGACCTTGTCGCCTTTTTTCAAGCGCTGGGCCATGAAGATGCGGCGCCCATTGAGCCAGGTGCCGTTGGTTGAGCCGAGGTCCTCGACGTACCAAAGACCGTGGGCGAACTGGAAATGGGCGTGTTGGCCCGAGGCGCGCTCATCGCTGAGAGCCAGCGAACCCTGGCGGCCGACAGTGAAGTCGTTGTGGAAGACGCTGGTCTGATCTCCGGCCTGGATGATGAGCGACTGGGCCGGAGGCCCCTCGGTAAGGGTGGCCTCGCCGGAGGCGGTGACTGCGGCCACAGCGACCTTCCAGGCCTGCTGCTCCTGCTCCGTAGAGTCTTCCCACGACGGAAGAGGCCCGGCGTGGGCGCCGCGGTGAGCTTCGTAAGCGGTTCGTGCAAGATGCTGGAGGTCAGAACTGGGCACGCATCGATGATGCCAGACAGATGAGCCTGATGCCTCCAGGGAGAGCCACCTTACGGGTAAGGCACCGC
>Ga0302220_10000561_pt1 | contig 31185 bp, 27 predicted proteins | sample II_Palsa_E1_3_FD_194572 | JGI IMG/M metagenome (GOLD analysis project Ga0302220, IMG submission 194572) | Peat permafrost microbial communities from Stordalen Mire near Abisko, Sweden - II_Palsa_E1_3 | ecosystem: Environmental > Terrestrial > Soil > Palsa > Peat permafrost | place: Sweden...
GCACAATCTGAAACGCTCTCTAAAAATCCAGTGCAACGATCCGCTTAGCGCCCGCTATACGCTCACGCAATCGCTGCGCATGGGACGAGAAGGTTGGGACATTCTTGTGCGCAGCGAAGTACATATGTCAGCAGACAAGGAACACTTCTATCTGACGGGTTCGTTACAGGCCGAGGAGAATGGCGAGAGGGTGCGCGAGCGAAGCTGGGATGAAACTATCCCACGCCTGTTGCTTTAGTTGCGGCCACCGAGCGGGGAAAGTCCTTGACCAAGCCCCGTTACAGATTTCTAACCCCAAGGGCAGGCTTAGCTCGACGTTTCGCAGGCCTCGGCTTGGGTGGCACGCGCGGCGGGAGTTCGGAGAGACGCATCAGATGGCGCAACGCCATCATCGCGCCGATCGCCTCAAGCACTCCGGCCGGTACCCACATGATCAGTCCGCCCAGGCTCTGGTCGAGCGTCGCCGGAACTGACGTGAACGCACGGCCGCAAAGCGAAAAGATCGGATAGAGGTCGTGCGTCGAAAAGGTAATGATAGCGCCGACCAGGATCTGAGGCGTCATGGTGATGACCGGCGACAACACCCGCAAGCCCGGCCGGGTAAGACTCGGCGGATGCGGCCGATGATCCAGCAGCATCCACCAATACAGTAGCCCGCTCACCGCGACCGACCAGTTCATGAACGTGTAGATGCGCCAGTCCAGCATGGCGACGAACTGCACGGATGGAATCAGCCAGAAGACAACCGAGATGACGAACGCCGCCGAGATGAACATCGGATTCAGCACAACGGTAGCGACTACACGCGCTGGCCTGCGGTATTGCCAACGCCGCAGCGCGCTACGCCAACGCAATGGCAGGCCGGCCCGAAGTGCGCTTCCCGGATAAGACGACATCAGGATCAGTGGGGCGAGATGGTGCAGCACCAGATGCTGGAGCCGATGCACAAAGAACTCGTGCTCGGCGTAATAGTCGAGTCGCGTGTGAAGCGCTATGTAGAAGAGTGCGAGACCCACCCAAAACGCTATGCGCCGGGCAATGCCGATACGAACATGGCGCGACCCTCGCGCATACAGCAGGGCTGTTATAACGAAGACTGCCACGAGCCCGAAAGAAGGTTCCCATGGGACGAGCAGGTTGAGCAGAGACATGGCAGGTCGGAGTATGTAAGAAAGGCTTGACGCGCCCGCGTCTGCGCCTCAGCGACCCGCATGTTAGCAGGTGCGTGGAGCGCTTGCTGGTGGTGGCAAGGGCTTGGTCACGGTAGCGTAGCGCTCACGTAATATCGGGTGATGAAGCATTCTGAATCACGGTCATCGTTTTCCAGCCGCAGTGATCAGATGTGCCGTGCACTGATATTTCCAATGTCAACTGAGCCTGCGCGACATCGAGTAGTTGTTGTTCGAGCTCGGGGTTGTAGTCAGCTACGCCCCAAAGTAAGTCCCGTGCACTGATTGCAATAAATTCGGTGCGAGCTTCGCGTATCGTTATGTTCCTGGGGGAAACGCGGCGATGGTTTCAAGATGTGTCTATCGGCGAAACGGCGGATCTGTCCAACGAGGTGCTTTTGACACATTCGGCGAAATATTCTGCCGCCGCGCCGAACACGCGATCCTTCCGGTACATGAGACTCAGCGTGAGTTGAGGCGGCTTGGCATCAGCTTCGATGCGCGTCAGGATTGCGCGTTCTATCTGCTCGTTCAGTAGAAAGTCCGGCCATACGCTCACTATGCCCGGTTCCTGCGCCAGTTCTGTGTAGAGCCGCTGCAGGGCGGTGTGTGCATCCACCACCCAGAATTCGATTTCAACGACGACGTCTTGCCGCTCGGAGTACGTTTGTTCGGCACGCTGACACTCGCACGTCTATCCGCCTGATTTCAACGAACCGGTCTCATCCGATATTTGTCATGCGACAAATATCGGATGACGCTCCCGCAGTGGCGTCTATCAATTTTTGCTTAAATCATGAGTCAACCGTTTTCATATCGAAAACTGGGTCGACGCAATACAGCAACTTGGCAAGCAATGAGCGTCACTTCAGCAGTAGGCTGCCGGCGTGGTGCCTGGAATCCGGCAGTGCTATCAAGATCCCCAATCAGGAACCGCCCTGCGCTTTTTTCGATGGCGCCCGGATTTCATCGATGAAAAACCGCAAGCCGCCCAGTTGCTGGGCGAAGTAGCCACCGCTTGCCATCGACTCAGGCGCGCGCCGATCTCCGGTAGGAAGGTACTCCGCCGAGAAGTCGGCCGTGCGAAACACGATGTCCCAGATCGGGAAAACGGCGCCGTAATTGCACGAGTTGCGGCCAGCGGCGCGCAGCCCATGATGCAGACGGTGAAAGCGTGGCGAGACAAGCAGCCTGTCGCCAAGCCAGCCAAAGGACATGCGGATATTGGCGTGACTCAGGCTTTCGATGAAACGCATGAACAGGAACAGCAGCGGAAATTGCAGTGGCGGAATGCCGATTGCCAGACCGACCACGCCAAACCAGATTGCCGCGATAAGATCGTCCAGCAGGTGATTCCGGTCGTCTGACCAGAAGCTCATCTGCCGTTGTGCGTGGTGCAGCGCGTGCAATGCGTACCAGCCGCGCCATGAGTGCGACAGGCGATGACGCCAGTAGTCTGCGCAATCGAGAATCAGCGCGTACGCGAAGAAAGTGATGATCGGGTGTCCGAGCAGCGCCGGTATGACAGTCTCCAGCGTTGGCGGGATATAGCCGTGAGCGACCACAAAACCGTTCACCCACACCTGCACCTGATAAAACAGCAAGAAGCTGACGACGGGCAATAGACCGACGCGATTGAGCACCGTATAAAACGCGTCCGTCACCACTGTTTTTCGATCTTTCCAGTGTTCGATCGGGAACAGCGCTTCCAGCGGCCAGCAGACGGCATAGGTGACGATGACCGCGAACATTCCATACACGCACACGAGTACCCAGTCGAAAGACAGCTCCTCCCACTGCATCCAGCCGAAGTGATAAAGCAACGGCAGGACGAGGTATTGATCGATTTCGCCGGCCAGGGCGTTAAACAATCTGTCGAGGAATATCAGCATGGCGTTCTTTACAAGGTTTCCGCGGTGATCGGGCCCTTACGGCTCAATTCTGAACTAAGGAAAATGCCATGCGGCGAGCGCCCCACATCAATAGTCTCGTAAGCACCGCTCTTTGGGTCCAGCACCGCGACCTGTTCACGAAAGCGCAACGTAACCCATAGCTTGCCATCGGGCGCGACGCCGATGTCGTCCGGTCCTGCGGCGTGGAACGGATACGTGCGTTGTATGGCGAGGGTAGTGGGATCCATGGCGACCAGGGAGCCGCCGATGCGGTTGGATACGTAGAGCGTGCTGCCATCCGGTGAAAGGAAAATGTTGTGCGGACCGACTCCCGTCTTGACTCGCCGCAGCACGTCACCCGTGACCGGGTCGACCTCTGCCACGTGATCGCTACCCATGACGCAGACGAGCACCTTGCCGTTGTGCCATAGCACGCCGGCCGGGGTCGAACCCACCTTCGACTTCCAGCGTATCGCCATGGTGGTCAGATCGAACGAAACAAGCGTTCCCGAGCCTTGCATGGAGTTGAAGCTCCAGCGGGAGTCCGGCGAGAAGTCCAGATGGCTTGGCATGGAGCCGGGCGAGAAACGCTTGGCGAGGCTCAGGTCCTCAGTGTGATAGACATCGACATAGTCGAGCCGAAGCGCATTCACGACGAGGTATCGATGATCTGGCGTGAAGCCAAGTTGGTAGGGATCGGCAATGACTTTGTGGCCGAGCGCGGTACCGGTATGCGGATCGACGATGAACAACGCGTTGCCGCTCGCATCGGCGATATAGAGCTTGTTGCGGTCCTGCGAAAGTGCCCAGTGACTCGGCTCACGCAGCGTAGGTAAGGTACGAACGACTTTGCGCGATGCCATGTCGATGACCGAGACACTGGCTTCGCCGGAATTCATCACGATCGCCAGCGACGATGTGGCGGCGTTAGCGATTTCAGACCGGAGAGCCATAAATGGCGACAGACTCAGGCTTAGGGGAATGGCGAGGCTGCGGCCAAGTACTGCGCGACGTGAAAGCTTCATGGGAGTAGGCATTTCGTAAATCAGCTTTCTATTTTACGGGAAGGGGTACCGGCGAGCTCAGGTGGAATCATGCACGGAGGAAGATCGGCAAACTAACGACGCCCCAGATACTTTCAGTTCCGTAATCGAACTCGTGGATTCAGGCGAATGATGTGTGATTGTCGCATTTTTGCTTGAAACCATAGTGCGTCGACTATGTTGCTGACGCAGTCTTTGTTCGCGGTCGTCGTTCGGTGGACGACCGGGTCGAACCAGCGGGCACTGGGCGCCCGCATTTGGTTTATCAATGAAATTGCACCTACCTGTGCGGAGCCGACGCAGGTCCGCTCACCGGCTTTCCGTTACCCCGGACCAGCCCGGCAGATACCGAGCCTCTGGCGTGTGCGCGACAGCTTTGGCCTGATCGAGCGCCTTCGTAAAGCTCTTGCGGATCTTGCTCTGCGCGACGCGCGGACGCAGGAAATCGGCCCACAGGAATTCGCTGAACGGCGTCGCGTCCTTTGCGAAGCCACCCACCCGGCGCAGTTCGCCAGCGAGGCTTCTATACGGATCGTCCGCCAGCCCGGTTACCATCTTGGGGAGATGTTCGTAGTCGTATCGCGAGCCGTCCGCACCGAACGGATGCACCCACTGGTTGTGCTCCATCATGCGCCAGAAGATTGCCTCGTCCAGCCACGAGAGGTCCTTGAGCATTGCCACCTTCACTTCCTTCACGCCCTCTTCGAGCAACGCCAGCCCGAGGTGATGATGATCCACGATGTAATAGAGCTTCTCCGGACCGAGTACCGCGGGGAACCAGTGCGAAGCAATGGCCTCGCTGCGCGCCTTCTTGCCGAGCGTCTTCCAATGCTCGCGCTTCTCGATGACTTCGCGATAACCCACTGTCATCTGTGTGGGCCGCAATGCGGCGAGTTTCGCGGGGATCAAGTGATTGTCGGGATGCTGGACCATGTTCGCCTCATAAATTTGAGTTGCCGCAACAATAGCGCGGTTCCCTTACGCCGACAATTTGTATGCCACGCGGGCGAAGGGCAGTGTCAGCGGCGGCGATTGCGCAAGATCAAGCCATAAAAAATGCGATGTGCGTTATCAAGGTCATGGGTTGGTCGGAAGCGACTGATCGGTTTCACTCTACGTTATTCATCAATGTTTTAATTCGGTATGCGAATCAAATAGGTGAAACAACGTGGTTTTACGTTTCAACACCGGTGCTAAACGAGTGAATGGCGCCCGTCACGGGTAAGAATAGTCGGGAAACGTACCCTCACAGGGCTGTTGGGGTTCGCACACGGCGACACTAAACGCAACCGGCGCCTGACCACCAAGGGCGAACGTTGACCTACGCCGGGCCACCCACGACGAGTCCCCTTCCTCTATTTCCAGACCGGTGCGGACTGGGCGTCACGTGTGAAGGAGAGGGGGCTCGTTCATTGCGGACCTTGTGGCGTTGTTCCCACGCGGCGTACCGGCTGAGCGCAGCGTCGAAGTCGATCAAGTAGTCGTGATCCTTGACCGCGCCCAATTCGTTTTCTTCGCGCAGTTCAACCGCCATGAGCCATGCTCGTCGCCCGAATTCAGCGCAATGCCCTTTAATGGTTGCGGCGAACTCGTCAACATCTGAGCATCGATCGTTTGTCTGGATCCGCTCGGCGTTATGCGTTTGATCAGCGCTGAAGGCCCGAAGGTAAGACGCCTTTCCGGCTTCGAGATCACGCCATTGGATGTCATTTGAAAATGCAAAAGGGGGTATCTCTATGTCGCCCATCTGCACGTGCCGCTGCTCTGACAGATCTCTGCGTTCTGCGCGATCGATGGTTACCTGACAGCGATGGGCAAACTCTTCGAGGGTGATGGCTGCGGCCAATGCAGTATGACGACCGGCATGGACACGCTCGGTGGCGTTGCGCGCTGAGTTGCGCTTGCGCGCAATCGTATTGCAAGCCACGTTGACGACCGCGCTGAAAACTCCAGCGCCCAAGGCGACGGCTAACCAAGGCGACATAGTGCTCTCGCTAGATTTGACCGGCGCGTTGTCGGCCGATCTTTACAGATGCCAATGCATAACGAGACGACTCCCTGCGCGCGGTGCAAGTCCGGTCACATCGGAAGCGGCCCAGTCAATTTAATCATTTTGCTGTGAACCATGTCACTTTATTTCACGAATGACGCTTGCAGTGTTGTGAAGTTTTGACACAGTGGAAACCCGCTCGTGCGGTCAAGGCAATGGCTTATGGGTGGCGCGGCGAGTCTGCCAGGCGGCCGTCAAGAAAAAAGACAGGTCTTTCTGTTCACGCCCTCTTTAATTTTGGCATCGGGTCCGCTGCGCCAGATTTAAGGCGCTCGAGCCGCTCGCTGGCTGCACCGAGTGCGCCCAACGGAGCGTTGTGGAGTTGCGCATCGTGCACGCATACGACGCGTGCGAGCTGCTCGCAGCTTTCCTCGTCGAGTTTCCAGACCCCCGTGGCGTGGCCTTGCGCAAACGCGGCGTTAATCGCACTCTCGCTTTCCAGCCACGCCTCGCGGGTGATTTGTCCATATCCGGCCTCGGCGACGTACGCCGTCAGGATCAGGACTTCTGCAAGGGATTGGGTTCCGGCCATCCATCCGGTGCCGTCGCGCAGCGCCTGCAGTGCGCAATGAGCGTGCAATGAAAGTGTGTCCGCGTCCGACTTGGGCATCGGAAGAAGCTGCATTTTGGACAAGCGGACGCGCGTTGCTTGCGCGCTGCGGTCAAACGGTAGGGTGCGGGCCATGGAGTCGTCGGGAGAGTTGTCCCCAGGTTAACGTACAGGTCGCGGTTATTCTGAAGGGCTCGCAGCCCGGCGATTTTGTTCGAATTGCTCTATTACGCCGACTGCCGCCCTGCATTGCTCCAGGTCCAGCAAATTGATGTTGCAAGCTTTGGGCTCTATTTTCAGTTCCCCTGCCAGCCACTTATAGCCCTTTGATCTTGCTTCGAAGATGCTTACGCCGTCGCGTCTGGCCTTCGCCTCGGCCATGGGTTCCAGCGCGGCGTGGAGTTTCGCTTTCCATTCCCGCAGTTCGGCATTCGCCAGCCGTCCGAGCGGGAGGTTGCGCGTACTGCGCGCGAATATCCCGATCCAGGCCTCGCACGGCACGCATAACCACAGCGGCCCGTGTCCGTCTTGATACGGGTAAGCTGCTTCTGCGGGCCGCACAAGCGTTGCCTTTGCGCCGCAATAGTCGCAATCTGGATGGGGTAGGGCTTGAACCGGACGGCCGACTCGCATGAGTTAGAGGTTGCCAGAGAAAACACGGAATATAGCAAACCCCTGTTCGTACATAACGAGATTGGGGGCAAGGCGGCTGGAATGTCGGCGCGAGCCGGGATCGAGTTTCTTTACGGCGGCCGCGGAGGTTTCAACGCTCGGGTGAAGCCGGGGCCGCGATTGAAGCCAGCAGCGAGGAAGCTGAACATTCGATCACGAGTTCCGCAATCTGGTCGCTGCGGTGGGGTTACTCCCTCGGACTTCCTCGAATTCTTACGGGCAGAAAGAAACTCGGCTGACGTAGTGACATGCATTGTCTTGCGGCATCGATCCGGCAGAACAGCGGGAACGATGCCGCAAAGAGCGCGCGTTTGGCTCAGACCACCTTGATCACAATATCAATGTTGCCGCGTAAGGCTTTGGAATAAGGACAGGTCTGGTGAGCGGCATCAGCGAGAGACTGGGCGACTTCCGGGGCCAGCCCGGGAAGGCTGACATTCAGCCGTGCCTGAAGGAAATAGGCGCCCGCAGTCGTACCAAGATCCACTTCGGCGTCGACTGCCATGTCGGCGGGCACGGCAATCTTCAGTTTGGCTGCCGCAAGACCCATTGCCCCAATAAAGCAGGCAGACCAGCCTGCAGCGAGTAGTTGCTCGGGATTGGTGCCGGCGCCTTTGCTCCCGGGAACGGAGAGGGCGATGTCCAGACGGCCGTCATCGCTGTGGGACGCGCCGTCACGGCCGCCCGTAGTGTGGGTCTTGCCCGTGTAAAGGACTTTTTCAAGCTGTGTCATGGTTGACTCCGTATTTGGTTGTGTTGAGCACCGATGTTCCTTGCGAACCTTGTTGCAGTAATCTCATTGCGCTATGTTGTACTAACTGAAGTAGCTCAATGATGAACGCGAAATCACATGCCTCCTCTGTAAAGCGTGCTGTTAAGGTAAGCGAGCTGTCCGTCCCGTTTCGCTTCAACCAGTTCCTGACGAATTTGAGAGCGGGTCTTGGGGGCAATGCCATTGGGGGACGCTGACCAATTTTTTGTCTGAACGACGCTGGTCGCGTCTCCGGCCGCGTTAACCGTACCGGCTGCATGAGCCCATCCGGAGACTGCGCAGACAGCCAAAGCCAAGGTAATCATCGAACGTTTCATATCACTTTCCTGAGAAGGTTTGATCAGTGCCGGCGAATCCGGCGTTGATGCATTAGAACCTCCACAGGTATCCGGTTTGTGTCTCTAGAACCGGGAAAATACCGTGTTTTGTATCGATGCGACTCCTGGATACCTTGGGATACAAATCTGCCAGGTGATGCCCGACGAGGCGAGGTCGCACATCTCCCGCACCGGATGGTCGCGGCTCATGCGATGGTCGAGAATGTCTATCCAGTATTGGGGGGGCGAAGCCAGATATAAGAAAGACAACGCTAAAACAAGCAAGGCCTTGACCCATGGGAGCGCGAACTCCGACGGGTCAAGGCCTTGCAGTGGTCACGTTATTTCGCGCAGACAGATAAGTTGTTTCTTTGTCGGTTTCGCCTCGAAGACAGCGGGCGACAGATCGCCAAAAGTCGGGTAGAAGCCCGCCTCATCCCAGATGGCGTGACTCGCCAACCGGGACGGCGTTGATTAGAAATTTACGAATTTTTTCTCGGTGAGTGCCGAGTTCTTGAATAGGAATACCACATGAAGTTGACCGGAGGCGCCACCGACGTAATCCCATCGGCTCAGGTCACCAGCGGAACGGGTGGCGAATGGACTTCCAAGCTTCTCGAACACTTGCGTCTCTGAAGTCCCCACGGGAAACCGTTGATCGAAGCTCTCATGCGTCCAGCCACGTACATGTACTTCGTCATAGGTGTACATTGGGGTGACGCAGCCCCCCAGTCCTGCTAAGCACGCCGTGCTCATCGCCAGAATGGCAAACGCTTTCATGTTGCTCTCACTTCAATTTGGATGCGTTCACGATCTCATGTGCAGGGTTGCAGGACGATCAGACACATCTCAATCCGTCGTAGCCGCGGCGAATTGCTGCATTGCAGGTTCAGGCGCAGCCGATATCTCTCCATCAACGACTTGAGTGACTACGCCCGCTTCCGCCACGCCGCAGCGCGACACTGATGGATGGTTGTGACTGATCGAGCAACGCGGCAGTTCGTGACACACTCGACTCCGTCAGCAGCGTAAGTAGAACCTTGATCAGGTAGGAGTCCATTGTTTCTTGGCCAGACATGCGCACACACTGTAATTTGCACGGCAGCGGACAGTATTTTCTCCCCAGGCCTGCTTTTTCCGAAGGACGTTTAGGGACGTTTAAGGACGTTGATGACGATGACGTTCAAGATATATGTTCGAATATAACGCCCGTCAATTTTGGCGTTCGTTTGAAAATTCATGCAATCCCGCCAGCATTGACTCATGCGGTGAATGACATGCTTCGTATGCGTGCGACGCTATGTTGCGTAACCCTCAAAGTTGTCATCATCGTCGAGCATTGACGCTGGCCGTGCGTGTGCGATGTTAGCCACGTGTGGTCAGACCAATTCGAACCGCAGGGCGAATGTCAGCCATGGCGACCGACGGTGGCCCGTAGCGACGGATGTTGTCCGCATAACATCCTGGAAAGACGCGTCGGCCTACCTCCAGCCCTTCCCACCGCCCGTCACTTATCGCCGCAACGATATGACGCGCATATCTCCCCCGCTATGGGTTCAAAATCTTGACAGTGATACTTTTCGAAGCGTCACTGCGGCGGCGGTCAGGCCAGCCGGTAAAAGCCGTGGAACGACACTACAACGACACTGCAACGACCCGAAAAGCAGCAACGCAAACCAACGCGAGCAACGAGACATGAGCCAGCCCATCCGCTTCTACCACCGCAACGCGATCCGCGAAGTCAGCGACGCATCCGTCACGCGCACCGTCCTCCAGTACCTGCGCGAAGACGCGCTCTGCACCGGCACGAAAGAAGGCTGCGCCGAGGGTGATTGCGGCGCGTGCACGGTCGTTCTCGGCGAACGAGACGAAGCGGGCGGTGTCAAGTTCAAGGCGGTCAACGCGTGCATTCAGTTCCTGCCGACGCTCGACGGCAAAGCGCTGTTCACCGTCGAAGATCTGCGTCAACCTGACGGTTCGCTGCATCCAGTGCAGGAAGCGATGGTCGAATGCCACGGCTCTCAGTGCGGCTTCTGCACGCCCGGCTTCGTGATGTCGATGTGGTCGTTGTACGAAAAACACGGCCACGAACATTCATGCGCGAACAAAACCGTGCCGTCACGCGCAGATATATCCGACGCGCTGACCGGCAACCTGTGCCGCTGTACCGGCTACCGGCCTATCGTCGATGCGGCGGTGCGGATGTTCGAAGTTCCAGCGCCAAAGGCGCCGGTCGATATCGCCGCGTTGTCGCGCACGCTCGCCACGCTCGAACGCGACGACACGTTCCGTTACGAACACGCGGGCCAGCGCTTCGATGCACCGCGCACCGTTGAAGAACTCGCGCGTATCAAGGCCGCGAAACCGTCGACACGTATTCTGTCCGGCAGTACCGATATCGGCCTGTGGGTCACGAAACTGATGCGCGATCTCGGCGATATCGTCTACGTCGGGCGAATCAGCGCGCTGCAGAAGATCGAAACGTCGGCCGACTGGATTGAAATCGGCGCGGGCGTCACGGTGGAACGAGCCTACGAAGAACTCGCGAAGCACTATCCCGAACTGAAGGAAATGTGGAAACGCTTTGCGTCGCTGCCGATCCGCAACGCGGGTACGCTCGGAGGCAACATTGCGAACGGTTCACCGATTGGCGACTCCATGCCCGGCCTGATCGCGCTCGGCGCACACGTGATAGTTCGCGGAAACGACATCGAGCGCGTGATGCCGCTCGAAGACCTGTACCTGGCGTATCAGAAGAAGGACATGGCCGAGCACGAATTCGTCCTCGGGTTGAAAGTGCCGACGCGCACCGGCGTGCGCGCGAATCTGCAGTTCCGAACCTATAAGTTATCGAAGCGTTTCGACTCGGATATCTCGGCGGTGTGCGCGGCGCTTTCTTTTATCGCTGACGGCAACACGATTCGCGATCCACGCATCGCGTTCGGTGGAATGGCCGCAACGCCCAAGCGCGCGACGCACGTTGAAGCCGTACTGCGCGATGCCGACTGGCACGAAGCTACCGCGCAGGCAGCGATGCTGGCGCTCGCGAAAGATTACGCGCCATTGTCCGACATGCGCGCGTCGAGCGACTACCGGCTCGAAGCTGCGAAGAACACGTTGCATCGCTTTTGGCTCGAGACACGTCCAGATAATCCGTTGCCGAAATCGGCGCTCGACGTACGCGCAGTGACTGCTTCCTGAACCTTGAAGGACACGGAGAACAACAGAATGAATCAGCAAGCAGAACCGTTCCTGAAGGACATGAAGGAAGCGAAGGATCTTCTGGAAGCAGACTTCACACAGGTCCATGTTTCGCGTCCGCACGAATCCGCACATTTGCACGTCAGCGGCCGCGCGAGCTACACCGACGACATTCCAGTGGTTGCCGGCACGCTGCATGCGGCGCTCGGAATGTCGGCGAAGGCGCATGCAAAGATCGTATCGATGTCGTTCGATGCCGTGCGGGCCACGCCCGGCGTTGTCGCCGTCCTCACCGCCGAGGACATCCCCGGCGTGAACGATGTCGGCCCCATCATTCATGGTGACGACCCGATCCTCGCCGATGGCGTCGTGCAGTTCGTCGGTCAGCCGATGTTCATTGTCGTCGCGATGTCGCACGACATTGCCCGCCGCGCCGCCCGCCTGGCGGAGGTCGTGTATGAGGAGTTGCCGGCGATCCTCACGCCGCAACAGGCGCGTGCGGCGAACGCCCACGTGCTGCCGCCAATGAAGCTCGCGCGTGGCGACGCCGGGGCGAAGATCGCATGGGCCGCGCATCGCGAAACCGGCGAAATGCTGCTCGGCGGCCAGGAACAGTTTTACCTGGAAGGTCAGATTTCGTACGCCGTGCCGAAGGACGACGACGGCATGCACGTGTGGTGCTCGACGCAGCATCCGTCGGAAATGCAGCACATGGTCGCGCATATGCTCAACGTCGCGTCGCACAACGTGCTGGTCGAATGCAGGCGGATGGGTGGCGGTTTCGGCGGCAAGGAGTCGCAATCGGGACTGTTCGCGTGTTGCGCGGCGCTCGCCGCATGGAAGCTTCTGTGCCCCGTGAAACTGCGTCCGGATCGCGACGACGACATGATGATCACCGGCAAGCGGCACGATTTTCACTACACATACGAAGTCGGCTATGACGACACCGGCCTGATCGACGGCGTGTCTGTCGACATGACGTCGCGTTGCGGTTTTTCGGCCGACCTTTCAGGTCCCGTGATGACACGCGCGTTGTGCCATTTCGACAATGCGTACTGGTTGCCGCACGTTTCTATCGACGGGTTCTGCGGCAAGACCAACACGCAGTCGAACACAGCGTTTCGCGGCTTTGGCGGACCGCAGGGCGCGTTCGCGATCGAATACATTGTCGATAACATCGCGCGTTCAGTGGGGCTCGATTCGCTCGATGTGCGCCGCCGGAATTTGTACGGAAAGACTGACCACAACGTGACACCGTACGGGCAGGCGGTCGAAGACAACGTGATTCACGAACTGCTCGACGAGCTTGAAGCCACCAGCAATTACCGCGCTCGTCGCGAGGCTGTGCGCGAATTCAACGCGAACAACGACGTGCTGAAAAAGGGACTCGCGCTGACGCCGGTGAAGTTCGGCATCGCGTTCAATGTGACTCACTTCAACCAGGCCGGCGCGCTGGTGCACATTTATACCGACGGCTCGGTACTCGTGAATCACGGCGGCACGGAGATGGGCCAGGGGCTCAATACGAAGGTTGCGCAGGTAGTCGCGCACGAGCTCGGCATCCGTTTCAACCGTGTCCGCGTCACAGCAACCGACACGAGCAAAGTCGCGAACACGTCGGCGACCGCGGCATCGACCGGCAGCGATCTGAACGGCAAGGCGGCACAGGACGCCGCTCGCCAATTGCGCGAACGGCTTGCCGCGCTGGCCGCCGAGCACTATGGCGAGGACCAAGTCGATGCGCGCGACGTGCGTTTCGTGGACGACCGGATTGTGGTTGGCGACAAGGCGATCCCGTTTGACGAAGTGATCATGCAGGCGTATCGCGCGCGGGTGCAGTTGTGGTCCGACGGTTTCTACAAGACGCCGAAGCTCTACTGGGACCAGGCGAAGATGCGGGGTCGACCGTTCTCTTACTACTCCTATGGCGCGGCGGTTTCTGAAGTGGTGATCGACACGCTGACCGGCGAAATGCGCGTGTTGCGCGCTGATGCATTGCACGACGTGGGCGCGTCGCTCAATCCGGCTTTGGATGTGGGGCAGGTCGAAGGCGGTTTCATCCAGGGAATGGGCTGGCTGACGACCGAGGAATTGTGGTGGAACGCGGGCGGGAAGCTGATGACCCATGCGCCGTCGACTTACAAGATCCCGACTGTCAATGATTGCCCGCCCGTGTTCGACGTCCGGCTGTTCAAGAACCGCAATGCGGAGGACAGTATCCACCGGTCGAAGGCTGTCGGCGAACCGCCCTTGCTGCTGCCGTTTTCGGTGTTCTTCGCGATCCGCGATGCAGTGGCAAGTGTAGGCAATAACACCGTGAATCCGCCGCTCAATGCACCTGCGACCAGCGAGGAAATCTTGAAAGCAGTGGGCGCCGTTCGCGCTTCAGTGGCTGCAGCTGCTGCCGCTCGTTGATTCGAGGCTTGCCATGGAAATGCTTCGGGATTCTGTCGTCATCGGCCGCCGTAGCGGGTTGTCGACGTCGTTGGCTGCACCGCCCACGCCTATCGTCCTGTTTGGCGCGGGGCACGTCGGGCATGCTCTTGTCAAGTTGCTGGGCATGCTGCCTTGCGTGGTTCAGTGGGTCGATGCACGGGACGAACTTTTTCCCGAAGAAGTACCCTGCAACGTACAGGTCGAAGCAACTGATACGCCGGACGCGATTGTCGATTCGGCGCCTGCCGGCGCTTGTTTTCTGGTGATGACGCATGACCATTCGCTGGATTTTTCGCTAGCGATCCGGATCATGCGACGCAACGATTTCGCTTACTTCGGCATGATCGGGTCGAAGACGAAACGCGTGAAATTCGAGCGGCGATTGGTCGATCGAGGTGTGGACCCTGGACGATTGACGGAGATGACCTGTCCTATCGGCGTGGAGGGGATTGTGGATAAGGCTCCGGCTTCTATTGCCGTCGCAGTCTGTGCGCAGTTGATGCAGGTCAGGGTTTTATCGCAGTATGGCGCGCGGCTATGCTTGGGGCGCGAAGACGAACGGATTTATGGTGAACCGGCGACTGCAAAGGCGTAACCGTCCTGAACGCAGCGAATGGAGCGCCGTTGGCATCGCCTTCCGGGGATCGTGGGTACGTTGATCACATGCGCTTCGGCAAGCCGTTTTCCAAGCGAGTCATATTCCGACTTGCGCCGTATGCCGAGAATTCATAGCCCCACAGCGGTGGCATCCAGGGTCAAGGTCCTGTCTTTCCGGCTAGCGACAGGTCCTCCTTCCACGAATGAATCCCGCTATGGTTTCGGTAAGGATTCGCAATTCCCGTGAACCCGCTCGCCCGCAAATGCCCTTGCGACGAACTGTGTGGAATCGGGAAGCGAGCCGTTGACGGTTCCGGAATGGTCAAGCTCCGGATAGAAATGCCATTCGATCCGGTCGCCAGCTTTGCATGCGTTGGTGACGAGCGCGACCTGGCCAGGCACAAACACGTCGCGATCCTTTCCACCCGTTCCAATGAAGATCGGGATATCCGACTTCAGCGTCGGATACGCCGCTTCGCGGCTGATCGCAGCAAGCGCCGGCTTCGGCGAGCGCTTGAAGCTGCTGTCGAACGTAAGCCCGTCCGTAACGATCCTCTGTTCAATTGCGTGCAAGCATGCGCGCTGACTGGTTTCGAACGCCGGCATCGCGCGGTCGTTCAGGTAGTCAGCGGGCACGAACGACGGATCGAGCAGCGTTGCGGTGCTGAGTCGCAGCATGTCGTACGCGAAGGTCGGGACGATCGACCTGCGCGCGTTCGCCAGCTCCGCGTCATCCGCACGCTCATGGACCGCCGCGTACGGCGTGCCGGTCGCGACCACACCGACAATGTTCAGCTCGGGCGCATAAGTCTTCGCATAGACGGCCGTGGCGAATGCGGCGCGACCCCCTTGCGACTGCCCGAATACGACCACCCGCGCCGACAGGTCGAAGCCGCCACGTATGACCGCGCGGATGCTGTCGAGGACGCCGTACGCGAGAGGGCGTGTGAGCCCGTATGGATGCAGGCCGGGTGTCCCGAGACCCTGGTAGTCAGTCGCGACGATTGCGTAGCCCTGCGCGAGCCAGTAGTTCAGGTAGCGCGTGTCGCGTTCGCTGCGGCCGGCGAACGACGGCGCACACACGTCGGCGCTGCCGACCGTGCCGTGCGCCCACGCCATCAGTGGCCAGCCGCCTTGGGGCGGCGTTCCCTTCGGCACAAACAGCGCACCGGACACGACAACCGGCATGTGGTTGTCGAGACCGTCGGTCGACGTATACAGGATCCGGATATTCCGGCCGGCTTCCGTGAGGCTTTGTTGTGGCGTCAACTCCTCGGTGCGCAGCATTTGCCCAGGCGTTAATGGCACTTGGTCGGTCCAGGTGTAGAACGCGGAAACACCGCCGTCGCCTATGACGGGCAGCGGTGCGGCAACTACTACCGATGCGCCGATGGCAGTCGCGATGGCCAGCATGAATAGTCGTCGGAGTTTTGCACTAGACATCAGATGGTTTTCCTTTGTTTTGAGGTGGCATGGGCCGACTATGCGTTCCACCCGGACATCGAGGATGGTGATACCAGTGATTGATTTTATTTTAAGGTCGTTACATTAGGTGAAGGCGTTTCCATGACGGTTGAAGCCCTTTCAGCCGATGAGTTGCGGGGAAACTTCCCAAAGGCGTTCAGCGTTGGCGGCATCAAGGGCGTAAGGCGCGACATCTCCACTGAAATCCGTCGGCAGCTTGGTGACTGCGGGCGTTTCGGCGCAATCCTCGATCACGCTGGTCTTCACAGAACAATGCATATGCAAAGCTGAAATCGATAGAGCGACGCAGTGAACCCGCGACTACATTATTGCGCTGTCACAGTGAGATCTACCCTCGGGATAACAGTTCAAGTGACGTCTTGCCGACTGCGCGTTGTAGGCCCGGTAAGCTACTAGAAGGATTGAAAGTTATGAATGCACCCTCTGAAGTTCCAGCAACGTCACGACTGCATGCTGCGTTGGCCGCGCTGCCGGGGCTGGCACATGAAATAGGCGAGGACGCCGCCCAGCGCGAGGCGCGACGCGAATTGCCGTTCGATGGTTTCGCGCTGTTTCGCCAGTCCGGCCTGGGCTTGCTGCGACTCCCGGTCGAATGGGGCGGACTGGGCGGTTCGCTGGAAGACCTCTTTCATGTGATCGCAACCCTCGCTGCAGAGGAATCAAACGTAGCTCATGCGTTGCGCATCCATTTCGACCTGACCGAGTCGCTTCTTCTTTCACCGCATTCAGCGTTCAACGACACGCAGATCCAGCGCTTGCTGGACGGCGCGATATTCGGGGGCGCTTCAACCGAGCGCGGCACATCGAGGCCGGGTGAAATCGGCACGATATTACGACGCGACGGCGACAACTACCGCGTGACGGGCAAGAAATACTACTCGACCGGAACGGCATTTTCCGACTATGCGCGCATCAACGTGCAGGATGAAACGGGCACCAACGTGGTTGCCGTCGTTCCTGTTACTCGAGAGGGCATCCAGGTACTGGATGACTGGGACGGCATGGGCCAGCGAATGACCGCCAGTGGCAGCCTGGTTCTCGACAACGTGCAAGTCTATGCAAGCGAAGTCGCACCGCGCGGCAATGCGACCCTGGCAGGGCGGCATGGCGGGGCGCTGCGGCAATTGCACCTGGTCGCGGTTGCCGCCGGCATCGTCCGCAACATTCTTGCGGATGCTGAACACTACGTGCTCAAGCATGGACGGCCAGTGCTTCACAGCCCGGCGGCATCCGCGCGTGAGGATCATTTCATCCAGCAGGTAGTGGGCGATCTTGCGGCACACAGTCACGCGATCGATGCATTGGTGCAGCAGAATGCGCGCGTACTGGACCGCTCGGCCAACGCCATCCGAGCCCAGGCTGACGATGCGGAAGCATTAGTGTTGCAGGGCGCGCTGGCTACGGCCAAGACACAGTTGGTAGTGAGCAAGCTGGCGTTGCATGCGGGAGAACGTTTGTTCGAAGCGGGCGGGGCGTCTGCCACGTCGCGTGTGCACAACTTCGATCGTCACTGGCGCAACCTGCGCACGATCTTCAGCCACAACCCGCTGCTGCACAAGGCGCGGGTGATCGGCGGTTATCAGTTGAACGGCGATACCACGCATCTGACCGAAGGCCGCGTGTTCTGAAGATTCACAGCGACGCCGTTTCAATGAAGCGGAGTCGCTCAATTCGTCTCTCTTCTTCGAGGATTATCAAATCGTGAGCCAAGACCTTTTACTGCTGCTGGAACCGGGTTTCGCCGATCCGAAATATCCTGGTGAGCGTTTCATCTGCCCGGATGGCGCACCTATCGAGGGCCTGCTGGCCAGCGATCCGTCGAAAACCTCACGCCTCGATATTCATCGTCTGCCGTTTGCGCGCCCGCGCGAGGCGGTCGTCGCTGCGCTTGACGAGGACCACCAGAGCTTGCCCGTGCTGATTCTCGGAGACGAGCATCCCGTACCCGCCGATGCACAGACGCTCGGCGACAGACGCTTCGTGACCGACACGCGTCGTATCCTGGATCTGCTCGCCGAACGCCACGGTTTCCCCAAGGTACACTGATGAACCGGGAGCCAGCCGGCAGCGATGGCATATCGCTATAACCAGCCTTGGCGCCCTGGACCAATCGCTTCATGCGGACCGCTGCAAGCCGTTGCCAACCTGTTGCCGGTTGACCAGCTGGGCATAGACCGAGTTGTTCGCGAGCAGTTGCGCATGGGGACCCGCTTCAATCACCGAGCCGTGGTCCAGCACGATGATCAGATCGGCCTCGCGTACGGTCGCGAGACGGTGCGCGATGATCAAAGTCGTGCGGTTGGCCATCAGCGTTTTTAGCGCGGTATGTACTTGTGCTTCGCTGATGGCGTCCAGATGTGACGTTGCTTCATCCAGAACCAGTACCGGGGCGTCCTTGAGAAAAGCCCGCGCGATAGCAACACGCTGACGCTGGCCTCCCGACAATTGCACGCCCCGTTCACCAACCCGCGTGGCGAGTCCTTCAGGCAGCGTCGCCACGAAGTCGCCAAGCGACGCCTGGTCCAACGCGAGTCGTAGTGCTTTCTCACTGGCGTCAGGCCGGGCGAGACGGATGTTGGCCTCAAGCGTGTCGTTGAAGAGATACGTGTCCTGTGACACGAGGGCAACGTGAGAGCGTAGCGAGTCGAGCCGCAAGCGCCGCAAGTCGACACCATCCACTTGCACCGAACCTGCGTCCGGGTCCCAGAACCGCAGCAGCAGATTCGCAATGGTGCTCTTGCCGGCGCCAGAGGCTCCCACAAGCGCCGCGGTAGAGCCGGCACGCACGCAGAAGGACACGCCGTTTAATACGGGTTGCGTGCGCTCGGCGTAGGCGAAACGCGCGTCTGCAAAGCGAACCTCTGAACCGCCCGGCGCGGCCTGCAAGTCGCGCTCTCCGTCGAGCACTAGAACCGGCTCGTCATGCACGACCCTCAACCGCCGTGCCGATGCGATCGTATCGGCCAGTTGCCTGCCCACCTGCGCGATCTCCGCCACGGGCATGAAGGCTGCAACGGCGAGCAGAATCAGCAACGGTAGCCAAGCCGCAGAAAGCTGCCCGGCCGAGACGAGAAACGCTCCTCCTATCGCGATTGCCAATCCGCCGAGGCCGGTCGCGACATCCAGTAGCGCGGTTTGCCGAGCCAGATCCGCCAGCAACGCGAGCCGGGTCACGCTGTATTCGCGTGCCAGCGCCATGAACGCTTCCCGCCGGCGCCCGGTCGCCTGGAACGCGAGCAGATCGGACAGACCCTGAATGGTCTCGGTCATATGCGCGCCGAGCAGGCCCAGAGATTCGCGTGCCTTGCTGCCCAACGCATCGATACGGCTGCGCCCGCGCACCGGCGAGAGCATGGCGTACGCCAGGAACGGCAGCAGCCCGAGCGCAAGCGGCCACGCGGCCAGTGCGAGCACGGTGATCACCGCAGCCGGGACGAGCACCGCGACGATCGCCGGGGCGACCGTATGCGCATAGAAATATTCGATGGTCTCTACGTCTTGCGTGGCCAACGTGACGAGGTCACCGGAGCGGCGGCGAAGCAGGTAGCCAGGCGCGAGGCGATCAAGCTGTGCGAACAGGCGTATTCGCAGATCCGCGAGCAGCCGGTACGCCATGTCGTGCGCGAGCCAGGATTCAAGCCAGTGCAGAATGGCCGCCAGCGGGGCCACGAGCAACAGCCACATCTCGATCGTCTGATGCGGGCTGCCGGCGCGCAGCGCGGCGACCAGCCATGCGCCCAGCACACCGACGCCAATGAAGGCCGTCACTCGCCCGACGCCCAATAGAATGGTCAGCACCAATCGTACTCGCCAAGGGTGGATCGCCGTGACCAAGGATGCAAGGGTCGCCTTCCAATCCAGGGTTCTCGCATCGGCATCGAGCTCGCGTGGACCTTGTACGGTATCTTCTTCCGTCTCGGCTGTTAGCGCGGGTTTCGTTCCAAACGCCGCGTCAGGCACGCCTGGCTGACGGCTGGTGGTATCGGAGCGCAATGCCGATACATTGTCAGGCGTCGCTTGCGCCCCCATCAACCGATGATAGAGCCCGCTTCTTTTCATCAGTTCGTTGTGCGTACCGGTCTCCGCGACAAGGCCGTCGTCCAGCACGAGAATACGATCAGCGTCAATCACGCTCGATAGCCGATGCGCGAGAATCAGCGTGGTGCGCCCTTGCATCAGACGATCCAGCGCCCGCTGAATCAGCGCCTCGTTTTCCGCATCGACCGCCGAGAGCGCTTCATCCAGGATCAGGATCGGGGCATCGCGCAATAGTGCCCGGGCAATGGCAAGCCGTTGGCGCTGGCCGCCTGACAACTGAACACCGCGTTCGCCGATAGAGGTCTGATACCCGTCAGGCAGGCTCGCGATAAAGTCGTGAGCGTAAGCTGCCCGCGCGGCCGCTTCCACTTCTTCAACGGTGGCGTCAGGGCGACCTAGCCGAAGGTTTTCCTCGACGGTCCCCGCGAACAGCATGGTGTCCTGCGCGACTACTGCAATCTTCGCACGCAGCGCGTCAGGGTTCAGTGTACGTACGTCCTGTCCCGCAATGCGGATACTGCCGCTTTGAGGATCGTACTGGCGCAACAGCAGGCGCACGATCGACGACTTGCCGGCGCCGCTTGGCCCCACGATGCCGATGCGCTCGCCAGCCGCCACCGAGAATGTCAGCCCACGGTGCGCGAGACCCCGGCCGCCGGCATAGGCAAAGCTTACGTTCTGGAAATCCAGCGATGCCGGAGTGTCGCCCAACTTATCCGTGCCGGCTTCAGGCATGGACGGACTTGCCTCGAGCAGCGAGCGAATGCCCGCCGTCGCGGCCTGCCCGAGCATGCCCTGGTGCAAGACACTGCGCAGGTCGCGCAGCGGCCGGAAAATCTCCGTCCCCGCCATCAGGACGATCAGGAGCGTGGTCAGGCCCATCTGCCCGTGGGTCACGCGCCACGTGCCAAGAACGAGCGCCAGCGCGGCGCCCAGCGCTGCCCCAAGATCGACGATACCGCGTGTAAGCAGGCCTGCAGCGAGCACCCAGAAGGTGTTGTCGGAGACAGCGCGTGCCTGCGCGGCGAGGCGTTCGCCCCATACGCGGCTTTGCCCGAACGCTTTGAGCGTCGGCAGGCCCTGGACCGCGTCGAGAAACGTTTCACCGAACTCCTTGAATGCCTGGGCGCGTGCAAGGCTGGTGCGGCGTTCATGCATATGCACAGCGATCGGTCCGAACAACGCCACCAGCGCTGCAACCAGCAGCACGGTGGCCACGGGCAGATCCCAGAACGCGATGAAACCGAAAATGGCAAACGGGGCGCAGAGGGCCACGGCCAGTTGCGGCAGATACTGCCCAAAGAAGGTCTGCAGTTGCTCGACGCCGTCGATGACCGACAGCATCACGCCTCCCGTACGTTGCTCGGCGAACCAGGCCGGCCCAAGCGTCACGATGCGGTCAAACAGTTGGCCACGCAGGGTTTCCTGGGCTCGTGCTGCGGTGCGACAGGCGATGCCCGCGCGCCAGTGATCCAGCAGCGCGCGCACTACGATAGCGGCCGCTACGGCCACGGAAGGCGCAATCCACGATTGCCACGGACTGCCGCGCAAGACCAGTGCAAGCAACTGGCCGAGAAACACAAAGCGGGCGATCCCGGCCAGCAGGGCCAGCAGTCCGACGACAATGCTGAGCAGCATGTGCCCGCGTAACCCTTTAGTCAGTTGCCAAAGGCGAAGATCGAAATACATCAGGGAGACTCCTCAAGGTATTGGATCATCGTGGCATGGACCCGCGTTGCGCGCGAGCGATGCTTTCTCAACCAGGGTTGAGATAAACTTGACCCATCATGCCAAGACTATCTCCGCACATTCCACCGTTACCCGCCCTGAAGGCGTTCGAAGCCGTTGCCAGACTGGGCAGCCTGAGCCGCGCCGCGGAAGAGCTCAACGTGACCAAGAGCGCCATCAGTCATCAATTGCGCGCACTGGAATCGGCATTGGGTACAACGTTGATGCACCGTGGCGGTACGACTTCACGCGCGCAACCCACGGCCGCCGGGCAGGAGTTGCTGGCGGCTATTGAATCCAGCCTGATTCCGTTGGGCGAAGCTTGCGAGCGGTTCACCGTGCGACGGCGCAAGCGTCGCCGCACGTTGACGGTTTCCGCCAATGCGCCATTTTCATCGCTGTGGCTGGCGCCCCACGTGGTGGAATTCTCGACGCGTCATCCGGAGATCGCGGTGAACCTGAGGGTGTTTGACGACGAACCCGACTGGCAGAATGACACGATCGATATCGCGATTCTGCGTGTGCCGTTGACGAACTTGACCAGCGATACGCCGGACCCGCATCCGAGCGATCGGGCGCTGGTCCGCGAGACTGTGTTCCCCGTGTGCAGCCCGCTGTTGCTGGACCCACGGACCACTACGCCGCAGACGCTGACCGAGCATCGGTTGCTGCAGGAGGAGCACCACGAGTCAAGTCGTGAAATAGACTGGCAGACGTGGTTTGCGCTGCTCGGAGCGGGAGCGCTTCCGGAGCAGAATCTGGTCCGGTTGAGCAGTTTCAGCCCGATCATCGGCGCCGCGATTGCGGGAAAGGGTGTTGCGCTAGGCCGTTCACCGTTGATCGATTTTGACTTGGCCCACGGCCGCCTGGTTCGCCTGTTTCCGGAGCATGAATTGCCGGGGTCTTGGCAGTTTGTTATTCGCTTGCATCCCGAGCGCTCGTCCGATCCGACGTTGATCCAGTTTCAGACTTTCATGCTCGAGCGCTCGGCGATCTGACTCCTTCGAGTTTGTTGATAGCGCGCGCTGCGCTGAAAATCAGCGACTCTGCTTTGATCGATATCAGAAAATCTTCGTTGGTCGGATTTATCGGCTTGTTTAGACTCCATTTCATCTTGTCATAACAAGTTGAAATGACTGCTCCCACTGCCACCTTGCTGCCACTGTCCGCCGCCCCGCTCTATGCCCGGTTAAAGGAAGTGCTGCGCGCCCGCATCCTTGACGGGACTTATGCGCCGCATGGGCAAATGCCATCCGAGCATGAGCTCTGCGCAATGTTCGAGGTCAGCCGGATCACCGTGCGACAGGCGCTTGGCGACCTGCAGAAAGAGGGTTTGCTGTTCAAGATACACGGCAAGGGAACTTTCGTTTCCAAGCCAAAAGCCTTTCAGAACGTGACGTCGCTACAAGGCTTTGCAGAGGCGATGTCATCGATGGGATATGAAATCGTCAACCAGTTGCGCACGTTCAGGGTAGTCAAGGCCGATCGCCACGTCGCAGGCCGCTTGAATATTCCGGAGGGCTCGGGGGTCGTCGAAATCCATCGGGTGCGGCTGCTCAACCGAGCGCCCGTCTCACTGGAAATCACCTACGTACCCGAGGCGCTCGAAAAGCGTCTTGCGAATGCTGACCTCGTGACCCGCGACATCTTTCTGATCCTCGAGAACGACTGCGGACTCGCGCTCGGTCACGCCGATGTATCGATCGATGCGATTCTCGCCGACGACGAAATCGGCGCTGCGCTGCAGGTCGAGGAGGGCAGTCCGGTGCTGCGGATCGAACGCCTCACCCATTGCGCTGACGGCACGCCAATCGACTATGAATACCTTTATTTTCGGGGCGATGCATTCCAGTACCGGATGCGTATCGACCGGGAAAAGAAACGCAGGAATGCGAGGAAAGCGCGATGAATACACATGTTCTCGAATACGACGTCGTGGTGGTAGGAGGCGGAACGGCTGGACCCATGGCCGCAGTCAAAGCGAAGGAACGCGATCCTTCGCTCAGGGTGTTGCTGCTGGAGAAGGCCAACGTCAAGCGTAGCGGCGCGATCTCCATGGGCATGGACGGTCTCAACAACGCGATCGTTCCCGGGCACGCAACGCCCGAGCAATACACGCGGGAGATCACCATCGCGAACGACGGCATTGTCGATCAGTCGGCGGTGTACGCCTATGCGCGGCATAGCTTCAAGACGATCGAGGAACTGGATCGCTGGGGTGTCAAATTCGAGAAGGACAGCACCGGCGACTACGCTGTCAAGAAGGTGCATCACATGGGTTCCTATGTGCTGCCCATGCCGGAAGGGCACAGCATCAAGAAAGTACTTTATCGCCAGCTCAAGCGTTCGCGTGTCGCCATCACCAACCGGATTGTCGCGACCCGGTTGCTGACCGATGCAACCGGACGAGTGTGCGGCGTAATGGGCTTTGACTGCCGCACCGCCGACTTTTATATCGTGCGCGCGAAGGCCGTGATCTTGAGTTGTGGCGCCGCGGGCCGATTGGGCTTGCCGTCGTCGGGCTATCTGATGGGCACTTATGAAAATCCGACCAATGCAGGTGACGGCTACGCCATGGCCTATCACGCCGGCGCCGCGCTTTCCAACCTCGAGTGTTTCCAGATCAACCCGCTCATTAAGGACTACAACGGTCCGGCTTGCGCTTATGTGACCGGACCGCTTGGCGGTTTCACGGCGAACGGCAAGGGCGAGCGCTTTATTGAATGCGACTACTGGAGCGGTCAGATGATGTGGGAGTTTTATCAGGAACTGCAAAGCGGCAATGGGCCGGTGTTCCTGAAACTCGATCATCTGGCGGAGGAAACGATCAAGACGATCGAAGACATCCTTCATACCAACGAGCGCCCGAGCCGCGGACGTTTTCATGCCGGGCGAGGCACCGATTACCGGCAGCAGATGGTGGAGATGCACATCTCGGAGATCGGCTTTTGCAGCGGCCATAGCGCGTCGGGCGTGTATGTCAACGAGCGTGCGGAAACCACGGTGGCGGGTTTATATGCAGCCGGCGACATGGCTGCGGTGCCGCACAACTACATGCTCGGCGCGTTCACTTACGGCTGGTTCGCCGGATGGAACGCGGCCGGCGAAGTCGCGGGCCGTGAGTTTTCGCCGCTCGACGACGAACAGATCGCGGCGGAGCGTCAACGGATCTATGCGCCGCTCGAACGCGAATCGGGGCTTGCCCCGGCGCAGGTTGAATACAAGTTGCGGCGCATGGTGAACGACTATCTGCAGCCGCCGAAGGTCACACGAAAGATGGAGATCGGGCTGCAGCGGTTCGAGGAAATCAGTGCCGATATCGAGGAGATGAAAGCCGATAACCCGCACGAACTGATGCGCGCCGCAGAGGTGCGGGCCATCCGGGACTGCGCGGAAATGGCCGCACGCGCGTCACTGTTCAGGACCGAAAGCCGCTGGGGGCTTTATCACCACCGGGTGGATTATCCGCAGCGTAACGACAGCGAATGGTTCTGCCATACGCACCTCTTCAAGGATGAGTTCGGCAAGATGACGAGCGCGAAACGCGCGGTCGAGCCCTACGTGCTTCCGCTCGACAACGACGAAAGCGATGCTTATCAAAAGTTGCGCATTGGCGAGCGCGTGTCCGCGCCTGCAGCCGTGCCGGAATCTGCCTGAAAGGAGCCTCCATGTCCTATACGTCCCATGAAATTTTCCAGCGCAGCACGGCGCCCGTCACCGTCGATGAAGACAAATGTATTGCTGACAAGGGCTGCACCGTCTGTGTGGATGTCTGTCCGCTCGACTTGCTGGCGATCGACCTCTCCAAGGGCAAGGCCTTCATGAAGTTTGACGAATGCTGGTACTGCATGCCGTGCGAACAGGATTGCCCGACCGGTGCGGTCAAGGTCGAGATTCCCTATTTGCTGCGCTGACGCGGCGTTCAGATTCGCGGCGTAGTCACACTCTACTCGGGGTTGAGTAATGAACATTCGGAACATTCGAAAACTGCTTCGGGCTTCCACGGCGTTAGGCATCGTCATGGCGTCATTGAGCGCCGCGCAGGCGGAAACGATCCGCGTGGCGATCGGCACGCAGGACACCACGATCAACTGCGCCACCGGCGGTCTCATGATCCGGGAACTGCATCTGCTCGATAAATATCTTCCGCACGATGGCAAATACAAGGACGTCCAGTACGACATCCAGTGGAAGGACTTCACATCCGGTGCGCCACTGACTAACGAAATGGTGGCGGGCAAACTCGATTTCGGCGCGATGGCGGACTTTCCCGGCACACTCAACGCGGCGGCATTCAAGAAGGCCGGCAAGCGGAGCGAGTTCATCACGGTTTTGTCGGGGAGCACTGAGGGTAGCGGCAATGGCATTGTCGTCCCGACTGGATCCCCGATTCATTCTTTGGCCGACCTGAAGGGCAAGACAATCTCTGTGCCGTTTGCATCGACCGCGCATAGCATGCTGCTCCGCGCGATCAAGGCGCAAGGCTGGGATCCGGAGACCGACGTCAACATCATCACGCAAGCGCCGGAAGTGGCGGGCAGCGCGCTCAAGGCGCACAAGATTGACGCGCACGCTGACTTTGTGCCGTTCGCCGACCTGTTTCCGTATCGCGGCTTCGCGACCAAGATCTATGACGGTTCGCAAAGCCACGCGCCGACTTTTCATGGCGCGCTCGTCGACGCGGACTACGCAAAGAAGTACCCGGAAATTGTGGTGGCGTATTTGCGCGCGACCATTGAGGCCAATCGCCTGATGGCGCAGGACCCGGAGAAGTACAGCCTGCTGATCGAGAAAGTGACGGGCATTGAAGCGCCGGTCGATTATCTGTATCACGGACCGCTCGGCTTGCAGACCCGCGACCTGACCTGGAAGCCGGAGTATCGGCAGGCAGTGGCGAGCGCGATTGACACACTCAAGCTGCTGAAAAAGACGGACGTCGAGCTCGACGCGAACAGCATCATTGACGACCGCTTTATCCGCGAGGCATTCAAGCAATCCGGCCTCGACTACGACGCCGCGCTCAAGAACTACGCGAAGCAGCCGTTGACGGCCAATGACGCGCAAACGGGCAAGAGAATCACCAACTTCAACGACGTCGCTCAGGTGTGGGTCGAAGGTGAAGACGCCGTTCGCAGTTACGCGCAACCGCAAGAAGCTTTAAGCGCGCAGGAAGCGTTGACGAAACAGGGCAAGACCGTGCGCGCGGTGTTTGTGCAGGATCACACGAGCGGGTTGAAGCTGTTGGCCGGGCAAGCCTGGTATGTCCGCTCTAACAACGGACAAGTTGCGGCCTTCCTGCTGCGCGCCAGTGCGGATGATTACGCAAAAAAGGTCAGCGGCCAAGTCTCTGACTATGCATCGGTTCGCGCTGATGCGGCTCAGGCCGTTGCCGCACGCTGACGCGCGGCGGGACCAACGCCTTCTAAAGGAAATCGATAATGGCCACCTCGCTCGAAAGCACCGAAAGCCGTGACTTGCCGGTGCTTGACCGACAGCGTTCGTCGGCGGTGCTGACGGGCACGCCTGTCAGCCGTTCGATCTGGCGTTGCGCGTCTCTTGTCGCCTGCCTCGGTCTGTGGCAGATCGCAACGCAGTACAAGGTCTCGCTCGGCTTCGTGACAATGGCGAATGTGCCGGCACCAACGGAGGTCGCGCAGGCGTTCTGGCACCTGCTGCATTCGCCCAAGCTGCCGATGCACCTGTTCGCCAGCATCATGCGGGTGCTGGTTGGATTCAGCGCGGCAGCAATGGTTGGGATCGGCTTTGGCCTGGCTATCGGGCGGTATCGCGCGTTCGAAGATACGCTGCTGCCGTCGCTGGAAGTGCTGCGGCCCGTTCCCGCGGTGGCGTGGATTCCGCTGGCGATCCTGATGTTTCCATCGTCGGAGATGAGCATGATGTTCATCACGTTCATCGGCGCGCTGTTCCCTATTTTGCTCAATACCATTCATGGCGTGGAAGGCGTCGATCCACGTTTGGTCGCCACCGCACGCAGCCTCGGCACACGCGGCCTGTCCCTGTTCAGCGAAGTGATCCTGCCCGGCGCGGCTCCGTCCATCCTGACCGGTTTGTCGATCGGCATGGGCACTGCGTGGTTCTGCCTGATCACGGCCGAGATGATCGCGGGGCAGTACGGCATCGGCTATTTCACGTGGGAGTCGTACACGTTGCAAAACTACGCCGATATCGTCGTCGGCATGCTGCTGATCGGCGGCCTTGGCATGGGCAGCAGCGTGCTGGTCAAAAGGCTCGGGCTGATGCTGATGCCGTGGTACCGGCTGAGCGAGGCGCGTCGATGAATATCGCGTTAACGGAGGTGTTGACCGAGGTGTTGACCGACGCGACCCTGGGTCGCGTGGACGTGCGTTCGCTAAGCGTTGACGTGGGGTTGTCGAGCGAACGATTTACGGCACTCGACCACCTCGATTTCACCGTCGAGCCGGGCGAATTCGTCTGCGTGCTCGGACCGTCCGGTTGCGGCAAATCGACGTTGCTCGGCGCAATCGCGGGACATGTGGCGTCCACCCGAGGCGAAATCGCGGTCGATGGCGAACGGGTCGAAGGTCCGCATCGAAACCGTGGTCTGGTGTTTCAGCAGCACACGTTGTTTCCGTGGAAGCGGGTGATCGACAACGTTGCGTTCGGACTGAAGATGAGCGGGCTCGGCCTGGTGGAACGGCATCGCGAGGCGCTTGCGCTGCTCGAACTCGTCGGTCTGCAGGAATTCGAAGCGCGTTATCCGGCGCAACTGTCGGGCGGCATGCAACAGCGGGTGGAGATTGCACGCGCGCTGATCAACCGCCCGCACATCCTGCTGATGGACGAACCGTTCGGTGCACTCGACGCGCAGACGCGGCGGATGATGCAGAGCCTGCTGCTCGATGTGTGGGCGCGCATGCGCACGACTGTGATGTTCGTGACTCACGATATTGACGAAGCGCTGTTTCTGGCCGATCGCATTCTCGTGTTGTCGCGCCGGCCTGCGCGGATCGTCGCCGATATCGTGGTGCCGCTCGCCCGTCCACGCGATGACGAGAGCACCGTTGCGGCGGAGTTCATCGACATCAAGCGCCGTTGCCTTGCGCTGCTGCGCGAAGGGACGTGAAATTGCGTTCAGCGCCATTCTGATTACTCATTGCTTCAATCGCTCATTTGACAACCGATCTACTCATGACTGCATTCTCTCCGCTGACTTTCGATCCGGACGCGCTCGATCCCGAAGCAGCGGCCTTGCTGCCGCGCTTGTCCGATGCCGACCCCGTGGTTCGCCGCATCGCACTGCTCGAGCTCGCGGATCTGGAGGACGAGAACCTGTTGCCGCCGATCGTCCATGCGCTGCGCCATGACGATTCGGCCGATGTCCGCCGGGAGGCCGCGCGCGTGCTGGCGGCCTGGGAAGGGGCGGAGGTTGTCGACGCGCTGTGCAGTTCTCTTCTCGACCCCGATGAAACGGTGCGCCTTGCTGCGGCTCAAAGCCTCTCGGAACTTAAGGAAGTGACGTCCGGCCACGTGTTGCTGGAATGGGTCGCCAATCCGGACCCGTTCGTGCAGGCCGCGATACTGCGTGCGTTGCGTGAATTGCGCCTGTCCGATGCTCTGGACCCCGCTCTGAGAGCACTCTCGCATCCGCTTGCGGTAGTGCGCCTGGAGGCCGTCGGCGTGGCAGGCTGGCTCAAGGACGAGCGCGCGCTTACGCAACTCGCGCAAGTGGCGGCGGGAGACCCCGATCCGGACGTGCGCCGGGCCGCGGTCGGTTCTTTGGGACTGGGCTCGGAGCCGGCGAAAGCCATCGTCGATGCACTGCTCAGTGCCTTGAACGATGACGCGTGGCAAGTGCGTGAGGAAGCCGCCGCGACGCTGGGTAAGCTGCGTGTGGGCCAAGCCCGCGACGCTTTGATTGCGTCGCTCGACGATTCTTACTGGCAGGTCAGGCTGAAGTCCGCGCGAGCGCTCGGCCGGTTACGTGATCCGGGTGCGGGAGCGGCGCTCTCCGGGCTGCTGTCGCATTCCATCAGCAATCTGCGCAAGGAAGCGGCGCTTGCGCTCGGCGAGCTCGGTGACCGTGGTTTGCTACCGGCTTTGCAAGCTGCCCAAGGCGACCCCGATCCGGAAGTACGCAAGGCTATTCGCATCGCGCTGCAACAGATTGAAGGTCTTCCGGCATGAACGTACCCGAACGCATCGACCTCGACTCGCGAGCTCATACCCTGACTCTGCACTGGCCGGGTGCGCGGACGCAGTGTGTCAGTCACGCGGCCTTGCGCGGTGCATGCCCATGCGCTGCGTGCCGTCGTATTCGCCTCGCCGCGGGTATCGTGCAGGTAGCCGAGGACGTCGCGGTCGTGGACATTCATTCGATGGCGTATGGCGTGCAGATCGTCTTCAGCGACGGTCACGCGCAAGGAATTTTCCCCTGGCCATTTCTCGAAGCACTTGGGGCGGTTGCCGCATGACACGCGCCCTTGGACAATCACCGACGCGGTGAACTCAGGGTCCCGACTGCGAGCACGATGAAAATGAGAATTCCGATCGCGACCTGCTGCCAATAAAAGTTCCACCCGATAAGAAGCAGCCCGTTTGCCGCGAAGCCTAGCAACAGGACGCCTACCAGCGTTCCCGGCACGTTCGGACGGTGCGACGAAGAAAGCGTCGCGCCTATGAAGGTGGCACCGATTGCATTGAGCAGGTAACCGTTGCCTGCGAGCGGCACATACGCCTTCACGTTCGACGACAGGATCAACCCGACCAAGCCGGAACTCACCGCGCTCAACGCGAACGCGAGATACAGCAACGCGCGCACCGGCAGACCGGAATAGCGCGCGACGCCTGCCTGCACGCCGAGCACAGTGATGCCGCGCCCATGCCGTGAGCGCGCGAGCAGCAGGTGTAGAAAGCAGGCAAGGGCTACGACAAGATACAGGGGCAGTGCGATACCGAAGAGCCGGCCGTGGCCGAGCGTCGAGAAAGCCTGCGGCAAGACCTGGTTCAGCAGGTAAATGGGCTGTCCGCCGTCGGTTGCGACTTGCTGGATGCTCTGGCCTATGAACAGTGTGCCGAGCGTGGCCAAAAAGGGCTCCACGCCGAACGAGGCAATCAGCACGCCATTAAACAACCCCACCGCGAGGGCCACACTCAGTGCCGCGACGACCGCGATCGGCAGGCCAACGTGTCGCGCCACGAGCGTCACGAATACGAGGCTGGCGAGATCGACGGCCGTGCCGACCGAGAGATCCAC